>Ga0233386_1000271_pt1 | contig 14781 bp, 18 predicted proteins | sample ElkDunMinimDraft_17_FD_191544 | JGI IMG/M metagenome (GOLD analysis project Ga0233386, IMG submission 191544) | Fecal eukaryotic communites from dung pellets of Tule Elk in California, USA - Elk Dung G4 | ecosystem: Host-associated > Mammals > Digestive system > Large intestine > Fecal | place...
CGGAAATTCAACGCGGGCGACAAGTCCGGCGCCGCCGGTGAGTTCCCCCGCTGGAACAAGGCAGGCGGCAGAGTCATGCAGGGGCTGGTGAACCGCCGCGCAGATGAGCGCGCTGTGTTCGAGGGCCGGAAGTGACCCTCGAACTCGCTCGCGCCATTCGTGAGGGGTCGACGCGCCCCACGATGGGCATGCTATTCGTCGCATCCCTGTTCCAAGGCATCCAGCTTCTGGTTCTTGACCCGATCATCGCGCGCCCCAAGCGCGTGACCCTGGAGCACATCGCTGATCCGGACTTGTGGGCCTACGCCCACTTGCTGGCGGCCGCGCTGCTCCTCTGGCGGCTGTGGGACAAGACCTCGCGCCCATTCTGGGCGTGGGCCTGCAACAGTTTCTCGTGTGCCCTGTGGCTGATGACCTTTCTGGCGCCGGCTGTCCTGCTAGGCGACACCACCACCCTGGCAAGTCCGCTCGTCGTGATCCCGCTGGCGGCCATGTGGGTTCTGATGCGGACCGAGGCCACCTCACGGGATAGGTCGCAGGCATGACTGACACCCAGGCACTGCTTGCCTTCATCGGGACGCTGATTACGGCCATTCTCGGGATGGTCGGTCTGCACCGGAAGCGCAAGGACAAGATGGAGGACGTGATCTATGACGGCCTCACTCAGGACGCGAAACGCCTAGGGCAGTTGGTAGCCCGATTGCGGTCCCAGCTGGATGAAGAGATCGCCACCAGGCACGCGAACGAGCAGAAGCTGCGCCGCGACTTGGCCGAGGCAGAGGCGCTGATCGCGCGATTCAAGGTCGAGGTGGACCTGCTGCGAACGCAGGTAAGAGGCTTCGGCGGCGAGCCGGTGGCATGACAGGCGAGAAGGAGCTGCGCGCCCACTTGGAGCAGGGACGGGCCGCATTGAGCGCCCCCTCGCACGAGAGGGTTCACGCCGCACTGACCGTCTTGCCGCTGCTGGTCGCTGACCTGGACCGCGTGGCGCTGTACCAGACCGAGTTGAAGCACGTGCGGGCCGAGCTGACCCGCCTGGTCGGTGACTTCCGTCGAATCGTGTGGGACCAGATGCGCGTAGACCCGGACGCCACGCACAGCGGTGCGGCAGTCCAGAAGGCCGCTCGCGAAATCGACCGCTTGCTGGGACGCATATCGGAGTTGCTGGGGCCATGAATCGAATCCTGATCGCTGTGCTGACCTTCGTTGCCTGGACCGGCTTCGCGGTCGGTGCGGGCTGGCTATGGCGTGGTGACCGGGCTGAGGCAGCCACGGCCAAGCGCGACACGGCCGACGCCACCGCAGTGGTCGAGGCAGTGCAGGACGCCCGCGCCATCGAACACACCCAGGCCGGGAAGCTGGCCGACATCGGAGACAGGCATGAGGATGATCGACGGGATGCGGCGGGTGTTCCCGGCGCTGTTGTTGCTGATCTGCAGTCTGGCGATCTCCGGCTGCGCGACGAGCTCGCAGGCTGCGCGACCGATCGCCTGTCCAGTGCTGCCGCCTCCGCCATCCAGCGTGATGAGGACGCCCGACTTCGAGCAGAGATTGCGGGCCTTGTTGTTCAAGTCGGCCGAGACGCCGACGACCAAACCCGCGCCTGCCAAGCCATTGTGATGGCGGACAGGGCAGGGCAATGAAACCTCGCTTCGTCTACCAGGCTCAGGGGAGGCTGCAATGATCGGTGACCTCGTGAACCGCCTGAGCGCGTACCAGCGCGACCGCGTGTTCTTCAAGGCGGTGTATGCCTCGGAGTCGGCACGGCTGGTGACGGACGCGACCGGGATGCTCGACAAGGGCGAGACGATCGTGTCCGCCGCATGGGAGACAGACGACACGATGAACGCCCGCATGTTGGCCCCGTCCATCGAGGAAGGCGGCAAGCAGGCCAGTGTGGCGATCAATGCCCAGTACAGCGGCAGGACTCGCATCCGCGCCAGCCTGACCACAAGCGCCGGCCGGGTCATCTCGGCGTGGCACTACATCCGCGTGAAGTCGGCGCCCTCATTCCCAGATCAGGCATGGGTTGAAGGGCCGCGGCGCTTGGAGGCTGTGCCGTGAGCAGGCCGCTATCCATCGAAAGCCCGGCCGACTTTGAGCGGCTGGCCAACGAGTACTTCGACAAGTGCGAGTCCACGGACCGCCGACCCACGGTGAATGGACTGGCTCTCGCGCTGGGTCTGAGTAGCCGCCAATCGCTCCTGAACTACGGAGAGCGGGAGGGGTTTTTGGACGCAGTAAAAAGGGTCAGGACGCGGCTTGAGGACGAGTGGGAGCAAGGCCTTGTGGGCGGCAATGCTGCGGGCACGATCTTCTGGCTGAAGAACCAAGGCTGGAGCGACAAGACGGAGACTGAGCTGTACGGAAAGGACGGCGGGCCGGTTCAGCACGTCACGACGTTCAAGCTGGCCCCGCTGGAATGACGGAGGCAAGGGTCTACCTGCCCGAGAAGCTGATTCCAGTCTTCCAGGGCCGGGCGGACGTGCGCGGCGCTTACGGTGGCCGCGGCTCAGGCAAGACGCGCAGCTTCGCGAAGATGGCGGCGGTGCAGGGCATGCGTTACGGGCAGGCCGGCATCAAGGGTCAAATCCTTTGCGCGCGGCAGTTCATGAATTCGCTGGACGACTCGTCGCTTGAGGAGATCAAGCGCGCGATCGAGGACGAAGCCTATCTGTCGGCCTATTACGAGATCGGGCAGAAGTTCGTCCGCAGCCGCGACGGCAACGTGTGGTTCTCGTTCGCCGGCCTCGATCGCAACATCAACAGCGTCAAGTCGAAAGGCCGAATTCTGCTTTGCTGGGTCGACGAGGCCGAGCCGGTCACCGACGAAGCCTGGAAGATCCTGATCCCGACCCTGCGTGAGGAAAACGAGGACTGGAACGCCGAGTTGTGGGTGAACTGGAACCCGATGCGCAAGTCGGCTGCTGTTGAGCGCCGATTTCGCAGCTCGGAAGACCCCTTGGTGAAAGTTGTCGAGCTGAATTGGAGTGACAACAAGAAGTTCCCAGCCAAGCTTGAGCGAGATCGCCAGCGGGATCTCCGGGAGAACCCGGATGACTACGGCAACATCTGGGATGGGGAGTTCGCTAAGACGAAGAGCGGCGCGTACTTCGCTAAGGATCTGCTGAAGGCCAAAGTAGAGGGTCGCATCGGCCGCGTCGCAGCGGACCCGCTGATGACCATCCGGGCGCACTTCGACATTGGCGGAACCGGGGCCAAGGCCGACGCCTGCGCCATCTGGATCGATCAGTTCGTAGGTAAAGAGGTCCGCGTCCTGAACTATTACGAGGCTGTGGGCCAGCCGCTTGCGACGCACATCGCGTGGCTTCGCTCGAACGGCTACGAGACGGCGCTAGTGGTGCTCCCGCACGACGGCAACACGAACGACAAGGTGCACCAGGTGAGCTACGCGAGTGCGCTGCGCGCTGCTGGCTTCACGGTGCAAGTGGTGCCGAACATGGGTGCAGGCGCTGCGATGGCGCGTGTTGAGGCCGTGCGTCGCCTACTGCCTTCGGTTTGGTTCAACGAGGCGCCGACGGAAGCCGGTCGTGATGCGCTGGGCTGGTATCACGAGAAGATCGACGAGAAGCGAAACATTGGCCTTGGCCCGAATCACGACTGGTCGAGCCACGGTGCGGACGCATTCGGCCTGATGGCCGTCGACCACGCAACGCAGAAAGAGAAAACGGCGCCAGTTCGCCTCAACTTCAGTTCGGAGTTTGCGTGATGACCGAGACAAAGCCCGGCGATCCGAAGTACGCCGAGAAGCGTCCTGGCGTCAGCAATGAAGACCTGCACAAGGAGATGCTCGAGCGCCACAAGATGGCGCGCGAATACTGGCAGCCGCAGTACGACAAAGCCCGCGAGGACATGGAGTTCGCATTCACGCCTGAGAGCCAGTGGGACAAGTGGATGGCGGAGAGCCGCAAGGGGCGCCCGTGCTACTCGGTCAACAAGGTGCGCCAGGCGATGAAGCAGATCACCAACGACCAGCGCCAGAACAGGCCGCAGGCGAAGGTGAGGGCGGTGGAGGACGGCGACGCAGAGTTGGCAGAGATCCGGCAGGGCATTCTGCGCAATATCGATAGCGCTTCCGATGCCGAGCGTGCTTGCGATACCGCATTCCAGTTCGCTGTTGGTGGCGGCTTCGGCGTGTGGAGAATCAACACGGCCTACGAGGACGACGGTGGGTTCGATCAGGTCATCATCAAGGAGGAAATCGCCAACCCCTATTCGGTGACCTTCGACCCGGCATCGAAGAACAAGGACCGGCGCGACGCTCGGTTTGCCTTCGTAGACACTACGCTCTCCCGCGGCGAGTTCCGATCGCGCTGGCCCAAGGCCAAGCTCGTGTCTGTCGACAGCACAACCGAGCTCGACAAGGACTGGTGGGACGAGAAGGAGGTCGTCGCAGCTGAGTACTGGTACAAGACGACCGAGCAAGTCCAGATCGTGCTGATGTCGGACGGGTCGGTCTACGACGTGGACGAAGAGCTGGAGTCGGTGCGCAAAGAGCTGGCAGCGCAGGGCGTCACCGAGCAGCGCCGCCGCTGGGTTGACCGCACGAAGGTGTGGCACAGCATCGTCTCTGGCGCGGAGATCCTTGAAGGGCCAAACGAGTGGGCCGGGCGCTTCATCCCGTTAATCCCGGTGTGGGGCGAGATCCTGACGCTCAAAGGCCGTGAGATCTTCTTTGGCGCCGTCCGCTTCGCCAAGGACGCGCAGCGCATGTACAACTACGAGCGCAGCACCTTCATTGAGGTCTTGGCTGACCAGCCCTACAGCCCGTTCATGGCCGACGTTGCGAGCATCAAGGGCTATGAGGCGCAGTACCAAGGCATGCGGACCAACAAGCCGCCGGTCCTGCTCTACAACGGCGACGCGAGCAAGCCGAATGGTGGTAAGCCGTCGCGCGAGATGCCGCCCGCATTCCCCGCCGCATTGGCGCAGGCCGCGCAGATCAGCAGCGACGACATCAAGGCGGCGACAGGCATCTACGATGCCAGCCTGGGAGCCCGCAGCAACGAGACGAGCGGTCGCGCGATCATCGCCCGCCAGCGCGAGGGCGATGTCGCCAACTTCGACTACCTCGACAACCTGTCCTTTGCGAAGAAGTACGACGAGGAAGTCACCAGCGACCTGGTGACGGCCATCTACGACACCGAGCGTCAGATCCGGATCATCGGTGAGGATGGTGCGGAGAAGGTCATCCGGGTGAACAAGCCGATCCGAGACGAGGAAACCGGCCGAATTGTCACGCTCAATGACCTGTCGCGGGGGCGATTCGACATCTCTGTCACGGTCGGTCCGAGCTATACCACGCAGCGCATGGAAGCGGCTGAGGCGCTGCTTCAACTGTCCAACGACCCGTCGCCGATCGGCATGGTCGCCAAATACGGGTTCCTAAAGAGCATCGATACGCCCGGCCTCGAGGACGTGAAGAAGGCCGCACGGAAGATCCTCGTGGACGCGGGCTTGCTTGAGCCGGAGGAAGGCGAACAGCCACCCCCGCCGCCGCAGCCGAATCCCAAGGACATTGCCGGCGCCGAGAAGGATGCGGCCCAGGCGCTCAAGTACACCGCAGACGCGAACCGAACCAATTTCGAGACAGAGCGCGAGATGTTGGCCATGCAGATGTCCCTAGCGCCTCCGCTTCTACCTGACCCAGCCGCCCAGACCCAGCCGCCGCAAGGCGGTTTTTTTATGGGCGGCGACATGTACCCGCCGCAGTAAGCGGCACCGCACCGGGCGGCACCCCGGGCAAAACACGCCTAGAGGCGCTAAATGACTGACGAAGCAAAGCGTGAGCCGGTGGACAACAGCCACCTCGACGCTGGAATTGCCGCGCGCGACTCCGAAAGCAAGCCGACTGAGAAGGACCAGCCCACTGCGGCCCCCATCGAATCCGGCGATGACGACGGCGAAGCGCAGAACGACCCCGAAGGTTCGGCGACTTCGGATAACGGCACCGATGCGCAGTCCAAGCCCAAGAACCGGGGCGTGGGCAAGCGAATCGATGAGCTGACAGCGGGAATGCGAAGTGCAGAACGTGAGCGCGACCACTGGCGTGAGATGGCAATGCGAGCTTCGCAGGGCCAGCCGACGCAGGAGTCGAAGCCCGCGCCCGTAGCGGCAACCAACGATGTAGAGCCGACGCTCGAATCGTGCGATTTCGACCCAACCGAGTACCAGAAGAAGTGGTACGACTGGAAGCGCGGGCAGGAACGTGCGGAAGAGAAGGCTCGAAAGGACCAGGAAGAGAAGCAGCAGAAGTACCGCACGTTCGCCGAGAAGGAAGCTGCGTTCATCGCAGCGAACCCGGATTACGAACAGGTCGCGAAGGCCCCGCATGTGCCCATCACCCACGAGGTGGCGGAACTCGTGCTGGACGCTGAGGACCCGCCTGCGGTCGCGTACTACCTGGGCAAGCACATCGAGGAAGCCGCTGCAATCGCGCAGATGACGCCCGTAAATGCGGCCCGAGCGATCGGCCGTATTGAGGCGAAGTTGAGCGCGCCCCCAGCGCACACGCAGCCACCGCCGCAGCCAGCCGTCACCCGCGCCCCGCCGCCCGTGACGACCCTTTCCGGCTCCCCTCAGGTCAAGCGCGACTACGAAGAAATGTCGCAGCGCGAGTACGAGGAACAGCGCCGAAAGGAACGTGAGGCAAAAGGGCTTCCAAACCGATAATCCTGGGAAACCGACATGGCAAACAGCTTCCTCACTACCAAGCTCATCACGCGGGAAATCCTGTCCACGCTCCGGCAGAAGTTCACCTTCCTCAACCGCATCAACATGGAGTACAAGGACGAGTTCGCGGTCACCGGCGCAAAGATCGGCAGCACCGTCGACATCCGCGTCCCGACCCGTCAAAACATCCGCGACGGCCGGATCATGGATGCCGGCAACATGGTCGACAAGACCGTGCCGCTGTCGATCACGGATCAGACCGGTATCGATCTGATCTTCAACAGCTCAGACCTCGCGCTCAATATCGACGACTTCCGGGCGCGCTACCTGGACCAGCCGCTCGCTGACCTCGCATCGCGCATCGAGAGCCGCGTCATCTCGCGCGCACTGCCGTTCGCTGCAGGCTTCGTGCCCAACGCCGATGGCAAGCTCGATCTGAAAGACGCGCTGATGGCGAACAAGCTCCTGACCGACAACCTGGCGCCGACTGAGCGTTTCATGCTAACGAACACCAGCGGCACGGTGCAGGTGGTCGACCAGCTGAAGGGCCTGTTCAACAGCCAGTCGCAGCTGAAGCGCCAGTACGAAGAGGGCCTGATGGGTCGCGCCGCTGGTTTCGACTGGTATGAGACTGCGATCATGCCGTCGCAGCCGGTCGGCTCGGCCACTTTTGGCACCGCCGCGGGCTATCTGGTCAACGGCGCCAACGTCAGCGGCTCGATCATCCCGGTCGATGGCGGCACTGGCACCATCCGCGCAGGCCAGCACGTCACGTTCGCCAACGTGTTTGCGGTGAACGGCTCGACCAAGGACTCGACGGGCGTTCCGCGCACGTTCGTGGTCACGGCGGACTACGCAGGCGGCGCAGGCAACCTTCAGATCAGCCCGGCGCTGACCCTGAGCGGTCCGGAGCAGAACGTGACCGTCCTGCCTGCGGACAACTCGGCAGTGACGATTGTCGGTGCGGCCAACCAGACCGGCGTCAACCTGGCCTTCGCTCGCGACTTCGTGACCTTCGCGTCGGTCGACATGCCTCTGCCTCCGAACAAGGACGCCTCACGCATCCAGATCGGCGGGCCGGGCGGACTGAGCGTTCGCATGATCCGCGACTACGACACGATCAACGATCAGTTCCTCAACCGCGTGGACATCCTGTGGGGGTCTGCAGTGCTGCGCGGCGAGTTCGGCGTGGTCGTCCCGAACGATCTCACCAACTTCACCTGATAGGAGACAGACATGCCCCTTTCCACTGATACCCAGGCCGCCGCCGCGCAGGAGACTGCAGACGGCACGTTGCTGGGCCGCAATGCCAACAGCAAGGTCGGCGCTTACGGCACCACGCCGATCGCGCGCCCGACCGTCCCGGCAACGGGCGGCACCGTCCAGCAGGTGATCGACGCGCTCGCCGCGATCGGCCTCGTGCAGAAGGTCTAAGGAGACAGCTATGACTGACAAGAACGAACACGCGCTCTATCTCGTCAAGGACGGTGAGCACCCGACGTTGTTCCACAAGGACGACATCGCGGACGCGAAGGCGGATGGCTGGAAGCAGCCTGATTTCCCGAAGTCCAACGGGGCTGACTGGAACCACGAAGACGACCTCCTGGCACAGGACGCAGCGGCCGAGTTTGCCAAGACCAAGGAGGCGGCCGACGAGAGGAAGGCCGCCGAGAAGGCCAAGGCTGACGAGAAAGCTCGCACCGATGCAGAGAAGGCGGCGCCCGAGCCACAGCCTGACCTGAAGGTCCAGGTTGTCGAGCCGAAGAAGCCGGCGAAGAAGTAACCCCCAGCAGTACCCAGGAGGCCCTTCGGGGCCTCCTTCTATTTCAGAGGTGGTGATATGCCTACAGTCCTTGCGGTCGTGACGCGCGCGCTTCGACTACTGCGCGTGGTGGACCCGACAGAAACGCCGCAGGCAGAGGACGTGGCAACGGCTATCGCCGCCTTGAACCCGATGATGACGCGCTGGGAGGCCAACGGCATCTCCATAGGGTGGAGTCCCGTCTCCAGTGGCGACGAAGACATCCCAGCACCTGCAGAGGCTGAGCAGGCAATCACGTTCAACCTCGCTGCAACCCTTCGCCCCGAATACGGCGTGGCGATGGACCCCGAGATCTATGCGATCGCCGAGGCAGGCTTGGCCGACCTCCGCCGTGACGTGGCCGTCGCAAACCCGATGACCTGGGACCGCTTGGGATCCCGCTACAACACGCGCACGGACCAGTACGACTGATGGCAACCCCAGTTGACATCATCGGCGGTTTCTACACCGTCAGCGGGCGCTCGTGGGCGGCCCAGGACTGCGTGAACTACCTGCCGACTGCTGCGGAGGTGTCGGGCACCAAGACGCAATCCATGCTCAAGACGCCGCCGGGGCTGCGGCCTTACATTGAGATCGGTGACGGTCCGGCGTATGCGATCCGCGGCGGCCACGATGTCGAGGGCCGGCGGTTTGTGGTGTCGGGCCAGATGCTCTACCAGATCAGCAACGCAGGCGTCGCTATACCGATTGGAGCTGTCCCAGGCGTTGGCCGCGTCTCGATGGCGCACAACCAGATCGCGGGCGGAAATGAGCTGCTAGTGGTCAACGGCAACGCCGGCTACGTGTGGAACACGGTCAAACAGACATTTACCCGCATCACCGATCAGGGCTATCCGGGCGCGTTCCTGGCTGACTTCGTTGACGGCTACCTGATGCAGGTGGAGCCGTTCGGGCGCTACCTGTTTCACAGCGATCTGACCGATGCGAGCGAGTACAACACGCTCGATCGATTCGAGGCCGAGGCTCAACCGGACCGCATCGTATCGATGCTGGTGGATCACGGCGAGGTGTGGGCATTCGGTGACCGCACAGTCGAACTCTTCCAGAACACTGGCTCAGCGCAGGGCACCTTCCAGCCAAAGGGCATCACGCTCGAGCAGGGCTGCGCAGGTCGATTTACGCCGGCCAAGCTGGACAACTCGGTATTCTGGCTCGGCAACGACGGCATCTTCTACCGCGCCGACGGCTACAGCCCGGTTCGTATCAGCACGCACGCAATCGAGGATGCGATTGCAGATTCGGATTGGTCGCAGGCGTTCGCATTCGTCTGGTCGAGCAAGGGCCACAAGGTCTATTACTGCACGTTCCCGGACGGCCAGACCTGGGGCTACGACGTGTCCTCGCGTCTGTGGCACCGTCGCTCGTCTTATCACCCCGTGCACGAGGTTGCGCGCCGCTGGCGCCTGAGCGACCTGTTCTACAGCAACGGCGAGTGGGTCGGCTGCGACTCGACCAGCGGGAAAATGTTCATCCTCGATTGGGACTACATGTTCGAAGGCGATGGTGAGCCGCTGGTCTCGGAGCGCACATCCCAAATCGCATATGCCAACGGGAGCCGGTTCTCGGTTGACATGGTTGATCTCATCATGCGAACGGGCGATGAGCCTTCAGCTCCGACTGCGTTCCCGGTGCAGCCGGCGGGGCCGACGATCTCGGGTGACGCGCCAAACGGCGTTTTCGGGCAGCCCTACGCGAATTATCAGTACACCATTACGCAGGGCGACTCGCCAATCCGCCGGGTCTACATCGCATCAGGAGCCTTGCCCCCAGAGTTGAGCCTCAGTGCAACAGGCGAGCTGAGCGCAAGCGGGCTCGTGCCGCCGGGCCTCTTCCGATTCGTAGTCCGCGTAGTGGACGCGAATGGGCTTTCCGATCAGGTCGAAGACTCAATCTTGATACCTTTCGAGATTATTGCAGTTTCGGCCAGCACGCCGAGTATGAACAGGACCAGCCTTTCTGTGGATGTTCCAGCGCTCGACCCCGGAGATATGCTGATTGCGCATATTTGCGCAGGCGCACTCACTGCCGAATCACCCAACATATCGGCGCCAAGCGCCTTGGTAGAGATCTCGTCGCGCGATTTTCAGAACTTCTCGAATGAGCGAGGCCAGCGATATAGCATCTTCTACATGCCCGCCGGGACAGATGCTGGAGAAAGCTTGGCGTTTGATTTTGACAGGGGTTGCGGCGCAACAGCGCAGATCATTCGGATCAAATCCGGCTCATTTGACCCTTCATGCGCGCCTGTTTGTTCTATAGGCAGCAGGCAAGTTACGACTACTCCTGCAAGCCCGATAGTCGATTCCGAATTTTCTGGAGGCCCGACTTTAGTTATTGCGTCTTATGGCGCTTCCTACAGCCAGGCCCTAATGAAGGCTATTGAGTTCCCTCTGCCCTTCGCATTCCCGTACACCCCACCGCTCTCTGGAACGCATATGGCGATTGCTGAGTCCTGCGCAGGGTTCCAATCGTCAGGGCCTGCGGCGCCGGGGCCTTGGCTCATGGGTCAAGCCCTCGGGATCGTCACTGCAACCACAGTGGTCAAGATGCCATGAAAGATCCTGCGGTCCAGTTCTGCTACTCGAAAGACGGCGGCCACACCTGGTCCAACTGGCGCGAACGTTCGCTGGGCGCTGTCGGCCGGTTCGATCGTCGCGTACGCCTGCTGCGTCTCGGTATGGGCCGCAGCATCGTGCTGAAGATCCGCGTCTCCGATCCGGTGAAGCGGGACATCCTGGGCGCTTCGGCGCAGATCACGGGCGAACGATGATCGCACTCAACGTCACGCAGGCCGGGCCACTGCCGGAGGGCGGCGCCTGCGCGCGCACTTTGTCCGTTTCCGGGGCGCTGCGCCGGCCTGTTCCGACTCGCGAGGAGCTGAAGGCATTGGAGCGCGCGATTGTGCAGCTGCCTCCAGCCGATACGCGCGAGACGCACCACTTCGCAGATGGCATCTACGGCCGCGAGATGTTCATCCCGGCGGGAACGGTGCTGACCGGGAAGGTCCACCGATTCTCGACCTTGAACGTGCTCCTCGAGGGCGAGATCACCGTGACGACGCCCGAAGGCATGCGGCGCCTCAAGGCGCCAGCCATCTTCGTATCGCCACCTGGCGGCAAGAAGGCGGGTTTCGCCCACACCGACGTGCGCTGGCTCAACGTCCATCCGACCGAAGAGACAGACCTTGCAGCGATCGAGCAGCAATTCATTGAGCCGGAAGATCTTCCGGAACGCATTACAAAGGAGGTCGCATGTCTTGGGCAGCAGTAGCGGGGGCGGCCGTTTCGGTCGTGGGCGGCGTCATCTCGAGCAACAAAGCCAAGAAGGGCGCAGACGCACAGGCCGCCGCGGCTGACGCTGCCGCAAGGGAATCAGGGCGTCAGTACGATCAGACCCGGCAAGACATGATGCCGTGGATGGGTGCGGGAACAAACGCGCTCGCCCAGATGCAGCAGCTCAACGCTGGCGACTTCAGTAGCTTCCGGCAGTCTCCGGACTACCAGTTCGCCTTCGATCAAGGGCTCCAGGCGACAGATCGAAGTGCCGCCGCCCGCGGCGGACTGTTCTCGGGCGGTCACTCGGCTGACTTGCAGGCATTCGGCCAAGGCCTCGCTTCGCAGCAGTACGGCAACTACTACAACCGCCTGGCGAGCCTTGCGGGAGTCGGTCAGCAGACAGCGGGCCAGATCGGGCAGTTCGGAGCACAGAACGCAATGAACCAGGGCCAATACGCCATGACGGCGGGCAACGCACGCGCGTCCGCCTACGGGCAGCAGGCCAATGCCTGGAACAACGCGCTCTCCGGCGTCGGCGGCGCGGTTGGCTACGGCATTGGCAATAACTGGGGGCGCAACTGATGGCAAACCACTTCGCATCGGTCATGCAGGGCCACCAGATGGGTCAGCAGAATCGATTGGGTCGACTCGCAGGCGAGGCATATACCGCGCCGATGGACCAGCGGAATTCTCTGCTGGGCCAGATGGCGCAGATCAGCCCACAGGCCGCCCAAGCGCAGCAGGGCCAGTTCGACCAGCAGGAAGACCGCACAGCGCAGCAGCTCCGCGGCTACGTGCAGTACGTCAATAGCGCACGTGAGAAGAACAACCCTGCCGCAGTGAACGCAGCCCTCCGTGCGGGCAGCGGACTGATCGAGCGCTTGACGGGCAAGCCGGGACCGACCGAGTGGACACCGGACATGGATGCGGGCTGGGCTGAGCTGGAGGCACGGGTGGCAATGTCCCCAGCGGGCGTTGGCGGCGCGGGCGTCCAGTCCACCTATGTCGATGGGGCAGGCAACCGAGTCGCCATCATGCGCGACGGCTCGACGCAGATTCTGGGCAAGAACGATGCGGGCGCCACGCAGCAGACGATCAGCATCACCGGGCCCGATGGCCGGCCTGCGCAGTACACGTTCGATCGCCGAACGGGAAGCTATGTGCCGGCTGGTGCGAGCATGGGGGGCGCGGCTCCGCAGCCCGCCGCAGCAAGTCCGGGCGTCACGCAGTTCAGTGGTCCGGACGGTATGCCCGTGCAGATCGGCGACGACATCCCGGACCATGTGCGCCAGCAGATCCTTGCCAACCCGGCCGCCTTCCAGGAAGTGCCGGATGGGTCGACGGCGCAAATGCCCGATAGGCCGGTGCAGCAGTTCACCGGCGGTAACCAGTTGCAGACCTCGCAGCGCGTTGTGTCGGGTCCATCCGCATTCGTTGGACAGAGCCCGGCAGAGAAGGCCGCATCGGAAGCGGCAGCCCGCGCACAGGTCGAACTCTCTTATGCGCCAGCTTTGCAGCAGGTCCAGACGCAGGGCGCAATCGATCGCGAGATCGGCCTGAACCAGGTCAAGAGTGCCGCCGAGACGGTGCAGGCTGCTCCGGGCGCAATCAACACGATGCAGCAGTCGCTGGACTCGATCGACGCGCTGCTGACCAACCCAAATCTTGGGAACATCGTTGGACTTGGCAGCATCAACCCGATCAACCGGATTCCTGGCACTGAGGCGCGCGGCCTGATTGCTCGAGCCGACCAGATCGCCGGTCAGTCGTTCCTTGCGGCCTTCAACCAGCTGAAGGGCGGCGGCGCGATCACCGAGCGGGAAGGCGCTGCTGCGACGGCGGCAATGGCGCGCTTGGATCGCTCGCAGGGTGAGGCTGACTACAAAGCGGCTCTGCGTGACCTGAAATCCGCCATCGAACCCGCTATTCGCCGGCAGCGCGAGAGCCTGTCGCGTGCCCAGCGAACCGTAGGAGGACCGGCCTCGCAGACCGAGGCGCCTGCACAGAGGCGACCTCCTCCGTCTCCGGGCTCGGTCCAGGATGGCTACCGCTTCCGCGGCGGAAACCCCGCCGACCCGAACAGCTGGGAACGCATCTGATGTCCGGCCCTTGGGAGCAGTATCAAGGCGCCGTCTCCACACAGCCTGCAGATGAGGGTCCGTGGGCGCAGTATCAGAAAGCCGGCGCGAACTTCGATGCCGTGACCGACGGCGTGCGCATGGCGCCACAGCCGCAGCCGTCCACCGACCCCACAGAAAGCATGGGGACTGGCGAGCGCATCGCAGCGGGTTTCGGTCGGTCGTTCGTAGAGCTGGGCCGTGGGCTGAAGCAGAACGCTACAAGCGCAGCCAAGATGCTGGCTCTGGGTGTCGCCGGTAGCCCAGAGGCTCGCGCAGGGATCAGGCAAGGATTTGCCCCGATCCAGCAGCGGCAGCAGTCCGAGATTGACGAAGCGCGGGTGTTGGACGCTCCGCTCATGTCGACGGGCGGCGGGCAGGTCGGTAATGCACTCGGCCTGATGTCGCAGATTCTGACGCCTGCGATGGGGCTGAAAGCGACGAGTGCTGGCGCGGCCTTCCTGCCGGCCACTATCGGCGGCAATGCTGCACAGGGCGCGGTGCTTGGCGCTCTGCAGCCGACGGCGACGGGGGAGAGTCTCGGGCTCAACGCCCTTGCGGGTGGTGCGGCGGGTGGGGCAGGTGCCGCAGCTCTGAAGGGAGCAGGCATGGGCATAAATGCCCTTCGCGGACTGCGCCGGCCTGGGCTCGATAGCGCGGACCGTGCAGCCGTGAACATCCTTTCCCAGCAGGCTAGCGCTCCGGAAGCGCTCACGCGCGCCGCACCCTCTGCCGTTCCGGGAGTCCATCGCACCCTCGCCGAGGAAACTCTGGACCCCGGGATCGCGCGACTCGAGCGGAACATGCGCTCCACCAGTAATCAGTTCGATGCTATCGACCGTTCTAATAATGCGGCTCGGGTGCAGGCGATCGA
>Ga0233386_1000274_pt1 | contig 14655 bp, 33 predicted proteins | sample ElkDunMinimDraft_17_FD_191544 | JGI IMG/M metagenome (GOLD analysis project Ga0233386, IMG submission 191544) | Fecal eukaryotic communites from dung pellets of Tule Elk in California, USA - Elk Dung G4 | ecosystem: Host-associated > Mammals > Digestive system > Large intestine > Fecal | place...
CATATTATTCTTATTTCTTGATACAAAGATAATACAATTATTTCTTATCTCCAAATATTTCTATGACTTTTTTAGAATTTTTTTGTCATATAATTTTGAAAGATAACTAACCCACCCGAAACTTAAACCCTCAAATGAAAAAAGACTATCGCTGTCAAATATAAACCAGTCTGTCATACCACCCTTACCAGTAATGATATATTTGAACAAGTCGACGATCATTATAATAGGTAACACGATCAAGTACCCAAAAGTAATCACAATAAGCCAAACAGGTATCAAGCATATACCTAAAACTACTTTGATAAGTCTTAATAGTATTCTCATAACTGTTTTATTTAATAGTTTATCCCAATAGTGCTAATGCTCCAATAGAATTTTGGATAGCACACGCCAAATTCAGTATTGTCATCAGATACCAGAAAATAGGGGACTTATTTTCTTCTATGTTTTTGAATATGTTATAATAACTCAGTCCAGCAGCAAACAGGTTGAACAACGCCAGTACGAGTAGAAAAATTACATCAGATGTTATCATAGTCTTTTACATTAAAAAATAATTATTATTTTAAAATTCACAGTATGGAACATTCACATCGTTTTTAACCTCAACGATATCTATTCTTGTTTTCTTATTGAAATATCTCTCCAGCATATCTTTGACAGCATCAATATCTTTTCCACCCCTGCCGATCAACAGACCAGGTCTATTGAGTCTGATAGTTACCGTGATGGTATTTTCATCTTGAGTGTCCACATCTATCCCATGTATTCGCATAAGATAAACACCCCGAAAGCCGAAATACTTTTCTAGCATCTTATACACAATCATAACAGGACTCAACACGCCGACTCTCAAATCCGAAACTGTATAACCCCAATATGGATCGCTCAACTTGCCGTTCAATACTTCGTTGATTTCATAATTGTATATCTTCTTGCGGAACCAGTCCAGCATACCCATACGACACTTATGATATGTGTCCTTGATAAAATTGACAGGATAGTCAATCAAATATAATTTAATCTTTTCCATAATATCTTGCTTTTATTGCGTTTGCTGTCGGAGAGCCTACCATAGACAAATCTCCAAAATGCTATTGATTTCGCCTTCTGTAATACCCGCCACACCTTCTTTAAGTGTTGCAATCACTTCGTTCTTGTGTTTGGTTGCTATCAGATCTGACCAACCGTGTTCACGAAGCGCTTTCCAAGCCTTTGTAATTCTTTCGTTACACATAGTTTTTGATATTTTATTGATTTAACTTTCTTCCGCAAAATGGACAATAGTGTATTGGTTCTGATGACTCACCCAGACCTTCGCCCCATACTATTATATAATGTCCATCATCACGCTTCTCTATTTCACATCCTTCATAATTTCCGACAGCAAGTGGAGATACTCTGCCATCTTCGTTTGGTTCACAATATTTGCACATAGTTCTATTATTTTGCCACAGCCTTGCGGAGAACTCCCACAAATCTGCCGTTGAGTTTTCTGTTATAACTCCAGTTCCAAGTGTCTGCCGCAACTCCGAGTTCATCACACTCGATGATTTCTTTACTACGCATACTCTTGTAAGTTCTTGTGTTGGTACACCAAAGACTGAAGAAGTTACCACCGATGATGAATGGCTGTCCGTCAAGACGAACCTGAATACCCACATGGCAGCAGTTGTTGTTGACGATGATTTCCTGCAAGTATCTTTCCTCACGATCTCCCGACTGCCAGCAGATCACCTGATAGCGGATGCCCTTTGCCTCAAGGAGTTTTGCGATCTGTCCAGCAGAGAAGCAACATCCTCCGCAGAAGAGTCTTGAATTTCTTTTCCATCTGTTTACTACCTTGTCTAATGCGAGAATATAATCTCTTCTTTCTTTGCGTGTCATAGTTCTTTGATTGTTTTTGTTTTACAATACAAAGATAATATAAAAAAATGAAACCACCAAATTTTTTTGGTGATTTCATACAAATAATAATTATTATTTTATTGGATGATTATTATAGTTCATTAAATCCACTATAATGAGATAAATTATCAACAGCCAATTGGTCTAGCAATGATCGGTTGGATGCGTTTGCTTTCGATGTAAGTGCTTGAATTGCTGTAACTTGAGATTGTAAATTTGTTGTTATGCCTCTTTTTTGTAGGACAGCAGTAATAACTTTTGGTAATGCTTTGTAAATTTCACACATTGCTGCATTCACGCCAGATAACAACTCATAAAACTTATCTCCACTAATCTTTCTAACGCTTGGGTGGTCATACTTTCTATTTCTAAAGTTACCTTTCCATTGTTTGTTGAAACTTTTTTTTGCATTAATTTGTACCCAATAGCATGTTGAACCTTCATTTTCATTTGCAAACCTTTGGAGATTTTGATATACTAACTCTTGATCACCGCTATTCATCGTGTTATGTTTGTTTTTTATATCAGCAAAAGTCGTATTGTTTTCGCTTTTTATATCCCATCCATCAAAATCTCCACGAACATACCCTTTGATACAACCCAATATTTCTTCATGAAATGTACCTATGGCGTTTGTGATAGATTTGTCAATTTGTCTATTGACTTCTCTCTCTAATAGTTCTTCATCTGTTAAATTCCCGAAAATCTTGTCAAATGTTAATTTAAATACATCTAATTGGTTGCTATAAATTTTCCTTACATCAATATCTTGATGTGCAGCAACATAAGAATCATAAAGATTTGAAACACAACGCTCAAAATCTTCATCTGTTATAAAAGAAACATAATTATTCATATCGTTTATTGTTTATAGATTAATTAATATTTTACTATCTGATTTACCAGTCCCAATTTTGAAGAATATAATCCCAATTCACATACGGTCTATTGCTGACAGCACTATCCATTTTTAGTGGGCATCCCAACGCAGCATCATCTATATAAAGATTCGCATACACTTTGGGTGATGCTGTCCAAGACTTCTGTGTCGGATTTTCATTCACACCATACAGGGGAATATCATTATCAATAAACCACTGGACAGCATCCGCCAATTCATCACCTGACCTCATCGTGTTGAGGATAAGTTTATGTCCACTCTCAACAAACATTTTTAACACTGGAACCGCCCCAATGTCTTTGCCCACTCTTGGATAATCGTGTGTTACACAAGTTCCATCAAAATCTACTGCTATATACATAATTAGTAATTTATTTCCAGTTAAACCTATTTTTCTATATTAATTAGTAATTTATTTCCATTAATAGTTAAACAATTCTCTTTTCAGTAGTGATACGATTTCTATCATATCACTTACACACATATATTCGACACACATCTCTTCACACATTTTTGTTTCTTCCCGAAAGCCGATCACTGTCCATTCGTTCTCATCTAAATAGTGTCTGACAGCCCTCACCGTATATAGAGAGTCTCCACCATTTACCCTGACAACACTGGAGATAACATTATATTCACAAAAGTATTCACCTGTTGGACTATTCGGAACAAGAAGATTTACAAATTCATTTTTACAGAAGTCATCTCTCATTGCTGTCAGTTCTTGTTTACATAGTTCTCTGATAGCCATTGTATGTTCTGATGTTTCCTTTCTAAATTCTGCTATTGTTTTCATAAAAATAATTATTATTTTTTATTGACAGATGACAGGTATATCGTTATCGTCCATTTGGAGATTTTTTTCAACCGCTTCGTCTATAGAGATTTTCCAATTCACATTGACGATTGAGTTATCAAACGCCTTGCATAAGTTCTGGAGTTCGTGCAGGTATTTTACTTTTTTAGTAAGGAATGATGCACTGCCTCCCGACATTGATATTGAGAAGTGTCCGTTTTTTCCGACTTCTATTATCGCTCCGATACCTGCACCAGCGTTCAGGCTAAAGTATTTTTCTGGTCTGACTAACTCTGGATTATTCGGATCAACCATCTGAGCATATCCACAAGATTTCAGAATGACCTCGTTGAGTGCTATAGGTTCAAATGCTGCCGCCCTGACATCAACAAATGTGTCGCCTGCTGTCAGTCCTTCGGCAGTGTATAGATATTTGTCCCCATCTATTGTGATGGAGGTGATCCTATACGGTTTCTCACCTTGCTCTCTGTGGCGAACCCAGTTGTTTATCGCCAGTTCATTCTTAGTCATCTTCTTTTTCCTTTTTAATATATTGTCAAATTTTTTACATTACTGACGATTTATTTTGTTTTCATAATGTAAAGAAAGAGCATATCAAAATCATATACTCTTTCTCAACAAAACAACACACAACAAAAACACTTAATCTTCTTCGCTGTCCGAGTTGTCAGCGTGGTTCACTACTCTTTTTGCGTGCCAGTATATATATAAAGCACGAGTTGGCACTCTAAACACATCAAACATTGTCTGATAGCCGAGTTCATTCAGGAGTCCTGCGATTTCATATAGTGTGCCTTCTGTTCCATTTGGAATATCATCCACACCAATGATACACATCAGATCACCGCTGACAGCAGCGTCTTTAATTTTCTTATCTACTATATCGAACCACACCCTTGTTCGGTATGCGTTGAGTTTTGCCTCTAATGCTGTAATCATATTAGTCGTTATTAGTATTTAATGATTCTACCAGTGCGATATAACATCTATCAATGAACTCGTCAATCTTTGCGTCATTGTAGAAGCAATCCACTCCCTCGCTGAACTGAACATATCTCGCAACACCATACACTTCATCAATGTAGTTGAATACGAACTGTCCGTCACGCCACTCCTTTGGCTTCTTCAGCATTGCTGTCAGAATATTTGCTCTGAACTCATCTAATCTCAATCTCTCTGCCATATCTATTCTATATTAATGTCCATTAAACAAAGTATCAATCTGCGACTGTGATTCAAGCGTCTCAATCTTCTTTTCAAGCCAAGCACAGTAGTCTGCATACCAAACTTCAATACCAGGTTCATAACCATCTATTACCAATGACACTCCGACTTCTTCACCAGAAGTGCTTTCAGTAGTGGTCAGTTTTCCGAGAACTTTAATCTTTAATTTCTCTTCAATATATTGCTCCAAATATTTCATCATATTTCTTTTTATTTACATTACAAATATAATAAAAATAATTTGAAATGCCAAATATTTTCATATATAATTAGCCCAAATTTCAACGATCATATATCGGATAGCATTACTCCTCATCCGAATAATAATCGCCCCTAAAATCGCCTTATATCTTAAAAAAAATCAGCATCCTTCCTTGCCAGCCACGATTCCACAAGTCTTCGGATTTCATATATCTGACCATCTGTCAGGTTTTCTAACGGATAGCACGATGTTTCACTTCCTCCAATGTCGCTGTTCACACAGAGGAACCAACCATATCCGTTCTTCTTATCACAGGCGAGCAATACCACGGGTTCATCATCAGGACTGTATCCTGTCAGACTTCCTCCGATTTCATTTACATCTAATTCCCAAGTGCTTGGCTCGTTGCTGTCAGCCCATTTCATAAAGTCGGCTCGTAAGCCGTTGAGTCTTAATAAATCATTCATATCTTTATTGTATTAAATTTCATTAGACGGCATTATCATCGCTGCTAACATATACATAAAGCAAACAGGAATTACAGCGGTGCATACTGCTAATATTGCTACCATAACTCTCATTACTGTTGGATCCACATCAATATACTCTGCGATTCCACCACATACTCCACAGATGCGTCTGTCTTTTGATTTAGTTAATCTTCTTTCCATATCTTATATTATTTTGATTCTTACACAATTAAATATAACAAAAAATAAGAGTATTTGAGAAAAATAATAATTATTTTTTATAAAAAAATGGATAGCAAAATTGCTATCCATCTACATCTATTCTAAAAATAAAACATTGCTATCACTATCATAGAACATACCATCGATAGGAATTTCTATGCCCTTATTATTGTCTGGTGCTGATACCCAAAACTTTATCTCAATGTTATCAGGAATATCCTTGATAGCCTCTCTCAATTTTTTCGCTGTCATTTCTTTATCTTTTTTAAAATTATTTCCCCTTTGCTGAACTCCATTTCCACTTTATATCCTTTTGGGATATGTATGTGTATTGTTTCATCGCTGTCGATATCAACATTAGGAGGTAATGCTGGCATTACAGTAATTGCATTTGTATAAGTTGGTGTTGAATAATCGGGGAAGTTTTTAATGTTGTCATATTTGAGTTTCTCCAATTTTCTTGGGGGAACTCGTTGATTATTTGTTCTGGGATATTTTGTAATACATTCTGGACACGCCCATAAACCTCCTAGATCGATATAACCATTATAACACATTCTTCCATCGCAATATTTTAAACCTGTTATGGTATATGGCTGTTCACACCAGAAAACCTCATCTCCAATCTTGTGTGGAAATTCAATCTCGAACTCTTCTATTGTATAAATTACATAGTCTTTGGTTTTTCTCATAGTCAAGTCATCGTCGCAAATGGTGTTTCCATACCATCCGCCTAAAAAATAGATTGACCTGCTGTCATCACATGTTTTTGTTGGATAATCTTCAGCACCAATACCTATCAATGCTTTCATAATATCTCTCCATCTGTCTGGATTTCCTTGAATTGCAATCTTCATAATTTTATGGTTTTATTTCTACTACAAAGATAATGCTTTTATGTTGAATATCCAAATATTTCTGACAGCGAATGAAAAAATAATAATTATTATTTGAAAAAAAGATGGATAGCGATTGCTATCCATCGTATAAAAGTTATTTTGTTCTTGCTTCCAAACCCCATTTATATACTTCCTCTGGTGAAAGATCAAACGGATTTCCACCGAACACTGGATGGACAGCACCGTATGCTTTGTTGATAGTTTCATACACCTCGTTGCTATAATATCCTGCGAAGTATCCAAGATTTGATTTTGCAATATTCTCTGCTTCAGCAACATTGAGATTGCTTTCCGACACGATATATTCTACATAAGATGTTAAGAATTTCTGACAGCGATCACTATTACCTGTCTTTGCTACATCCAATGCTGTGTCAAATATTTCTCCCATTGTTTCGAGAGTCTTTCCTTCAAATACCATATCTGTTTTATATTAAAAAATTACTTTTCCATCTCTTCTCGCTCGATGTCCTTCATCTCGCTCCAGTTATTACACACATTAAGTTCATCTGTATCAACCACAAAGTCGTCAAAGATAAATACTTTCTCTTGGTGCATTATATCCAGAGCAAGATTTGCGTTCTGAATAGTATCAAGAATTTCATCATAATCCTCTATTGTCGTTAACGGTGGATTGATAGATTTTCTGATTATAGTTGCTGCTCCATCTTTGGTCTTTGTGATAGACTTAATATCTCCTCTATTTATCTGCACCAATGATCTCTTGTATGCCATTTCTTCCTCAACACCATCTCTCTCGATAGCAGTTATATAACTTTGTCTATTGTGCAAGTCAAGCACATAGTCGAATTTAAACTTAACTGTCATTTCTGTTAGTTTTTATTATATACAGTATTTATTAAAATTTATTTGTCAGTTCGTGTTCGTAATAGTATATAGGATCTTCGGATCCATTGACATCTTCACACTCATATAGAATTTCATCTTTGCGAACTAAAATTCCTGTGATGACCATATTGCAATGCTTCGTGTGGGAGAAGTTCCAATAAGAAAATTGCTCTCCAATGTTATAACGATTGTTTATCTCCATAATATTTGCGGTTTGCTGTCCGCAGATTTTGCGGTTAATTATTTACTCCACACTCCTCCTCCAGTTCCTTGATAGCATTTCTCATTTGCTGTCCAAACTCTATTTCCTGCTCGCTACAATTATATCCGTGTATGTTTGCAATATTGAAAGCTTCGTCATACGCTTTACTAAGAAAGTAAATATAATCCTTGTAAGCCTTTACCAATTCTTTTTCTTTTGCTGTCATATTACTCCTCCTTTACTTTAATCGGTACAAACACATCATATCCATCGTCATTCTGGAAGTGATTAATCTTCTCTGGGAAGGTGAACCCGAACTTATATCTCTGGTATTCAAACTTATCCCCAAGCCATACTGCCTCACCAGCATTTCTACATTCGCCGATATAAGTCTTGCCAACCTCCAACTGATCCAATGGGATTGCTCCGTGTGCTATCAGTGTGTCCTGAACGAATTTCTCTTCGTTTTTATTCTGACAGCACGGCACACTGATACAGCAACGATTCTCTTCATCGAACTTGCCGTTCTCTCCCAATCTATTGTCAAGATACTTTGCCCAATTTAAAATTCTCTCATCCATATTTAATTCTCTTTTATTTCGTCTACTGTTGTTCCCAGATAATTGATAATCGTTGACAGCATTTTCTCATCGAACTTTGCTGACTGATCAATATCTTCGTGGAAATACTTGTAAGGTACATACCAGATGTGCTGTCTGTATCCTGTTCCGTCCCACTGCATGTGCAGGAAGTTGTGTGCATCAATCTCATAAGTTTTCACCACATCCGCTGGAACATTTCCTGCACTGGTCATTGCGAATATCACATCACCACATATTGCGTCGATAGCAACCGAGAAATACATATCACCACTGCTGCCTGTATAAGTATCCACTTTGTTCGGCTTGATACCAAATCTCTTCAATACTCGTCTGGAGATTTCGGGTTTTGTATAATATAGTGGCGAACTCTCTGGCTTGTTTCTGACATAAGTGTACCACCAGTGTTTAATCTTTTTAATTGCTTTCATATTATTCAGATTTAATTACCATAGTGCTGTCCGCCTCACAACATTCTGTCTGACAGCGACATTCCTCGTCTGTTGTTCTTTTGCTGTCGACATCAATAGCAAACCCTCCACAAAGAAGTAGTGAAGCAATTATTGCACCCCAGCATATATTGCCTATTGACTCTTTGAATCTTTCATCATCGCCTTTGCTGTTGCCCGCTGATATATAGATAGCGGAAGCAAACACTCCTGCTCCAAGCATCAAACATATTATACCAAATAACATTAACTCACTCATAATTTTCTAAAAATAATTATTATTTTGTTTATTCGCAGCAATTGCGTCTTTTATTATTACACTTAAATCTCGCATTTAATCTTTTTATTGTTGATAATGAGGTTCCTGTGATTGTGTTTATCTGTCTATATGGTACTCCTTGTATTAAAAGTTCAATATCTTTGTAATATTTTTCTTTATAGTAGTTATCATCTTGTCTAAACCCTACAGATCTACCTAGTGGTTTGATCTCCTCACCGTTATTGAGTTTATCTTTATATGCTTTTAAACCCATACTCAGCCTATTAACAATATTCTGTCTATCTTCTTCGGATTTATTACAAAGTGAAATCAAATCTTTATAATTATTCTTTATATAATCTTCATCAATAGTAACATTTTCAAGAATACAATGAATAGTCTTGATGCCATTCTTTCGCAAAAATGATATACCATCTAATATAGTTTTTGTTGATCTGCCCAACCTATTGAATTCAGATACATAGACTTTGTATATATTATGTAAAGAACAATATTCTATAAGTGAGAGTATTTCTTTTCTTTTATTAAATGGTGTGTCTCCTGATAGTGCTTCACAAAAAAATCTATCAACTTTATATCCATCCATAATAGATTTTGATGATATATTAAATGTTTGTCTATCATATGTATTTGTGCGTCTCTTTTGAGATAATCTACAATATCCTACTGCTAATAAAAAATTGCTATCGGAATCAAATGTATCTGTAGGTTTATGCTTTATACATGATTGTGTAATTTCATTTGTATTCCAGTCTATATTTAGTTTCTTAATCTTATTGAAAAATATATAAGGCTCAATACTTATAATATCTTTGCAATCTTTGATATATTCAATATCGATAACTCCTATCTCAATATCTTTTTTGCACCCATATCTAATTCCTGTTATATACCATTTGTTTTCTATATTATGAATATTCAAAATATATAAAAAATCGCTTTTGCCATTTGCAGTTTTTATTTGAACAAAATTTGTTTGCAACATTAGAAGTTTTATATCATTGAATATCTCATTAATTTTATTCTGTATTTCAAGAATTGTATTTTTATATTTTTTAATTGTATTTAGTTTTTTAGAAACACTCATAATTATTTTTTTTTTATTTGTGAAATTTCTACGGCGAATATTAAAATCCGCCGTAGTTTTTTACACATTTTACTTTCTGTAATACGGTGCTGGCTTTTCAAACACCTTAAAACCATTCTTCTTACGAATCTCTCCGAACACCTCGCTGATGTCCCTTATCTTATCGTAATCATCATCGTGCTTGCGGATATCGATTCCACCATCATCCTTATAAGACGAAGTGAAAGCCTGCATCTTGACAGCATCAATGAACATAGAATACTCACCCTCGTGTCTGGTTAGGAAGAATCTCTCGCTCTCACCATAATGTGTCTTGAACCAATCATCGTATGTGTTGATGAATGAAGTATCCACATTGAACTGATATCTCGATTCCTCTTCTAGTTCATGTAGTTCGTCTGCTGTCAGCAACTTGTGTTCAAGGCTCTTTGCTCGACCCGACTGCTTCAGACCAAGGAATAAAGCCTTACAACTGTTTGCTGTCCAGTAGTAGTTGTCATCCGAGTTATCCTTTTGTTCTGCATTGATAATAATCATCTTATGTAGAATCTTCTTGGTTTCCTTAACACCGATCATCTCTGGAATAATATGAAGTGATACATGCTTTCCGAGTCCAAGCATTTTATTGATGAAGTCTGTTGCTGCATCTACATCACTTGCCTTCTGAACTGACAGCCCGATACCACTTACATACTTAACAATCGCCTTCTTGATGTTTTCATTGTTGTTGATAGTATCCACATCATCGTAACGGATAGTGATGTTGGCAATATGATTGTGATTATCAATATGTCTTACAATTTCGCAGAACTCTGGGTGAAGCAATACATTTCCACCACCCAATGCAAATTCGGTCTTGACCTTGAACTTATTTACAGTGCGATAAACATCCCAAGCCTCTGCGTGCTTTCCCTTCGGAGTAGATGCCATATAACAGAACGGACACTTATGCTCACACGCATTGGTAATCTTCATATCCACAAGTTCTGGATATTCTGGAATCATATCAGGAATGCTGTCCACCTGCAAGCGGATCTTCTCCTTCTTGTGGAACTTCTCACCATACAGGATATAGTAGTTGCCGTTCTTTACCTTGTCGGTAAACTTATCCATATATGAATACTCGTGTGAGATATGCTCCAGACCTTCTGTCTGCTCATATACGAAGTCGGCTTCATCGCTTCCTCCGATGATTACAATATCTGGGCTGTCAATGATGTTGCTGAGATATTCAAACGAAAGGTATAGTTCTCTTGGATTATATAGACTACCTCTGGCGTGATCTCCGAACTGATAACTATCGAGAGAGTTCCAAAGATCGTTATACTCATCGCTTGTGCAATCAAGTTTCCTCAATGTATCCCACTTATCCTTATTGCAGTAGATGTCAAAGTGATCCTTCACCATAGGATAATACTCCTTCATCTCTGGATATCTCTCTGACATCAACTCTACAAGTTCATTCCAATAGAAGATGTTACCAAAGATATATCGGATCTTCGCCTCACGGCTAGCGGCGATAGTTTCGGTGAATCTATCATAATACCTATTATCAAATATACCCAAGTCCTCAAATACTTGATCCTTATTCTTATATACTACCGAATGTGTTGAACTCGAATTGGTAGCAAGTGAATTTCGTCTGTTTCTGATTCTAAAAATCTTCATAAATTTTTCAATTATAAGTTAATTTAATTTCTACCAACCAATTATATAAAATCCACTTGATGATGTGTTCATTTTATATCCAAAATCTTTAAGGGTGTTTATAGTGATTTCATCCAAATCGTGGGGTAAGTAGCTTGTACTAGTATTTCCTTTTTCAACAGATGCCTGTATGGTATCTTTAATCTTTTGTGGTAATCTGTTCCACAATGCTTTCTGTCTTGCTTCCGCCTGTGTCATAATTTAAAGTTTATTTTTGTAACCCAACACATTCTTATTTGCTTTTAAAATCTTACGAGCATCAACAACATAAATTGTAATCTGTGTGATAAGTGCCACTACCTGAAAGCCAATGATACACCAGTCGATTGTATTATTCTCACAAAGAATAACACTTGTCATACATACCAGTTGAATGAGTGTGAACACAATAAACATAAGTGCTGCTTTTTCTGTTGTCATAATTTTATCGATTTAATTGTTAAACATCTACTGAACGATATAACTTACATTACATCTACCATCCTCCTTACGGAGTTTTGCTGCGAGAGCATTAGCCTCGTCAAGAGAAAGGTTCTCTCCCATTACCTCAACATCGTCTGGATAAATACATATCCACTGATAAACTTTGTACTTCTTTTCCATATCTTGATTTGTTTTTGTTTTATATTACAAAGATAATACTATTATTTGGAATATCCAAATATTTCTGATAGCAAATTGAAAAAATAATTTAGATTATTCTTCTAACCCATTGCGTGCTATACAAATTTCACCAGAATATTCAGACAACACTTCTTTCCCCATGTTTACGGACATTGTAAAATATCCACCATAATCACAATCGAAAGAGAATCCGATATCTCCATTCCTGATCATTTCGGCAATAAATCGTTTAATGAATTCTCCAGTCATCTGCTTCCACTGCTCATAGAATTTATCCTCAACATCATATTTGGCATTCCGTATTTCGGTTTCCTTTGTTAAATTAATATCTCTTATAGTATGATTTAGTTTTGAAATTGTTGCAGATTGTTTGTCAATAATTTCCTGCATTTGTTCTTTTTTCATAAAAATAATAATTATTATTTAGATTATTTCTGTAATCAATCCGTATTCAAGTGCTTCTTCCGCTGTAAAATACCAGTCCTTTCTCATCTTACGAATCTCATCCAACTTTGCTTTCGGGATTTTGGTTTCGCTTTCAATGATACCAAAGTAAATATCGTTCAGACGCTTTGACTCATCTATTGAATCTTCCATATCTGATACTTTTCCGATAGCACCCGACGAACCTTCGTGAATCATGAATGTAGTATTGCGATATGCCTTGCGTGTTTTCGATGCAAGCAACAGGGCAATTCCCATTGACATAATTTTTCCGAAACAAGTTATATCCACTTCGGTTTTGGAGTTCTTGATAGCATCATACAATGAAATTCCATCGTATGCGGTTCCACCGTATGTACTCAACAATATCTGTATGTGTGGCATTTCAATATCTATTTTTGATGGATTGAATTTTGCACCAGATGCTGTCATTACATTCTGAACATTTTTGATCCACTCATTATCCTCCTGATTGATTTGGAAGATTTTTTCGATTGCTGTCGCCATAGTATCTTCTTCCACATCATTGAAGATTGTTATTGTTCTTTCTTTCAAATCTATTTCCTTGATTTCCATACTTTATTCCTTCGTTGGTTTATACTCTCCATAATTTTCTAATGCTTCTTTTCTTGCTTTGTTAAATTCTTCGCTCGAACATTCAGCAAATCTATAATATGTTTCATAATCGTATGACTTATATAGATTTCCATCCTTACCAAGAAAAAACATATTTTCACTTGCTATATTCATTTCTGTTTGGGTATTCAAGCATAGACACTTATATTCGTCTTTTCCATACTTACCATACGCTGATTCTTGAAGCCATATATATTCTTGAGTTACCCAAGAATCTAAAATATATTCATAAATCTCATATAGAAATTCATAACTCTCTCTACCCTTCATCATCGGCATACCTGTCACACACATTATCGCTCCAAGATCTCCACATTTGAATGTCTTACCAAGAATTGCATCGTATGCACAGTCTGGTACATTAAAGAAATCGCTGTCCTCTTTAATAGTTACTAAATCGGATTCCTGTATAATACCATCTTCTTTAAACTCATTTCGTAGATATTTCATTACTTCATCCACAACGCCAATGGACAAGATGTCATTTAGATATGTTGATACCCCGTTTAGTGCATCTTCAACACCTTGATTGTATCCTTTTTTATAATCACTCATATTTTTATTATTTAAATAGTTATATTACAAATATAACAATATTTTCTTAAAATAACAAACTTTTCTTACATAAAATAAAAATGGACAGCAACATTGCGATTGCTATCCCCAATATATAATAAAGTTATTTAAGATTGTTTATTGCTGTTAAATCATCTGTTGAATATTTCTCAAAGAAAAACTGAATATTTGGATTATATCTTTCTCCCGAAAATGCGTTGCTTATATTAGCGGCTTCAATTAGTTTTTTTCTAAACTCCGCCACTGTGCGATCTGCTTTCATTTGGTTACAGGATTTACAGCATCCAACAAGATTATCCATCTCATCTGTTCCACCTTTTGCTTTCGGGTTCTTATGATCTATTGTCAGGTCATCATTATCTACAAGAATTTTTCCACAATATGCACAATGGTAGAAAGTTTTCATGAAAACATTGTGTCTTTTATTTGCACTTATCGCCATATAATTACTTTATTTACACAATTAAATATAACAAAAATGAAAAAATAATAATTATTATTTCAAAAAATAAAGGAGAATGATTTACTCACTCTCCTTTTTATATTATCTATATCA
>Ga0233386_1000275_pt1 | contig 14643 bp, 17 predicted proteins | sample ElkDunMinimDraft_17_FD_191544 | JGI IMG/M metagenome (GOLD analysis project Ga0233386, IMG submission 191544) | Fecal eukaryotic communites from dung pellets of Tule Elk in California, USA - Elk Dung G4 | ecosystem: Host-associated > Mammals > Digestive system > Large intestine > Fecal | place...
AATTAGACACCAATACTTCTTGAAGACTCCTTAGTTTATTAAAATTTAAATACTCTGCAGTTTGAATGAACAAAAATTTATAATAGAATAAATTTTACAAACTTTTAAGGAGTGATTTATTATGAATAAGACTTTATTTAATTATAATGAAGATGAACACAAGTACGAAATAGATAGTTCTATATTCGAATGTAGTAAGTGCGGTTCTTCAATTTATAAAAGTGAAAATGCATGGTTTCCTGATGAAGTGTTTTCATGTGGATGCGTTATGAAAGGAGATTCAGAATTAAATGAATCTACTTTTTATTGTCATGATAAATGTAAGCACATAAAACATATGCTAAAAGAAGTTGATAAATATAAACAATTAATTGAGGAGAGTGAATAATTATGAGATACACATTAAGAGATTTTATTGAAGAGAATCCTGAGAGAGCAAGACATTTTATTTATGAGTTTGAAGGTAATATATTCGAATATGAAAAAATATCACAAATGAATATAATAATGACATCAGATATTGTAGTTGATTATTTAAATTTCATTGTAAAGATAAGATGACCAAATATTACGATATTTCTCAAATAAATACAAATGAAAGGTATGTGATTAGATTTATGTCTAAGCGTAAAACAAATCCAAAATTTATAGAATATGCTACCTTATTACATAAATGGGAATGTGTATCATCAGATATATTTTTGAAAAATGCTAATTATTTACAGTGGTCTACTACTTGTCTTGAACTAACAAGACAGATGTCCGAGATATATTCAAAACTATCTGAAGATGACCAGAAACGATTAAGAGAATACATTTCGAAAATTTAAATTTAAATACGAAAATTTTTTCATAACATAATTTTATAGTAGTACAGTTGGTGGACAAACTGTTTAAATGCTATCAGAGGATACGGCTACTAGAAATTACACTCTGTAATTCATCAAATAACATAACAAACTTTCTTTCTAGTATACACGACTATAACTAGCCGTAGTCGTGTATATGTTCCTACCAGTAGTGACGTATAGGTGCAACTCCTATAAGGAACAACTATATTTTACAGGAATCAAGACGTTGATTCGAAAGGATTTATTATGTTAAAGTTTACAGATTTTTCAGACGAAATGGCAACAGCTTCTAAGCACATGGATATCAACTTTGATAAGATGACTAAGGTTGCAGATGTTTTAAATGATATAGTAGAGATTACAGACTTTACTAGAATCACAACAGAATACGGTAACAAGATGGTAGTTAAGCTTTCAGATGAAACATTTATGTATGTAAATGATATTTGTGCAGAACAGATTGAGAAATGTGAAGCTTATCTTCCAATGGAATTCTTCTTCAAGAAGAAATTAAAGAAGTCAGCTCAGCTTAAAGATGAATCTAAACTCAAGGATACAGACTATTACATTACATGTTATCCTCAGACTAAGAGAGGTTCTGTAAAGGATTATATCAATAAAGAAATTACAGTTATCTCTATGAGAGAAGTAGAAACTGAATACGGTAAGAAGTATGCAGTAGTTCTCGATGACTATACAGAATTCCTTACTTCATGGTCTAAACTCTATAAGATCTTCAACAAGTATGCAGATACTATTAGAGAACAGGGTGGAGTATCAGGTATTTGGGTAGTTGAAATGGAAAGCAAGTCTGGTAACAAGTATATTGGATTTTCTCAGAATCCTCCTGAGTTAGATGATGAAGTTATTATTGACGAAGACAATGAAGAGGATATTCTTGCAGATTCAAAAATTCCTTTTAATACTAATGTTAAGACTAAGTCAAAGAAGAACTTCAAGAAATTACGCTAATTTCGCCTAACGTGGTATAGCCACGATATTCACCTCTTTTATATATCCCCTATAGCTAATTAAGCTATAGGGGAATTTTAATCATTAATTGTTACGTATAATTACACCGTCTTGTAGTTTTTCAAGTATTAAAGCTTTCTCTTCTTCAGTCATATTACCAACTATAATAGCATTACTGAATTTTGCATAGCCAGGGAATGAACCAACTGTTCCAGACTTATTAGTAGCCCAACCTACAGAATAACCATAAGATGTTGGATTGAATGTACTATTCATAATACATCTATGATAAGTGATTCTACATTGTGGCATTTCAAAAATATTAAGCTCACTACTATAATTAGTAACCTGAGTGGGAGATACTTGCATATGTTCATACTGATATTCTTGTCCTTTAAGATTGTTAGATGTTTTGTCATAAGAAGCAGAACTTTTAATAAGTCCACTTACAGCACCTACAGAACCACCTAAGATTGCTCCAGCAGCATTACCTACTCCAGGAACAACTGTTCCAAGTTTAGCTCCTATACCAGCTCCTACCATAGCACCACTAAATACAGAACTATACATTCCAACTGTAGCTTTAGTTTTATCAACTTTGGTATTAGCTATTTCAGTACCTCTCTGTACCATTTGGTTGTAATAACTCTGTGCATTTATACCAGATATAGGAATATGTATTCCCATATTACCAGGTATGCTTATTCTAGGAACACCGTTCTTTGTAATATAAGCAACACTAAGCCCTGTACATACATCAACATTGATTATTACACCAAGTTGAGATGACATAAATTCAGCACTATCAATTTCTACTGTACCATGATAAGGAATAGTGATTTCAATTGTAGTATAAGGTTTATAATCTCTGAAATCTCCAAATTTAGGTATAATCCATTCACTACCAAGGTTAATCTGAGCTATGGTATTACCATTAATAGGTCTACCACCTACAGCTGTTAATGCTAAACCAAAGTTATCTTCAGCAGCTCTGTCTTTAGCTCTGCTATAGCCTAATATAACAGGTTCAATTTCAGAGAGATTAAGATATTGTGGTAAATCAAATGGAAACATAATAACATCAACGATACAACTTAATGGGTCAGATGTAAATTCAGTTTCTACATAACGCATAAAGCTGTCAAGTGTTGCTTGACTATATGCTTTATAAGTTAAAGATGGATCTAAGATACTTTCTAAGTTTTCATTTTTTGCTAATAGTCTTGTATCTATATTCATAAAACTTGTTATATAATTATATAGATTTCTAGTGTTTAAGAAACTTAAACTATAAACATGCCTGAAACTATTAGCACCGTTAGTACCTGCGCTATTCCATGAATATGGGTCATCTTGAGTAGGTGCATCAGGAATAGGAAGAGGAGGATTTGAAGGATCATATTCATTTTCGTCCATAGTATCCCAATTCCACTGAGCCTGATCTCTGTTTTTAGCACCATTACTATAGTCACCATAACCTACACCATTTCTAAGAATTCCAAGGAATGTTTTTTCATCATCAAGTGCAAGATTGAGGTCGTCTATATCGTCAACGAAGAACATACCAAAAGAAGCTAACTGTTTTCTAATTCCCTCAGTAATCTGGTCATTAGTCATTGAGCTTACATCGCAAATAAACGCATTTTTAGCAGTATCATATTCAAATTTTAAATCTTCTGGTTGATAAATTGGCATTAATTCAGCTACATCAAAACTTACACTTGCCGTGTTATAATGCCAATAGAAACCATTTGTCTGATAATAAGATTGACTGTTAAAATTAGGGCAGCCACCTATGACAAAAAATCCGCCTGACAAATCACGTGTTCTTAGATACATTATATTTTCGTTTCGAACTATATCTCCATTGCCAAATCCCTTAGCTATACTTGTTGAATTGAAGAACCATGGTGATACATCGATAGATGCCCAAGTAGAGCTATTTACTTTGGTTGTAAATTTGGCATAAATACAATAGATAAATGGATAATTAGCTTTATCAGCAATATAATCTTGAATTGAACTATATTCATTACTTTGCATTTGTGAGTTATAAGCTCTTATTACAGGATAGATTTTAATATTTTTAATAGGAATTTGAGTAATAAGTGATGCCAAAGCATATGCAGAAGCTGGAACAACATCAACATCTGAACTATAAAAACATCTACTATCTCCCCATAACTGTCTATTTAAATATTGCCAGTTAGCTGGATTCATATAACCGTTACCAGCCATAAAACCAGATGTTGTATATAGCGATGGTCTAAAAGTATTACCAAAAGCAAAAGCAATATTAGTTACATCATAGTGGTCTGAGTTTATTAATTCAACATTATCATGGCTACCTGTATCAGGCTGAGTTTCACCACTAGCCCAAACTTCACCCCACCATTCTATATTGGATAAACCAGACTGAGGTCCTATTCCAAACTGCACAATTGACTTATCAATAGTGCTTGTTTGTGTAGGTAACCACTCATTATTTATAGCGTAACCCCCCGAATGTGAATCACCGCTCATCTGGGTTCTCATCAATGTTCTGGGATTGTCAACTGTATTGTAATTTGCAATTTTAATTCTATTTATTTCATCAATTGTACTGTCATAACTTATACCTGATATATAAGTACCTTGTTCAGTTCGTTGAGATGGTACAATCCAGTTTTCTTTTGCACCATATACTTGTTCATTAATAGCCATATTTGTCAACCTCCTTTAAATAGTAATAAGAACTACTCTATCTGAAAGAAGTGATGTAGAAAGTGGAAATGGATTTCCAAAATTTACATTAACATTCTCACTTCTATTTTCTTCAATAGGAAGGCTCTTGTCTATAACGAATGTTGGTTTATTCTCACCCTGCCATCTTACACAAGTAGCATTACAAGCTTTTATATCAGTCTCATAAGTTTGTAAAACGTCGATAGCACAAGTGATAGTCATCTGTTCAGCTGAATCAAGAGTCTTATCTCTTATAAAATAATATTTTCCATTCCATCCTACATAGTTAGCATCACTAATTACATTAGCATCATATTTAAGTATGAAGGAAGGATATAATGTATTTATTTCACCCTTTATCTTACAGTTAGACTTTACTGTAACTGTATGTAAAGTCTTTCCTATAACACGAGGGTCATCATTTGTTGAATAAAAAGTTACTGTTGTAGCCATCTTATATCACTCCAATCAAAATAATAAAATAGGGTTAGCTAATTAAGCTAACCCTATTATTAAATCATCATGTGTTTGGGATAACAGGATCTGCTAATGTAAATACAACGCAGTTCTCAGCTGTATCATTAAGATACTCAGCATCCCACATATAGAAGTAGTTGAAATACTCACCACGTGGATTCCACTGAGAAGTTACTCTGTCATCTTCGTTACATACTGCAGCAGCTTCAGAGTCAAACATAACTGCAAGAATATAATTCTGAGTTACCTGCTTGCCTTCAACACCTTCCATAGTAGAAGGAGTAACAATAATCTTAGATCTCTCAGAAAGATCATTATCATTAGTACCCTGACCCTGCCAGTATCTTACTGTCTCATAGCCGTTAAGCTTAACGAATGTATCATGATAAGTATCAGCATAGAGATATGTGCTGAGTGCGCTATCAAACTGAGTTAAAGCTACAAGGTGAAGTCTATCTTCAGGAGTAAATGTAAGGTAAGTACCATCATTATACTTCTTAGAAAGATCCTTTACGTACTCAGTATAGAGCTTGATAGTCTGAGCTGCATATCTAAGGAATTCCTTATCAGAAAGAGCCTGAGCAGCTGTAAGAGTATTACCTGAAGCGGTATTATAAAGGCTTAAAAGGTTAACTACGTTAGTACCAGCAAGAGATACATTAGCTATAAGGTTGTTAATTGTACGTCTGATAAGAGCATCAGTATAGCAAACCTTCATTGTAGCAATTCTGTTCTCAATCATAGCAATAAATCTTGACATTTCAGCTGCAGAAGTGAAAGCAGTCTTAAGCTGTCTCTCAGCAATTGTAATTGGAACTGTATAAGTATCTTTAGCATTGTAGAACTTAGCCTGTGCTGTAGGAGGATTAAGAATAAATGGATCAAGTTCAGGATTCTGACCAATACCATTATAACCATTAGCATCTTTGTTAGCTGCAAGAGCACCAAGCTTATAGCTAGTAGTCTCAATAGGATTAGAAACATCAACTCTAACCTTCATCTTGATACTTGCATATTCCCAAGCTTCCTTCATAATAGATGGGGCTGAGCTTGCATAAGTTCTGTCTACCATCTGTACCTTACCAACTCTATCAATGAGTCCTTCAACGAAAGAGTTAAAGTTACCCTTTGTAGCATCAGTAAAGTCAAGTATAAGTTTACCTATTTCAACAATATTGGAAAGGTCTTCAGCAACAACTGCAACCTGTCCAGTCTCCTCACCAGTAATACCATTACCCTGTGGGAGAACAGCACTAATAGTGCCGTTAAGTGCGTTAGCAATCTGATTATATTTCATAACTATTTACCTCACTTTCGTGTAATTAAATATGCTCGGATGACGTTAGCTGTTATTCCTAAGTCTTTTGAGGCTTCAAATATATCAGCATATGTCTTTCCTTCAAGTTTAAAATTATTAAGGTTACTTTTTGATTTAGATTTATTATAATTATTATGTTCATTTATTTCGTCACGAATCTCGTCTGGTAGATATTTACGTTTAAGTTCATCAATAGGAATTCTCTTTCTATTGATTTTAACGCAAGGTCTACCAATATCATCAAGGACAGGAACAAGAGCTGTTTCCTTTTCTAAGTCATAGACAATACCGTCAGGGGTAATCCCATAACGGTCGTCTATTTCATAAAGCTCAATATCCTGTGTGTCTTCGACACACTCGTCTACGCTGGAGACTGCTTCGCATTCTCCATGCGTGCCGTGCTCCTCAATGATTTCCTCTTCCTGTGTGACTTCAGGTTTAGTTTTCTTTTTAGCCATAATGTTACCTCCATGTGTATAGCATACATTCATTTTTAAGATCATTGAAGAATTCTTCAATAACTGAATATCTAGCTATTTCTCTTTCTTTTTGAATCATTTCTTGTGTAGTAGTAACACCTATATTACCTTGTCTATTAAGATTATGATAATCATTAGAAGGTATTGTTTGTAGAGTCGTATCCTTCCATCCTCTCGCACCAGTAGTTATTGTTGAAGAGAATTTAGGATCTTGTTTATTTGTAGTAGTTGATGTACCAGTTGATTCTGATTTATTTAATGTTACTGGAGTATCATCATCATATGTTGTGACAGAATTAATTGTTGTAGGCTTATTATTGCTATCAGCTGTAGTTGTTACAGTATCACCATCACCGTCTGTACCAACAGTACTAGGCACGAAGTTCTTATCCTGTCCTTCTGATGTATTAACGATTGTAACATCAGCATTTGGAACTACAGTTGTAGAAGTAATCTCTCTGGAATTATTTCCAGTTCTTTCAGTATGTTTCTCGCCTAAATCATTCTTATCTTTACCTAACTCCATCATATCGTAGTTAGAAATTGGGTCATAAGAAAAGTTAAGACTAGCTACTAATCTGATATATTTATGAGAATTTGCATTAACAAGAAAGTTTATTCTCTTATATAACCATGTCCATTCATTTTCCCATGAAGTACTGTTGAAACTACCATTTTCAGGAACTAAGGCTCTTGCAAGTTCTTTCTCACCATAATGGTTAACAAAGTAATCAAGTAGAGAACCAGAATCAAATCCTAAATCTGGAAGATTTCTAGTAACTTCTACTTTCTTTCTTCCTCCATCAACATCTGTCTGGATTTCCCATGCTGTATACTGTAGTGTACCGTCAAAGAAGTGAGTTGATTTAAATAAATCAAACTGACCTGAATAAGGGTCATTAGCGATACACTCATCTAATGTTGGATAATACTTAGGTCTCAGACTCATTTTCATCATCCTCACTTTCATTTTCGGTTTTATCATCAACAGATTCGGTTAATTCTGGAATAGGGTTGTCTCCAATGAATCTTTCTTCAAGAATCTCAGCATCAGACTTTTCAAGAATATCTTCCTGGCTGTCTTCATCTTCAACGTTAGCATCCACAACTGAGTTATCCTCAGATTCAGTTGAATCTGGTTCGATATCCTCGCTAGCATTGTTATCTTCAGAATTTTCTCCACCAGCAGTAAACATTCCTTCAGGAATACCTGAATCTGGTTCGATAGACTGTTCAAGAACAGGCTTTAACTCTTCAGCTAATTCCACTGAAATATCCATATCAAACATAGCGTTGATTAAAGCACAAGCTACCTGTCTAGATTTAAGCATTTCATTAAGATTAACAGCAAGGAAATTGTCAACTGAGTCAATCTCGCCTGTTATTAGTCTTTCTTTCTTATTGACAGGATTTGTCTTTATACCAATGTTGTTAAAGAATTGAGCAATAATGTACTGATGTAACTCAATAAGCTGAGCAAGTACATTAGCAAGCTGAGGACTGGATACAGGATTTATATGAATATTCTCTAACAGATTTTCATCCATTACAGTATATGGTTTACCTGAATAAAGTCTCTTAAGATACTCTTCTGCAGAATTCTTTAACTGTACACTGTCAGCTGTTACAATAGTATTAACTCTTGAATTAATCTGAGCTGTATTAATAGATACTATATTGTCAGCTAATAGTGTCGCTGTTTGCTTGATAAGCTGATATAATCCGCCTGAACCTGGAAGCCAAGTAAAGGCTTTATCAGCTGGAGAATTATACATCATAATACCTTCCACTTCTCCGTTTAAAGGGTCAATATTGACTGTCTTAGAACCAAGAACTGGATTGGCTATGATATATTTTGTTGGACAGTAGAAAGCATTTTCTTGTCCACCTACGTTACCGTATAATGGATATACTTTACCATCTTTCATTTCAGTCCAACATACCTGACCATTTAAGAATAACTCATTGTTTAATGCAGTTACATCTATGTGATCAGGTATATTCTTCCATATGAATAAATCATGGAGTTTAGCCAATAGCCATTTGAAATAAAAGTTATAATTTTCTTCAACATCGCAAATGCCGAATTTATATCTTTCAATATCTTCACGCATTGGTATCACTCACTTTCATTATATTATAATATATATGTTATTAATTATCTTAATTTGATATTCTGTCGTTTGTTAACTATAAAGTTACGAACTACTTCACCAACTGTATTTGTCTCATAAAAGTCTTTCTGTTCAGCCATTAGTGTATATAACAGCTTATAGGCTCTTAACTTTTCAGGATCAATCGGTGGATACTGTCCGAACATGCTTAACCATAAATAGTTTTTAGTCGGATGACTTGTGAAAACCATATCAGTTGGTTTAGGTACAGGTCTCTTATGCCCTTCAGGAGCTTTGTGATAAAACACAAACATTTCATGTCCTTTATGATGAATTTCTCCTATTACCATTGTCATATTAAATACTAAGTAAAATCTTAGCATACATGTATCTTCTGATACAGAGAATTCTTCAAGATGAGGATAACTATCTTGCTCCCATGAGCCTGTAGTAATCATTGATGTAGAAGGATTATCAAACGCATAATATTTCTTTACTTCTTCTACGTTTAATGATTCAGCACAATATTCAACTGCTACGGTTAATTTCTTGTTATTATATTCATAAAGATTTATAGTACCTTTAGGTTGTCTTTCAGTATCACGTAAACCCATTTCATCCCAATATGGGCAAAATTTGTTTACAGTGTTTGCAAGCATGTAAACAACCGTACCATCTCTATCTCTTATATAAGATGACAATACATTTGCAAATTTAGAAAACTCATTTGCTATATATTGAGTTCTTGTCATAAACTCATCAAAGCAAATATATTTAACAAAACCTCTATCAGCACCTTTACTACGTTCATAGTTAGATAAAGCACAAGTGTACATAATAGGCTCTGACTTTCTTATAGTTTTACCGTCATCATCTATGTATGCTAATTGGAACGTTCTTGTTCTATAAACAACGTTATTGTACTCACCGTTTGATTTCTTTTCAATATAATCAATAAACGGATTAAATAATGATGAAATATTACTAGGTTGTATATCCTCTGCATACCTTCTCAGATACACAGAAGGATTTCCATTATTAAAAAATTCATCAATTACTTTTTTAAGATAACCATAAGTTTTACCGTTAGAACGTTGTCCAATAATCATTCTATACACTGCGCCAGTCTCGTCAATCTTTTTATAAGAATAGTATCTTTCAGATTTCTTAGTGGCGAATAATTTCACGGTTTATCAACCTCCTCAAAGTGATATCCACAAATAGATTTTCTATCTCCTTTTATGACATCAGAAAGATGTGTTTGAATTCTTTTTCTTTCTATATTAAGTTCATTTGAAATATCATCTGCGTTATAATAAATTTTATTATTCTCTTTACATTTTACTGGATAATATTTTTGATTTTTAATCATTACTCTTTCTCGATGCGTTCCATAATCGTTATTATATTTTGCGTCACACCATTCAAGATTATTAACGCAATTATTAGTTTTATCCTCATCTTTATGATTAACTTGATCATAATTATTTTGATTTTCTAAATAAGCTTCAGCAACTAAACGATGTATTCTAAGATGTTTTCTACCAAGTTTAACTCTTAAATAACCATAACAATCGTCAATTGCTTTAAGAAATTTATTAGATCTATAACTCCACACTTTACCACAAGAAGTCACTGCATATAAACCTTCATAACCTTTAATGTCTTTCATTTCTTACTTCTCCTATTAATATTGACATTCCCTGCTTCATAGCTTCAATCACTTTTGTATTATTATCAATAGACTCTTTTAAATCTTTAAGAGTTTTATCAAACATTTTAAAAAGTACAAGAGAAACTACAATAGGATAACCTATATTTGAAACAAGTTGAATAAGTTCATTAGTATCCATAATAATTACCCCTTTCAACGGTATTCCTTGTTATTATGTTCAAGATTATCTAATCTATTTGTTATATCCTGAACCTGATCTAATAATAATAATGCTTTGTTTAATTGTTCTTTAGTCTCTATTAATTCTTTGATTTTCTTATTCATTGTATAACACATTTCAACAAATGTAAGAACTAATAAAACTATTCCCATTACCTGATCAAAGAATAACCATATTATTAACCAAGCAATTACCTCAAATATAAATCTATTAAGTTTCATAATATTCACCTTAACCTTTCATTCAATTCCTAACTGCTTTGCAGCTTCTTTATAAATCTTAGGAAGATTGTTTATAAAAGCAAGAACTGTATCAGTGTAAGTTCCACTGAAAGCAATATCTCTGAGAGATACAAATGAACCTACAATAATCTCGCTATTTCCAACTTTAAGTTTTAAATGATTTTTTATATCAACATATTTATGACATTTTTTCTTAGCAATTTCTTTTGGAATCTTAAAATTATTTGAAAACCAAGCGGCACACTTTTCAATTGTATCAAACTTTTCTTTTGCATATTTCTCACCTACAATTTTAGAAAGACCTGCAACAGTAAACTTTACTTTCCATGAACCGTCATCTTTTACATCAAACTTAAGATAACGTTTAGCTCCAGTAGTTATGAAGAAATCACAAGTGCCGTCCTCATCATATCTACATGGATACTCTTCTTTCATGTTACCGTCTTTTCCTACTTTTACCCATTTTTCAATTGGTAAATCATATTTTTTAACTGCTTTCATAAATATTTTTCTTAATTCAACATTATAATTCTGTATTACGTTTTTACAGAAATCGTTATTCTTTACATAAACGCTATCAGTATCTGAATAAATGAAATACTTATTTGGAATCTGTTTAATTACATCAAATATTCTTTTTCTTGCATAAGCTGTAATCTGAACACCAATTGCATAGGTAAGATTTGTATTATATTCAGATAATTTCTTATAGAAATTCTTAAGAACTTCTTCTCTTTCCTCTTCTGTTTTTGCTTTTACTAATGCAAATTTTCTTTTATCTTTTACTGAAAGACCATAACACGAATTTAATTTCTGTTTACTTAATGTTAAAAGAGCATGTACTTTATAGTATTCTGGTGTACCATATATGCATTTACTTTCAGCAACTTTATACTGACATTTATCTGTATAGAATTTAACAAGCGTTTTTACTACTGATGGTAATAATGGATACTTAATTCCTCGTCTAATGTTTAAGATTTCAATTGATTCCCATTTATAAAAATCTTTTAAAGAATATAGATCAATATCTGTAAGAGCAATTTCATAAGTATCTAAATACATTACTCTACCATTATCAGTATTTACATTTTCAAGTATTAATGACTGTAAAAATTCTTCATTATCTTTCTTATCACACTGATAAGCATAATTAAAATCTTTGCATTTTGACATTGTACCAAAAGGTCTCTTTGCTTTAAAATTATGAAATTTTACATGAAGAAGATATCCATATTTGTTTGTATTAGAAAGAGTATTATTTTCATAATTGAAACAACTATCATCAACAATTTCATCATAAGCATATACAAAATTATTTACAAGCATTTCGGATGGATAATCTGAACATAAATCATAACATATTACGTTATCAACTAATTCTCCTAAATGCATTGTATTTGCATGAGTAAAACCTCCTGCAAAAGCAGCTCTAAGCATGTTATATTCTGCTTCACACTCTTCAGGATTTTCATATAATTTTCCGACTCTTCTTCTCATTAATTTATTTTCATATTCTGCACAAGTAAGAGTAGTTTCGCTTTTTTCACTGTATTTTCTTACAGAGCCATCTTTTAATATTAACCATTTACCATGATAAGCAGAATTCTTTCTATTAAACTTTTCATTAACTTTTATCATTTTATATTCTTTTATCATTTCTGCATCAGGATTTAATATTTTCTCAGCTCTTATTTTATCCATATAAAACTCAACTTCTTTTGTCTTTGTTAATGGAAGATCATAAACATTGTTATACAAATCATCAATTCTTATTTTTTCTTCAATAAATTTTCTAAGATAGTAAACATCATCTAAAGCATAACCAACTTCTCTTTTATTAAGTTTTGTATGATAATCTCTAAACTTTGTATGTTCTAGACCATCTTTAGGTATGTTGATGTTAACTGTCTCTAACGCTCCTTTTAAAGACATATTACCAACTAGCATTTGAGCATCTAAAATTCTAACATTATCATACACGTTAACTTGTATTTCATGATGATTTTCGCCTATTTCAGTTTCATATTCTATAAAATTCTTTAAAAATTGAAAATCATAAGGTAAATTAAATCCATATATTTTAAATGAAATTGGTTTCTTTTCATGAGTTAATCTATCAGTCCAATATTCACCTTTAACATTTTCAAATCTTTCTTTTAATCTATTAGAAAATTTCTGAAGTAAACCTGCTAATTCTATTATAGATCTACCACAACCTATAATGCCGTTAAGATCAATTTGCCAATAATAAACAAAATCAAATCTTATTAAATCTTCTTCTGGTATTCCTGTGAAGTTTGGACACACTGTATAAGGATTTTCTAAATCAATATCATCTGGTAAATACCAAACTTTGCTTGTTTCTGTATCTAAACAACCAAAAGCATGATAACAACTTCCTTTACCACGCTTAGTAAATTTTGTAAAATCAATAGATTCAAATACTTTATCAAGATATAAATCAACAGTAACTTCTGGAGAGAGTTTATACTCTCCCCATTCGATAGTTACTTGCTTACCTTTTGAATCCATTTCAATCTTAGTCTTTTGACTTCTTGAAATTGAATATTTCATTTTATCTGCCTCCATATCTTCTCATAATATGACCGATATAACCTAATGTAGTAGCATCAAGCCATTCTTCAGGTGTAAGTCCTGATTCTTCTAAAAGCTGTTCATAATTTGTATTCATATCTTCTTCCTCCTCAAAAATTTCTTCTTGTCCTTCTGGTGGATCACTAGGTCTTTTATTAGCAGCTTTATAAGCTTCAGTACCTACAAGCTGTTCTAATTCTTTTTCTAAACCTAAAGCTTTTGCTTTATGTTGTAAATGTTTTACATATTTAAGATTGTTTTCTCTAGACTGCTTCTTTGCATATTCATTTACCTGTTTTGCAGTCATTCTAGTTATAGGATTTCCATTTTCATTAACAGTATATAGAACTCTTACTAATCGAGAAAATTGTTTATCAAGCATATTAATGTCAGCTGAACGTCTTAAATTACCTGATTCAGTAAACATTTCAGGATTTCTTTTCTGTAATCTTCTTATTTCATCCATAAGATCAGATGCAACTGAAGAACCTTCATCAAAATTTCTCATTCTTGCATTAATAGTTGCAGCTATATTATTATACATTTTTCGTTTAATAGAAATACTTTGATTTTTATAAGAAGAAACTTCATTTGCATAATTACGTCTAGTATATGTTCTTGCCATAAGAATCACTCCTTACCATATCTTCTTTTAGGATTATAACATATGTAACTTAATGAAAGTATATTATATTTGTTTCTTTTCTTATCAAAGACTAGCAACTGAGACTTAATATTTTTATAAGGAAATCTTTCATCAGGAATATATACAAGATTACCATTTGAATATTTATTTATTCTCTCAGCAACTTCATCTTCAGTAAGTCTTTTAATTCCAAAATTTTCATTCATAATAAATCACTCCTTAAAAGTTTGTAAAATTTATTCTATTATAAATTTTTGTTCATTCAAACTGCAGAGTATTTAAATTTTAATAAACTAAGGAGTCTTCAAGAAGTATTGGTGTCTAATT
>Ga0233386_1000276_pt1 | contig 14613 bp, 20 predicted proteins | sample ElkDunMinimDraft_17_FD_191544 | JGI IMG/M metagenome (GOLD analysis project Ga0233386, IMG submission 191544) | Fecal eukaryotic communites from dung pellets of Tule Elk in California, USA - Elk Dung G4 | ecosystem: Host-associated > Mammals > Digestive system > Large intestine > Fecal | place...
CATCTACTCGTCCTCCACTTCGTAATATTCCTCGTCTTGCCCTTCCGCCACAAATCCGATAGCGTGCGTACTTATCGGCTGTGTTAATAACGGATTGACCGATACTTGTATCTCCATTTCGGAGGCTACGCCTAGCGTTTCGATGAATGAGTGTATATCTAACGCAGCTTGCGGTAACTCACTCGAATCATTTACGTTTAATCCGAATACATATCGTTTCATACGTTAGCCTCCTTTAATATCACGTAGAATATTGCGGAAATGGTTATCGCAAGAATTATAGAATTTACCATACGACATTTCCACGCTGTTCTAGCGCCTCAAACTCGTGAGGCATTTCGTGATTACGTAATATATCCTCGACGATTTCTACGACTGGATTACGTTGAGTTTGCGTTAAATTGATATGGTCGAAGTATTCGTATGCCTCACGCTCGTATAATCCGCTTAATAGCTTATATAAACCGTTCGTCTGCGGAGTACGTAGCGCCTCATTGTCTGTCTGCGCAAAGTTTCCGATAAATACGATTTTCGTATTATTCGCTGGGCGTGTACCAATCGCTGCTATCGTCGATAAGTCTAAATTCTGCGCCTCATCCAACATAACGAACGTATGATTGAGTGAGCGCCCTCGAATCGTCTGTATCGGGTCAAAGAAGATACGCTGTTTGTCTCCGCCTTCTACGCCGAACATTCGCATAATTTCCGAAGGTTTTTCCGTTAGTACATCGAGGTTATCCATAAATGGCGCAATGAACGGAAAACTCTTTTCGTCGAGACTGCCCGGTAAGTATCCGAGATTCATTCCGACTTGCTCTTGCAATCGCGTATAAATTAACTTGCGGTGCTTTCTCGATTCTAATACGTTATCTAATCCGACTGCTTCGACTACTAACGTCTTACCGCAACCGCTTGGGCCAGTTACGAATAAGAACGGTTTATCGTTAGCTGCCGCTTGTAATACGCGTTTCTGCTCTGTGTTCTTCGCTGATAATCCGAAATATGCCATCGTCATCGCCTCCGTTATTATCGTTCATCGCTCGTATCCGGACCGTAATACTCCTCGTCATCATCCGTCTTATTGCGATCAATTCCGTAGTAATTATCGTACTCGTCGCAGTAGCCTTTGCGCATCATTTCGCTGATGTATGGCGCTTGAATGTCCATCTACTCGTCCACCTTTCGTAAAGTTACGATTTTACCGTTTGTTTCGACTATTTCGTAACCTTGCTCGTACACTTCGTTCCAATCCGTTACGATTGCGTCATATGCTTCATAAGTTCCGAATTGTAGAGCGCTAAAGAAAATTCCAAGTCCGATACTACAAATAACTCCCGCCAATACCCTGTTGCGTCCGGCGAAATCTACCGAGTATATAAGCCCGAAGCCAAATACGCACACACCTACGAATAGTAAGACGTAAAATAATACGCTTGCTTCTGTATGTGTCGCTAATATTTCCATTCCGCCTCAACCTCCCGTATTTGCTAAAATAGCGCCAAGCCCGTTAAGGCTCGGCAGTTTTGCGTTATTTCAACGGACATGAATTTCCGACACATTCGCTCGTATAATCGGTCGTATCTTCGTCCTCTGCAGCTATATTTCCGCTAATTAATTCCCACGGGTTAGCCGTTAGTTGAGCAACCATTTCGTCGTATTTCTCCTTCGCTATCTCCTCGTAAGGCATTTGCGGATATGTTCCGCTTGCATACGGAAGTAACGACGTCGACTTAATTGTCCCTTTGTAGCGGTCTAAAATGTCGGTAATCTCGTCAATGACCGCTTGCTCTTGCGCTTTATCCGCTTCGTACACTGGATTGCCGAACTTGTCGAGTAACTGCGTACCGTCCGCTAGAATAGTCGGCTTTTCTTGCGCCTTGTGGAACGATAACGTCGCACTAACTGCATTGTCCGACCAATATGTCGCTAATAGCGCTTGTAACGCTGCTTGCTCACGTAATGGAACGTCGCCAGCCGATTGGAAATTCGGATTATCTGCCGTCGGTGCTTTCGTTGGGAACTCGACAACTAACGTTGATTGATCGTAGTTAGGCGAGCCGTCCGGTTGATAACCTACAATAGCTGGCTCGATTGTATATCCGCATTGTTCTAAAATCGGAATAAGCGGGGCAGTCGAAGCCATTCGAATACGGCGAATCATATACGGCGCCCAATGATAGTGCATACCTGGCGATGCGCCCATTAATAGCGATACTGTACCGCTAGGCTTGACCGTTGTTAGCTTAATCGAAGGATTAGCGTCTAACTCAATCGCCTGTCGTATATTTGATTCGGATACTTTGTCGTAAAGTTCGTCTAGGAATTGCGTTACATCTGCGTTGAATATTGCGTGTCCTTGCTCGTCGAATCCTTCGATAGCTTTCGTACCGAAACGTAATAACGTCCAATCTGTAATTCCCGTGATGCCTACGCCTAATCGACGGTGACGATAAACGATGTCACGCGTTGCCTCCCATTCGTAATGTCGGAATGTAATACGGTATGCGTATCGCGTTGCTAAGAACGCTGCCTCTGCGTATAGCTTATCCGTTTCAATGCCCGCTTGAATTAACTGCTCAATTCGCGGTAAGCATAATTCGAATAAGTTACACGGTGATGCGTTTGGTAGCGTGATTTCTCCGCAAGGATTGAATACTTCGACTTCTCCGTCGATGTCTTTTTGGTAGCCATCGATGATACGTCCGAAATCTTTCGATAATTCGATATTCGTATATCCTGGCTCTCCGTTGTAATAAATATTTACCGCCATATTGCGAAGTGTTTCTCGATCAGTATCAACGCCAATTGATACGGAGTTATTCGAAGCCCATCGCCAGTTAGTCGCTGCTTGATTTTGTGGTAGCGAGTAGTTTTTCGATTCGACGAACTCTTTGTCGTCGTTGTCTCCGATAAGTATGAGCGCTGTGCGACGCACATTTCCCGCAACTACACAAGTACCGATGTTTTGAATAACGTCGCCCCATTCAGTCGGAGTTACATAATCGCCTACTCGACGGTTTAAAATCTCGTTCACACGCTTCAACATCGTCACTAACGGTGCAGGTCCGCTTGCTGTTCCGCCGAATCCTACGATAGCAGCACCTCTCGGTCGAATTGCGCTAATATCGATTACAGTACGTTCGATTCCTTCGTAATGTGCGTCGATTAAATGCCCGAGTGCTGCGGCCCATCCTTCGCGACTATCTTCGACTACAAACGGAATAACTGGCGCAATCTGCTTCGTTTTGACGTTTAAATCGAATAACTCCGATACATAGTCACCGTGATTGATGTCGCATACGATTTCTAACTCAACGCTATTACGTACTTTCGGAATTAAATCGACGTATTTGCGTTGAACATTTACGCCAACTCCTCCGCCTTTCATCGCTTGGTCGAATGTGAATACCGGAGCAAACGATACTTTCGGCTCCTGCCCGCTAAAGTACGGTTGTGGTCGCATTGATACGCCCCAACAGTTATTTTCAGCGTCGCCTACGCGCTCTGCGTATTCTGTGCCGGACATCCATAAGCCTCGTCCTGGCGGTGTCATTACGAGATTAAATACGAGGTGATAGAAGCGCTCTGCCTCCGCTTGTAGCTTCGCTAATCGATCATCGGTTAATTTTCCGATTTCTTTCAAACGCTCAATTTCGATTTTAAAGTTACCTTCCGTTATACGCTCAACCGTTTCGTCCCAACGCTCTAACGTGCCGTCCGGTTTAGTTCGGGCGTATGTGCGAAGGTAAACGATATATCCTAATCCGCCGAATCCCCATTTCGGCTGTTTGTTGCGGTAGTCCGCTAAAAACTCGTCAGTCAATAATTTCGTCATTTAATCCGCTCCTAATCGTCTGTCTTTTCGTTATCTATTTCGCCTGTTACGATTTCCCACGCCGCCTGCATCGATAAATACGGCGAGATTACCACGATAATTACGAGAATAATCACCGCAAGAATTATCGCCAGTAAATATTGCACTAGGCGTTTAATCATCCGGACACCTCCGCTTTATTTAGCGGACTTAATCGCTTTGATCGTGGTAAAGCGCCAGTCTTATAATTCGCTAGATGCTCCGTAAATGTAATCGGCTCCTTACCGCTGTAAACCGGCTCGAACGCTGTGCCTTCCGCTTTAGCGATAGCTCGTCGTAACTTGCGTGTGTAGTAACTGTTTAGCTTTTCGTTTAGTTTTTTCGTCATCAATCAATCGCTCCAATCCGTTTAAGGTAGACGATAGCCACACCGATACTATCCGTGATATCGCCACCTGCGTTATTTTTAATATCCGATAATCCTAGCGTCATCTCGACCGCCTTTGCCACGTTCGCCTTCGTTTCCTTCGAGCCTTTCGCCTTAACGCCTGTTACTCCGCTTGCCCACGCCTTGACCGACTGAATGTTGACGTCCTCGACGGTAAAATCCGCTAAGGCGAACTCTGTCGCGCCATGACTTTTGAATATCTGCTTTGTAGCGGTAGCAAATCCGAACACCATACCCGCCTCACGCGGTATATGGCGCTCAATGTCCGGATACTGCTCGATAATGGCGTTAATGCCATCTACAATCTGCCTCAACCGCTCGCCGTCCGTCAGTTTTGCGTTAGTTTTGATTAATCCGTAATCGATAACGGCTGGCTTGCGGTCGGTGACGGATATTACCGCCCATCCGGTTTTCGTCAAGCTAGTATCCAACGCCAATATACGCATAATTAATACTCCGCGTTTGTATCGTCTAGGATTGCGACCAACTTATCCGGTCTACGACGTAAGCAATCTTCGCTATTAATAAGAAACGAGTATCCTCCGATAACAGCAGCGGTATATTCTTCGTCGAAGTTATCGAGACACTTCGCTACCATACCGGCTACAACCTCCGTAGGCTTAACCGCCTGCTCAAATCGCTCTACGTCTAAGCCTAACGCACGACCTAGCGCAATTGCCTTTCCGATGTCTGCGTTAAATACGTCGTCCGGAGCGCATTTTGCGAATTTCTTGTCGCTTGAAATCGACGCCTCAACGTGTACTAAGTACGGAATCGCCACGACTGTACGTTTCTTCGGATTTACATGTAAGCGGATTTCTACATCGCCTACTTGCGTTGTGTACGGCGTAGTGTCGTCATGAACAACTCCGCTATACTTCTTAACAAACGCCTTAGCCTCCGCAATAATCGCCTTGCGTTGTTCGTTCGGAGTTTTCTGCGATTGTTTCACCTTTAATTGTGCTTGTGCGAACATCTCCGCAATCTCCGTCGGTTTAGGCTGTGCTTTCAACGAAGCAACCTCCGCTTGTAGTTCCGCTACTTGTCGCTCTAATTCGGATAGGCGTTGTTTCTTCGTTGGCTTATCTTGCGTTGGTTTTGCGTTGATTAGTTCGAAATCTGCTACGCGCAAATAAGAGAATCGGTCTCCGATGTCCTCCGCACGACCTTTCGTCGTCTTTGCGCTAAACTCTGCTGCACTTACCTCGGTAACTACGCCTTCCCACCCGTGTGATTTCGTTGTAAATCCGTAGTTATCGGTAATCGCCTTAACCTTATCGCCTACATTGAATTTCTGCGTCATATGACCGCCTCCTGTTTCGTTTTATACATGCGCTGTCGCACGTTTTTTTAGTCGGCTTATTCGCCCTCTTACTTACTTATATACACAAAATCGGAGTTTCGCACACTTTCACCGAAATTAATCCGCTAAATAATTCCGTAAATTATTATGCGCCATTTTACCGCTCATTTCCGACCCAGCCATTTTCGCCTCAACTTCGGATAACATCGCCACTTCCTCCGCTGTCAACGTCGCCTTACAATGCGCTTTAAACGGACAGAATCCGCATTTACTCGTCATATCAACGGTCATTTCCGGAATCTCACCGTTATACACTAACTCCGCCTGTCTCGCTAAATCGTCGAGCAATTCACGTTTCATGTCGTCAGTAATACGGAAATAGAACGCTCGTAAGTCGCTCAATGGCTCGCCATTGCGCCAAGTCTTTCGCGTTTTAGGAACGTTCTTGCGCTCCTCGTCCGAGAACCATGACGGCTTGTGCATCGATTCATAAACGATAAATCCTTCGTCAATTCCGTATACGATTGATTCTGCGGTTACTTGGCGCAAGTGGTCGGCTTGTGGTCCACCACTAAAATCGAGTTTGCCGTTCATTTCGACTACTCCGCTTGCCTTCGTTTTATATTCGAAGATAAAGCGTCGGCTAGCGTCTGCTGCGTAATTTAAGATACCGTCGGGCTTAACCGTAATAGCGAACTTTACTCCGTTATGCTCGATTACCTTACGGACTTGTACCGCATCTTCCATCGCATACTCTCCGTTTTTCGTCTCAAGTAGCGTAAATAACGCTTGCTGTCCGAGGCGCTTCGTCATATGCGCTAAATCAAGCTGCAAGTATTCGATGACAGCCGAGCCTACTCGTCGTTGGCGTGAGCGGAACGGGATGTCTGGCGTTTTCTCTGTGCGGACTTTTGCGTTCTTGAATACGATTTCGCGGTCGCATTTATTCGTTGAGCTGGCGCCAAACGTGACTAAGCCGTCTTTCGGGTACGGTTTAAATCCGATGTGCCTTAATCGTTGTTCGTAAAATTTACGCGAGATTCCGTCCTCATGAAAACTAGCAATAGGTAGCGCGTAGTACTTATCTAGTTGTGTTAGAAATGCGTCAGCTAAAATAGCACCTTCTTCTAATTGGTCTACGTGTATTTGAGATTGATTTCCGTACAATACATCTAGTGCGTCGTTTGACATAATTTATATTCCTCCAATTCTTTCACCTTTTCTAAATACGCACTTCCAGCATCGTCTTCCTCTCGAAAATACCCGATATGCGTTATTTTTCCGTCAATACTAATCTTGGCTCGCCATCGTTTCTTACTATTACACCAATTAACGCCTTTATATTTAGAAGATGTTTTACGAGGTACAAACGGTTTAAAATCCTCCACATAAACGTTGTTTAGATACGCAAACTCACCTTGTAACTCCTTCGCCCGTAAATCGAACGCATATGCAGCCTCAATCTCGGTAGAAAAGTCGCCGAGAATTTCGGTTGTACCGTCGAGAGAAATACGTGCTCTCCACGGTTTCTTTCGGCCAGGCTTGAAACTAACTCCTTTGTATTGACTTTTTCCGAACGAGTTGTAACTGTTACGTAGATTCTCGGCTTGTGTACATACTCGCATGTTAATACGACGATTATCTAACCCGTCTCGATTTATATGATCAACAACCATTCCTTCGTCCGGCACCATTATTACTCGGTGCATAAATTCGATTTTCTTTGTTTCCGGATTTCTCGAAGCAGCGTATCCTTGCGAATGACAAAACCATTTTCGTTGCGACAGCCATTCATAATCATCTGCGTCTACGATGGTAACTTTACCTTTCGTAAGTGGTATCTCCTTATATTCCGTCAATTAATCGTCCTCCTATTTAGCTGTCTTAGCGAACTCAATTCCGTCATATATCTCGCGAATATTAACGAGTCCTCGAATCGTCGACATTGCGTGCCCATTGCGCTCAATTACCGTAACCGGCGTAGACATAATTCCGTACTTGGCGATAATGTCTGCGCGATCATCACGGATGCCTGGCGTTAAATCTACGTGCTCAATCGCAACTCCCATCGCCTCAATGTCGGGGCGTTCTCCGTTGATTACCGCTTTTAGGACTGCGCAAGGGCGACAGTCTGATTGTCCGAATACTTTTAGCGTTACATTTGCGTTAGTTTCGTTTGTCATTTTATCGTCCTCCTAAAACGTACGTACCGGCAACATAAGCGCCGTTACATCGTGATTTTTAATCGTAATTGGTCGTGCTGGCCCGTATAATCGTAATGTTGCGGTAGCCTCTCCGCTGTCTTTGAATAGTGATAATGCGTCGATTAGATACTGCGGTTGTACTGACGTCTTTTCTAGCTCAAGCGTCTCCTCCGTACTTAATCGATAATTAGCGTTAAACTCCGAATCTACATCGCCTACTCTTAAATACGGGCGGGCGTCAAATCCTTTGGCGAACTCAATCGTAATATGACGGCTATGTTCGTTTAGTGCCTTATGCCCCGCAAACATCGCCTTAACTGCTGCAAGCGCACTGGCTACGTCAATTTCTAGCGTTACAATTGCGTCATCTTCATAAGGTAGTAGTCGGCTAGTGTCCGGATAATTGCCGTCAATAGTAGCACCTGTTTTTGGGTCAATAACCGTTTGCACGTCCGTTTTAAATCCGTTTTCTAAGATGTACAGACGGTGCGAATCCGTTACAACTACCGAGCCCTCTACGTTGTGGCATACGCCTTTTAAGATTGGGCGCCCGCTTGAAGCGGATTTCGTTACTTTCTCTGCGTGCTTAATAAACGTTGTATACGATGTCATTAAATCATCCTCCATTTATACATATTTAATTTTTACGTAGCATTTTTTACAGAGGAAGTAAAAGTCTCCGTTATGATTTAATGTTTCCTCGGAAGGTTTCCGTTTACAGTTTTCGCATTTTCTAAAAACCTGTTTGCATGTCATCCCGTTTCCTCCTTCGATTTAAACCATTCGGTCGGCGTCATGCCTTCGCCCCAAACCGTCATTACCTCGATGTCTGTGCCGTTCTCTACGCCTTCAAACGTATAAGAATCCGTCATTAACTTACGAATAGCCTCGATGTCCTCGCGAGTGAAATCGTCCGGAATCTCGAATATCAATTCGTCATGCACCGTGGCCCATAACGCCCATCCTTCGCGCGTCTTACAGTATTCATGCGATTTAACCATCGTTACTTTCGTTTGAATAGCGGACGAACCTTGTACTCGAGCGTTCGTAGCCATTCGTAATGCTCCGCTAATCTTGCCGTTATGGATTCGTTCTGTTGCGAATTTAGGATCGTTATAATCACCGTTGATAAATTTGCGTTTCCACTTAGCTGCAGGCAATCGACGCTTACGTTGATTCTTGTGCATCCATACGTAGCCGTTGCGTTTTACAAAGTCGACGTTTCCGTCTAGCCATGCGGATAGTGTAGGCAGCGATTCTTTTAACTCGCCCATAAACTTGCCCGCCTCTGTTTTCGTAGTTCCGAGCCAATCTCCGAGTGTAAAGTCGGATGCTCCGTATAACCACGCAAGCCAGGCTACTTTCATTTTCTTACGCCATTCTGTATCGCTGCCGTCCGGATTTTTATTAACTTGCTCGTAAGGCAGTCCGGTATATTGCATCGCAAGCATGGCGTATGGATCGCGTCCTAATTTGAACGCCTCCAGCAACGCAGGCTCCTGCGACATTGACGCTACACATCGGATTTCTTGCGCTTTAAAGTCGGCGCTGACTAATACTTTACCTTTAGGCGCTACGAACATTTTACGTGCATCATACGGTTGATTTTGGACGTTGAATTGCTCAACCGAACTCTCATCGTCCTTACCGCTTGAAAACCTAGCTGTCACAGTACCCATCGGATTAAATCGCGAGTGCCATCGCTTTGTTTTCGGATGCTGCTTAGTCGGCAATGTGTCGATATACGTGCCGGATAGTTTCGTAATGCGCTTGTACTCAAGTAACTTCGCGATGACTTCATGCTTATCTTTTAGCGGTTTAAGCGTTCGCTTTGCGTCCAAGTTCGGCAACTCTTTTCCGATAGCTTTCGATAGCGCTGGCTTCATCTGCTGACCGCTGTTTAAATTGATGACGTCCTCACCTTCGTGATATGGCGATATAAATTCGATAATCCACGCCTTTAGCGATTCCGCCTGTTCTGCGAGTTGTTGGCCGTATTGTTTGGCGAAATCTAAATCGAGGATATATCCGTTCTCCTCCAAGTCGAGGATTACGTACAATAGCGCCACTTCAACCGTTGTGTAGTATTCGTACATTTCCGGATATTTAGCGAGATGCTGCGACTGGAACTCGTACAGTCTCCACGTTAAATCCGTATCTTTAGCTCCGTATACAAGCGCTATATCAAGCGGAATCTCCGCGAACTTTGCGCCTCGCCCGAAAAGCTCCCCGAATGTGTCTGACGGTTCTTTCAGATACTTCGTAGCAAGGTGCTTTAATGCGTATGGCTTATTCGGAGTTGTATCGGATTCATTTTCGTTGAGCATATGCATCGCGTGCTGTGTGTCCCAAGCTACGCCTAACAATTCGATACCATGACGTCTAAACATCGCCATGTCGTAAAGCGCGTTATGCAGCACCTTCTTTACGCTAGTTCCTTCTATTAAAGGACGTAATATCTCGATATGCTCCGCTGGCAACGCTCGCTCGTCATTCGTAGGCTCAAACGGAATATAATAGTGAACGTTCTCAATCGGAAGTGTCAGCGACACGCCGACTATCACATCGACATAAACGTCTAATCCCGTTGTCTCCGTATCAACTGCGATAATCGGCTCATTCATCGCACGATCAACTAGCGCTTTCAATTCGCCTACGTCCGTCACTAGCACATAATTACTCGGAGTATTCGCAACCAACTCCGCCAACTTACTCTCGCGCTGCATCTCGCTCAATTGCGACCAAATGCGGAGAGCCTCCGCTTTCGAAAACTTTGGCATCGACTTCTTACCGACTTTTAACGGCTCACGTCCGATAATCCCTTCGCTCATTGCCCGCTTAACTTCGTGCAACTTTCGCAAATCACTATCGCTATGCTTTCCGCTTAAAATCCGTACCCACGCCTCGTCTAGCGTTTCATTGCTCGCTTGCTTACGTTTGCTTGCGTCCTTTAATGCGTCAGAGGCGGATGTATCTGCGACCGCCTCCGTATTTAATCGGATATTTAACTGCATATTTCCGCCTCCTGTTTTGCGTTAGTTTAGCGTTGATTCTACCGGAGCTATTAGTTTCAGACGTTCCGGATGATAGTAGTACGTTACGCCGTTAGCATCAGCGTAGCAATCTCCGTCAGCGTGGACGTCGGTAATTTTGACGATAGTTCCTACTTTATGTCCGTTGTTATACTCGACCACTTCCGCAATATCGCCTTTCTTAAACTCGCCGACTTTACGTCCAATCTGCGACCACTTCACCTCGTCTGCGTCAACCTTAATCGCAAACTGCGTCAAGTACGAATAGTCCTCGTCGCCAATATCGTCGATAATATATAAGTCGCCTTCGTCATCCGTTTGTACTTCGTAGATTTTACCGACTGTAATATCCATTAACTCCGGCTCCTCGAATTTAACGAAGTCTCCCGCTTTTAATTTCGACTTGCTTGCGTCTGCTACCGCCTTTTCGTACGCCTCAACTTCGGCTGGCGTTGCTTTGCGAATATCAGTCGGATAAGTTCGAACACAACTCGTAGGACCATTCGGAACATATACGCACACACCGCCATCTGCTAACGGCTCCTCTGCGCCTACTTTTCCGATGTCTCCTACGCTATTTTTCGAAAATGTGTTATTCGCAGTAACCACGACAATATCGCCCTCTTGCGGAACATATCCCGCCTCAACCTTCGCATCATTAATCGCTTGGTGCGTCTCTGCAAACGCAATTAACTCCGCATACTCTTTTAACGTGCCTTCGAATACTGTACCGTCTGTCATCGTCATTTTCATAAATTAAATCGCTCCCTTTTCGCTGATATTTAGCGGTAACATCCGCCACTTTTCGTCCACCTCAATCGCTTTTACCCAGTATTCCGATATATCGCGTGTTTCCGTCCAATACACTCGACCGTCGATTACTCCGATAAATACGTCGCAGTCCTCTAGCGTGTAAACTTGACCGCTATTTTTAAGACCGCGTATAACGTAGTAATCGACGCCATCACGTGTACGCTGTTTAATCGTCTTAACTTGCGCTCGAATGTACCGACCGTCCTTAATCGCTATTAAATCGTAAGCCTCCGGAGTAGTCGCCTCATGGACGACCCACCCGTCAGCAATTAGCGCAGCCATCGCAAGCAATTCGGAATGTCGTCCGATACTGCTCGTCGATAATGGCGCTTGTGATTCCGTTACTTGTTGCGTCATAGTTGCGTCACTCCTTCCGATTTAAAACGGCAAGTCCGATTCGTCCGGAATATCCGCTCCTGTTTCGCTTGCATTCGCCTCAAATCCGATTTTAGTAACGTCAAATCCCGCTTGTCGTAATAGCGCGACTTGTTGCGCCTCGTCCTGTTCGTACCAAATTCCGTTGAATACCGATTGATCGAACTCGGTCGGAGCTTTATCGAAGTTCTCGCGCTGTTTATCCGTTAAATCATCTAAATCAAGCGGAGAAAGAATAACGCTCGTTGACGTACCTTGCCCCGTCTTTTCGAGTTCGAACGCTTTCTTGCCGAGCTTTGCCTCGTTCTTGCTGATGACAGTAGCGATTGCTTGCGCTTGATTTTTCGATAAGTCGACGATGATATATGCGCCTGTGTCGAGGTCATATAGAGCGAAAGCGAATCGGGTTTTAGCACGATACTTCGACGCCTCTTGTCCGTCTGCGTCGCTGAAATCTTTCGAGCGGTCCTTGTGATATTTCCACGCTTTATCGAAAGGCGTTAGATTATCGACTGGATAACCGTTTTTCGATTTAGTCGATGGCTCCTTCGCTACAAACGAATTAATCTGTTTGAAAATCCCGTAAACATACGCCATTTGTACCGCTGCTTTGTCTACGACTTTTACGATGTACTTACTTCCGCTACCGAACTTCGCAAATTCTGCGTTATTGCCTCCGCTTTCGTTCGTCTCGTTTAATGCGTTTAAAGCGTCTAGCCCACTCGTATATTGATTCGTCATTAATAATCGTCCCCATTTCGTATGATTTTCGGATGGTGATTCGGAGCGCGTCCGCTCCAATTCGTTGGCCACCGTTTTGCACCGTCCGTAAATGTACCGAAGGGATGTGCGCACGTTTTTACGTCCATCCATCGCGTTTGGCGGAAGTACAACCTCCGATACATTCACCGACGGGCAAGCCTCTGCTTGCTTGCGTCAGATTGCGTCGACTTACACGCATCCTCTGCGCGCATAAATCGGCTATGTGGCGGAATGTGCTCCGCCTTGCTTTTGCGTTGGTTCTACCGCCTAATAGAGCGTCCGAGTAAATCGACCCTCGTAGTCGAGGCAAATCTCGGAAACCGCCTCGAGTGCCATCCGCTTTCATCTCCGCTAATTGGCAGCGGTGACTACTCACGGACGACGCGGTATGCGCTCTACTAGGCGGTAGATGTTGCGGACTACTCGCCCACAACCGCCTTTACCTCTTCACTCGCCGTCTGAATCTGCGTCAATTTTGCGTCAATCTCTTTCGCCAGTTCCGTAACATGCGTTGATACTTCGTCGATTCTTGACTGAATAAGTTCGCGAGTATGTGGCGCTTTACAACGTACTTTATTGCGTGCTAACTCTGCGATACGTACGTTTAGTTCCGCTTGTTGCTCGGATAAGCGATTGACTTCGCGTTGTAATTGCGTTGTAAATAGTCGTAACTCTCGCTTTAATGCGCTGGCAATACGATCAACCGTGATAGCTGCCGCTGTTTTAATATCGGTAGGTGCGCCTTTTTCCGTCTTAGTTGCGCTATGAATCGTGATAACTACGTTTTGCTCTGCGTTGACTACGAGCATAATATCGCGTTTAGCGTGCTTGTATACGAGTGCTCCGCTTGGGTTAGTCGTTACATACTTCGCGTTTTCCATCAGTTGATTAACGAAGTTTTTAGCGTTCTCCTCTTCGACACCACAACGTTCTTTAAGCTGCTTGACTGCGTGTACAGTCGGATTCCATCGTAAATTTACCGTCATATTCGATAACCTCCGTTTATATTTAAAATAATTTTCGTTAATCTTGCGTTAAAAGTGAAACCTTTTACGTAACCGTCCGTATTACAATGTATAAACGCTTGATAATCGGGGAATTCTGATATGGTCGGCTGCATCGTCATCTTGCGAGTAGCATCCGTTATAGTCCTTTTGGGTCTGTGCAAACGTAGTATATCGGTCATACTCCTTATTAAATACGTTATACTCATAGCGAGTTTTATCGTCAAATAGTTGCATTTTTGCGTGTACCTCCTTGATTTAATGCGTTTCCTCTTTTCAAATTGCGGAATTATGATACAATAACGACAAGCGTAATTAGTGTTTACGTTACTAATTATTGGAATATTTACATATTTATCCGCATAAAGATTAATACATACCCTAGTACAACAATATGTTAAAAGTGGTATGTGCGCGTAAAAGTGCTATTTAGACGAGGCACACCGGGTAACCGGCGGACCTGTCCAAATTAAACAGTTAAAACAACAATTAATTTAATTAATTTTTAAACAGCTAAATACTGTGATACATCGCCGAAACGTGATTGATCGTAGTTTTTAGCAAGACGTTTTAACCTTCGGTTTAACGTTTCGTGATGGACGCCCATTTCCGCAGCAATGGAATTGAATGAGGCGTCAGGATTTTTTAGGATTAGTTCTACGGCGGCAACCGTAAACTCGTCCGATTTCTCGATTAAGGCTCGTACAAGCGTCAACTTGTCCGGGCTTTTTTCTATGCGCTCTAGCGCTACTTGGTCAGTTAAGTTCTCGTCGGCAAACTCGAACATATCCGAACCATCTTCGTCTTGAAGCCCGTCCACATGGACAATGTTATCGTAAAACTTACGTTCTTTGCGAG
>Ga0233386_1000277_pt1 | contig 14611 bp, 11 predicted proteins | sample ElkDunMinimDraft_17_FD_191544 | JGI IMG/M metagenome (GOLD analysis project Ga0233386, IMG submission 191544) | Fecal eukaryotic communites from dung pellets of Tule Elk in California, USA - Elk Dung G4 | ecosystem: Host-associated > Mammals > Digestive system > Large intestine > Fecal | place...
ACAAAAAACAAAAAAAACGTTTATAAAAAAATTTGTTAATTTATATAAAATTTTGTAAGGAGAATTAATATTTTTATTATTTTTTTTTCTTTCTTTCATATCTTGAAGTAATTACTTTATAATAGATATAATACAAAGGAAATTGGAATAAGTCTATGAAGAAAATAATTAGTTTTTTTATTCTTTTAATCTTTTTTGGGGCAGTTTTTTTTATTGGCTGGACTCAAATTAAAGTAAAACCTGATTCTTACGCAATCGTAATTTCCAAAACTTCGGGCGTAAATCCCAATCCTGTTATTCCTGGGGAATTTAGTTGGCACTGGCAATTTTTAATCCCAACAAACGCTGAACTAAAAATATTTTCTATAAATCCAGTAAATGCAAAAAAAACAATTTCTGGTTCAGTAACAAATCCAAATTCTATTCAAAATATTGATTATAGTTTTGATTTTGCAATTTCTCTTACAGTTTCTCCTCAAACTTTAATCCAACTTTACAATCAAAATCAAATTTCTTCACAACAAACTTTAGATGAATATTTACAAAATATCGCAACTTCAATTGCTCAAATGTCAGCAGATTACATCATAAACAAAATAAAAACCGATGAAAATTTTTCTATGGAAAAACTCTCTCGCAACGAAATTGTTCGTTCCATTCAATATCAGCAAAAATATCCTTTTGTTGATTTAATGGTTTTATCTGTAGAAAATTACAAAATTCCAGATTACAAAGCGTACATGAATTATAAAAATGATTTTGTTATTCCAGAAGTAACAACTCAAGAATCTACAAACGAATAAAGGAGCATTTTTTATATGAATCTTTGGATTGCAAGCATGGAGTGTGCCGGCATTGTAGAAGCGGGCGGTGTAAAAAATGTAACTTTAGCATTGTGCAAAGAATTTTCCAAATTAAAACACAATGTTACTCTTTTTATTCCAATTTTTAAATGTAACAGTTGGGATTTAATAACTGATTATCAAGAAAATATCATAAATGAAGTTCCGCTTTATTTGTGCGGAAAAACTGAATACGTTAATTTTTGTAAAGCAAAATGTTCTGACGGAAATTTTAATATTATTTTTGTAAATCATCCGTGTTTTTCTCAAAAAGAAGCAATTTATACTTACACACAAAATGAACAAAATCAAAATCCAGAATTTATAAAAGGCCACGGTCATAAAGATTCTCTTTTTATGAATACGATTTTTGCAAAAGCCGTTTGTGAATACGGAAAATTTGTCGCTTCTTCTGATTTACCTTCAATTATTCACTGTCAGGATGCGTCTACAGCAACAATTCCAGCTTTTATTAAACAAAATCCAATTTATTCTTCAACAAAATCAGTTGTTACAATTCATAACGCAGGCCCAGCATATCATCATAATTTTTCAAGTATTGGAGAAGCTGCGTGGTACACAAATCTTCCTACAGATTTACTTTCTGGCTCGTTGAATAATTACAAAGTTGAACCTTTTTTGATTGCTTCATCTAGTGGCGCGTATTTATCAACAGTGTCTGTAGAATATGCAAATGAATTAAAAAATCCTAAATATTTTGAACAAACTGAAGGACTTTCTCAAATATTTTACAACCGAAACATTCAAATTAAAGGAATTACAAACGGAATTGAATTTGACCGTTACAATCCACAAAAAAAAGAATGTTCTCATTTACCGTTTGAATATTCACCACAAGAAGGAATTTTGGACGGAAAATACAAATGCCGCGAACATTTTATAAATGAACTTTTGCAAAATAAATCTTTTGAAGGAATTACAACTTACGGAAAAATTGATTCAGATTTCAACTCAGACGGAATTTTTATTTCTTATCACGGAAGAATTACAAGTCAAAAAGGAATTGAATTATTAATAAATGCAATTCCTGTAATTTTAGAAAATTTTTCAAATGTAAAATTTTTTATTGCGGGTCAAGGTGAAGTTTCTTTAGAAAATAAATTGATAGAGTTGTGTTCTTTATATCCAAATCAAGTTTTATTTTTTAATGGTTATAATAAATATGTTGCAAGAATTGTAAACGCAGTTTGTGATTTTATAGTTCTTCCAAGTTATTTTGAACCATGTGGATTAGAAGATTTTATCTCGCAAATCTATGGAACAATTCCTATTGCTCATGCAACTGGCGGATTAAATAAAATTGTAGATAATAAATCAGGTTTTTTATACAAAACAAACTCAAAAGGTCATTTGATTGCAAAACTTTCAGAAGTAATTACATTAAAAATTTGTAAACCAAACGAAATTATCAAGATGATTAAATTTGCGTCAAAATATGTACAAGAAAATTATGATTGGAGTAGTGTAATAAAAAATGAATATTTAACTTTTTTTGAAGAAATTTTAAAAAAAATGTAAAACAGCTATTGACTATTTTTTTAATAAAATATAATATAAAACTCGTTCAGCACACAAACGTTGAACACCATTTGCTGCCATAGCTCAGCTGGTAGAGCACGTGATTTGTAATCTCGGGGTCGTGGGTCCGAATCCTACTGGCAGCTTAAATGGGGAGTTCGCATAGCGGCAATTGCAAGGGACTGTAAATCCCTCGGGTTTCCCTCCGTAGGTTCGAGTCCTACACTCCCCAGTAGAACTTAAGAGTTAGATTTCTAACTCTTTTTTTTTGCCCTAAATCATTTTCTATGTTTTGTCTGCCTTTGACAAAGCTCATATTTTTCTTTAAATTATTTATATAAAATTAATTCTGAAAAAAAGAGGGTTCATAATGTTAATTAGATTTTGGGGAGTAAGAGGTTCTTTACCAACTCCGTTGTCTTCACAACAAATTCAATCTAAAATTATGGCCGCAATTCAAAGAATAACTCCCGACGATATTATAAACGAAGATGCCCGTGCAAAATTTATTTCAAGTTTACCATCATGGATTTTTGGAACAACGGGCGGAAATACTCCTTGTGTTCAAGTACAAGTTGATGATACAGAATTAATTTTTGATGCAGGAACTGGAATTAGAGTTTTAGGAAAATCACAATTTTTACCAAAAGATAATCATTACAATTTGTTTTTTTCACATTTTCATTGGGACCACATTCAAGGTTTGCCTTTTTTTGACCCCGCTTATAATCCTAAAGCGTCGTTTGATGTTTATTCACCAAATGAAAATGCAAAAGAATATTTACAAAATCAAATGAATCAACCTTATTATCCAGTTCCATTTGAAGCATTTACAAAGAATTTTAATTTTCACACAATAAATGAAGGTGAGCCAATTAATTTAGGAAATGCAAAAATTATTTGTTGTAAAATGTCCCATCCAGGTTCATCTATTAGTTACGCTGTAATTCAAGATGATAAAAAATTTGTTTATGCAACTGATGTGGAATTAAAATCAAAACAATTTTCCGATTCCGAAAATGAAATTGCAGTTTTTAAAGATGCAGATTGTATAGTTTTAGATTCGCAATATACAGTTGAAGAAGCGTTCCGTAAAGAAAATTGGGGACATTCAGCTTTTTGTTACGCAATCGATTTTGCAATTCATTACAATATAAAAAATATTTATCTATTTCATCACGAACCAACTTACGATGACAAAAAACTTGATTCAATGTTGCAAGCTGCTAGATGGTACGCTCAATACATTGAACATTCTGATATAAAAATCCATCTTGCAAAGGAAGACTCTGAAATAATTTTATGAAATCAAAAAAAATCTTTTTCGCTTTTATAATTTCAACAATCTCAATTATTTTTATTGCTTTTTTATCAGCGTTTATTTTTGTAAAAACACAAATTAAGCCTGTTTCGTCGTTACAAGAAGAAGCTCCAGTTCAATTTGAAATTTCGTATGGTGAATCTACAAAAAAAATTGCAACAAATCTTCAAAACAAAAATTTAATTAAAAACGCAGATTTGTTTTATTATTTTGTTCGTTATCCAAAATTGTTTGATATTTTTCAAAAATCAGATTTACAAAAAGAAAATTTTGTTCTAAAAAGTGGAACTTATTATTTATCTTCAAATATGAACTATTCACAAATTATAAAAGAATTATCTTCTGGACAGCAGGAATTTATTAAAATTGCAATTCCAGAAGGTCACACTGTTTCTAAAATTGCACGACTTTTGGAACAAAATCAAATTTGTAAAGCTCAAGATTTTATTAATATTTGTATTGATCAGAATTTTTTGCAAGAAAACAATATTTCTTCTCTTTCTGCAGAAGGTTATCTTTTTCCAGATACATATTTCTTAAATAAAAATATGGATTCAAAAGTTGTTGCTCAATTAATGATAAAAAATTTCTTTAAGCAAATTAGTACAATTCCTCAAATGCAAAATAAAACTCCAGAAGAATTAGACCAAATTGTAATTCTTGCTTCCATTGTAGAAAAAGAATATCGTCTTGCAAATGAAGCACCTTTAATTGCAAGTGTTTTCAAAAATCGATTACGAAGAAATATCGGTTTGTATTCTTGCGCAACATTAGTTTATATTATAACAGAAATTAACGGTGAACCTCATCCCGATAGAATTTTGATTGAAGATACAAAAATTGATAATCCTTATAACACATATAAATGGGCAGGATTAACTCCCGGTGCAATCTCAAATCCAGGTTTGATTGCTCTAAAAGCGGCTGCAAATCCTCCTAAAACAAATTATTATTTCTTTCAGGTTGTTGATGTAGAAGAAGGACGCCATGTTTTTACTTCAACATTTGAAGAACATAAATCAAATCACACAAATTATATTAATAAATAATCAGGAAGTTTAATGGCAGGTTTTATTTCAAAAGAAACAATTGAATTGGTAAACAGCACAACAGATATTATTTCTTTAGTTGGCGATTATACAAAATTAGAACGTCGCACTGGAAATGATTGGTGGGGATGTTGTCCATTTCACAATGAAAAATCTGCTTCATTTCACGTTGATGGAGATAAAAAATTCTACTATTGCTTTGGATGTCACGCTTCAGGAAATGCAATTTCATTTGTAATGGAAATGGAAAAAGTTGATTTTTCAAATGCGGTGGAATCTTTGGCAAAAAAAGGCGGAATTCAAATCAAATATGAAAATGGATATAAATCTGAAGAAAGAAAAGTTGATAATTCTGCCGACCAATATATTGAATTGTACGACAGAGTTGCTTCTAGTTTTCATTATATTTTAACTCAAACTGAACAAGGAAAAGACGCATTAAAATATATTACAGAACGCGGTCTTACAAAAGAAACAATTGAAAAATTCAAACTTGGATATTCTCCCGCTGATAGAAAATGGCTCAAAAATTTCTTAAAACAAAAAAACTTCACTGATGAATTTTTAAACAATTCTGGACTTTTTAGCAAAAATTATAAAGATATTGCTTTTTTTTCAGATAGATTAATGTTTCCTATTTACAACAGAAAAGGACAAACGGTAGCTTTTGGTGGAAGAATTATTCATCCTCAAGGACCTGAAGATAGAAAATATTTAAATTCTGGCGATTTAATTCAATATAAAAAACGCGAAACTTTATACGCATTTAATTTTGCTAAAAAATCAATTCGTGAAAATAAAAAAGTTATTTTTTGCGAAGGCTACATGGATTGTATTGCTTATCATCAATGTGGAATTGAATACGCGGTTGCTCCGTTAGGAACTGCACTTACAGAAGAACAAGTAAATATGATAAGAGGATTTGCAGACACAGTTTTGTTGTCTTTTGATTCTGACAGTGCTGGTAAAAATGCAACTTACAAAGCAATTTTGATGTGTAGAAAAAACAATTTAACTGTAAAAGTAATTCGTCTAAAAGGTGCAAAAGATCCTGCCGAAATAATGCTCAAATATGGAAAAGAAAACTTGACATCTCAAGTAAATGGTGCTATATTGGATAGCGACTATCTTTTGAATATTCTGAGCGAAGTATATCAGACGGATACACCAGAAGGAAAAACAAAAGCTGCTCTAGCTTTTTTTCCATATATTGACTCGTTACAGACTGACATTCAGAAAGAGTCGTGCTTGGACCAATTAAGCCAGGCATTTAATCTAAAACCGGAGGCAGTAAAGAGAGATTTTTTAAATCGGAATCAAGCCCGAGAACGTATAAGCAGCCGGCAAAATCAAAATCAAACAGAAAAATCAAAACAAATTAATCTTAATGCAGAATTAAGAGGTTTAATCGCTGTTATTACCGACATGGATAAATTTTCCATTTTACGTTCATCATTAAATGAATCTGATTTTTCAAATCCTGATGCCAAACAGTTATTCACAATTTTAGAAGAATGTTTTTCAAGAAAAACTTTTTCTTTTCCAGACATATTAGCAGCATGTAATGATTCCTCGTTAGTAGAAATAATTACAAGTGCAATTTCATCTGGTGTTTATCAAAATATTGATATAGAGATTGTTGCAAAAGATACAATCAAGTTTGTAAAAAGAACACAAATTGATAAACGCAAAAATGAAATTTTAAAAGAACTTAGAGAATGTGATTTAGGAACAGAACAAGGAAACTTGAAAATGAACGCTCTTTTAAAAGAAAAACTTGAACTTGATAAACAGGTTCAAACTTTATAAAAATAGGGTGATTAATTCTTATGGAAGAAACAAACAATCCAATTGTAGAAAAACTCCTTGATTTTGCAAAAAACAAGTCTTATTTAACTTGGGATGAAGTTACAGAATTTCTTGGACAAGATTTTGTAAATTCACCAGAAATGGAATCTATCATAAAAATTTTAAACGAAAAAAACATTCAATTAATCGAACCTTCAATTATTCAACCAGATGATGTTCCTGAAGATGATGATGTTGGAATGGATGATGAAGACGAAGATAGCATTATGCTTGATCAAGATGATGATGTATCTTCTGACGATGAAAGTGAAGTTGCTGAAATTGAAAGTGCAGAAAAAAATCTTGCCCTTGAAGCTAGCAAAAATAGACTTGTAAATAGTGATAAAGATTCAAATATTGATGATCCAATCCGTTTGTATTTGAGAGACATTGGTAAAGAAAATCTTTTGAGTGCAGAAGATGAAGTTACTTTGTCTAAAACAATGGAAGATGGAAATATAATCATCAAAAACGTAATTAAAAATTCAGGAATTATGATTCCAGAATTTTTTCATATTGCACAAAAAGCTTTTACTAGAATTGATATTCATGAATCTGGAAAAACAAGAAAAGAAATTACAGAAGAAATTGCTGATAAACGTCGCTTAAAAAATGCTTATGGTGAACACATAAAACCAGTTCTTTCAGAAATGAAACAATACATGGCATTGAAAAAGCAACTTTTTGAAACAGAACAAGCAAGTTCAATTTTTGATAATCCAGAATTACAGGCTTTAAGAGAAAAAATTCAACCTGAATTACAAAAAATTGATATTCAAACAGAAGAATTAGATAAATTCACACAAAAATATCGTGAAGCAACATTAAAAATTAGCGAATATCACGATAAACAAGAAAAGAAAATGAAAGAATTGAGAATTTCTAATCCTTCTGAATTAAGAAATTTGGGTAGAAAAATTTCTATTCGTTCACAAGCTGTAAAACTTGAACAAGAATTGAATATGAGTGCAGATGAAATTCGTGAAATCTATACTCAAATCCAAAAAATTGACAGAAAACTTCACAAACTTGAGTACGAATTTGAAAACAATGTTGATGAAATCTTAAAGATGGCTAAATCTATTGAAGATGGTCGTATTATGATGGAAAGAGCAAAAAATCGTCTCATTAATGCAAACTTAAGACTTGTTGTTTCTATTGCAAAAAAATACACAAATAGAGGGCTCCATTTCTTTGATTTAGTTCAAGAAGGTAATATCGGTTTAATCAAAGCTGTAGAAAAATTTGAATATCGTAAAGGTTTTAAATTTTCAACTTATGCAACTTGGTGGATTAGACAGGCAATTACAAGAAGTATTTCTGACCAAGCAAGAACAATTCGTGTTCCTGTTCATATGATTGAACAAATTAACAAGGTTGTTAGAGAATCTAGACAATTGTTACAAAAATTGGGTAGAGAACCAACAGATGAAGAAATTGCAGAACAGTTAGGTTGGCCAGTAAATCGTGTAAAACAAGTAAAAAGTGTTTCTAGAGAACCTATTTCACTTGAAACTCCAATTGGTGAAGAAGAAGATTCTTCTTTGGGAGACTTTATTGAAGATAAAGAAGTTGAAAATCCAGCAGTTCAAACAGCATTTACTTTATTACAAGAACAATTGCGTTCTGTATTAAATACTTTACCTCCACGTGAACAAGAAGTATTAAAAATGCGTTTTGGTTTGGAAGATGGATATTCACTTACTCTTGAAGAAGTTGGTTTGTATTTTGATGTAACAAGGGAACGTATTCGTCAGATTGAAGCAAAAGCATTAAGAAGACTAAGACATCCTCGTCGTGCAAACGGACTTCGTGATTACATTGAGATGTAATATAGACTAAACTTACGATTTATTATATATTTTTATATATTTTTACAGGGGAAAAAATGGTAACTGCAGACATTTTCGAAAAATTAAAAGAATTACAAGATGTGCTTGTTCAAAAATATGAATTAGAAGCAAAAGTTGAAGAAGCACCAAAACAACTTAGTGCTCAAGATGAACTTCTTGCTCGTCTTAAAAAAGAATACATCGCTAAAAATACAAATTACGAATCTGTAAAAGACAAAGTTTTAGCTTTACGTTTTGATTTGGACCAAGCTGTTAAATTACGTGAAGATGGTGAAAAAGGCATGGAAAATGTTGAAACTCACCGTGAATATGAAGCTCTTGGAAAACAAATTGCAGAAGCTACAGACAAAGAAAATGAAGTAAGAAAAGAACTTCAAAAAGAAGAAAAAATTCTTGCTGAATTAAATGAAACATTAAAAATGAATGAAGAAATGATTAAAGCTCAAGAAAATGAACTTTCAGAAAGTAAACAGAGCCTTGATCAACAAATTCAAGAATACAATGCTCAATTGAGTGAATTAAAAACAAAAGAAGACCAAATTACTCCAGAATTACCACAGGAAATTATTTTTAAATTTGAACGTATCATTCAACGTAATTCAGAAGGTATCGTTTCTGTAAAAAATGGAGTTTGTACAGGTTGTCACATGATTCTTCCTGCTCAATTTGCTAACACAGTAAGAGAAGGTGAAGAAATCCTCTTCTGTCCATATTGTAGTAGAATCTTGTTCTACGAAGATTCAGAAGAAGCAGCTGAAGATTACTTCAAAATTGACGATAGCTTTGACGATGTTTTTGATGATGAAACAGACGAAGATGGCTACGATGATGATGAAGAAAGAGAAGATGACTACTATGGTAGCGATGATGATTCAGATTTAGACGACGAATCAGAAGATGATGAAGATTCTGATGACGACGAAGATTCTGAAGATTAATTTTGTACAGATGGGATATAACCGCGTTGTTATATCCTGATGATAGAATATAATAATGAGCTAAAGTCCGGGCTCCTTCGGAATAAATGCCGGGTAATAACCGGGCAATAAAAAGTAGTTACATAAATATTCTAAACACTAATGAAAATTAAAGATTTAGAAAAACTTGTATAGCCTTTTTATTGACAGATAGTGCAACAGAAATTGTACCGCCTATTTTTTGTAGGTAAGGGTGAAAAGGTGGTGTAAGAGACTACCGCAAATATGGTAACATATTTGGCTTGAAAACCTCATTTGGAGCAAGATTAAGCAGCAGTTTATGCAATTCCGAGCAATACTGCGGGTAAATCGCTAAAGTTGTAGGGCAATCTACAACTCGGATAGATGGTTATAAAAATCTTTTAGATTTTGGCAGAACCCGGCTTACCGTCCCATCTGTTTTTTTGACGATAATGAACAATAAATTTATAAATAGAGACATTACAAAAAAACAGAATTTCATTTTTAAGAAAATCTTACGTTTACTATTAATTTTGGTTATTTTGGGAGGCGTAGGTTTTCTTTCTTTTTATTTTATTAACAAAAATCTTGAAAATAAAATTACTCTAAAAACAATCAAATCAAGTTGGGAAACATATGATTATCAAGCTGTATATGAAAATGGAAAAGCTTTTTTACAAGAAGAACCATTCAATAATACTGCGCTTACTTATTACAGTTATGCATGTTTTTATTTAGCTGTAGCTCAAAATGATACTTCTCTTGCCGAAAATTATTTGGATGAATGTATAAATAATTTAAGAATTGCAATGTACGATGCTTCTGCATCACTTTTACCGCAACTTCAGTATATGTTAGGAAAAGCATATTTTTACAAAAATACAGTCTCTACATACTATTATTCTGATTTATCTGTAAAATATTTGAATTTGGCAAAAGAAAATGGTTATAAAGCAGATGATATTCCTGAATATTTAGGATTAAGTTACGCTGCTTTAGGAATGCCTATGGAAAGTATTTCAGCATTTTCTGAGGCTTTATTAATTCGTGAATCAGACACATTGTTATTTTCTATTGCTGAACAATATTATAAAGCAAAGCAAAATAGTGCATCAAAACAATATTTACATAGAGTAATTCAAAATAATCAAGATGATGAATTAGTTCAAAAAAGTAGAATCTTGCTTGGAAATATTTATTTAGAAGAAAAAGAATTTGAAAATGCAGAAAAAGAATTTAATAATGTTTTATTAATTAATAAAAATTCTGCTGACGCACATTATGGAGTTGGTGTAATATATGAACAACAAGGTAATATTGCAAAAGCACGTGCTGAATGGAGAAGTGCGTTAAAAATACAAGTAAATCATCCTGGCGCATTAAAAAAATTGTCAGATAAATAATTAAGTGATTTATTTATATTTAATTTTGCTTTATAATATAGAATGATTTTTGAAATTAAAAATCGGGAGGATAAAAATAAATGGGATTTTTTGATAAATTATCAACTGATATTGGTATAGATTTAGGAACTTGTAATACTCTTATTTATGTTAAAGAACAAGGAATTATTGTAGATGAACCTTCTGTTGTTGCTGTAGAAAAAGGAACAAAAAGAATTGTTGCTGTTGGTTCAGAAGCTAAAAGAATGCTTGATAAAACACCGGGAAATATTGTTGCTATTAGACCTTTAGCAGACGGTGTAATTGCTGATATTGAAAGCACAGAAAAAATGATTAAATATTTTATTTCTAAAATATTAAAACGTGGTCAGTTATTCAAATCAATTAGAATGAAAATTGGTATTCCATCTTGTATTACAGATGTTGAAAAACGTGCTGTTATTGAAGCTGCATTAAAAGCTGGTGCAAAAGAAGTTGAAGTTATTGAAGAATCTTTGGCAGCTGCAATTGGTGCAAAAATCCCAATTTTTGAACCAGCAGGTCATATGGTTTGTGATATTGGTGGTGGTACAACTGAAGTTTCTGTAATTTCACTTGGTGGAATGGTTGTTACTCATTCTATCCGTGTTGGTGGTGATAAATTTGATGAAGCAATCGTAAAACACGCAAAAAGTGTTCACAACTTAATTATTGGTCGTCCAACTGCAGAAAGATTAAAGATTCAAATTGGAAATGCAGCTCCTGAAAAAACAATTGAAAAAATGGAATTAAAAGGAACTGATGCAATTACTGGTTTGCCACGTCGTCTTGAAATTGATAGTGTTGAAATTAGAGAAGCTTTAAAAGATCCTGTTACAAAAATTGTAGAAGAAATTAAGACTGTTTTGGGATTAACCCCTCCAGAATTAGCTTCTGATATTGTAGAAAGAGGTATTGTAATGACAGGTGGTGGTTCTATGCTTAGAGAATTACCAAGATTGATTTCTAAAGAAACTGGTGTACCTGTTATTTTAGTTGAAAAACCTCTAGAATGTGTTGCTTTAGGTGCGGGAGAAGCTTTCGGATTATTCAAAAATATGTCATCTGAAAGATCTATTTACAACAGCTTAAACGACTAGAATTATGGCAGAAAGAAATCGTTTTTCTTTTCGATTTAAAATCTCTGAATTCTTTTTAATTTTATTAATCCTCATTTCTGGAACTATGTTAAGTTTTAGTTCCGGAGGATTCGTATTAAATTTTAAAAAGATTGGTTTTTCTGTTATTTCTTCTATAGAAAAAGGTTCTAGTTATGTAGTGAATGGTGTTAAATCCGGATTTTCTGCTGTAAAAGAATTAAGACAACTTAAAAAAGAATATAATGAACTCGTTGTAAAATTGGAAAACTATGAACAAATGCAACGTTCAAACGCAGATATTCGAAAAGAAAACGAAAGACTAAAAGAACAATTAGATTTTGCGACTTCACTTGTAGAAAAAAATATACCTGCTCAAATTATTTCTAGAAATTTAGACAATGCTTATTCTTATATTACTATTGATAAAGGAAGTGTGCACGGAATTAAGAAAAATATGCCTGTGTTAGCGTTCCAAAATGGAAATAAAGGGTTAGTTGGAAAAATCATTCAAGTTGGAACTTTTACAAGTCAAGTTATTCCTATTTACAATATAGATAATATTGTTTCGGCACGTATTCAAAATTCACGTGATTTGGGATTGGTAAAAGGACTTGGGAGCCAAGACCAACCTTTAGTTTTGGAATATATTAGAAAACGTGTTGTTGATGAATTAAGTTTTGGTGATGTAATTGTAACATCTGGAGAAAATAATAACTATATGAAAGATATTCCAATTGGAACAATTTCAAAAATTACAGTTCTTGATTATAATTCATCGTTAAAAATTGAATTAACTCCGATGATTGATTTTGCAAGATTGGAAAATGTTGTAGTTGTAAATCAAGTTGAATTAAATGATAGAAAATAAGGTGTAAATTATGGCAAAATCATATATTATCAGTACATTATTTTTGTTAGGTTTAGTAATAATTGAATCATCTATTTTATCAAATATTTCATTTTTCATTGTAGTTCCTGATTTGATTTTAATTGCTGTAATTTATTTGTCTTTATTAAATGGAAAAACTTACGGTGAAATATCAGGTTTTAGTTCAGGATTCTTTTTAGATTTAATTACAGGTGTTCCTCTTGGATTTAACTGTATTTATAGAACAATTATTGGTTATTTGTTTGGGCTTTTTTCAGAATCTGTAATTATTTCTGGTATTATAATGCCTGTTTTAAGTGTAAGTATTGGGACAATTTTAAAAAGAGTTCTTGTGATTTTAATTTCGTTTTTATTTCCTAAAATTAATTTATATATTTATGGATTTATTTCGCAAGAATTTTTGTTTGAATTCATAATCAATATTTTATTAGCTCCATTTATTTTTAAATTTTTAGGATTTTTTAAGAAATCATTAAGTATAAAAGATCCAAAGGATATGATTGATAATGTTAAATAATTCTAATGACGTAAAGTTATCAACTCAAACTAAAGTTTTTTTTCTGTTAATTTTTTTGTTGATTTGTGTGTTTTCATATATTTTTAGATTATATTCAATGCAAATCATCAACGGTGAACATTATAAAACTCAATCTAAAACACTTTCTAGCCAAGTAAATATTATTCCTGCCCAACGTGGTGAAATTTTTGATAGAAAAGCTTTGTATCCAATTGTTGTAAATTCGGAATCTTTTGCTGTGGAAGTTACTCCTGCAGAAATTCCTGCAAATAAATATGACACTGTAATTTCAAAATTGGCTTCTTTTTTAGGAATGACAAAGGCAAGTATTGATAAAAAAATTCCTAAATATGAACGTCGTTCTTATTCATCAATTCAGATAAAAACAAACGTTCCTTTTTCTATAATTTCAAATATTGCAGAAAATAAATCTGATTTGCCCGGTGTTTCGTGGGTTTCTAAACCAATCAGAAATTATTTACATACAGGTTCAATGTCGCACATTGTTGGTTATGTTGGTGATATTAACAGAGATGAAATCACAGTTTTGTACAATCAAGGATACAATAAACGAAGTATTGTTGGAAAAACTGGTATAGAAAAACAATATGATGCTTTATTACAAGGAACTCCAGGAAAAGAAATGGCGACAATCGATGTTCATGGACGAATTATTTCTGATGTTCCGATTTTTGAACCACCAAAAATGGGGAAAAACTTAGTTTTAACAATCGATTCAGATATTCAAAAACTCGTTGAAGATGCTCTTGGAGAACGAGTTGGGGCTAGTGTTGTTCTAAAACCTGCCACTGGTGAAGTTTTAGCGATGGTTTCTTACCCATTCTACGATTCAAATATCTTTACATCCGATGATGCAGGTATTGAATATAGCAAATTATTGAATGATTCATCAAAGCCGCTTCTTAATAGAGCGATTCAATTATCATATCCGCCAGCGTCTACATTCAAAATTATTATGTCTACAGCGATGTTACAGGAAGATGCTTTTCCTGCTGCAAAAAAAATTGAATGTAAAGGAAAAATGGTTTATGGTGGACACGTCTTCCATTGTCACGTTCATGAACCAGGACACGGTTGGCTTGATATGAAAAACGCTATGGCGCAATCTTGTGACGTTTATTATTGGACAATTGGTCGTGATAACTTAGGAATTGAAAAAATAGCGTCTTATTCAAAAGAATTTGGTTTTGGTAAAAGTTCACAAATCGATTTACCTAGCCAAGTATCAGGTTTAGTTCCTACTGCTGAATGGAAAGAAAAAAAATATCATTCA
>Ga0233386_1000279_pt1 | contig 14556 bp, 13 predicted proteins | sample ElkDunMinimDraft_17_FD_191544 | JGI IMG/M metagenome (GOLD analysis project Ga0233386, IMG submission 191544) | Fecal eukaryotic communites from dung pellets of Tule Elk in California, USA - Elk Dung G4 | ecosystem: Host-associated > Mammals > Digestive system > Large intestine > Fecal | place...
AATAAATATCATAATTCTTTGTTTTTTAGAACATTTTTATATTTTTTTGAAATAACACGATATTTATATTAAAAATAATAAGAAATAATTGCTGATTATAAAATGAGCACTAAGAATAATAAAAGTTTAGCAACTCAAGCTTTAATGGATATGGAAAAGATTACTGCTGCCATTAAAGAGGAGAGTAAAAAATCACTTAGTCTTTTATTGAATGAGGCCGTTAAAAACGCTCTTAGAGAGAGTTGTAACGAGGAAGACGATAAGGACTATGAAGTGGAAGATGAAATGGAAGATGCCAACAGCAATGAAAATGAGCAGGGTGTAGATTCTACTGAAGTTGAAGGGGACGACACTGAGGTTGATACTACAAGCCAATTTGGGGATGAAGCGCCTGAAAATGGAGCCGAAGAACCAGCACAGGAAGAGCCAGAGACTAGCGAAGAGCCAGAGGCTGAAGGTGATGAATGGAGCGAATTTTCAAAGTATCAAGTTGGTGATGATACATATGACCTCACTGGTGAGAATGACTACGAAAACGTAGTAAAAGTCTATAAACTTCTTAAAGATGAAGACCAAGTTGTTGTTCATAAGGATGGCAATATGCTTCAATTGAAGGATGACTCTGTAGGCACTGAATATGTGATAGACCTCGGTGATGATAATGGCGTTGACGCTGAGGCTGAACAAGGTGGGGATAATTTTGATTCATTAAATGAAGAGCATTGGGAAAACGGAAGAATGGTAGGTATTACTAAAAATGACGAGTTTGACCCTATTTTCAACTTGAATAGAAAAGGTTATATTAATGGTCAAGATGACGAATTTGGTTCTATGGATGGTATGGGCGACATTGAAGATGACGGAGATGAAATAGCTGGTTTGCCATCTGAAAGGCCAGAATATGAACCAACCGCAAAGGATATTGCTGATGTTGAAAAATGGATGGATAACTTTGATAATGAAGATGATTTCGATGACCCAATTTATGAATCAAAAATGAATAATAAAAACAAAAAGTCAAGAAGACCAATGAAGGAAAGTAAAGAAGTATTGTTCGAGGTAGACCTTGGATATACAGACAACTACCAAGACAAAGACCCTATTGCAGGACTTTCAAATAACGAGCCTTCAAAGAGTGGTAAGTCTTGGCACAAAGGTGTTCCAACTGGAACAGAGAAACCTTGGGCTGGTGAAACCAAGTCAAAGGGTGAACCATTTGAGAAAACTGTTAATGAAGAAGAAATGCCAATGGAGGATGAAGTTCCTGTTGATGAACAAAAAAATGTTGGCGGTTTCGTACAGCAGAACTCAGTAACTCGTTCTGAGCTCCCTAATTCAAATGGAAGAAAAGCACGTAGTGCACATCAGGGCGCAAAACAAGTAACTGGTTCAGCAGATAATCGTAGTACAATGGCTGAAATGAAGAAGCTAAAGGCTGAAAACAAAGCGCTTAAAGAAGCAATTTTAGCTATTAGAAAGAACTTATCTGAAGCTTATATTACAAACGCTAACTTAGGTAAGATTACTAAATTGTTCTTGGAAAACACAACTTCTCAGAATGAGAAAATTGACATTGTAAACCGTTTTTCAAATGAAGCAAAAACAATTGAACAATCAAATGCATTGTATGAATCAATTAAGAGAGAATTGAATAAACCAATTTCTACTCAGATGTCAATAAATGAATCAATGACTTCAGCTAATAGCAATGTTATTAATGAAACTATTACTTATAAGTCAAATGGATTTATGGCATCAATTGATTTGATGAATAGAATGAAAAATTGTTAATATCTAAAAGAATAAAATTACAAAAAAATAGAAATTTAATTATGAGAGATTTTTTAGCATCTGGTCAAGTAGGTAATATTGAACTTAATGAACAGAAAAGAATTAGAAAAGCAGTATCTGAGCGTTGGGATAAGCTCGGAATGACCGAAGGTCTTACTGGCACTATTAAAGAGAATATTTCACTTCTTTTTGAGAACGAAGCAAAAGCACTTCTTTCAGAGGCTACAGCTTCAGATAACAGCGGTTCTTTCGAGACTGTTGTATTCCCAATTATCCGTCGTGTATTCAGCAAGTTGCTTGCTAACGACATTGTATCAGTTCAGGCTATGAACCTTCCTATTGGTAAGTTGTTCTTCATGCTTCCTGTAACTTCAGAGCGTGAGTGGACTGGTCTTGACGAAGCTGGTCGTATCCAGGAAGGTGCTATCGGTCGTCATAAGGGTCTTATGGGTTACGAGCGTACTGACCGTCACAATGGTAATAAGTACAATCGTTTCTATCTTCCTGATGAGGCTGTAAACACAATGAAATTTTTGTTCGTTGATGCTGATGGTGCTGAGGTGGAAGTAGAAGATGCATTTGTTAACTACGATGCAGCTCTTGCATATGCAAAAGAAAATTCTTTAGCAATTGTTGGTCAGGCTGTTCCTGCTGTTACAAAATATCATAAGAGAACTCTTTATGATTTGTTCTACAATGACTTCCTTTATGATAACTCAAAAGGTAAGATTCGTATTAAGGTTGGCGAAGCAACCCCTGTTGCTTTCAAAGATTATGAACTTGTAGAGCTTACTGAGGACCTTGTTCGTCCTTATGCTGATGGTTCACTTCGTAATGTAATCCTTAAGGTTGGTGGTTTCTCTTCTTTCAACGCTGGTAAACTTACTGGTCCTGATGGAAACGAAATGGATACTGAAGCTTTCTTGGCTTCATTGAAGGTTTTCGCTGCTCAAGACATTACTGGTGATGGTTTTTCTTGCTTCGATAAATATGAAGGTATTCCTTTCCGTGTTGTAACTCAGAAGTACGGTAAGGGTATGGTAGAATACAACGCTGGTTGCGATGCTGAAGGTTTTGTTTATCTTGATGTAGATTTGGCTAAGCCAGTTAAGAAACAAGGTGCAACAATCGATGGCTATGTAGGTATCGACGTTGAAACTTATAAATCACAGCTTGCTGATATGTTCCAGGTTGCTTGGTCACAGTATGATTCACTTGAGCTTGAGACTGAAATTGGTGAGGTTTCATTTAAACTTGATTCAGTGACTGTATCAGTTGAAGAGCGTAAGCTTCGTGCTACTTGGTCTCCAGAGCTTGCTCAGGATGTTAGCGCATTCCACAATATTGATGCTGAGGCTGAGTTGACAGCGCTTCTTTCAGAGCAGATTGCAGCTGAAATTGACCGTGAAATTCTTCGTGACCTTCGTAAGTTTGCTCCATGGCAGTGCCGTTGGGATGTAAACGGTTGGAGACGTCAGGCTGCTTTCTCAACCAACTATACTCAGAAAGACTGGAATCAGGAGCTTATCACTAAGATTAACCAGATTTCTGCTCAGGTTCACAAATCAACTCTTCGTGGTGGTGCAAACTTCATCGTAGTTTCTTCTGAAATCTCTGCAGTATTCGACAACCTTGAATACTTCCACGTTTCAGACGCTAATGCTGAGGCTGACCAGTACAACATGGGTATCGAGCGCATTGGTTCACTTCAGAACCGCTACCAGGTATACCGTGACCCATATTCACCAGCTTGGTCAATTATAATTGGTCATAAGGGTAAGTCACTTTTGGATACTGGTTATATCTACGCTCCATATATCCCTATGCAGTTGACTCCTACTATTTATAATCCAGAAAACTTTGCTCCAGTTAAGGGTATCATGACAAGATACGCTAAGAAATGTGTTAACAACCGTTTCTATGGTGCAGTTAAAGTTGATGGTCTTGTTCAGTGGGACCCACAGGAGCTTCGCTAGTATATAGTTAGAACTCAATAAAGAAAGGTTCGGGAAATTCCCGAACCTTTTATTTTTTAAATCCCTTTATTTTCATGAGAAATTTTTAATTTCTCTTTAATATAATCAATTACCCACATTGTTAAAATAAAAGGTAAAAATATAACCCCAAAAACAAGCATAATGCCACAGGCGACAATGGCCCAAACACCAATCATAACTAAAATTAATATATTAGCCAAAAAATCTAAAATCTTTCCTCCCATATGTATTATTTATTAAACCAAATTACATGTGTAAAATCTTTTCTATATTCATCATCTTCGAAATCAGATGGACATGCTATAATGTTGCTTTTTCCATTATTAGTCGCGTAATACCCAAATCCATCATCATCTATTATTTCACCAGACTTACATAATTCCAAAAATTTTTCAATAGTAAAAGTATCACCTTTCCAAGTTTTTCCATATTCCATTACGGGAGTTTCTTTTAATCTCATTTCCCTTCTTATAAGAAGAATTTCTTCAGTAATGTCTTTAGCCTTTTCGGTATATTCGTTAAAAGGGACACCAGCTTTTGCACATTCATCCATTATATTGTCTCTCTTCTCAGATAAAGAAAGATATATATTATTAAGTTCTCTATATGTACATTCTTTATAATTCATGATTCTTATTTTTACAAATATATATTTTTTTTTTGATAAAAACAAGTTTTTTTATTAAAACATACTATTTAAGATATTTATATTATAGATAATATATATTGTAATAATATAGTAAATAATATTTTATGATAATAGATTATGATTATTTAGCAGAGGAATTTACTAAATGCTATAAGGATAAAAGTAGAGTATATATGATTCAAAATTATCTAAAAACATATGATGCAACGCAAAGAAAAGAAGTTCCATTTAAATTGTTCCCAAGACAACAGGATTTATGTGTAACATTAGGTAATGCAAATAACGTTGTTACAACTAAGCCACGTCAGGCGGGTATTACAACTACAACTGGTGCTTTTATTGCTTGCGAAATGTGTTTAGCTGATAAAGAATCTCCATTAACAATGTTATGTATTGGAAATACATTGGACTTAGCGCAACAAATGTTATTTAAAGTTCGAGATTTTGTTATGCAATTTCCTTTATGGATGTGGGGTGATGAATATATGGATATTGGTGAAGACCCAATGCTTCCTCCTAGAAATAAAAATATTATTTTTAGGACTTGTAATTCAAAAGAAATGGTGTTTAAAAATGGATGCAAAGTTGTTGCTAGGTCTTCAGGTCCAGATGCTTCACGAGGTGTCGGTGGTGTTACGTTTTTATGCTTCGATGAAGCAGCATTTATTGAAAATGGGAAAGATGTTTATGCATCTGCTTTACCTACGGTTTCTACTGGTGGACATATTATAATGATTTCAACCCCTAACGGTAAAGACCAATTATATTATGAAACATGTAGACAGGCAAAATTAAAAGGTACAAAAGATTGGAATAACTTTGAACTTGTTGAAATGAAATGGTATCAAGACCCTCGTTATAATAAGTTCTTAGAATGGACAAAGAAAGATGAAGAAACTGGTGAAATAATAATTAAGCCAGAAGAGTATTTAGATAAACAAGGAAATGTTAAGTTTGACAATGAACATTGGAATAAAATGGTAGAGGATGGCTGGTTGCCAAGGTCTCCATGGTATGTTAAAATGTGTCAACAATTTAACAATGATAGTCAGAAAATTGCACAGGAGTTGGATGTATCTTTCTTGGGTTCTGCATCTAACGTTGTTGAGCCTGAATTTATTGAAATGCAAGCAAAACTTAACCAAAGAGACCCATTATATACAGACCCAATGATAGAAGATACTTGGATTTGGAAAGAACCAATTCCTGGTCATAGATATTTGATGGGAATAGACTGTTCTAGAGGTGATGCTGCGGATAGAACAGCTATTGAAATTGTCGATTTAGACGGAATTGATGACGATGGTACACCATGTATAGAACAAGTATTAGAATATCACGGAAAAATGACTGGTGATGTTATTGGAGAAATAGCATATAAATATGGAATGATGTATGGTGAAGCATTTTGTGTTGTTGATTGTATTGGAGGTACTGGTGATGCTTGTATTCTAATGATGATGCGACTTGGTTATAAAAATCTTTATTACGACGACCCAGAAATGAAGACGTACACAATGCAGAGGGAGGCGTCATCATTAAAATTAACCACAGATGGAAAATTACCAGGATTTCACACTGGTTCAGTTCGTTTCCAAATGTTAACTGGCTTTGCGAATATGGTTAAGACCAATCAAATTAAAATTAGGTCAAAACGAGTAATAGCTGAATTAGATACATGGATTTATAAAGGTACGGCTGCTAGGATTGACCATCAAGATGGTTGCCATGATGACACTTTAACATGTTTGGCGATGGCTATGTTTGTAATGAATTTTTCAATGAAAAAGATTTTACAAGCACAACAAAAAGATAAAATTATACTTAAATCATGGAAATCTAGTGCAAATTTACCAAGTGGTAACGTTACTATTAGACAGACAACGGAGATTTCTATTGAGCCTAAAAAGAAGTATAATATGCCAATTTATAAAAGTAAAGATACTAGTAGATTAGCTAATAGTTATAGATGGCTTATCAAATAAACGTACTATTTATATTAAGTAAAAGATTAAATTATGACAAAAATAACTGATGAAGTAAGGGGACTTTTTAAAAGAGTTAGGAGCCTTCTTGGTGCAGGGGTAAGGTCGGTTGAATTAACTGATGAACAGTTATGTGATTTACTTCAAATAGCAATAGAGGACTATTCAGAACGCACATTAAATGAGGTAATATCTAACTCGTGGGCTGGTTTTTATGGAAAGAATACTGCCAATTCAACTGAATTAGCACATGCATTCATGGCCAGAAGTCTCGACTTAAGTAAAGAATATTCATATTGGTTTTCAAAACAAGTTGGTTTACAAAATGATGGGCCATGGGAATTGAAAAAAGATTTTATAACAATCGAGCCAGGAAAACAAGTATATGTAATACCTTCTGGTAGAACGGTCAACAAAGTTATGTATGTTAATCCACCAATGACTGATACTGCTTTATTTGCTAATTATATGGGTGGTGGCGTTGGTTTTATGCCTGGCCTTGGACAAGTTGGAGCTGGTTATGGTTATGGTGCTGGTATGGGTGGGTTCTATACAACTCAGGCAGCTGATGTTGCATATATGGCATCTGACCTTAATTTTAAAAGTCGTTTATTTAGGGGTGATTTAGTGTATAAAGTAACTGCTGGTCCAGATGGTACACGTTTATTGCATTTATTATCAACCCCTGGTAGTAAATTATCATTTGGATTTTCTGGATTAATGAATGGTTCTATTGGTCTTATAGGGTGTGAGGTTTGGTATACATATTATGATACAACTAGCGATGAAGACGCTGATGAATGTATGAGATACCATGCAAATGACGTTATTTTAAGTCCTGACCAAGTTCCAATTGCTCAGATGGATTATGCATTTTTAAACGAACCAGCTAAGGTTATTGTGCGACAATTACTTGTGGCAAAAGCAAAACAAACATTAGGTTTAATTCGTGGTAAATTTAGTGGAAAAGTAAATATACCACAAGCCGAGATGACAATGGATTATCAAATGTTAATACAACAGGGTAAAGAAGAATATGATGCTGCAATGGACGCATTAATGAAACGCCTTGAACGCCTTCGTCCAGTAAATATGATGAAAGAGCAAGCTGAATTAGCTGAAAGCCATAATAAAATACAACAATACACACCACTTGGGATTTATGTCAAATAAAAAAATATATTTAACTGAGGAACAGTTTAATTATCTAAAAGAAATGGCTTACCCAACCTCTTTTAATATGGAAGAGTTTAAAAGCATAAGGTCATTTGCAGATAGGGTAAAATATTGCGAACAAAGATTAAAGAAATTGGGAGCTGGGTCTTCTAGACGAGTTTACCAGATAGATAATGAAAAATGTCTTAAATTAGCTAAAAACAGAAAAGGCATTGGACAAAATATTGAAGAAATAAATTTAGGTAATGATATGTATGCTGGCGGTTGTTTCGCTAAAGTATATGATTATGACCAAAATGGTTTATTTGTGGAAATGGAATTGGCTAGAAAAGCTAAAGAAAGTGATTTTGAACGCTTGGTTGGGATTCCATTTGATTGTTATTGTGACTTAATTATTAGAACAGCGATTACATATTTACCAAATAATTGCCAAAGTCGCGGGTGGGTTAATAATTCTATGGAGGACACATATAATTATGTGATGGATAATATTGATGATTTTGAATTTATAAGCGAAGTTATTGATTATATGCTTAATTTTCAAGTAAAAGCTTATGGTGATTTACAGCGCATATCAAGTTATGGCGTAGTGAGGCGAAATGGTATGGAAGAGATGGTAATTATTGATTTTGGGTTGACTGAAGATGTATATAATAAATACTACAGAAAAAGCAGAGAATAATCTCTGCTTTTTCGTTTAATTATTTTCAAACCTGGGGACTACATCGGCAGTTTTAGAAGTATACCATATCTCTTGCGGGCGCCATGGCGGGCATTCGTAAGGTGGATATTTTGGGGGGAATAATCCATCTTGAAGAGGAGCTGTTGATGGGTATATATTATTTGATGTATTAATAATAGCCAACATTTCAGCTAATTCTTTTTTTGTCATTTTCATATACATTTCGTATAATTTTTCTTGGTCTTTAGTCATAATACATTTTTTTATATTAAAGTATATAAAATTGATTATATTGTAAATAGAAAAAGAAACTATTTATATTATTAGATAAAATGTTTATATTATAACAAATACACGAGATTTATGGCTTCAAATAATCAAACAATATTTCAAAAATTAACGAATGCATTTAGGGGTAGTGGTAGAGACAATATATCACCAGATATAATAACCACACCTTCTTCTTTTCGTTCCAATAATAGGGTATTATTTTCAACAAATGATAAGGATGAGTATGAACGAAAATTAAAAGGGTATCAACAGCAAAAAATGCTCTCATATCAATGGAAACGAGCAAATTCTGATATTGCAATGGAGAGCTTGGCTGGGTATACCGCAGTAAAACTCATGTATCGAGATGTTGATTTAATGGATGGGTGTCCAGAAATTGGAACTGCTTTGGATATTATATCTGAGGAAGCTTGTCCGATTAACACAAAAGGTACAATGGTTAACATATATTCAAGGTCTAATAGAACTAAATCTATGCTAGAAGATTTGTTTGTTAATCGTTTACATATATATACCGATTTACCAATGATTGCAAGACATTTAGTTAAATATGGAAATACATATATGATGCTAAATGTGGATAAAGATAATGGTATTATGGGCTGGACGATGTTGCCAGTTTATGAGATTGATAGAATTGAAAATGGAAACTTATCCACTCAAGGTCTGACTGTAACTCCTATTCAAACTAATGAAATTAGGCCTGATGAAGTAAGATTTGTGTGGGCTGGACATAATGACTCCAAACCATTTTTTAATTGGCAGATAGCTCATTTTAGATTATTAAATGATTCTTTCTTTTTACCTTATGGTGTTTCTATGTTGCATAAGGCTAGAAGGGCTTGGAGAATGTGGTCAATGATGGAAGATGCCATGTTAATATGGCGTTTAGATAAAGCGATTGAAAGACGAGTATTTAAGATTTATGTTGGTGGTATAAATGATGAGGATGTACCAGCATATATTGATGAAATTGCAAATAATTTCAAACGAACACAATTGATTGACCCTATAACAGGACAAATAGATTTGAGAAAGAACTTTCTTGATGTTTCTAGCGACTATTTTATTCCTGTTAGGCGAGAAGATGCACCAACTCCTATTGACACATTAGCAGCAGCAAATAGCCAAGTTCAAATGGAAGACATTGAGTATATGCAAAATAAAATGTTTGCTGCATTAAGAGTTCCAAAGACTTTCTTGAATTTCCAAGAAGCACAGGGAAAAGGTCAGAATCTATCTATTATGGATATTCGTTTTTCACGAATGATAAATAGAGTTCAGCAATTCCTTCTTATGGAATTGAATAAAATTGCAATGATTCATTTATATATTATGGGACTTCGTGATGAAATAGGTAATTTTACATTATCACTAAACAACCCTTCATCACAAATAGAAACTCAAGAATTGGATGATATGACGAAACGTTTGGCTGCTTTACAAACAGCCCTTGCTGACCCTGGTACTGGTATTCCTATGATGTCTATGCATCGAGGTCTAAGAGAAATCATGAAAATGAGTGATTCTGAAATTAAGGATATGCTTAATGAAATTAGGTTGGAGAAGGCAATGGCAGCTGAGTTAGCAGCAACAGCAAATATCATAAAGAAAACTGGACTATTTGATAATGTTGATAGAATATATGGAGATTATGAGGCAATGAATAATCCACAAGCGCAACAAGCCCAAGCTACTGATGAAGATGAAATGGGTGGAGGAGGCTTCGGCGGGGGTGGACTCGGCGGAGACTTAGGTGGAGACATGGATATGGATTTGGGTGAGCCAGGTTCTAGTGAAGAGGGTGATTTAGGCGGAGATATGGGCGAAGCAGATATGGATAATGCCCCAGAAGCAGACGCTGGTGAACCATTAATGGAAAGTAAAATGAAAAATTTACTTTCAAATATCACTCATAAGAAAATTAGAGAAGGCCGTTCCCCTGGTAAAAAATATTCTTCTATGTTAAAGTCCTATACATCTGAATACTTTGATTTACTGGCTGAAGGCTATAAGGATGAGACTACCATTAAAAATGATATGGAAAAACTAGACCACCATATAGTCACAATCAATAATACAATTCAAGAAGTTTGTTCTAAAATAGATTCTTTAGTAAATGAGGATGAAATGGAAAAAGAACAACTGTTAGAAGAAGCTATTAAAAATACCGAAGATACTGAATAAGAAAAGCGTGGATTAAACCACGCTTTTTTTATGTTAACTCTGGATAATTTTTTATTATTTTATTTCTAATTGATTTGACTAGAGTTTCGTATTTTTTTTCACTAGCATATCTATGTCCGTTTTTATTAATAAAACAACCAGGTTTTAATAAATCTTCTATTGTTTTTCCATTAATTAAATAATCATTATTTAATAATTTAATATAGCCTTCAACGCTTTCGTCTGGGTGACTATATACGGCTAAATTTTTTCCGTCATCAAATGACCCAACAGAAAATACGCTATTTGTTCTTTGGGCTCTAGGTGTCGCACCGAAACAACTTTCTAAATGGGCAACTGCCATTAATAGTGGTAAATCAAAATTATATTTTTCAGCTGCAATTACTAAAGCTTCTGGATTTAATTTTGTGGAATCAGGAGTAAAACCTTGATTCTTTAATGCGATATTCATGTAGTTTTTTACTAATTCTGTTTTTTGGGCGATTAGATTGTTTTTTCTTTCTTGTTCTAATTCGGCTTCAGCTTCAATTCTAGCTTTTTCTATTAATTCATTTTGTTTATCGGTGTAATTATTATAGCCATTAATTGCTGCATAAATTGTTCCGATAGACATACCGTACATTAATAATTTTTTAATTTTATTTTTCAAAACATTAAAATTTATTTCCTCGTTTAAGGTATCACCAATAAATGAACGAACCTCCTCAATTTGAGAAAGTTCTTTCATTTGCGCCTCTGTCAAAATAATTTTCATTACTCAAACAATTTTTTTAAATCCATAAAACCACATAGGTCAGTTATAATATTTTCGGAAATGAATGTTTTTTTAGATACTTTATCAATAACGCTATTAAGGCGGTTTAATGAATCAGTATCACCTTTTTCTGAGAAATTATTTCTAGCCTCTGAGAGTTGTTCTAGACAATTATTTTTATATGAATTAAACAGTTCCTCCTTATTTGAAGCATTATTTATTTCGTAAACAATTTTGGTTTCTTCTTCGCTTAAAAGTTCATTATATTTCTTCGAATAATTAAATATTTCATCAATAACTATTTCATCCAAATCATTTACTTTTTGTTCTTGTATAAAATTTCCAGATTTATTATTTTTCATATGTTCTTTAATAATCTGGGTTGCATCACTATATTCGGCTATGTTTTTATGAGTTTTCTTATTTTCAGAAATATACTTTACGGCCAAATCTAATTCTTTATTTTCATTGATTCTATTTTCCCCAATAAAATATTCAGATTTTAATCCAGATAATAAAATACCTTCTGCTAATATTTTTCCTAAGGATAAAACATCTTCATTGATAGTTTTCTTATCGACACACCAATTTTCGTTTGATATAGTATTGATAAAGAAGTCGAGATTGCTATCCTTACTTGTTTTTCTAATATTTTCATAAAGTAAATGTAAGCATTGTAAGTTCTTATTTCCCCTTATCGCTTTTGTATATGTATTCAATACACTTTTTCCAACACTAGTCTTAAATAATGCTGGGGCTATATTTTCAAATGACTCTTTTATGTAACCGAAAGATTTTTTTGAAGCATTATCAGCTATTTCGCACAATGTTATAAACTCCTTACGCTTATCTATAGCTTCATTAATTTCATTACGATATTTTTCAAGTTCATTTATCGTATTTATTGATTGTATGTCTTTGTTATTCATATTTTTCTTATTTTACTCATAAATAGTTTTATAAGTATAAAACATTTATTCTATTTAATTATTACTCTCAACTCTTCTTCTATTGGTACTCGTAAATTACCTTTAGGGTAGTTTACACCCTCAGATGTTAGATTCCCATTAAAAACAATTTCGAAAAATCCTTTGAAAACACCTTCTTTTGCTACATCTCTGGGCTTCCAATTATATTGTAAAATATATTTTTCTTCACAACTATTAGTGTTGGCTAAGACAATATTTGCCTTTGCTTTAGAAATCTTCAAAATATTAGTCTCTTCATCTATCATCGAAAAAAACACCTCACTATCTTGCAGCGCTTCATTTATTATTGATTTTTGGAAATCATATCGTCCATCATATGTTAATTCCATTTCTAAAACTGGATTAACCGAACCTTTATTTATAAAAAATTCTTGCATATTACTTTTTACTTTTACTTGATACCGCAAAGGAAAATCCCTTCTCGGTAAGATTATTTTCTATTTCATTTGAAATACTTATCGCAAAATTGTCATATAACTCATTAGATATATTTTTAAATTTCTCTTTTGGGTTATCTGTTTTAAAAAATATTTGTATTTCAAGATATGATTTTTTGTTATATAAAATTCTACTATTTGCAACATCCACAATCATAATGAAATCATTATTATGTTTATTCTTAAAAACTTTTTTTAATTTAGCCTTTAATTCATGTTCAAATAGTTCAATATCTTCGTTATATGAAGTTTTTTCAATGTTTGGCGTTATATAAGCACTAAAAGCAACATATACTGTTTCTGGATTTTTTTTATCTGTTGTTCCGATTGTTACTTTTACATCATTATTAACATATTTAAGTTCGCTACTTATCTTTTTTCTCATATAATATCTTTTTTTTATAATATAATAATTTTTTTAAAAAAGTCAAATTTCGAGAAAAAACAAGGGGACTAAGCGCTTAGCCCCCTTGAGCAACATATAGCTTCTGACCTCAAATAGAGATTTATGCGGGTTGCCTATTTAACAACATATTCCAAATCCTTTTATAATAAATAGCTATTCGATACGAATATTATAACTAAAAATAGAAAAACTATTTCTCTTGTTTTAACTATTTATGTTAAAGATTTGATAGATAATGATAAGGCATTTTTATTTAGATAAAACAAATACAATTATAGAAAATTCACGTCAGAATTTTGGTATTAACCCTATTTTAATGGTTGGCTATGGCGATGGTATTATGAGGGGTTTGATTCATTTTGATATGAATGAAATTAAATCTTTGATTGAAGATAAGACTTTTACTAATATTGACAAGTTGCATTTCACCTTAAAAATGACAAACTGTTTTTCTGTGGCTGGAGTTCCTTATGAAGAAAGATTAATAAATGGAATGAATAAATACGGAAGAAGAGCGGCATCATGCGAATTAATGTTATTTGAATTGCCTTGTGAATTTGATGCTGGAAGAGGCTTTGATTTTATAGATGATATATGGGTACATGACACCCGTTCATTTTCTACTGAAGGTTCGACATGGTTTCAATCAAAAACAAGTATACCTTGGTCTGATAAATATGAAAAAGACTATGACCCAGTAAAAAATCCAATAAACCAAGGAATTTTTTCTTTAGAAAAATTAGAAGAAGAATATAAAAATTATAAAGAAGGAAAAGATTCAATAGTTGTTGGAACACAAAAATTTGATTTCGGTGATGAACAGCTATCTATTGACATTACCAAATATATTTTAAAATCATTAGATAGCGGATACAACTATGGTTTGTGTCTTTCTTTTATACCATTTTATGAAAAACGTATTACTGAAAAGACGCAGTGCTTAAATTTTTTCACTGACCACACAAATACATTTTTCCATCCATATATCGAGGCTAATTATGAAGAATGTATAGCTGATAATAGGGATTCGTTCTATATTGGTCAAGAAAATAAACTATATTTATATACTTTTGACAACGGTTCCCCAATAAATTTGGACAAATTACCAAAATGTTCGGTGGAGGAAAAAGACTTAGAGGTGAAACAGGCGTCTAAAGGGGTTTATTATGCCGTTATTCCTAAGGATATAATTGATATGGAGGAAGACACCAT
>Ga0233386_1000281_pt1 | contig 14524 bp, 22 predicted proteins | sample ElkDunMinimDraft_17_FD_191544 | JGI IMG/M metagenome (GOLD analysis project Ga0233386, IMG submission 191544) | Fecal eukaryotic communites from dung pellets of Tule Elk in California, USA - Elk Dung G4 | ecosystem: Host-associated > Mammals > Digestive system > Large intestine > Fecal | place...
CCCGTCTTCCGCTTCCCCTTCTGGGCTCGCTCCGCTCGCTCCGGTGACGGGTGTGACGGGTGTGAACTGTCCAAAATATGGAACTATTGAACTTGTATAATATATTAATAAAATGTTAACAATTTTAAGTCTTACAATATTCTGTTGACTTGTCAAGGAATTTATGCTATTATAGTAATATAGATTTAAATGAGGGATGGGATGAAGATGATCGAGAGGATCAGAGAAGAGTATCCAGACGCGAGACATCTGGACGAGCATGAGACTGACATGAAGGAGTATATGCGCTTTATAAGTCAGTCGACGATACACATCGCGGAGCGACTCAAACGCTCTGACACAATAACTATTTATAAAATGGAAGGGAGAATCATCGAATGAAAGATAAGCACATCGGAGAGCGACACGGGGATCTTACGATCATCTCGAAGTCAGTCAAAGAGCCGAACGGATATCTGTATTATTACTGGACGCGGTGTTCATGCGGGAACATCAAGCGGTACAGATACGATCAAGCCCGCAGAGCTGGTAACTGTGGATTTTGTGAGGACTTTCGCGGAAGCGGAGTGATTGAAGCATTAAGAGAGGTATAAGAGCATGAATGAGAAGTATATAGTCCCGAAGGAAGATCAAGCAGTCTTCCGACAGATGATCCAGAGAGCGAATCGTCGAGTCATCTCGAATCTGAAATATGTGAAGGAGAATGAGATTCGCGATCGTCACATCAAGACAATGCTCGCGGGAGATTTCAGCTCCAAAAAGAAATGGGCGACAGATAAGAGCCCATTCTCATATAAGACTCAATTCGAGTCCGAGAAGGCATATCAAGAATTCATGCGATATGTCTCGCGCTGGGGTGAGGATACGGGCGGACGCGGTGGATATAAAGCCGATGTCAATAGGATCATGGAAGAGCATAGATCGCACATATACAAGACGATCAACGGACTTGTCAGAAACAAGGGAATCAGCCTTGAAGACTGGGGTGGAGATCTTCCGCCTGAGATCAAGAAGCGGATCGAGGGTCTGTCTCTCGAACAGCTCAATCACTTCTATCGATATGTCGATCCGAGCGGTGAAGTCGAAGTCTTTGACTCGGATCAGGTGGATAGCGACGATCCCGAAGATCTGGTCGATTATCTGAGCGGGATATTGAGCTCTCTGGAGAAGTTTTACCCGACATCCGAGAAGAAGCGCACGAAGAAAGGCAAGAAGCGCAAGAGCAGACGAAAGACCAAAGGACGAAAAAAGGTATGATCTGAGCCCGATCAGCCGAAGGAAATGAGGACATCGCATGCACAGAAAATATTATCCATTTACGATCGCTGGACAGCTTGATAATAAGAATGTCAGACACATGACCGCAGACTTTGAGACATGCATGACCGAAGATAAGAAGGATGTCCGCGTCTGGGCGTGGGGGCTGTCTGAGATCTTTACCGAGGAATATGAGCAAGGGATCGACATTGAATCATTTATGTCTCGCGTCCTCGATGACAAGCTGATCTATGATATCGGCATACATAACTTGAAGTACGATGGAAATTACATTCTTCCTCAGCTTTACAAGATGGGATTTAAGTATGTACATAATCGCGTCTATATGAATACATGGAAAGAAGGCGGAGATCTGACGAACTGCTTTACACATTCGATCTCGGAGAATGGTCAATTTTATGCGATCGTGATCTGTAAGGCTCGCAAAGCTTCGACGAATGTTCCCGCCTTCGTTTATCTCTGGGACACACTGAAGCTCTTTCCTGAGACGCTGAAGAAGGTCGGAGAGCAGTATAACACGAAGCATAAGAAGCTCGATGAAGACGCGGACTTTTATGAGGAGATCAGACCGATCGGACACCAGCTCACCCAGCGCGAGAGCGACTATCTGCGGGAAGACTGTCTCGTTCTTGCGGAAGCTCTCCGAGGTCAGATCGATAAGTACGGGAAGATCTATCGGACGCGAGCTTCTAAAGCTTTCAGTTTTTTCAAGGAATGCTGTCTCCTCTGGGATGAGAAGACGAATGTCTATGAAGAGCGATATGTCGGAACGAAGGAATTTAAGATCCCGCGTATCGAAGGATATGAAGATCTCGAAGGAATGCGCTTTAAATACCTTCCGTCAGCTCTCAAGCGTGATCTGATCCAGCAGAAGCTGATTCCCGAATTCGATTATCACATTCCGAATTTTGAAGTCTGGGATGACATCAAAGAAGCGTATCATGGCGGTATATCGTTTGTAAATCCCGACATACAAGAGCAGTCGATCGAGGAGCGGATCACTGTCATCGATGTCAATTCGATGTATCCATATTGCATGTGGGAGTTTAATATTCCTTATGGTAGATTCGAGCTCCGCGAAGGACAGCCGACAGAAGAGAAAGGAACATGGATCGCATGCGCCCGAGTGAGCTTCAAGCTCCGCGATCCGTGGCGACTCCCTTGTATCCAGATGAAGAAGCGATATGGACGCGAGTGGTTGAAATGCTCGACGGACTATCGGGAGACTGGTGAGATGTCGATCTATAACGACGATGTTATATGGTTCACGAAAGTCGACTTCGAGACTTTTCAAGACAGTTATGACTTTACTGTTCATAACTGGATCGAATATTATTACTTTCCGACGATCGGAAGGACAGACGGAAGGAGATTCGTCGAGAAGTATTATAACGCGAAACAGGAAGCGGGAGAACGCGCCCAGCAGATCAAGAAGAGCTATGGAGACAGTGACGGATATAAGACAGATCCCGAATACATCCGCGCGATGTTAGACAGAACGGAAGCGAAAGTCATCATGAATTCCGCGTATGGCAAGCATGGAACAAAATATATCATGTTGTCGCAAGATTCGGAATATCACGAAGGCGAGCCACTGCGCTTCCCGATCGATCGTCAGATCTTCAACATCGAGCCCGAAGATCCGAGTCATTACTATATACCATATAGCGCATTCGTCACAGCCTACGGAAGACAGAAGCTCGTCACGACATGGAATCGCTTCAAGGGTAAAGCGTTGTACTGCGACACAGACTCGATCCATTATCTCGGGACTCGGGAAGACATTCCCGAAGAGCTCCGCGATCAGATGGACTATGATGAGACTGGAGCTCTGGGACTCTGGGGATTCGAGGGAGACTTTTCCGCTGGTCGATATATCCGCGCGAAGACATACATCGAGATCGACACGAACGGAGAGACTCATGTCACATGCGCTGGAGCGACTAAGGATGTTAAGAAGCTCATGACATGGGAGACTTTCCGAGTCGGCTTCAATGCATGGGAGATCTGCGTCAGAGACGGACTCGATCATCGTTTATATAGTAAATTGAAGCCGAAGAGATACCCGAGCGGAGTCAATCTCGAAGCGGAGAACTTCCAGATCAAGCCCGTGTTAAAACTGTGAATAACTTGTGAATATTGTAACTTAATTATTAAACCTTACAATTATTTGTTGACAAAATAACAGTATTATAGTATAATGTCCTTGACAGTTAGCCCGCTGTCGCACTAAAAATTTTTATAAAGGTAGGTACAAGGACATGACAGAGTACAGAATCGCAAATCACTATTACAGATGGACTATCATCGACACCCATATCGTCGACGGAGTCAAGTACGCTCTTATGGAGTCGTCGATCGGAGACGAAGCTCCGTACATACTTATCAAGATCAGCGCGCTGATCGTTCCGAAGGCTTTCCGCACAAAGTCGGGAGATCTCGTCAAGCTTATGTGGATTCCCGAAGAGAACATCATCGATGATGAAGTGTACGACGACATCGAGACAGCTCTCGAAGACAACGACATTCTGTGAGGTGATCAACATGAGGATAGTCAGAGATGTTAAGTTAAGTAGAATGATCAGTGAGATCGCTGTTTCAAAAGTGAAGCTCGCTTGTGAAGATTATAGTGAAATGTATTACGCATACATAACCGATGATTTCAGAGCGATCCTTCCTTTCGGAACATATATCGAGATATACACTCCGGATGAATATCGCGCGTTTAATATTGATGTGGAGTGAGGTGATCGCCATGAGAAGAAACAGTCTCCCTCTTAAAGAAATGCTCGCAGACTTCGCGGACAGCTCCAGCGGGATCTTAATCTACTATTACGCGACTGTACATTACAGATCGATGAACAGCGGTCAGACATCCTTTCGGACAGCGATCAAGCGATACGGATATCGGATGAAAGCTACGACCGCAAAGGGACACATCATAATCAGAAAGCTCCACTAAAACAGAGTGACTGCGGGGAGAGATCCCCGTCGGTAATGTTGCAGAGCGGGTCACAAGCCCCGCAGAGAGGAGAAGCACATGATCAGAGTTATCTATAAGATCGATATCATATCGCCTTCGGGAGTTATGATCTCGCGTCGGTACGCGAGGAACAAGAAGACCGCGGACAAGCTCGCGAATCGGTACAAGAAAAATGCTTATGTCAGGAAGCTGACGAAGCGCGAATGGGGCTGGATCAAGCTCGACTGGGTAGAGGGATGAGCGCGATGATCGTCATCAAAGTGTATGAGCCGAAGAGATATGAGACACCAGCTCAGACGATCAAAGAAGCTGATCGGAAAGTCCAGCGGATGATCGCGGAATATAAGCGTCAGAATCTCCCGTATCGGATCGCGATCTGTACGGATGGCGCGAGGGTCACTTTTCGGAGTGAGGAAGAAGACTAAGTTAATAAGCAAGCTGGCTCTGCATACAAACCAGCAGAAAGAGAGTAACCAAAAATGGGAAAGAACATCGAGATCAAGATTCAGGTCAAGGAGATGAAGACGAAGGACGGACGCGCGTTTAACAGCTATAAGGCTGTCACGAAGAATGGCGCTCTCGTCGATCTGAAATTCCGCAAGGCGATAAAGAATCTCCCCGAAAAGAATTGCTGGATCGTGGTCGACTCGACGAAGGTAAGCGAGGATAAAACGAAGGAATATCCGTGCTGGTGGATCGAGGAGATCATCGAGATCAAGGAGACGAAAGTCAATTCGGAAGCAAACGCGAAGCGTGCTCTCGAAGTCTTCGGAGATCCCGACGAGGAATAAACCATCAAACAGAGGGAGCTCGCGAGAGCTCCTTTTGTGATATAAGGAGAGAAACAGCATGAGCAAGAACATCTTTTATGACATCGCTGGACTTCTGTCACAGCGATCCGTCCTCAATTTCGTCATCGGGAATCGTGGTGGCGGAAAGTCCTTCTCGGGGAAGCGTCTCTGCATTAATCGCTTCAAGAAGAATGGAAGTCAATTCGTCTGGATCAGAAGATATCAGACGGAGATCGATACGCTGACGGACTTCTTCGCGGACATCAAAGACTTTTATCCCGAAGACGAACTCAGCGTCGAGGGAAACACATGCTATATCAACGGAGAGCCCGCTGGATGGCTGATCGCGCTCACAACATCCCAGAAGCTAAAGTCAGTTGCATTCCCGAAGGTGAAGACGATCATCTTTGACGAGTTTATCATCGATAAGGGAAAGATCGGATATATTCGGAACGAAGTACAAGTCTTTCTGGAGCTCTTCGAGACGATCGCCCGAATGCGCGATAATGTCACAGCGATCTTCTTCGGAAACGCGATCAGCGTCGTCAATCCTTACTTCGTTTATTTTGGAGTTCGTCCAGATCTGGACAAGCGATTCACGAAGAAGAATGGAATCTGTATCGAGTTTTATTTCAATGAAGAATTTGTCAAGAAGAAGTCACAGACGCGCTTCGGAAAGCTGATCTCGGGGACTCAATATGGAGAATATAACATGTTGAATAAATTTCTCCGAGACAGTGACAGCTTCATCGTCGAGAAGCGTCCGATCGGAGCTTCATTGAAGATCCAGCAGTTCATCATTGATGGAGAGAAGTTCGCGCTCTGGCAAGATACGAAGCGCGGAGAATGGTACATCGATAACAGTTACGAAGATAACTTCGGGACTTATCGGACATGGATCTCAAACCCGATCGACATGAATGACAGCGACAAGTCCCATATATTAATGAAGAAGAATTCCGCGATCTGTAAGAAGCTCCGAGAGATCGCTGAGCGCGGGGATCTGTACTTCAATAACCAGAACAGCAAGCAGAAATTTTATGAGATATTATTGACATTTTGACGCTATTGTGATATAATATTCTCGCGGATGTCCTTATGTGTCACAGTGTTCCGTAAGTCTCGCGCGGGCTACCGATTGACTTCGGGCGCGGGCTTATCGAGTTAGTCACTCGGCAGAGCACAACACAGAAACGACCTACCAAACCGCAAAGAAAAAGACTCCAGATCTCTGGAGTCTTTTTTGTTTAACAGTGTTCTGTGAAATGTTTCACATGAAACAATTCAGATCTTGACGAATTTGAATCCCATGAGCCCAGACAGCGAAGGTGTGATCGGTGCTCCTGGCGGTGTATATGTATAATCACCATCTGAATTCGCGGGATCAATCTTCGCGTCCCATTGAGTCAGATCTCGCCCATTGAGAAGATTCATGACATTCGGGACATAGACATCATCTGTCGCATATCCGCCCGCCCAGATCGCGTATAATGTATCATATGCGCTGAGGATCTTATCGGGATGATAGCTCACTCCCGCAGAATAACGGGAATTATTGACAATGAGATTATAATAGTCCGCGACTGAATCCGCGAGACTATCATAAGCGCGAAAGTTCGCGGAAGTGTTATAAGCTTCCCCGTCAGCGACTTCCCATGTGTCCGCTGTGTAGACTTTACCTGTCCAGCTTCCGCCCGCCTTGATTCCGAAGAATGCATTCGCCTTAACCATGAGTCCCGCAGTTCCCCAGCCCGTTTCATGAGCTGACTGCGCTATACAGACGGACGGGATCACGAATCCCAGACCAGCGGAAGCGCGTCGATTGCACTCTTTGACCGCGAGATTTCCGAGAGTATTAATAAATGATACGATTTGCGCGTTCGTCGCCATATCACATCAGCTCTCTTTCCGTGGCGAGTATCCACTTATCGACTTCCGTCGCGATCGTGCTCTTGAATGCTTTCAGAAGCGCGATCTCTGATGTGTCTCCCGAAAGAGCGATGTCGATCTGATCTTCGAGAGTATACTTCTCAGCGACTCGACGCGCGATCTCACGCTTGCGAAAGATGGATGTCTGCTTGCTGTTCAGAGCAAAAGCATATTGAAGTTTCCGAGTGAGCTCAAGACGAGTCGCTTCGTCAATACTCGCGTCAATATCGGTGCGGATCTTCCTCATTTTATCTTTATTCATATGTTAGTTACCTCCTGCACATCGTCTGTGATACTAAAGTCCCCGCGTTCGAATTGATAATAATTTGTCATCTCTGATGTATGTTCCCAGTCGAAATAATGAACGACTAAATCGTCAGATAACAGATTATAATAGATTTTGTCTATCTGCCCCGTGCAATTGTCAGAAGTCGCCCACCCTGTCGCACTGATCTCAGATGATCCCAGAAGTGTCTTCAAGCGTTCTTTCGTTAACGGTGTAGCAATCCCCGAATAATATGTGAAATACACATCAGCGATTCCCATCCCGTAATAATCCTCACATTCTAAAGTGATTTTATGCATATAAAGAGACGAAGTGCTTCCAGATCCGCCAGATCCGCCAGCTTCGAGAGATGTAATTCTCTCTTCGTGTTCTCTAAGCTGTCGATTTACTTCTTCATCAGACATTCCGACCGATTCCCAGATTCCTTCAATCGATGATTCCATGTCTATTAGACGACTGCGAGCAAAAGCGTCTTTGACTTCATACTTCTCGCCCGTTATGCGGTCTTTGATATGACAAAAGCATTTTTCCATGATGTTCCCTTCCTTTCATTATATGAGAAGCTCTTCCGAGCTGTCGTCATAATTAAGAGCTTCATGCTTGAGGATCTCCGCGAAGACTTCTTCGCAGATCTCCAGCATGCCATTTATCGCGTCAATGCATTCATTGACTTTGCACGCGGTGACTCCAGCGAGCTGGATCGCGGTCATCGCGTCCTCGTTATAGATCGCGGTCTTCGCGGTCAGCGCATAAGCGCGGAGCTTTGTGATTTTTTCAAGTGTCGTCATTATATAATCCCCCATATATGAGTTAATTCGATCAGATCAGCCGTGGAGCTGTCCTTGTGTTTAGTGATCTTGATAGTGTTTTCCGACTGATCATATAAGATCTGCTCGAAGAAGTTCGAGTCAATCGTGAAGATCTGAGATCCCGCGCTGAATGAAAGTCTCATCTCGCGGATTCGGATATTTGAATCGTTCTCCGCGTTTGTGATGTCGACTTCTCTCAGACAAGGGACTCCGCTATTCGTCGGATACCAGTCGAAGACTTGCTGATTCGCTCCTTTGAAGCGGAATCTGATATATCTGAATGGACTGTCCTCGTCGAAGCTGAGTCCGTGAGACTTGCTGTCGAGTGTGATAGATCCCGCGCTCGCTGATCCTTCCCAGAGCTTGACGGGAGTTCCCTCGGGGAGTCTCTGCAAGTTATTGACTCCACCTGAGACTTCTGTCGGGCGACCTGTCAGAACAGTCTGTTCGGGATATAGATCATAAGCGATCTTATATACTCGACCGCTCTTGACATCGTTCGGATCGCGTCCTTCGTATGTTCCGATGTAGAGATCTCCGCTGAGCTCAAAAGCCCACTCAATTTCTTTGATCGGGACATGGATCGACTTGACGAATATTCCGTTCCATGTGTAGACCATGATCCGAGATCCCATATCATTTTCGATAACTGTTCCGTAAGCATTATCGAGCGAGATATAAATATAATTCTTGTCGCAGTGAATGCCTTGACGGACAAGTCCGTAAAAGGGATTGACGGGCTTGATCCTATACATGAATTTAAAATCGGGATAATAAACGGACAGATATCCAGATCCGACGCTTCCGAGAATGAACAGATCGTTCTCCGCGCAGTAAGATATCCCCCAGATCGTAACGGGAAGATTAATCGTGTCGACCAGAGTGAGCGTCGCGGGATCTACCTTATATAATATGGATGTGCTGGACGAATGCGCGATGTAGAGATATCCTTTCGCGTAAGTCATATCGTTCGCGTGTCCGTAGCTCGTCGATGTCGATTCGAGCACGATCTGTCCCGAAGCGAGCTCGATCTTCTGGAGCTTTGTCGGGGCTTCGTCGGAGCTGACCATCGCGCGGAATAGATATGTTCCATCGGTGCAAGCTCCTTGCGGTGTATATGCTCCCGTGATGTCATCGAGATAGACATCCGCTTCCGTGAGCTGGACTTCCGTGTACCTGTTTTCCCATTCCTTCGGAATCAGACTCGTCAGATCCATTCCGTGAAGGGGACATCCAGAGCTCGACGGATTGCAATTCTTCGGAATCGCATAATGATTAATTTTTGATATAGTCATTAATATACCCCCAGAAATAAAGATTTCAATTCATTGATGATCATCATGTCCACATCGATAGTGATCTTCCGCTCCTGCTCGATCATCTGCTGAGTCGTAGTGACTCCGATGTTTCCATTTCTCCATGCGGTGTGATCGGTCTTTCCGTTGCTCTTAGAGCTGACAGATCCGTCATCCTTATTCGCTGTCGTGATGTATTTATCAATGTTATCGATTGATCCTTGCGGAGTGTCTGAGAAACGGGATGTACTCTGGTGCTGATCGTCGCTCGCATGCTCCGCGATGTCGGTTGATCCTTCGCGCATATTATAGTTCTCGATCGGATTATACTTATATTGAGTAGTCTTCCAGATCTTGATATAATTCGGCATGATCTCCCGCATGAGCTTATTCAGCTCGAATTTAAAGCGGGCTGGAGTCTCGAATCCGATCTGTCTATACATATAATGCTCGATGATCTTCTTCTCCAGCTCCGCGCGGTGATTCTCGTCCCAGATCGGATATTTATCTTCTGGATCAAAGAGACAGAATCCGCCTTCAAGAAGCTCGCAAAGCGTTATCGTGACGAGACTGTTCCCAGATGGAAAAGATCTCTTAATCATGTTCCGATTTGTCCACATTGTCGATCTCTCCTTCCTCAGCTTCTTCGATCCTCGGAGTCCTCAGCTCAACGGAAACAGTTAGACCAAACTTCTTATTTATCTCTTCACATGCTCGCTGACGAGCTTCCAGAAACATTGACGCGCATGAATCAATGAATTGATTATTGCTGTCCGCTTCCGATGTGATCAGTCGCTCCCGCTTGTCTGTGTTCGCGTTATTGATTCCGAGATATGTCAGAGCTTCATTCATGATGTCATGATATACATCCGTCAGCTCAGCAGTCAGACACTTCACTCCCGTCTGGAAGACCTTGATCGCGTCCTCAATATTGAAGCTCTTGTCTCCGAAGACTGCAAAGTTATTCTTTTCAATCTCTTCCATGAGCTTCTTATAAGTCAAAACAGACTTGTCATCGCATACTACGAAGAATGGAGCTTTCAATGTCTTGATGTTGGTGTCTCGCGTTCTGATGATCTCATAAAGCTGATTCACAAAGTAATCGATCGCGAGGAATGTCGGCATGCGGAGTTTATTATTCTCGATCAGCACACATTTATCGAGCGGGATGTTTTTAAAAGTTCGATTGAAGCCCGTTGCGGTGTAGTGAAGCGGATCTCCATAGACATTGACGCCGAGTCCTTCCATCGCGGGAAGACAGAAAAGTCCGTCCGTCTTATCCTCGAAGAAGAGGACTCGTCCCTCATCAAAAAGAACGTGCTCGATGTGTCTTTCCTGTATCGTCTCGGGAAGTCCGTTCCATTTGAATTGATTGATCGCTAACATTTTGAAGCGGTGATATAAAAATCGTTCCGTTCTCCAGTTATCGATGTCTGTTGATGTTGTTCTTTTCTTCATATTAATAATACCTCTGGATTCTCGTATGTGTAATCGAGCGGATTGAAGTCATTCTCGGAATAGTGCCAGATCGTGACTCCGTTGTCGAAGATCGCTTTCAGAGTCGCAAGATAATTGCTCTCGATCGCTCCTTCGATATTAGCTCCGATCGTCTTGATGTAGTTGTAACGGACGCGGGATCGTAAGCGCGGGACTTCGAGCTTATTGATCTTATATCCGTACATGTGCCAGTACTGCGCGAGCTGTTCTTTAAATTCACAGCATATCGATTTTCGATATATCGTGAGATATGTCGCTCCATCCGAGAGCGCGAGACTGGTGTCGTTTGAATTCGAGATCGTGACGGGAAGATTCTTCAAGTCCTTCTGCTTCGCGTTCTCGCTTCGGATCATCGCTTGATAATTGACTGCACCATTGACGAAGCTTCCCGCAGTACTTGCGAGCCCTCCGATAGCTCCAGCGGGATTACCCATCAAAGCAGATCCCACAGCTCCGAGAACACCCGTCGCGACTCCACTCGCCATGTTGATCTGAGCATTCGTCATGTTCGCGCTGATCTGATTCTTATTCTGGAGCATGTAACTATAATACGCGTCTGTGATGATCGGTTGCTCCATCGGAATTAATTGAGAAATGGAAATTTCTCGCCCTTCGGGATCTTTCCGATAATTATCTATCCAGAAGCGACGCGGCGCATTAAAATTGAATCCGATTGATCCCTTGACTTTGATCGCGTCTCCGCTGATATATTCATTCTTGATCAGCGCGGGAGTCGATACCCAGTCCGTAAAGATGTTATATCGATACGGAAAACAGAGAAGCTTCGACTCATATCGACGATCGCGTTCTGTCTTCCTCGGAGAGCTCTTCAATGCTGTCCACATCTCTTCGCTCGGAATATCCTTCTCCAGACCTTCAAAAATTCCCAGACTTGCGAAGTCATGAACGAGCTGATCTTCCGTTATAATAAACAGTCGCATAACATTTATATGTCCCGTCTGAGTAGCGTTCTGGATCTGATGAAATGTAAAAATAAAACCAGCGTCAAAAAGACGATTGATCCCGCTCTCGTCTCCCGTAACAGTGACCATATTATATTTTAAAGGAAGATACTGAACATAAGCGATCTGCTGAATAATGTTTCCGAGATCGTGCTCGATCATGAACGCTTGAATCTCACTCATATTTGAAAGAGATTGAAGATTCGCTCCCGTCGTTCCCGAGTAACATCCACATATTACATTCGGATCTCGGAAGTCGGGGACGATCCAGATCGCATATGGTGACGGATTTCCGATGATCTCACTCGGATCATCGACGAGCGTCGAGTCTCCCGCTTCTTTGACAAACATTAAATAAAAACCATGATCCGCGTCGTGATCTGCTTTCATTTTATATGCGGACTCGGTGATATATTCACTTCCATAATCGAGAGACTCTTCCGTTCGAGAGTAGATCGGAAGATGATTCGCGTCCCATCGATCGACATGAGCTTGACTGATGTAAGTCGGTTTAAATTTATAATCGAACATGTAAGTCTGGAAGACATCGATCTCAAAGAAGAGAGTCGTCGTCTCGTCGTTTACATATGCTTTATCTATCACAAAGCAATAAAACCACTTAGTCACATTCCCGACATGAGCTTGATATGTGAGATAGTTGATTCCTTCAAGCTCGTCAAAAGACTTGTTGACTTTGACCGATCTCCGCTCGCGTCTGATATAGGTGTAATCATTCAACCTATATTTAACAAGAGAGTCCCAGTAAGATCTTTGCTCGCTGGGACTCTTGAAGTCTATTTGATGTTGGTATGTGATATCAAGTGGAGCTCTGTGAATTAAATTGATTAATCCTCTCGGCTCACTCATGTCATCACGCTCCCGTCGTTACCTCAGCAGTACCAAAGCGGACAAATGTCGCAAACTTACAGTATGCGAGGATCTGCCAGATGTGAAGCCAGTGATTTGTATACAGTCCATCGGGATTCGGAAGCTGAGTCATCTCATTCTTTACATCGAAGCACTTGAAGAAGCTGTCTTCGCAAAGAAGAGCATAAGTCCCAGTCGCGTCATCTCCGAAGTTGTCGACTTCGATGACCTCGATTCCGAGCTTCGCATAATCGGGACCGAAGATCACACTGTATAGATCAACATCGAGATGTGGCGCGATGTCCTTATTGATAAACAGGACGAGATTATTCTTCTTCGTTGCCTTCTTGACCTTCGCGGAGTTATAGAGATCCGTCGGATAAGATACATCTGCGACAGCTTTCTTGACAGTACGCGCAAAAGCCTTGCATGCGCTCATGTTCTGCGCGTCATCCGTTCCACCGATCGCGGGAACGAGATAAGTGTAAGCGTCGCCCGCCTTAATAGCTTCCGCGAGAAGCTTCTTCATGTGCTCATATTCGTCAAGCTCAGCTCCCGCATACATCGAATTAAACTGAGCTGTGATGAATGTATCAAGAGCAGTCTCAGAGTTAAACGCGCGGATCACATCGTCTTTGTATATCGTGATGACATACTTATCTCGACGATTCATTCTGTAATAATATACAGTCGCGTCTTGATATTCTCTTCTCTTGAAGGGATTGACTCCCCCGTCACCCATTCCGCCCTCGGGATCGTAAGCTCCTTCAGCAGCTCGGAAGGAAGCGACGAAGATGTCTTCGATATCCTGTCCCGTAAGGACTTTTCCGCTCTTAAACTTCTTCAGCTTGTTCTCGAAAAGAGCAGTCGTGACGATGGTCTTTCCGATCTTGTGAAGAAGCGTGGTGATGAATTCATTATATACATTGTCATACTCGGCAATGTTTCGCCCGACTGCGGTGATGTTGTCCTGAGTCGCCTGCGGGACTCTGGTCTTATACTCAGTCGAAGCGTTGTTTCTGATCGTGTTCAGAATTTCGATTGAATATCCCATATTACTTCAATATTCCTTTCATATTTTTAATAGCGTACTCTTCGCAAGTCTCAACCTTCTCGGGCTCTTCGGAAGTTTCCTCTTCCTTCTGTCCCTGTTCGACTTGCATGAAAAGTTTGTTGTTTCTCTGCTGGAGCATAAGATTTGTGTCGGTCAGATCCTTGATCGACGCGTCCTTCTCTCCGATCTGTGTCTCCAGAGATGTCTTATCGGATTCGAGCTGGAGCGCATAATCTTGAAGCTCTTCGAGAGTCATTTCAGAGATCTTCTTCATTCTGCTTTCGCTCCCGTATGCATGACTTTAGTCGCGGATACAATGTCATCGATAGCGGACGAGATCGCTGTCAGACTCGCTTCATCGATCTCCACATTCATCATCGCGAATGTGTTCTTGATGTAATTGAGCACAAAGTCTTTCTTGATCGCTCCGCTCTTTCCGCTGTTCATGGTCTCCGAGAAGGTAATGAGTCCAGGCAACATCGAATAGATCTTCGTGAGAGCTTCATCCGCATTCTTCAGACTCTCCGAATCCTTTCCAGTCGTGGCGATCTTGTTTTCGCGTCTCTGTCTGATCCAGACGAGCACCAGCCCGAGAAGGACTGTCACAAGCGCCATGATCGACGGAAACATGGTTGTAAAGAATTTCAGCATGTTCTTATTCTCCTTTCATATATTAGCTGATATAATTATTATATTAAAATAGTTTATACAATTCAATATTCATTCACAATTATTTACAATTTATTTACAAGTTCAATAGTCCCATATTTTGG
>Ga0233386_1000282_pt1 | contig 14462 bp, 22 predicted proteins | sample ElkDunMinimDraft_17_FD_191544 | JGI IMG/M metagenome (GOLD analysis project Ga0233386, IMG submission 191544) | Fecal eukaryotic communites from dung pellets of Tule Elk in California, USA - Elk Dung G4 | ecosystem: Host-associated > Mammals > Digestive system > Large intestine > Fecal | place...
ATTTTCACGTTCCCACAATACGATATCTTTTAAATAAAAACCGCTTAATAAACGCATAATTACACCTCACATAAATAAAGGGAGGGGAGGCAACGCCTCCCCTCCCAAAGATTAAGCATCAACAGTATCCACTGTATCCACATCACCCAAATTAGAAGGCTCATCAACTGTAGAAGTTACAGAAGAACCAATAGAATTAGCACCAGATTCAACAACATCAGCAAAATTATTTAGTATATTTACTGCCTCATCACCATAAGTAGTAAAAGCATCTTCAACAGCAGACCTGAACTTATTATAACCTAAACCTAAATTCCTCAAAACATGGAATTCTAACTCTATATCACCTATCAAATCTAACCATGCAGTTAAAGGTGAACGGTCTTCACTAACAGATAAATAATCATCAAGTTTAGCATAAGCACCATCAATATCTTTTATTGAGGGATTACCCAATTGTATGTATTCAGCAAGACCTTTTAAATCAAAGGGTGAGATACGCATTATTGACAAGATATCACACTTATGCTTTTCATTGAACTCCGCAAGTCTTTTAGAACCAAAAAAAGTAGTTAAACGCCTTACCATAATTACACCTCCATTAAAGATTATTCACCAGTAGGTTCTGTCCAATCAAAATCAATTTCACTATTAATCTTAATTACTGCAGTTACTCCTAATACAGAACCAACTGCATCTGTTCCTGTCAAAGCAACATTCTGAACGAAACCAGTAGCACTAACAGATAAAATAGTATCACCCGCTTTATTTGATACAGCCATACCAAATAAACGATTCTTACCATCCTTCTGCTTTGCTTTTAATGAAGCAAAGTTTTCTGCAGTTAAATACAAGTCAAGAGTAATAGTACCCTCATTTGTGAAACCCTGTTCAAATTCCTGAACTAACGAATCAGTATCAGTTACATCAATTTCCTGTGACTGACTATCAAAACCACTAAAACCTTTTGCATTACTAACTTTATCAGCTGCAGTTAATGTAGTCTGAGTATCAATAGCATCCTCGGCCAAATAAAATCTTACATGACCCTTCATATTTATAATACCAGCCATAAAAAATCACGCTCCTTAAATTATTTATAATATTTTAAATCAAGAGTAGACTTACAAACCTGTATGTCATACTCATTACGCCCTATACACATTGCAGGAGGACCCAAATGAAAAGCAGAAACAAATTCGATACCATTAGCAATAAAAGATGACTCTATATTACCAACAGTTTGCTCAAGATATTCTAAAGCATCTTCCAACCCTTTTGCACTTTTAAAGGCATTGAATTGGATTTGCACCTTACAACAACCTAAAACCAAATCGCCATCCATATCAACAACATCATCAGGACCCTCATATATGTAGATACCTATCGCGCCCTCTTTATCATCACGCATGGTTTGAAAAGTAGGACTCAAATAATTATCTGGGGCATCAATAAGGGCTTTAATTGCCCCATAAAGACCATAAATCGTTGAGGCCATATAAATACCCTCCTTTTTATTTTTAACTTAATTTGAGCCGTTTCTGGATTAAATTAAGCATAATGAAACAACTTAGCATAATATAAAGTCTCTGAATTCATACGAGCAGATAACCTTATTTCTGCCTTTATACCACCATATCCAGTTACTTTTATAAAAGAAGCACTCTCTGGCATAAATTCCTGTATTGCAAGTTCCAAAAACTTTGCACGACCACCACAATTATATCCATTATGTTGAGGATGGGCGATATTCATATTATCATGAACATAAGAAGCATAAGGACTATCAAAACCAACCTCTAAAACACCATCACGAATTTTAAAGTACCCAGAACGCCTTAAAGCACCAGTTCTGTAGGGACAAAGTTCCAAAGCACGCCCCAAAACACTTTTACCTAAACGCACCAACATTTGATTTAACTGTTCATCAGTTAATTTATAGTAATTCCATAAAGAGTTTGCTATCATTTGACGCTCAAACTCTTTATAATTATTCAACCAACCACGAGCAAGATTTACATCATTTATTAAATCATCTATGGCTTTATAAGTAGTAGCAACAGTACCATTTATTAGTTCCTCACCCAATACAAAGAACTTATCATACATTTGACCATCACGAATTATATCAACGCGGGTTGCATGAGAGCGAAGCCAATCAGCAAGACCACGCTCACCAGCAGTTGCCGCCTGAATGAATTGAGGGGAGTCTGTGAGTTTCCAAAAGTCCGCAAATATATCATCAAAAGAACCTTTACCACTATCAACATTAAAGCTGTCCTGAACTAGTTTCAAAAAAGTATCAGTCTGTTTTAAAGGCTCAGATAATTGATTACCCAAATTAGCCAAATTACTCACCACCCAAAATAGCCTTTATTTGCCTTTTTAAGCAACTTTTATAATTAACTATATAACTAAACCATTAAATATTTATTTAACCATTTTGAAGCATTTCTGGATTAAATACAACTATTTAACCCTCACAATATAAAACTGCAAAACACCAAAAACATCACGAGCAGGTTCAACATCTACAATAAGATGACCATCTATTAAATCATTTACACTTACCTCTGTAGGAGAGTGATATATCTTTGTATATTTAATAGAAGTACCCTCTCTATCTATTACAAACTCTTTGCCGCCATTTACATAACGCATATTAACAGAAACAGGAGAAGATTGAATGGGATAACCTGCATCATCATAACCAGTAGAAGAACTGGTTAAACTTACTACATCATAGTAGTTATTAAACATATAACCACCACCATCAGCTCAAATCATCTACTTTATCAGCAATAGATTCAAGAGTAGAACTCATATTATCTAATTTGATTTCAATTTTTTGAGCAAGTAATTTATTTGTTTCCGATAATTCACATAAGGTCTTATCAGAAGCCTCAATAGTCGAAGCCGCTTTATCCAAAATAGCACCATTTTCTTTTAACATATCATGAAGTTTTGACTCCCTATTCAAAGCCTCAGTTCTATCCATTAAGACAATTTTATAAATAAAAAACGCACAGGCTACAACACAGGCAATAGGGAAACCCAATGTTTGAATTATATCAACAAAAGCATCCATATTTAGTCCCCCTTAATAGCACCACTTATTAAAATAAGTGAAGAAAATATCCGAATATAAACCATTTTTTAAGTTATAACCACCAGAAGTAGCATCGTCCCTAAAAGATACGCTGGCTTGACTTACACTATAAGTACGAACACCCTGCTCATGAAGATTAGTGTACTCGGCATTTGCACCATTATGAAGCACATAATATTTTAAACCATAAGCAACAATACCCTGTTTTACAATATCAGGAACATCATATAATGCACCAAATACATAACGAGGCCACGCCATAGATTGATAACCAGGTACACGAGAACCCAAATAAGGCAAGGTTTCTGTTAACGCAGTAGCCTTTAACAATAAAACCTCTTTTTGAGAATTATTCATAGACTGCCACGATTTATACTCTTCGGAATTTTCATCATATACCAAAGGCACCAAAGCATCAGCATCTTCAACAGATAAGTAGCTGTTTGTACCAACAACCAAAGCCATTATTACCACCTCTTTTTATAGTCTGTAGGCAGGCGACCAAAGGTCGCCTGCACAATATTAAAATTATTCACCAGTACCTGTAGTAGCTGTTGTAGTTGCTACTATACCCTTTGATATTGCATAAGGATTAACGAGAATAGGTCCTGTAGAGCAAACCTCACAGCCACCCTTACGCACAAAGACTGCCTCACCAGCATCATTAGTTCCAACCCTAGGCTTTACTATATCTATAATTTGACCACCAGATGCAGCGGCTTCCTGGGGCACCACTGCGTGGATTCCTCTTTCCAAATCCACCCAGACGCAGTAAAGCGGTATGCCAGTTTCTAAGTCCGAAGCAACAAATGCATCATCTTCCATAATTATAATAGGAACACCCATTACGCTTGCATATTCTCTATCATTTACATTAATTACCTGATAACCACGACCTCTATAGGATTCAAGAGATTTTAATAATGCACTACCTTTTCTATTAGTAATAATACCAGAAGGAGCATAAGCCAACTTTGCAAAAAGTGTATTAATATAAACTTCAAGACCCAATGCATTATTAAATGTTAAACCACCTTCAAGTTCATAAGTTGATTCAACCTGGTCTGGATTAGCAGCCAAAAACTTTTCAAAACCATCAAAAGAATCAGGGTCAACAGATGAATCACCTTGAATTGTAGCCTTATTGAAGGCTCTTATGATTCCATATATTTTCTGACTGATTTGACTTTCAGTCCAGGCCTCTAATGCATTCTGGTCTTTGCTAAATGACCTCTGGAGAACTCTATCACTAGCGAATTCACCACCTAGCATCTTTAAGTAAAATACCTGAGGTGTACCAACAGCATTATCCTCTGCATACTCTTCTCCAATATGTCTGAACTCAGCACCCTGAGGTGTGTCATAAACAAGCACATCCACAGCGATATTACCATTTCCAAGCAATCTACCCATGTTCTTGAACTCTAAAAGATTAAACCAATCTGATTTGCTTAAATATTTATTGATAGCATACTGTTCGTATGGTACAGGAGCAATACCAGAAAACCCTGTATTAGCAATTTGATTAAGTGTTGCCATAACAAAACACATCCTTTACAATTTTAATTTATTTCTTCCATTATTCTAAAGGCTTCACCAAAACTATTGGGAGTTACATTTGTGTTAACCTTACCAACAGGATTAAAAGCCTCTTTGAGAGGACTTGACTCAGCAGGCTTAAACAATGCAGGTTCCTTTTCTTTTAAAGCAGAAACAGCATCACGAACACCCTGAGAAATACCCTCAACACCATTAGCACCAATAGTAGAAGTATCAATTAAACCTTTTACAACATCACGAGAAACAGCAAGATTACTACCCTCGAGTTCAGCTCCGAGAATGTATTCTGTCGCCTCCCTTATTACCCTATTATTAGCACCATCAATTACTTTTTGTATTGCTTCCGCTACAACAGCATTATTTATTTTGGTTGAATCAACGGATAAAGCATCAGCATCAAACCAACCCTCCTCAAAAATAACAGTATCTACAGTAGTAGTCGAAGTATTATCATCCGCACTTACAGTAGAAGTAGCACTATCAGAATTAACAGCAGAATCAGCAACCTGCGCATCGGATTGCTTATCATCTGTTTCATCAGTACCACCTGTCGAAGTAGAAGCATCTAAAACTTCATTTGAAGTTTTATTAACCACATTATCATCAGCATTTGAATCTTTAACTGCGAGATTTTCCAAATCCTCTGCAGATAAAGTTCCTAAAAAACTTTTTAACTTATCCAATAAAGTCATTTTGATTAGCCTCCTTTAAGATTTTTTGCTCTTCAACCTCAGAATCTTCTGGACTATACCCATAGTATTTAGCACGAGCAGATTCACGAGATAAGATTTTATTATTAACAAGGTCTTTAACAATACCAACCACAGTAGCATCATCATCAACCCTACCAACCAAAAAGTTTAAACTAATTTCATCAACATCAATTTTTATACCATTTAAATTACAAAGAACACATAGCGAGTTTTTCATAATTGGAATAAAGTCCATCAACTCACGAGTAGCCCTATCAATAGAACCCTTTATAAGATTATTTAAGGACTCTTCAGAAAGATTACCCAAACCAGAATAATCACCAGACATGAACGATTTTGACATTTCACTCAATTCATAAACACAGGACATTAACGCCTGTCTTATTTCCTGAGATGCTTCTAATTTACCATCCCACGTGATATATTTTGGTTCTGTAGTAGCACCCGAACTAATTAAATATTTATCATGCATAGACTTGATTTTATACTGACCAGATAATTCATCAGTCGTTACCATCTCCATACCTATAAGCAAAAGAGGCTTACTATGAGCATCAACTACGAAGTTCTCAACAGTTAAACGCTCTTCAATAGCAAAAATCAAAGGGGCTATACTTTTAAAAGATGACTCACCATAAGCAACACGCTCATCAGTATTACAGCTTAGATACTGGGCAGTATTGATACCCAAATCAGTCTTATAATAATTACCACCCTTTTTAATCCAACGCCCTCTATATTTCCATCTACAAGGATTACCCAAATAACCATCCTTATAAGCATAAACGCGCTCAAATTCCCAACCTTTTGTACATATTAAAATACGCACATGATTGGCTTCATATTTTGGATTATTTATAGTACCCGATTGAGAATATAAAGGTTCCATAAACACAACACCAACAACATCATTAACATCATGCTCTGATACAACCTTATAAGCCGATGTAGGAGCCAAAACAGAAGCACCAACAGAAGAAGTCTTTATAACAGAATCACCATAAATCTCTGCGAATTTTACAGCCTTACGCATAGAAGATATCCATCCAGTCTTATCTACAAGACTCTTAACAGCCTTATCACGAGCAATATCACCAGTTTTAATCTGACAACCATTTCCCCAAATCAAACTATCCAATTTATTTACCAACAATTTAAAATAGTTTAGGGGGAGAGGCTTATAATTTAAAGGCTGGTCAACACTATCAATACTAAAAATTAAAAACTTGTTTTTAGCATAATCACCATTAAATAAACGATGGTTGTATTTATACCCTGCATTACGCTTTACAACATCCAAAGATGGAAAAGCAGCACCAGGCTTTATATCCTTAAAAGAAGTAGCAACGCATGAAGCATTACTACCAGTATCCAAATCACTGAATAAGTTTGCCATAACAGCACCTCCAAAGTAATTTATTATTTAAACATTATGTTTTATATTAAGACACAACGCATAGCGAGTGGAGTCAATACAGTGGTTATTTTTATCGGGTAGTTCAGAAGTTATTTCATCCTCATTGATTACTACATATTCATACTCTTTGAACTCTTTGTACGCAGTTTTTGTTTTAGTAGGACAAATATAAATCGCATTTAACGATTGCAACCACCTTATACCCGCCTTTACACTATCAGGACCTTTTATTGCTGGCAAAACTGATAAACCTTTACCATTAAGCTCAGATGTCATAATAGGAGTTGCAGAATCAGCATAAATAGGAAAATTATGAGGATTCAAACGCTTCACATTTTGAACAATATCATCCAAAGAAGCCTTTTGTTTTACCCACTCATTATCTATATAAATTGCATTACCAACCCTGTCATAATATAACTGTATATATACTGTAGGGTCAGCACCACCCAAACCATAGTCCATACCACGAGATAACTCAGTACAACGAGCAGCAACATCTGTAGTAAGAACACCATCCCAATCAACAACATTGCTAAACACATTAGCATCAGTACCCAAAACCTCACCTAAGTACAAATGGCGATATTCTCGCTCATTTGTTTGACGCAGTTGCTCAATAATGCCTATTTGTTCATATCCAATCCATTCTGGGTGCTCACAAATTATGTCCAAATAAGTAGAATGATGCACTGCTTGTTTTTTCAAAAGAGTTATAGGATTACCATATTTATCAGTTATAGTAAACTCAAAAGTAGAATAAACAGTACCCTGTTCATCAACTTCATCAAGTTCGCCAACATAAGTACTATACTTTGCATTTACCCAATTTGAAGCTCTCATAGGTGGGTTATAAGCACATAATACAGTACACTTACCCTCACCACGCAAGAAAGTTGAAAGAATGCCATTAAATTCATGCTCTGATTTAAAATTGGTTAATTCTTCAAAAAACACAAAAGCAAACCCACCTGTACCAGGACGAGGCTTAAAACCTTTAACATCTTCTGACCTTTGAGCAAAAGTAAACTTAATAGAAACATTAGTCTCTTTACCCAATTTATTAAGTAACACATACTCAAGCATTGGTGATTTACGCAGTTTCCAGTATTGTTCGACACCTAAAAAATGAATAACTTCTTTAAAAGTATTTACCAATCTATCTTCAAGTCTATTACCAACTGCAAGTAGGCAAACAGCAGAACGATGAAGAACCATGCAACCAACAACAATAATATAAGCAATTACTGTTGATTTAAGAGAAGAACGACCACCTTTGCAAATTAAAAAATCTAATTTGCCAGTCAATACCTCTTTTACAACTTTTAAAAACTTTTTTGGAATTAAAGAATTAAGATTAAAATTCACAATAGAAACACCTCACATTAACAATGAGAGGGGCGGCACGCGTGCCGCCCCTCTATTACAACATTTAAGATAGTTGGGGAAAACACATGCCAATTTATAAGATAAAGGGTTTGTTCTGCCAAAATAATTAGACTTGGAGGCATAATTATGAAAAAAGAACAGAAAACAAAGAAAAAGAAAAGAAACGATAAAATATAGGAGGAAATAAACAAAACAAACCCTAAATCACAAAAAGAAAATAAAATAATATAGATAATACCCAAATTATATAAAAAGCATTTTAAAGCATTTTTGGACTTATTTGGATATATCAACACCATCAATAGTTAAACTAAAACTAAAATTATTATTGCCAGAACTATCACCATCTTTTTGCTGAAGCAAAGCCTCAAACTCTTGTCGTTTGTACGCTTCAAACCTTTGAGCAATAGCGACACGAGTAGAAACATCTGCCTCGATTTCACCACGCATTACCTTTAGCAAAAAGTTAGTACTCTCGGCATATATTGCAGCACTTCCTTTACGCAAAGCATCATCCAAATCAGAATGCTTTGAGGCAAGGTTCTTTAGAGTTTGCTCAGTAATACCCAACTCAGAAGCAATAGCATGTTTTGGCATACCCGCAGCTGACAAACCCTCTACAGTTTCCAATATTTCAGGCAAAATACCCTTACGAGACCAAATCTCATAAGTATCACAGCGAGGAGTTTTTGCAGGCGCAGTCTTTTTTGAAGCCATTTAAAACACCTCCAGAAAACACATAAATTATTGAAAAAGGGACAAAAACAACCATTTAAGATATTTTTGAAACCTATATAAATATAAGCTTAGGTGCGGATTTTTTAATTTAATCCGCACTAAAAACCCAAATTATTAAATTGTACGAATTGAAAAGTATTTAGAAGAAAAACAAAACAAATTAACAAAGACATTGGGTTCCAATCACCATCATTAAAATAAGGATTAGCACCCAATAAAAAGAGAAAAGCAAAAAGACCATTTAGAATCAACATAAATAAAGACATACAATCACTCCTCTACAGAGTTATCAACATTATGTTCATCTTCATGATTAACCACAGTACAACGAGAATCATAAATAACCTTTAAAACTTTATTATCTTCATCAGACTTTAAAGTTACAACAGCAATATCATCATAATAATAAGTTATATACATAATTAAAGACCTCCCAATATACGCATAATAAATCGCTTTACAATACCCTCTTTTAATAATGCTGACAAGCACTTATGCTTACAACAATCACATATATGTTTAGTCTCACTCTCATCACGCGCAGAAAAGCAATCAATACCAGTATAATAAATCTCTTTATATTCTATATGAGAACAACCATCTTTTATTTTTTTACCACATAAATCACAAACCTTTGCTACCATATTAAATGCCCTCCTCTTTATATTCAAGTTCAGAAGCCAAAGAATTGAAGAAAGGCGGATAATCTTCCAAATTGTATATTACAACCTGTTCGCCAGTCTTAAAGTTTAGAACATAACCACAATCTTTTAAACCATAAAAGGCAGTAGTTCGCACTGAAGCCAAATTACCGCCAAATAATTTAAACAAGTCTACACCGCACAAATGACCATTAGAAACGAAGTACTCTTCTGGCATAATTATCACTCCCTTTATAATGCAATATCTTCATGATGAGTCACAGGAATTACTTTAACGCCTTCCTCACAAAATATTATTAAACCAACCCAACAACCATTTGAATCTTTAATAAAATAATAAGTATCCCCAAAACATTTGATATCCGATTTTTCTATAGAAAAATCATCGTTTTTAAACACAACAGCATTCATAATTAAAACCTCCTTAAATACCTTTATCAAACTTAAAAAATATCAATAACATCAACAAACAATGTTCAAATTGGTTCTCATGTCTTATATTTAATATCTTAAAATTATTTTAAATATCTGTAGTAGCAAAAAAGAGTAATTACACAAAAAGTAATTACTCTTTTAAAACAATATAGTTCTCCAATACTTTTGACAAATAAATATTAAATAAAAATTATGCACTTAGTTCATCCTAAAAGAAATTTTAAATCTCCTGAGTTTTATAAAACACTCAAAATGTTTTATAAAATAATCAATCACATACCATTTTTGAGCAAATAAAAAGGTATGTAGTTATAAAACTACATACCTTTATATACAGATTTTTTATAATCTTTTAAGTCAACTGATTCAAAACAAGGAGTGTATTCACCCGCTGTTATAAGAAGTTGTTTACCATTTTTTAATATAAGTATTACCCAAGTATCCCAATCACCTATAGCATCACAACAGTTGAAGTAATATGCTGTACTTAATGCATCCCCAAATAATTCCTTCAACTCTTCCAAGTCTTCTGATGGCATATCAGCATAATAACCACTTTCTGTATACAATCTCATATTCACATTATTACCTCCAATTAAGAGCCTATATAAAAATGACAACCTTGTTTATTTAATAAAGATTTATAAACTTTTGATTTATTCCTGTCCTTAAACCATTCTACACCTAATTCACCAATAACTCCATAAACACCATCACCATTACCTGTAACAGGTCCTCGTGATAGTTTCGGATAATACCCTTCAATTAATCTATTTGTACAATGGTCACATAACATTTCATCAACTTCAATAACTTTATTACAAACACGACACCTTTTTGAGTCAGTAATATTAGAGTCTATATCCCTTTTTATTTTTTTTACTTGCAACTTTAATTTTAGCAAATACAACAATTCTTTAACACCAATAATAGCCGCTACTAATACAAAAATGACAATAGCAACAACACCTACAACATCTTTTAAAGTAAATACAAACATAATTATTACCTCCAATTAAAACATATCCTCATCACAAACATAAAAACCATCATCATCATAAATTGACTCAAGGTCTTCACCATCATTACCACCCAAAACATCAAGAGCATAATCACCAAATGCAATACGCTCATCTATTGCAGAAGGCAATATAGCCAATTTTTCTACCAAAACCTTTAAATCAGGAATAACTTCAACAAACTGCACAACCCTCGCATGTTCAAGAACATTACGAATTATCAAAGAAGTATCATAATGACTATACGCACCACAGTCATAAATATTACTTTGACGCGCCAAACCTTTTAATACATCATGGATTAAACCATGCACTTTTGGTGAACATACCAACAAATTGCTGTAGGAGTTATTTAAATTACCATCTATATTACGAGGGGAGATATGATGAACAGGAAACTCTTCAAACACGATATCACGCACAACATCAGAATTAGAAAAAGCACAAGCAACAATCATATGCTCTTTCACATTCGCCATAATACGAACACCATCAATGTTAAAAGTCATTGATATTGCAGGATATTCAGCAGAAGCATTACCCTTTGTTGATTTTGAATCTTTTGCAAAATACTCCAAATACTTTGAAAAGATTTCACCATTTTCAAACACAGTTAAAACCATACCCGCATTTATAAACTGCAATTTTGCTATTTTACCCGCTTTACGCTTTACAACAACACTATAAGACTTACAAGGAACTTTGTAAACCAAAGAGCCATCGCCAGAAGCCTTTATAACCAACCCAAAACCGAAAGAACTAAAATCAACATAAGCGCCAACAGGTTCATTTGCATCATTTAATAACAACTCTTTTTTAGTTGATATACCTAATAAAACAGCCTTTGAAACACTTAAACAAACAGGTTCATAATAACCTAAACCAAAATCTTTTAATAACATAGTAGCTTTATCCATAATTATTACCTCCAAAAATATTATTTGCCTTTACCCAAAAACTTATATATTGCCATATCACTAACACCACAGGCAGTAGCAATACTATGAACACTCTCACCATCTGCGCGCATTTTAAGAATTTCATCATCACTTAACTTACGCTTTTTAGCCCTTTTATTGCCTTTTTCTGCCCCTTTAAACTTCGGGTTAACATTGTACCCATCAAGCACACTTTTTAATGCCACAGCCAATGTTTCAGCACTTACATCACAAGTTAAAGATGCTTTTAAATCAGCAACCATACTCTGCAACCTGAATATTTCACCAAGAATTATACGATGTTCGGAATCCCTTATATCAACCTTTACACCTTTGATATAAAAATCATCAGAATCAGTAGAGTAATAAAGATTTGACGCAACATCATTATAATCAATACCCTTATTTTTAACTGTAGGAGAAACTGTATTAACAACATCAATATCATCTTTTACCTTATAACCGAAAAGCTCATACGCAACTGATTTAAAAGAAGCATCATCAACTATACGCCAAAAGTTCCATTTTGCAGGAATTGATTGACCATTACGATAATACAGATGGTCAACCTTATCAGGAGTAAATACCCAATCCATTTGGTCTTCCAAAGTATCGAAACAATAACAATTTTTCGCCTCATACAACGAACAACAAGTATCAACATCCCCATTAAACTTGAAGTAGCGAGCAAAATCAGAACAACCAAAATCTTTACATAAATCTAAAAACTTCTCTAAATAATCATCCAAAACAAACACTATATAACCACGAGCAGCAAACAAAGTACCCAAACTTATTGAATTAGCTCTACAAATTGCAGGACACATTAAACTATGCCCGAACTCTACACTCTTTGAAGCCTTTTCGAATTCATACCATGCCTCGCCAGCCTCAAACAACTTATTTAAAGTATCTTCCGATAAACCATCACTTGATATTTTAAGGCGATACTTTACACTATTTAGCACCCTCTCTAAATAAGCCATAATTAAAACCTCCTCATATTAAACCAAAAACAACAGATGAAGTTGGTACAATTAAATACTTTTTAATAATTTAATAATTTTAAACCTTAATTAAACCTTTAAAAGTATAATTAAACCAAAAACATCAGATGATGTTGGTTTATTATTATACTTATAATAATTTTATATCCTACATATTCATATTTGATATCTCATAAAACAAAATAAGTCATAAAACAATTTTAAAATATCCTAAAATCAAAGTAGCACATCAAGTAATTTCTAAAGATAAAATAATATAGTTCTCATATAGTTCATGAAGTTATCAAAATACAATTAAACACAGTATCTCAATCAAATAGTAAACTCTGTTATAAAATAAAAGAAAAAATTAAGAGTTAAGAAAATAAACACCATTAACAATTCAGGTCTGTTTTCTTAACTCCTAATTTTTGAAAATACCCAAAATAAAAGACAACTACTGCAGTAGTTGTCTTTTTATTACTGTGAATATTTAGAATGATTATACACTATACCCAAAGATGAAATCATTCTACCGCTACAGTAATTTCTTTTAAACTATAATCTGAAACTTCACACTCTGCCATAGCATCAAATAAAGCAGGCATCAGATATTTTAGGCAAATATCTTTATTTATTGCTTCATCAATATCATCAGTAGTCTTTAAACAAATTAAACTTTTTAAGCGATAGTCTAATGCATCACTTAACGCAGCATCTTTTACTTTTAAAAACTCAATTAAATCAATGATACATAACTTGACCATACCGAGTTTTGCCCTTTCTATTATTGCTAACAAATGATTGTTAGCACCTTGCATTTCAGCATCTTTTTCTGCTATTATTTCCGCCATGCTTTTTATGCCCTTAATTCGCATAATTATCACCTCTAAAAATTAAATCCCCAAACATTAACTCCTATACACATATATTTAATATCCAGTTCGCACATCCAAAATATTATTAATGTGTGGTATAAATATGAGGGGCGCTCTAAAAGAGCGCCCCTCATTGATAGACTATAAGATAGTTGGTGGTTATATTAAATAATTTCAAAATATTTAAAAGTTTCAATAATTATATCCCTTTTAGATTGGGGACAATTTGGTTGCTTATATTTACCAGATGGCTTATTATAATTTTCTCTCTCAATTATACCCAATTCTCTTTTAATTTGGGCTATTTGGAGCGAGGAAACTTTTACACCATACTTATTATATATGAAACTTTTTAAAGCAGAATAAGGGGGATTTTTGGCTTTAGGAATTAAATCAGTACCCTCCAGATTTAATGTTACTTCAAGACAGCTCGATTTGTTCCTACACAATAATGCTACTGTTTCAACGGTACCCTCCTCTGTGTAGGAAAAAGTATCACAACCATCAACCACAGGAAACTTAAAGGTTATTGACTTTACAATAGCACCATCAGGCTGAACATCTTCATAAATATCAATGCGACTTATAAGAGATTGCATTAGTTCTTTACGCTCTAAA
>Ga0233386_1000283_pt1 | contig 14461 bp, 21 predicted proteins | sample ElkDunMinimDraft_17_FD_191544 | JGI IMG/M metagenome (GOLD analysis project Ga0233386, IMG submission 191544) | Fecal eukaryotic communites from dung pellets of Tule Elk in California, USA - Elk Dung G4 | ecosystem: Host-associated > Mammals > Digestive system > Large intestine > Fecal | place...
CCCATGTATTTCTTTTGCTTTTTTAATAAAATCACTTGTCGTATAAATTCTACTCATAAAAAAATAATAGCGTAATAGATACTGGCCTACCTATTACGCATATTATTATATGTGTTTAACAATAAACACATTTATTCTCTATTTTAATTATGGGGCCAGCATAATTATCTATTTATAAATAGATATTTATTAATAAAAATATATTTTATTTATTTTTATTTTGTTTATATTCTTCTATTTTTTCTTTTAATAATCGTTTTTGAAGTTTATAAACTATTATTTCTCCATGACAATTAAATTTACCATCTTTACCTGGGTCACAATAACATTCAAGATATACTGTTTCACCCATTTTATATAATTCATATATACAATCAATAATTTCAGTAAATTCTTTATTCCTACCGTATTGCATATCGAAATATGAACCATATCGTTGAATAGCTTCTTCCCGATTCTTTACTTGATAAACAGCCATGGTTTTTGTTAAAGGTTTATCAGTATATGGATTACCTAAAACACTTCCACCTCTATAAATTGGGAAATTATAAGGGTGAGTACTATGGTCTTCTTTTCCTCTATTATAAACTATTATTGGCATATCAATACATCATTATAGAATTTTTCTTCATTCGAATGACTTCATTATTTAAACTTCTAACTACTTTTGATAAACTATCTATCTTATGGAGATTTTCCTCTTCAGTAGCTTTTATTCTTTGATATAATAGTTCATCATATTCGTTTTGTAGTGAATCTATTTGAACTAGATTCTCCATCTGCGAATTAACATATTTTTCTAATAATTCATTATTAGCTCTAAATTCTACCATTATACCCCACGTAAAAAGAGATATAGATGTTAATAAAAATGAAACAAAAAATTTAAACATAATTAATTTCTTTTAAAAAATTCATTAAAATTATTTCCATTTTATCGAAATCAGTATACTTTATTTCAAGTAATGGTATTTTCTGTTCTAAACAAAAATTACGTTTAATATTATCTTTTTCTTGTAATTTTATTAGATTTAAAGTTTTTTTGTCTTTATTTTCTCCACAAAAAGTAAAAGGATAGTAATGTTGCATACCTTGAATTTCTACTAAACATGCTAAATTTTCATTATTAAAAATAGCAAAATCAAAAGGTAATGGGCGTTTATATCTGCATTCTTTAAACTTATATTGTTTTGAATAGTTTATATTTTTATCCTTTAATATTTTTTCAAAATTAAATTCATTAATACTAACAACACAGCCACATGAAAAAACATGTTTAGAGTTTAAACGCCTAACTGTTGTTATTTTTTCACCACCACAATCACATTTACAACGCCAAAAAGGTTCATTGTTAATATAAATTAATTCTTCTGCAACTAATAAGCCATAACGATTACCCTTTATATTTTTTAAATGTGCTTTTCCAGTTATTCGCCTTTGCTCACACCCACAAGAAGTTGTATGACCTTTTTCAATGTGATGTTTTTGTACTATACACTCGTTTCCACAATCACATTTACATTTATACATTACTTTTACACTACCATTAGGTTGTATATGATTTTCTACTCGTTCAATAATTAATAATTTACCATATTTTTTTCCTACTATGTCATTTTTTAATTTAGGTTTAGGTCTACATATCGGACAAAATTCATAATTTCGATATTTAACATGGTCTATTCCAACTATTCTAATCTCACCACATTTTTGGCATTCGCATTTACAATATATTTTTTTTACTTTTGTTTCATCTTTTAAAATATCTAAAATTTTATAACAGCCGTATATTTTTCCTATTTCTTTTTTATATTTTTCCATAATTATTTATGTTTTTATATAAATAGTTAGAAAAATACAATATATGGGGATTTAATAGGAAAAAATTTCACCTAAGTTTAATTTGAATTTAGTTTCATTATGTTTATTTTTAATGGAATTATCAATATTAGAGTTATTACTAGTACCATTTTCAATATAATCATCTAATGTTTTATAACTAAATCCCCATTTAGAAAACTTAGAATCATCAGTTTCAGAACCAGGAAGACCATCATCAGGAACTTTATCAACCCATTCTTTAGGAATACCTAAATAATGACCCACTTCTACTACTTGTCTACATGTAATACTTGCAATGGGTTCAAAATCAGATGCCATATCTCCATAACGGGTAGCATAACCCACATAAAGTTCACTTGCATTACATGTACCAGCAACTCTACCATTATAAGTTTGAGCAATAGCATAAAGCATAGTCATTCTAATACGTGGAGGAATATTCATTAAAGATTGCTTTGTCCACTTAAAATCTTCATCGCCAATATAATACCACATTCTACTAAATGCCTCAGTCATACCATTTATTGGCATGTTTAGATATTTAACACCAAAATATTCACATATTTTATCAGCATCATTAACTCCCTGATTAGTATCAGGCATAGCAACGCCAATAACATTCTCAGCACCCAATGCTTGAACAAGCAACGCTAAACAAACTGTTGAATCTTTTCCTCCAGAAACACCGATTACAGCCTTACATTTAGGGCCATTATTTTCAAACCATTTTTTAATCCATGCAACACATTTATTTACAAAATCTTCTGGGTTAAATATAGTTTTTTCTTCCTTTTCACAATTATGATAATCCATGTAATCATCAATTCTCTGTAATACAATAGGAGGATTACTTCCAGCATAAGGAATAGCACGAAGTGTATTATACTCAATAAACTCAATTGCTTCCTCATAAGTCATACCATCTGCATTCATAAGATGTTCAGCCATACTCTCATAATCATAAACAACACGGCTATCATTAGCATCATAACCAATAATTGCTGAATCATAATCTGGATTCTCGAAGACAATAGACTCTTCAAGTCCAAGTTCATTCAATAAATCTCTACGAGGCGTTTTATTATTTTCCATATATTAATTTTTTTTAATTACTTCAATAATACTTTTTTCATCAATAGTTCTACTTTCACCATTTATCCATTTAACCCATATTTTATATACTGGTTGAAATGTAAACACATCATATACTAAATTAATATCTGTAATTTCAAATATATATTCTTCATAATTTTCAAGTCTTATATTATCACCTATTTTAACTTGAATGATTTCATCATTGATTACAATTTCACCTTCTTCTCTATGAATATTAGCCAATGTTTCAGCCAATTCCTCATCTGTTGCTACTTTAAAATCTTCATATTTTTCCATAATATTAATTTTTTTTAATTTAAATTTGACATATCAATCTTATACTGTTTAGCTGCAATACTAATAAACTCTTGAGGGTTAACCGTAACTCCATCAATTACATTAGGCATATTAGTATTAATATATGTAAATTTACCAAAATCATCAGATTTTGCCGCAATGTAAAGAATCTTACTACTTTCAAACTTTTGATAAGTCATTTTAAGTTGGCCTACTTCATCTAAAAAGCGTTTAATCTCCTCTTCATCTTTGCCCAGTTTTCTAAGAGCATTAACATCTGAATCATTAAATGGCTTCAAATAATTAATCAGGCCTTTTTTAGTCATGGTCTTTACTATAATACCTTCAGAATTTACTAGACAATACATACTTGAAATTTCAGCACCATGTACATTCTGTGACATATAACTATTACCAGCTTTTTCATCATTAGCTCCAGAATATACCTCAATACCATTGTTTCCAAATTCTTGTTTGGTTGAATATTTTCCAGCCATACTATCTCTATTTGTTGGAGCTAAACCATATCGCTGTTTAATAGCATCTTTATCATCACGATATTTAGCATAACGTATTTTTAAATCATCTGGCCTAACGTAATTAAATTTATGATATTTACTAATCTTAATAATACCAGCAATATCACCTTCTACACCTATCTCTTTTCCAAAGGTCTCCCAATCATCATACTTTTTCTTTCGATTAGTAGCAGGATTAATACGTTGAACCTGAGGAATATTCAATTTTGCAACAGTCATATAACCAACACACATTCGAACATCACCTTTCATGGTTGAAAGAACATCAAATAAATTATCTGATGATACAAATTGACGTTCACCAGCTTCGTTCAAATAGCCTTCACTTAATACATCGTTAAGTGATTCATTTACAATCTCATTAAATGTACTCATACTATTATTTTTTATATTCTACAAATTTCTACCATTATATTAGTTTTAGCAAATACAGATTCTATCATGGAATAAATAACATTCCAATCTGCACCGCCCCTATCACTTCCAATTTTATAAGGAAGTGCTATTTTATTAATAGTATTCTTCTCACAAAAATCTCTAATATGTATCAAGCAATTATAAAAAGCATCATATGATGTATAACGTTTTCCATCATAGCCAAAACGTTCCTGAGCAAACATATTTGCAATATATCTATTACCAGATTCAATTATTGCAGTATTTCCCAAAAGTTTTGAGTATTTATTTTTAACACAAATCTCTCTATATTTTTCATATACATCAGGAAATATTTCTCTCATTGATTTAGCGATACCGCTCCCCCACACACCTAAGCAGTTTACCTGATGACAAAACACAGGTGCATCACTTTCAAACAAATTTTTTTCTATAATATAAATGTTTTCCATATTTTAAATAAATTCTTTTAAACGTTTTAAAAAATTCAATACTTCTTCACCTATAAGGCCATCATTATACTGAATAATATCATCAATTTCTTCATTTGTTACATTTGCATTTCGTGCAACATTAATAATTACATCAACAATGTTTTCTCCTTGTTTTCCAATTGATTCATAATATAATGAAATAAAACAATCCCACCAACCAATTTTATATGTATCCAAAGTCATAATATTTTATTTTTTTTAAGTTATTTATCTTGCATATAAAGTTTTAAACTAAAATTTTCAAGAAAGCGATAATAATCATTTCTTTCAGTAGTAGTTCCATGATACCTATATCGAGTACCACATTCAGGGCATTCTGAAACCATCATATATCCTTGAGGTGTTTCAGACCAACCAACTAAAATAGATTGTTTTTGATGACCTTTAAATGGTAATTCACTGCCCACACCACATTCGGGACACTCAAGATATTTAGTATACTCATAACTATCATAATTACTAATTTTATATTTTTTTAATTCATCTTCTGTATGAAATGCAATTTTAGTCATATTTTATTTCGCCTTCTGTTATTTCTTCTAATTCTTTATCAGTAACACCCAATTCCAGTAATTTTCTAGTTAGCCTTCGTTGTATTCGTATTTCCTCTTGTGCAACTTTTTTCCAGTTTTCAGAAATTTCAGACCACATTTTAGATTCTTTTGCTAACCTTGAAATTTCTTCCATAGCCTGTGGTAACGTATACTTATATGTCTTACCTTCAAAAGTGCGATATTTATCTAATAGTTCTTTATATTCTATTATATCTTTTTCATGTTTATGTTTCCAATGAATATAATTATAATAAAACTTATCGATTAACTTAAGATTAATTTCATCTATTTTATTACCATGTAATCTTGGGGCAGCTTTAATTTCTTGAAATTGATAATAAATCTTACCATTACCGATAACAGTAGCATATACATATATAAGCCCAGCATACTCTGGTACTTCATCTTCAGTAACTAAGCCTTCAGGAACTACATAATAAAAATAATTAGGCATTTTAGAACTACTTTCTTTACTTTCAAGTAAGGTATGTTTTTTCTTTTTATGTTTAAAATCATTTTTAAAATCGGCCCTACTTATTTTAATTTCAAATTCATAAGCATAACCGCTTTTTGTAATTTTTAATACATCAGATTCCCAATCATATATGTTGAGATTTTCTGTGAAATATTTTACAGAATTGGGTGAAAGAAAATTATATCTGAGTTGTTGCTGAATTAGTTCTTCGGACCATTTTATTTCTTTTTCATCTGTTTTGTTTCTATTTCCTATACTACCCATATTAATTATTTCGTTGATATTATTTTAGATAATTCGATATTAAGTTTATGATATATATCATTATTAATATCATTCCACTTTTCATACTGTAGTGTCCATTCGTTAACAGTACCATGTATTGGATAAAAAGTACCATCCCATAATTCAACCACACAATGGTCATGTTTAAAGCCTCTATTATCTTTTAATTCTGAAAACCGTTTAATTTTACCCAAATCAAATGTACGATAATGTATATTTCGTTCATCAATATCATCTATAGATACCCACTCACCATTAATATTATGATAGTTTTCCGAATAAATTGGTAATAATACTATAGTATCTAAATCCACATAATGTGATAAACGTCCAGTATAATCTATTGTCATATGTTTTTTATACAAATATACAAATAATATTTAATAAAAACAAAAAACCATGGATTATTTTCCATGGTTTAATATCTATTCAATAACTGTGATAGCAGTAAATGGAATCGGCTCTAAAGAGAAAAAAGCATTAGGCATTCTACCATCCCAAAAAAACTTGTGTTCTGGGTTTAATTTAGTAACATCAATTTCAAAAGTAACCATTGATTTTACCCCTCTTATAGATGCAATCATATCCCAATTATAATCATTTTCAAATGAAAAATAAATTCTTGGCTCATTATAAAAACCAGGCGATTTAGATTCTTTAGGTATTAACCCTTGTCTTTTAACTTTTTCTACAATATTAGAAGGACCTACATGATATATTTTATCTGTTATTTTTAGAATATTACGTGCAACAAAACTTGTAGGAAAACGTTTTTCAAAGCTAAAAATATATTTGTTATTTTCATCTTTATCTTTTCTAAAAAGATTCCACCCATATTTTTCTAAACGCTTTTTAATAATATCTATAAAATCTTCATTAGTATCTAATCTAACTTTGATTATTTCCTCTTCATTTTCTTTTGTTATATAAGCATCTCCAATGTAAATATATTTAGTACCTCTTAATGGTTCTATTGAAATTTTTGTTTGGCCATTTTTTCTTAAATGAAAAGAATCACAAATAGCATTAAGTACCATTTCACCATTATATGATGTTATTAATCCTTCTTTAATAATAATTGGATTTTCATCTATCATTTTATCCCAAAAACTTAAGGGGGATATATTCTCTCCCATTCGTTTCATTAAATCTAATATCTTTTCCATGGCTTAATATTAACGTCTATTATAATATGTATCAATCCACTTCTGATACTCTCCTGAAGTTACATTTTTCACCCACTTCTTATTATCAAGATACCATTGAATTGTTTTCTTAATGCCTGTTTCAAATGTTTCTTCAGGATACCAGCCTAAATCTGTTTGAAGTTTGGTTGAGTCAATTGCATATCTAAGGTCATGTGCATCACCTCTAGGGTCTTTAATAAAATTAATAACTTCATCTTTATTAAAATGTTTATTTGTTAATTCATTATAAACATTAATAATAGTATTTACAATATCGACATTAGTCATTTCATGGTTTCCACCGACATTATATGTTTCTCCAGATTTTCCTTCATGGAAAATTAAATCAATTGCCTTAGCGTGGTCTTCAACATATAACCAATCACGCACATTTAATCCCTTCCCATATACTGGGATTTTATCATTAGTTTCAAGACGATTAATAACCAACGGAATTAATTTTTCAGGGAACTGATTAGGTCCATAATTATTACTACAATTACTAATAGTTACATCAAGACCATATGTGTCATGATATGCTTTCACGAAATGGTCAGATGCTGCCTTACTTGCTGAATATGGACTATGTGGGTCATACGGAGTATCTTCTCTAAACTTATTATCTGGATTCATATCTAATGAACCATATACTTCATCTGTTGACACATGGTGAAATCTATGTTTACCACAATTTACTGGAAATATACACCAACGTTCTCTTGCAGCATTAAGAAGATTAAGAGTGCCCATTACATTTGTTTCAGCAAATACATTGGGATTTTTAATACTTCTATCAACATGACTTTCAGCTGCAAGATGAATAACATCTGTAACACCAAAAGAATTGAATACCATGTTAATATCATTAACATTCCTAATATCACCCTTGAAGAAAGTATAATTTGGTTTATTATCAATGTCTAACAAGTTCTCAATATTACCTGCATATGTTACAGCATCCATATTAACAATATGGTAATTTGGGTATTTATTTACCATATGGCGTACAAGATGACTTCCTATAAAACCACAACCTCCAGTTATTAAAATTACTTTATCAAATTTCATATATTAAAGCGTTCTTATTGTATTATTTCTTATGTATAAATCATCGTAAAAGAGTTTAACAAAATCTACGGCTTTAGTATCTTTTTCAGACAACACTACTTTGTTTAAATCTATATAATTACCCCATGGGATTCCTAATGACTTCCAATGAAAGCTGCCTTCTTGTTCTTTATGATAATAATTATCACATTTATATTGGAAAATTGTATTATCTTCCAAAGCAACAAAACCATGTGCAAAACCTCTTGGAATAAAGAATTGTTGGTGATTATCACCACTAAGATATACACCTACATATTTTCCAAAAGTGCCAGACCATGGACGAATATCTACAGCCACATCATATACAGCACCTTGAATTACCCTAACTAGCTTAGCCTGAGCATACCCGTTTTTTTGATAATGCATTCCCCTTAAAGTTCCTTTTTGTGAAAAACTTTCATTATCTTGAACGAAATCAACTTTTAGGCCTATTTTTTCGTCAAATTCTTTTTTATTAAATGATTCGAAAAAATAACCTCGTTCATCTCTAAAAATTTTAGGTTCAATAAGGGTCGGCACTAAACATTCCGCACTACAGTAATAAGGTTCATTTATGTGAAGTGAACCATCATCGAAGTCAAATTTATTATATATCATACTATTTTTTAATTATATTTTTTAGATATTCGCCATAACTATTTTTCTTATATAATTCTATAGATTCTTGAAGTTTTTCAAATGACAACCAGCCGTTATTAAAACCAATTTCCTCAAGACAAGCAATCATTTGTCCTGTGCGTTTTTCAATAGTTTCAACATAATTTGAAGCCTCTGATAAACTGTCAAAAGTACCAGTATCTAACCATGCAAATCCACTTGGAAGTTTTTCAACAAATAATCTACCTTCTTCAAGATACATTTGATTAAGGGTTGTGATTTCTAACTCACCTCTCGCTGATGGTTTTACTTGCTTTGCTTTTTCAATGACATCACTTGGATAAAAATATAGCCCAACAACAGCATAATTTGATTTAGGGTTTTTAGGTTTTTCTTCAATCGACAAACATTCTCCAAAATTGTTAAATTCAGCAACACCATAACGCTCTGGGTCATTTACATAATATCCAAATACTGTTGCTGAATTAATTAAATCAGTACCATTAATTTTAGCATTATCTAATACTGTACTAAAATTAGCTCCATGGAAAATATTATCTCCAAGAATTAGACAGGCAGGGTGCCCATCTAAAAATTCCTCACCAATTAAAAATGCCTGGGCTATTCCTTCTGGCTTTGGCTGTACAGCATATTGAATATTGATTCCATATTGACTACCATCACCTAAAAGCCTTTTAAATGAATCAGCATCTTCTGGAGTTGTAATTATTAGAATATCCCTAATTTCAGCCATCATTAATACTGATATAGGATAATAAATCATACTTTTATTATACAAAGGGAGTAATTGTTTTGTAACTCCTTGAGTCACAGGGAATAAACGAGTTCCTGACCCGCCAGCCAATATAATTCCACGGTAGTCTTTCATGTTATATTATTTTTTTATTATTACATTAATAATGTAATTAAATTATTTTAATTTGTCAAGAGATTTTATTCCTTCCTGAGCTTCCATAAAACACGCATAATGATATAATGACGGAACTTTTTCAGGAAAATCAATATTTTCATTATGCGGAGCTTTTATACAAATAAGTTCTTCCCCATTATTTTCACATTGTTTTAAATAATCAACACAATCATCGACCATTATATCACCCTTGACAATACTTTTATCTTTAGTGAAACAAATTGAATCATAATATATATTATTATTATCTAACCAAACTAAAGTATCATGCCTATTTAAATAACTTTCTTGATTAGTAACAATAATAATGTAATAGCCTAAGTTATGCAAAATATCCACGGCTTCTTTTGCTTTAGGCAAAACCTTTGCACAATTATAAATTTCATATGCATACTCGTTAAAAAAGAAATATTTTGCTGAGATTCCATCTACTTCTTTACATTTTGGAAAAGATATATCTACATCATAATTCTTTACATCACATGGCTGAATATTATCATTATATACAGTATTATATATGTCACACATTGTTGATAGCATATCTCTTAACACACCATCAATATCTATTTTAATAATCTTTTTATTCATGTTGTTTAATTTCATTGTTTAAATAATTAACTACTTTTTCTTTCAGCGCTGATGCTAAATTAATATGATATTCAATATCTACTCTAGGCTCTTTAACATAAGAATAATAATATCCTTTACCTGGAAAATAATAGTCTATTTTAGTACCATCATTAGTATCTGTGATTTTATTAATATTTTCAACTAAAAGTTTAAACTTACTATTAGTTTCTTTAAGTGTTAGTTCAATTGTGGGTCTAATTTGTAAACCTATAATTAAATCTTCCATATTATTCAACTTTTTTACCTAGTTTAATAATAAATACAATATTATCAGGTGCGCCCCATTCTTTATTTCCATATCCAACAGAAATGTTTTCAATTTCAAAAGTCATAGTACGTTTGGTATAACCATATGAAAATTTAACTCTATCATATTGCTTGAAATTCTTATCATCAAATATAATAGCACCAAATTCTTCCATGGATTCATCATAATCATGGATTAAGCGTTTATACCAAAACGGTTTAATCTCTCTATATTCTTCGGTCTTAATGCCAGATTCAATCATATTATACCACTCTTTCTTAAGTGATAAATGTAATGTTCTTAAATATTCTCCTTGTTTCCTCATTTCTATTAACCATTCTTTTACAGATTCAATATCAGGAAAGGGACTATAGTTTTTACCATAGTCCTTTAAATAATATTTTAAACTTGTGGTACCTTGATTATTCTTTTTCATATTTTTCTAAATGGTCTTGAAACATCGAATAATCATAGTGATGTCTAGACACATTTCCATCTTTTTTTAACTTTAATAATATAGGTCTAAAATTATACATCGGCGTCACTTCATATTTTTCAATATAGGCCAAAGTTATAAGCTCCCTACTATCATTATCAACAACCTTAACGATACTACCAATAGGAAATTCTTTTACATATTCACTTTCGGCGATGTATTGTTCTTTTAAATCATCTATTTCATCGTTAAGTTGTATAATTTTATCTCGTAACTCTAAAAACTTATTTGCAAATACACTTTTTTCCATATATTAAATTACATTAATTTGACAAGATTTCATGACTTCAAGTGCAGCTTCGTGATTATAATCATTGAGTCCAGCACAGCATTCCTTAAGTACAGAAATAGTTACTCTGTTTAAATCATATAACATGGTTTTAATTAGCAAAGCATTGGTAAGTACACATATCGAGCTGACAAATCCACAAAATTCAATATTAATATCTTCATTTGTAGAACGAACAAGATTATTTACTACATTAGCCAATTCAATACTACCAAATGTAGGTTTTTGTACATTAATAGTTGAAATACCTTCAATTTTAATCCTTTCCTGAATCGCATTCATTACATCACTATTAATTTCCCATCCTTCACTACCTCTAATACAATGAGGAACAGGAAGACTTTTACCTTCAGGAGTCTCCATATAAGTTGTTTCATGCGTATCTTGAGTTGTGATAATGATACCATTATTAAACTCCTCAATTTTCTTTACAATATTAGGAACAGTATCTACTGCCTGTTCACTACCCAATTCACCATCGATGAATGAGTTTTGTACATCAATGCAAATTAATAACTTCTTCATTTTTTTCTTTTTTTAATATTATTTCTTTTATAATTTTTAAATTTGTAATATTTTTACAATCACTTAATTTATTTATTTTTTTTGTCGTGTAATATAATATCTGAATATTATGTTCATTACATAAATTATATTTTAAACTATCTCTTTGTTTTGTTTCAATTAAATTTTCTTTTGCCCATTCTTCACCTTTTCCTGCAAAATCAACGGGTCTAAAATGTTGTTCTCCTTGACATTCTATTGCAATATTATAATCTGGAAGAAAAAAATCTAATCTTAAATCACCTAACCATTCAAATTTTTTTTCTTTAATAAATAAAAAATCATTCTCAATTAAAAAGTCTTGTACTCGTCTTTCTAATCTTGACATTTTTTTAGCACATTTAGGACATTGTTGTCCATGTATATGATTATTTGGTTTCTGCCAAAACTCCCCATGTATATGACCATATTTATTAGTTTCATTACAAATTATACAAATTTTTGTATGATTATTTATATATTCAACCTTAGAATAATCATACCTATTTCCATGAGTTTTTATTGCATCTTGTATAAATTGTTCTTTTGTTTTTGTTCGTTTTTTTACATCTGTTTCATATTTACAATTTATACAACCATTACCACGTAAATGAACATTAGGTTTTTGCCAAAATTCTCCATGAATGGGACAGATTATACAAACTTTAGTTTTATTATTTACATATTGAACTTTTGAATAATCATATTTATCACCATGAATTTTCTTAGCCTTTTCAATAAATTCTTCTGTATTACTTTTATAATTACCATAACACTTTCTACAACCTTGTCTATCTAAATGACTAGATGGGGTTTGCCAAAATTCCCCATGTTCTGGACAAATTATACAAACTTTAGTTTGACTATTTACGTATTGAACTTTTGAATAATCATATTTATCATTATGAATATATCTTGCTTTTTTTATAAATTCTTCTTGTGTTAATTTACCCGTTTTACCACATTTAGGACAACCTTGTTTAGATGTAATATGACTATTAGGTGTTTGCCAAAACTCGCCATGTTCTGGGCATATTATACATACCTTTTCTGAACTTTTAATATAAATCACTTTAGAATAATCATATTTCGTTCCATGTATTTTTTGAGCTCGTTCAATAAAAATATTAGTATTTATTCTACTCATTACTTTTTGTATTTTTAAAATTATTTCATTTATAAATAGTTTAACTTTACAAAAAATAATCAGTTTGCATATCAACTATTATAAATATATTTTTTCATTTATTAACGAACTTGCATATTTTGTTTCAAATTTTAAAAATTCTATAACATGTCTATTTAAATCGAAAGATTATCCTATATAAACATTACCAATTTCTTTATTTTCCTATTTATATTCTTCAGTTTTCGCAAATATACAAATTAGATTTGAAAAAAACAAACGAATGTATAAAAAAATATGAATGTACGCACACGTGCGTGTATAACTAGTTCATAACTATATAACTTATTATATATCAGATAATTATAATTATTATTAATAAAAATTATATTAAATATTTGTTTTTAATAAAAAAAATTTGTATAATAATATTAACCTTTTATAGGTCAAAAATGAAAAAATTTAAAAACGGTTAATATCCTAAAAATGTGCGGTTTGTGGCATCTATCGGATAAAATCGGTCATTTTTTTTTGGAAAATTAAAAATAAGTTTGTATATTTGCAACGTAAAATTTAACTTAATATAAAATTTATGGCTAAGAAAAATTTTGTAACATATAAAGAATCACAAACTTTTGCTATTGAAAATAATATTCAAAGTAGTTCTGAATGGAGAAAATTCAGAAAAAGTGAAGTATACCCTCAGTACCCAGAAAACGCTTATAAAAGTGAATGGACTACTTGGGGTGATTTTTTGTGTAATGGAAGAATCGCAGATAACCTTAAAGTATATTTGAGTTATGAAGATGCCAAACTCTTTCTTTCACCATTAAATTTAACAAGTTCAACAGAATATAAGGAATGGTGGAGAAAAGAAAAACCAAACAATCTACCATCAAATGCCGAAAATATCTATAAAAAACAGAACGCTTGGATTTCTTGGGAAGATTTTTTAAGTTTCAATAGAAAAGATGTCATATTCAATCAGTGCAGTGAAAGATGGATGCCTTTTGAAAAACTAAAAGAATTAGTTTGTTCATTGCATTTAAATAACAGAACAGAATACAAAAAATGGCAATTGGAATGTGGAATTGAAAATATTCCTTCGTGTCCAGATGTTGTTTATAAAAACCTTGGACTATGGAATGGATGGAATGATTTTCTTGGTACAGTCAAACGTGTTGGTATAGATTTTAAATCTTATGAAGACGCCAAGTCTTATTTGAGACAATATTCATTTAAATCATTTTCTGAATATCGTGAATGGCACAAAAATAACACTCACATTAATGTCCCCGCTAACCCAGAACAATATTATAAAAAATGTG
>Ga0233386_1000284_pt1 | contig 14446 bp, 25 predicted proteins | sample ElkDunMinimDraft_17_FD_191544 | JGI IMG/M metagenome (GOLD analysis project Ga0233386, IMG submission 191544) | Fecal eukaryotic communites from dung pellets of Tule Elk in California, USA - Elk Dung G4 | ecosystem: Host-associated > Mammals > Digestive system > Large intestine > Fecal | place...
TGAATGGAATGTCGAGTTTTCTTGCGTCTGCGAGAACATCTTCCATTTCTTCTCTTGGAACAGTTACTTCAATCTTCCACAGAACATCTTTCTTTGCCTTTTCAAGAATAAACATTGCAATGTATACTCCGATTACATTTGTCAAGAATGTTACTGCAAGAACAACTACCATGTCTTGACCTGTCATTAACTTAACCACTCCACTGTAGAATGTGTATGTAATTGTATTGATAAGCATTGCCACATGCTTATTTGCTTTTACTGTTAAAACTGTTTTCATTGTAGATAATACTACATTGATAAACTGAAGTGTAAAGAATAAAATTGTTGCTGTGTTCAAATAATCCATAATCATTGTCATTTTGTATTTCCTCTCTTTCCTTTATCTTGTCTTAATTATATCATTAAGGTCTGAATCTGTCAAGACTTTTTTTCACATTTTTTCTAGCTTTTTCTTGACTTTCTATCATGTTGCGAGTGAACATGTCAGAAAATTCAAAATAATCTTCATCAGCTTTTGCGGCAATCAGTTCCATTACCATGTGAACACCATGCATGAACTCATCACTACCATTTGCGGCATCGTATTTGCCAACCAGCAGACCGCAATCCATTTGCATTAAATCGTAAAATACTGTGCTGTAAGCTTTTTCCAGTTCTGTCTTTTTCATGTTGTCTACCTCTCTTTCTTGAGTATAGTATAACGCATTTCGGGAGATTTGTCAACACCTTTTTTTGAAGTTTTTTTATTCAAAATCTTCTGAATTGTCTGAAAATTCCGAAATTCACGCCCGGAACATACGTGGAGGGCGCGCAAAAAGCCTGCCAACTAGGTCAGCAGACTTTTCACTAGAAAAGGAGGACTAACATTTTGAAAATTTTGGTGTGCCTAGGGAGGCTCGAACTCCCGACCCTTTGATTAAAAGTCAAATGCTCTTCCAACTGAGCTATAGGCACATGTTCCCTTTTCTTGATTTTATTATACTATAGGCTTTTGGATTTGTCAACCCCTTTTTAGGGAGAGGGGAAGATTTTTTTTCTTCCCCTCGCTGGAAGATTAAGCCAGCTGGAAAAATGCTTTTCTTTTTTCCTCTACTCTCTTAACCAGTCCAGCATCTTTCAGCTGTTTAACCAGTGCGGACACTTTCTGTCCAGTTGCTCCGATTTCTACCAGCTCTGGCACTTCCTTTGCCAGCTGTCCAATAGAGTACAGCACATTCGGTTCCATGTGGTTCAGAATCGCTGTTTTCAGCCCCTCATTGGCTTTCTGTGTTGCTGTTGGCTTTCTTTCGCCACTTGCTTTCTTTTCAAAAGATGCTTTCATTTTTTCCAGCTTTTCAACAACTTCTGTTGGCAGGTCTGTGCAGTTTGCGATAACGAATTCAATTGCTTTTACATTTGTCAGTTTTGTCATAATTAACACCTCTTTCATTTATTTATCTTTAACTTATAATTTATTATAACATTTATTTATTTATTTGTCAATAGTTTTTTTAAAAGTTTTCAAAAATACTTTCATTGACAAGTGCGATTGTGAAATCTGTGTCAAGCCAAGTTACTTGACCATCTTCCACTGTGAGCATAATTGCTCCTGTCTGTGTGTCCATAATATCCACAACCTTTACATTATCGCAAGCCACGATTTCAACAACTCTGTTGAATGTTTCTGTTACACCATAATGTCTTTCAGTGTAACCTCTTTCGTAAGTTCTAACAATGATTTCGTAAGTCATTTTTTCACTTCCTTTCCTTTATCTTGTCTTTATTATAGCATAGGGGTTGAGGTTTGTCAACCCCTATTGTATAATTTTTAGTAAATTGTTTTTACCCATGCGAACGGGTCTTTGTATGGAGTTGTGAAAGGCTTGGAGAAAAGTTTTTTCTCCATTGCCTTGTGTTGTGCCATACACTTGGAAAAGATTTCCTTTTCTATCATTACATCTTCAAGTCCCTTGTGTTCTTCCACGAAAGTCAAGTCGAAAGTAATGTATCTGTAAAGCACTTCAGCAGTTGTTTTTACTCTGCCTGTGGCAGTTAAAAATCCATTTTCTTCACAAAAGTGTTTGTACATTGACTGCTTTGCGATTGTCTGTCTTGCCATTTTTAAAGTATCCCACCATTCGCCTTTTACGAAAGTTCTGTACTTTGACTTTGACAACCAACGAGTTGTAGTATTTAAAGCATTGTAGTCAAATCTTGCATTGTGGGCAATTAAGATATTTGTGTCAAACATTTCCATGTCAGCCACTAACTGCTGACGGATTTTGTACCACTTTTCAACAACTCTTTCGCCTTTAGCAATCTGTTCTAAATACTCTGGAATTTTTCTTGCATAGTATGCAGTTTCCATAAGTGTCTGTTCATCATTGAAGATTTCATCAACGAGGTAAGCACCTGTTTTATAAACATTTCCCATTTTATCAACAACTGCCCAACAGATGTCATAAACGAGAACATCACTTGTATCAAGTTTTCCGTCAACTGTTCTTGTGTTGCAAGTTTCAGTATCTAATAAGATGTAGTAGCTTTTTCTTCTGTCGATTTTCATTTCCATTTTTATTTGTTTCCTTTCCTTAACTATGTCTTTATTATACACGATGTATAATGGTTTGTCAACACTTTTTTCAAAAGTTTTTTAATTTTTTTTTCTTTGTGGGTCCGACCCCCACACTACATTCGGTAGCTGTTATCGGCTTGGGAGAACCTCTTCCTGTCCTCCTGATGTATTAATGATACCAAATTTTGAGCCATTTGTCAACACCTAAATAAAAAGTTTTTTTATTCTGAATTTTCTGACAATTGCGGGATCCGGCCGGGGGATCAGCAGACCGAACATTTGTTCGCAAAATTGTTGAAATAGTCTGAAAATTCAAAAAACTCGCCAGCAACGCACGTGGCCGGCGAGCCCAAGACACAAAAAGAGGGCGAAGTTTTTACACTTCGCCCCCAAGGGGAGAGAGGTTAGGCTCTCTTGAAGAAAGCCTTTCTCTTTTCCTCAACCCTTACGACCAGACCTGCGTCCTTTAACTGCTTAACCAGTGCAGACACCTTCTGACCGCTTGCGTTTACCGCAACGAGTTCAGGCACTTCCTTTGCTAACTGACCGATGGAGTACAGAACATCTGTTTCCATGTGGTTCAGAATAGCGGACTTCAGACCTTCATTTTCAGTCTGTGTCTTTGTTGGCTTTCTTTCACCACTGGACTTCTTCTCGAAGGAAGCCTTCATCTTTGCTAACTTTTCAGCCACTTCCTGTGGTACTTCGCAGTTTTCGATTACGTAAGCGATAGCCTTTACATTTGTCATTCTTTCTGTCATAATTAACACCTCTTTCTAATTACTTTGTTTTAACTTATACCTTATTATAACATGTGGTTTGGAGTTTGTCAACCCCTTTTTTAAATTTTTTTTGATTAGGCTTATTCACCACGGGTAGTTCCTCACTTCTATTCTGTACCTAATCGGAGGAGTTTGGTTCACATTTGTATACCGCAACCACGTGGCGACCTTGCGGTCGGGGTCATTGGTTTGGGTCTTACTTGGCATTGTTGCTACCCTTGTGGGGGTTGCCCTTTCCTCTCCCTTATCTTGTCTTTATTATAACCTATAATGAGGAGTTTGTCAAGAGGTTTTTTCAAAATTACTTGAAATTTTTTAAGTCTCTGCGGGCTCCAATCTTTCAGCGCTCTCATCCCCAACAAGACCCTCTTGAGCTCCTCTCCCTTGGGACAATTATAGTATAGCAAATGTGGGGCTATTTGTCAACCCTTTTCGTGAAAAAAAGTTTTTTTATTTTTTTATCAAATTTCTCTTGACAAAAGTTGAAACCTGTGTTATAATGGAAATTCACCCCGCGCACATCCGAGCGCGGGGCGCAAAACTCATGCCAATAAAAAAATTAGGGCACTCCTGCCCTAATCTTCAATTTCTTCAGGTTCGTCCATGACATCATCAACGAGGTCAAATGGTGCGGAGCTTGTAGCCTCTTGCCACAGCCTTTCGTCAGCCATTTCCAAGATTTCTTCTTCTGTCATGCCTTCAATTTCATCATCTTCTAACTCTATTTCTGCCCAGTAGCAATCTCCTACTGTATAGCCTTTCTGAAATTTTCTACCCATAATTTTTATTTCCTTTCTTTTTTCTTTATTATAACATGGTTGGGGGTTGTTGTCAACCCCCATTTTTTACTTTCTTGGTGCGGAAAGTGTAATCTTGAGTTTGCGGTCTTTGAATACGAACACGCATTCTCTTTCAGGGTTAGTCATTTCAAACTCTGCGGACACAGGTTCGAGCAATTCCGCAATCATCTGCATTACTTCAGCCTTTTCATTGTCAGCCTTGCGAGTTCTTTTCTGTTCAAACTTGTATACTGTTGGTTTTCTTGCAACCTGTCGAGCATCTTTTGACGCTTTCTTCTGTTCAGCAGTCAGTTCAAACAGCTTTTCCCCTTTGTCGATTCTTTTGTCGTCCTCTATCACTTGGAGGGCATCTTCTCTTGAACAATCAAGGTTTTTCATTATCTTTTGGATTCTATCTTCCATTTGCATTTCCTCCTTTCTTGATTATAGTATAACCGATGGACGAGTATTTGTCAAGGGTTTTATAAAAGAAATTGCAATTATCTTGCAATTTCTTTTAATACTCCTAAAATGTTATTTACATCAAAGGCATCGCCTTTCCAGTTTTTTCTATTTGGTTCTTCATCGTCGAACAGATAACCCATTGGGAAATTAACTACTGTTTCTTTTGGAGTTCCGTAAGGTACGATGTGGACTTCATCAAACTGTACGCTTGGAAGATGTGCGTTGAGCCATTCCTGTTTAGCCTGTTTAACTCTTTCATCGTATTCTTCTGTGCTATTCTTTGCGAGCCAGCTTACTACTCCGAGTGTATAACCATCTCTCTGTAAGTTGTTTAAGATTTTAGCCAATGCACTCATTCTTACCATTGTGCTTGCTTCTCTGTAAGGTCTTACATTTCTTGTAAGAATGTCATCGAGCCAACCCTCTACTCCATACAGATTTGCGATTGTACCGTCCATGTCGAAATAAATTGCTTTTGTCATTGTCCTCATTTCCTTTCTTTTTTCTTTTTCTATAATTATTATAATATATTTTAAAAAATTTGTCAAGTATTAAATTTTAATTTCTTTGTGTTCTTCCAATTTTAGACTAATGAGTTTTTTTCCTAAATTTTCCTTATACCAATCTACATAGTCAAGAACCTCTCTCATTGAACCATGTTCAGTGGTTCTTGTGTGAGTACCCATAAGAGTATTTTTATAAGTGCAATGTAATACATAGTGTGTCAATCTTAAATTCATCATAGTGTGTACCTCTCTTTCTTGAGTATAGTATACCGCAGTTTCAGGATTTTGTCAAGCACTTTTTCAAAATTTTTTTCACAAAAATAAATTCTGAATTGTCTGAATTGTCAGAAAATTCCGGCCGCAGGGACTGTGGCCGGCGCAACAAAAAGAGAGGTTATTCCTCTCTTATTCTCATTAAAATATCAAATTCTAATTTGAAAATTTCATCTGTAATTTCAGTCATTTCCATTTTCAGCTCATTGGCTCTTGTGTATAAAACATCAAGTCTATTTTTGATTTCTCTTAACTCTTGCTCTGTCATTTGGATTTTCTTCATTGTCTGCACTTCCTTTCCTTTATCTTGTCTTTATTATAACAGAGAAAAGAGGGTTTGTCAACCCTCTTCCACAATTTTTCTTAATTCTTCAATCTGCTTGTCCGCAATCATCTGTAATCTGTTGGCTAAATTGTCAAGCATGAAATCCCATTTTGTTTTTTCCATTTAAAATCACTTCCTTTCTACAATCTTATTGTAGCATACAAGGGGCTGTTTGTCAACCCCTTTTATCTAAATTCTCCAGGTGGAACACTTGCTCTTCTCTTGTGGGATACAGCAAAGTATACATTATCTTGTAAGCAAGGTGGGAAACAAGCAACAAATGCATCCTTGTCCTTGTCCTCTATTTTCTTTAAATCTCCCCATACAGTTTTTCTTGTAATGCCATAAACTTTTCTAATCTTTCTTGACTTCCACCATCCATAGCACATACCGCCATACATCTTAACATCATTCTTAATCATTTGGCACAGTTCTTTTGGAGTATAAATGTTAATTTCAATAGTCTTCATAATTTTTACTTCCTTTCCTTTTTCTTGAGTTAAGTATAACACATGGAAAGGGGTTTGTCAACCCCTAACTCCAAATAATTTCGATTTCATTGTAATTTCTTTTTTTAGTGTCAAAACCGCAATCCTCAATCATCTTGCGAGCCATGTCAAGGTCAACACTTGATGGAGTATGAACAAGGCAGTTAAATCTTCCTTTTTCTGCGGCAATCTGTACCTCAATGCCTGCGTAAGTCTTAACCCAATCTTCAACGTGCTTTCTTTCTTTTTCAGCTCTTTCTTCGTTGTAAGTAGTAGCAATTTTGTTTGCAGTTTCTCTTGTCATCATCTTCATTTTCATTTCCTCTCTTTCTCTTTTTGTAACTATAGTATAGCACATGCGGGCAGGTCTGTCAACCCCTTTTCGGGATTTTTTTTATTTTATTTTTTTTCGATTTTTGCCTTGACAAAATTGTTGAACCATGCTATAATACGCAAATTCCTCGCGCCTGGACCGTGGGCGCGCGGCTCAAAAGAAAAAAGCGTATGTAGGAAAACACCATACGCTTTTTTCTCATCACAATCAACTAACAACACTTTTATTATTAAAGAAAGAAATCATTTTTTCTTATTTACAAGTTTATTATAGCATGAATGGGGTTATTTGTCAACCCCAAAGTTCAACTTCTTCTAAAAAAATTCCATGTTCTTCAAGTGCAGTTTCAAAATTTTCTCTGCCCTTGGCAAGAACTTCCGCCATTTCTCCAGGAGTAAGCCAACAATTTACTGTTAAACAAAGACACACTCCTGTGTAGCTTTCCGCAACTCCGATAGCTCCATGATTATCTTCTCTTATTAAATACACTTTTCTCATTTTATTTACCTCTCTTTTGGTTTATTTATCAAGTGTAATATTCCAATCTATTGTAATTTTTTTATAGTTTGAAGTATAGTCTACAAAGTAGTCAAAACTTCCAACATACTCGCAAACTCTGTCTACGATAAATCCACGACTCATACCAAAAGGTACATCAATGTCATCTGTCATGATTGAAATAGATGTTTTGCCATTTGCGGCAGCTCGTTCAATCATCTGTGGAACATTTGCATTAACCCATTTTACGATTTCACAATTCTGTAAAGCTTTCTGTTTCATTTCCTTAGCATTCTTTAACATTTTTATTTACCTCTCTTTTCTTATCTTGTCTTTATTTTACCATCTATCTATTAGTTTGTCAACACTTTTTTTAAATTTCTTCTACGAAAGTTTCAATTCTTCTTTCAGCTCTAACTTCCATAGCTACTTCATTAGCTTTATTTCTATCAGCCCATCTTCCGTATTCATAAGCTTCGCCATCTACTAACATCATTACTCTAAACATTTTGTTTTCTCCTTTTCTCTTTTCTTGAGTTTATTATAGCACAGATGGGGTTGTTTATCAACCCCTTTTTTTAATTAGTAGAAAATTTTATCTAAAACTTTTTCTACCTTATCGTAAGCTGTATCTAACCAAGCTGGCATTTTTTCTAATGGAGTTACTTCGTATGCTACGAGGATTCCCATAAATCCTACTAAAGCGATTCCTACGATTGTTGCTACGATTGTGAAGATTGTTAATGCTGTCATTTTGTTTACCTTTCCTTTCCTTTATCTTGATTAAATTATAGCCTATTTCGGGATAAATGTCAACACTTTTTTACAAGTTTTTTTCGCAAAATAAATAGTCAGAATAGTCTGACAATTCAAACCAGGGGTCCCCGCGGTCGTGAGCGGAGGCAGACCGCAATAAAAAATAGAGGTTTATTTAACCTCTATTATCTCATCATCATAGATGTAATTATCTGTATGATTAGTGTACATCTTAAGACTTACTGTGTCTCCTACCTCGTAGCCTCCCCCGATGAACTGCCACTGATAGCCACAGCTATCCTCTACTGTTACTACATCCTCTGTGTATCCTATTACTTCGCAATCATGTCTTGTATAATGAGTATCAATCCAAGATGCAAATACAAACATAACAACAAATACTACTAACATTACTACTAACTTAACCCTTTCTCTCATGGTCAGATCCTCCTTTGTTCTTTGTATCTTTAGTATACACTACAAGCTGTTATTTGTCAAGCTTTTTTTACAAGTTTTTTTTTAAGAACATTTGTTCTTTGTATAACACAGCAAGTCTTACACATTACTGTAGAACACATGTTCTCTTACTGTGTGAACAAGTGTTCTTTGTCAAGCTTTGCTAGTTAGTTAGTGCTAACTAACCACTACTAAACAGCAGATGTTGTGCATTACAGGAGAACACATGTTCGCTGTGCAAGCAAGTGTTTGTGGAAGAAATCCCTGAGACCTACTAGTAAAGGGTAGCTAGGGCCTGCCACATACGTCGCCGGCCCTATGTGCCGTATTCTGTAGCGTGCTGCCCGCAGTCTAGGTATACTACTGTAGATAGTATAGTATGTATAATAGAATACACCAGTGTATGTATCTACTACTACTGGTGTACTGTATGGTATAGGTATGGTACTACATAGTATACTATACTATCTACTATAGTATACTATACAACATAGTATGTGTATGTATGTTATACTATTATGTATGTGTTAGTGTTGTGTATGTATGTGTGTGTATACATGTGTCTCTCTGTGTGTAGCAGCAGCAGCACAGCAGCTGTGCCTGCCTACCTACCTAGTGTACTACTACTGTGTATGTATGTATGTTATACTATACTACATAGTATGTATGTACATAGATGTATGTGTGTGTATACTATACATGTATGTATGTGTATGTACTACATGCTACTATACTATACTATTATACATAGTGTATGTGTATGTATGTTATACTATACATGTGTGTGTATGTATGTATGTGTATACATAGATAGGTATGTGTATAGTATAGTAGTAGTATGCTGTGTGTATGTATGTATACTATAGTAGTACACACTACTTACTATAGTATAGTGTATGTATACATGTATGTATGTATACTATTACGCATGTATTATTTATTATTATAGTAACAACATTATAATGTATGTGTATGTATACATACTATTATGTGATGATGTTATTATAATGTATGTGTGTTAAGTGTATGTATGTATGTGCATAGGTGCTAGGGTGCTGTGCCTCTCTGCCTGTGCTATGCTTGTGCAGTGTAGCAATACCTTTCGGGAGCCTGCATCGCTGAAAAATTTTTTCCGTGTAGGGGGGTGGTTTTTCAGGAGAAAATTTTTTTTGTTTAAGGAAAAGATATTGCTCTGGACAAAATTCCCACTAAGTCATTTTTGAAATCGGCAATTACGATTTTACATTTTTTCAATATAACCAAGGTATCTATCTCTTCTTGCTTCAAGATATTCCCGCACACAAGCTTTAAAACCTTCGATGTAATAATCTCCTCCATATTTATTTGAAGCAACCCCATGAACCGTACCATCGTTTGCCCGCAGCCAAATCTCAGGTTCAATATTATTACAGTTTAAGTCTTTTAAAAATTTTTCTACCTGATGCAGCTCTTCCATTAAATCGTGAATTTTTTGTGCTTTATCTATTTCCATAAATTCTCCTTTAAATTATGCGTGTATATGGTGGAACGACCGTCACCGCTAGAACAAAATATTATCATATTGATTTACGCTGTTTAGAATCACATCAGTATCAATTCCATCTTCTTTTGGAACTGCCTCACCAGCACCTTTTTCTAAATTATAAATATGCCATACATAAGCTCCATCTAACTGTCCAACAGAGCCCGCATGCATTCCCAGTACTGGTCCTCCAGTAGGAACAAGAATCCATCTATGTTGCACAGCTAGTGCGTCTGTATCCACTTCACACCAAGCCCGCAATGTCTCATGCTGAAATGCGATTCCCAAAACTTTTAAAATAGGTGGTCCTACCCATGGTTTATCATTAATATCAAATTTATAAATCACTGGTGTCATTATCTAATCTCCCCTCCTACAGCATACGGACTTTCATGCGGCACTCCATAAATCACAGGATTATTTGGAGCCACCTTGTTATTAAACTGTTCGTGCCAACGCTGGAACGTAAGCTGCGCGCAGTGCCCTAAAATAAAATCATTGATTCCAATTCTAGATGTTAAAACCCATCCATCCTTATGTCTATTTTGAATCTCCTCTTGGATTTCCTCATCGTTAAAATCCATGCAGATTTCAATTGTTTCTTTATAAATCATTAATTATCTCCTATTTTTTCTAACAGCTCTTTTGGAATATCAGCCCCTAATTCATCTAACACTTCTTTTGCGGCATAGTATTTAGGATCAACTGTGTTTGCGGGCGTCATACAAATGTATAAACGACCCTCATGAGCCATGGTATATAATTCCATTTCTGTATTAGTATCTAAACATAATCTTGATCGAAGACCCTTAGGAAGAGTAATTCTTCCTAAGCCATCAATTCGTTTATTTGCGTTTTCTGGTAATAATGTCATTTTTATTCTCCTATTACATTTTCCAATAGTCCAAGTCTTGTAAGCAATCCTACTCCTCCTGGAACCGGTGTAACTTCTCTATTATCTGTATTAAAGCAATCTCCTACCATTTTTCCTTCGTGATCAAAATTAATACCTACATCAATTACTGGACAATGAATAGGATAACAATTTAAAAACTTCGCTTTTCCAACAGCACATACAATTAAATCAGCATGGCCCGTATACCAATCTAAATGCTTTGTGCGGGAGTGGCATAATGTAACCGTAGCATCGGCATCTGTCATTGCTTGCGCTAATGGCTTGCCTACAATCTTACTGCGGCCGATGATAACAACATGTTTACCTTCTAAATCAAAATTACATGCTTCTAAGTACCTCATAATACCTTTTGCGGTACAAGGCATGTAATAAGAACCTTTCAACAAGCCATCTACATCTTTATACGGGCTAATATAATTAATACAGGATTCCAAATGCTCTGGAACTGGTAACTGTACAAATACTCCAGTAGTTGCGGGATCGTTGTTAAAATCATCAATTACATTTTGCAATGTTGATGCGGATGCATTTTCTGGTAGTTTAGTATGAACTGTTTTAATTCCCACTTCATCACAATCTTTAATTTTGTTGCGGACGTAGCGGTTTGAGGCCTCTAAGTCGCCGACTTGGATGATTGCGATCTGGGGTTTTGTATGCCTTTGAGCAACCATTGCCGCAATTTCACGCTTGCGTTTCGCAACATATTCTTTTATATTTATAAAAATATTATTTTTCATTTTTTACTCCTCTTTTCCTTTTCTTTTCCTATTTTCTATAAAAATTATACCAAAAATTTTTTTATTTGTCAAAATTTTTGACTTTGACCAATTTTTCTGGTATAATGTTAGTAATGATACTGGAGGTGAAGACTATTATAAAGCTAGATTATAGTATTGAGTCTCCGGAAGAACGAAATGAACTAGTTAAAAAGATTCTTGAAGAGAATCCTGAACCTAATGATAAGTATTTAGAAATTTTAGCAGATTATCTCGTTCTTTGTATGGAGAAACAAGAAAAGAAAGAAAAAAGAATTCTAACTGAAAATCGAATGACTACAGTTACGAAAAGAGAAACTTCTTTTGAAGGTCTTGTTTCCCAATTAGAGAATGGTGAGGATGGAATATATAATTTAATAAATGAAAGTAAAACAACAATTTTTCAACCAAAAGTAACAATAACAAAAAAAGATTTAGAAGAAATACAACCTTTAAGACAATTAAGAGAAACCATATTAATTTGGGAAGCAGCCTTAAAAAGAGCTGAAGGAAAAGAAGCTTATACCATTAAAAAGGCGTTGATTGAAATGCGAAAGGACCAATATATTATAAAGAATGCCTATCGTAGACCAATTATGTCTAATAAACTTACAAGAAGCAATTTTCCAACAAAATTTGATGATGGTTTTACATTTGATGCGGACGGATATATTATACCTGCGGGAGTCAGCCTCTGCGATCCCAAGATCTGTTCTGTTATTCTTTGTAACTATTCGAGATTAAAAGAAGATAGTTGGGGAAAATTTGAAGGAGATTTGTGGTTTTTATTAGAATCATTTGATCAAGTTTGTACAAAAGCTTTAGAAGATTATCCTCTCTATGAGAAAATTGTAGAATGTAAAATTGATGGTATGCAGAATATTGAAATTCAAGATGAATTAGTTAAGAATTTTGGTATTAAACATAGTTTAGAATATATTTCTAGTCTATGGAGAAAAAAGATTCCCAATTTAATTGCTTCAGTTGCGGAAGATGAAGTTTTAGATTGGTATTATCTAAATGAAGAAAAAGGTAAATATAAGAGATGTAGTCGTTGTGGTCAAATCAAATTAGCTCATAATAAATACTTTAGTAAGAATAAAACAAGCAAAGATGGTTTCTATAGTATTTGTAAGCAATGTAGAAATAAAAAGAAAAAGTAAGGGAGTGAAATGAAATGGCAACTAATGATGATAGACTATATTATTGCGACAAATGTAAAAAGACTATGCGTGGTGACCAATTCTATGGTTCGAATAATGCTGAAAAATATCCAGAAGGAAAGATTAATCAGTGTAAACAATGTGTGACTATGCATGTAGATAACTGGAATCCTGAAAGTTATTTGTGGATTTTACAAGAGTGCGACGTTCCTTATGTTCCAGATGAATGGCATAAATTATTAGCAAAATATGCTATGGATAAATCTAAAGTGACTGGTATGACAATTTTAGGTAGATATTTATCTAAGATGAAGTTAAAACAGTTTAAAGATTATCGTTGGAAAGATACGGAATTTTTACAAGAGTTAGCAAATAATAAAACAGAACAAACTATGAAGCGTCAGGGATATGATGCGCAAGAAATCGCAAAAGTGATTGCGGGCCAGCAGTTATCGATCCCAGAGGGAGGCTTTGTAGAACCTGTCTATGAGACACAAGATGCTCCAAGACCTTTTGAAGATGAAGATTATTTCGCTATGCAAAGTGGAGGAGTTGATGATGATGCTGCTATTGAAAATGATTTAACAGAAGAAGATAAACTTCATTTAAGACTTAAATGGGGTAAAGCATACAAACCAGAAGAGTGGGTTAAGTTAGAACAATTATATGAAGAAATGATGGCTTCTTATGATATTCAATCTGCGGGCCATATTGATACATTAAAACTTGTATGTAAATGTTCTTTAAAAGCTAATCAATTATTAGATATAGGTGATATTGATGGCGCTCAAAAGATGGTTAAAATGTATGATGGCTTAATGAAATCTGGTAAATTTACTGCGGCTCAGAATAAAGCTGAAGCAGGAGAGTTTGTTAACTGTATCTCTGAACTGGTAGCTATCTGTGAAAAAGAAGGATTTATTGCTAGATTTTATACAGATGGACCGCAAGATAGAGTTGATGAAACTTTAATGGATTTAAAAAATTATACAAAAACATTAGTAGTAGAAGAAATGAACCTTGGTAATCTGATTGAAAATGCTGTTAAGGAAATGGCTAGAGAAGAAGCTAAGGAAGAAGATGAAGATATAGAAGAAGAATTAAATTATGAACAACTTTCTGCTTTGAAAGATGAAGATTTTGAAGAGTATCTTGATTTTATTGAAGAACAAGAGAGAGAAAATGCTGAAATTTTTGAGTCTTTTGAAAAGGAGAGTGAACAATAATGGCTTTAAAAGATTTATTAGATCTTTCTAAAGAGAGAGAAAAGATTGGTCTATCTGAAGAACGTGTTCAAGCCATTATTCCAGTAGCTAGAAAATATATAGCTTTTTGGAGAGAATATCCGGATTTATTCATTGATTTTTTACTTCAATCGGGGAACCCGCAAAATTTTAAATTTTACTTTTATCAAAGGGTATTTTTGCGCGCCGCTATGAGACATCAATATCTCTATGCGGTGTTTCCTCGTGCTTATTCAAAATCATTCTTATCTATGATGGTGCTTATGTGCAGATGTATTTTATATCCTAAATGTAAGTTATTCGTAACTTCAGGCGGTAAAGAACAGGCTGCGGGCATCGTTAAAGAAAAGGTACAGGAAATTTGCACATTAATTCCTGCATTTAAGAAAGAGATTAACTGGAATAGAGGGGTTACTTTAGAAGGTAAGGATTATTGTAAATATGTATTTAATAATGATTCTTATTTTGATAATATTGCGGCCCGTGAAAGCTCCAGAGGTAAGCGCCGACATGGCGGACTTATAGAAGAGTGCGTTGGTGTTGATGGTACAATTCTATCTGAAGTTATTATTCCTACAATGAATATTTCTCGAATGTGCATGGATGGTTCAACGCATCCGGAGGAGC
>Ga0233386_1000286_pt1 | contig 14436 bp, 7 predicted proteins | sample ElkDunMinimDraft_17_FD_191544 | JGI IMG/M metagenome (GOLD analysis project Ga0233386, IMG submission 191544) | Fecal eukaryotic communites from dung pellets of Tule Elk in California, USA - Elk Dung G4 | ecosystem: Host-associated > Mammals > Digestive system > Large intestine > Fecal | place...
CTGCATGGCCTGCTGGAACTGGCCGGCCGCGATGGTTTTGCCCAGGTCGCCGGCGATCCTGCTGCGTTGCGTGAACAGATCGCCCGGCGCTGCCAGCGGCGCGGGCTGGATGCCTGGATCGAGCCGTTGAGCGATTGGCTCGCTCACCTGCTGACCACGCCGCTGGCGGTGAACGACACCCAGCGCGTTGCGCTTGCCGAGCTTGAGGTCTACCAGCCGGAGCTGGAGTTCTGGTTCGAGACCCAGCGCGTGGACGTGCGCCAGATCGATGCCCTGGTGCAGCGCCACGTGCTGCCTGGGGTGCTGCGCCCGGCGCTGCTGCCGGACCGGCTCAACGGCATGTTCAAGGGCTTCATCGACCTGGTGTTCGAGCATCAGGGCCGCTATTACGTGGTGGACTACAAATCCAACTGGCTGGGCGAGGGCGACGCCGCCTACACCGACGAGGCGATGCAAGCCACGGTCGCCAGCCATCGCTACGACCTGCAATACGTGCTCTACCTGCTGGCGCTGCATCGCCAGTTGCAGCTGCGCCTGCCCGATTACGACTACGAACGTCACGTGGGTGGCGCGCTCTACCTGTTCCTGCGCGGCAGTCGCGCGCCGGGGCAGGGCATCCATCGGGCGCGGCCGCCGCGCCAACTTATCGAGGCGCTGGATGCCTTGTTCAAGGGCGAGCTGGAGAAAAGCGCATGAGCGAACAATTGTCCTTGCTGGACCCCGCGCTGGCGCCGATGCCCGAACTGCACAACCCCGCGAGCCTGTTGGCGCTGCTCGATGCCTGGGTCGAACACGGCTGGCTGCGCGCGTTGGATCGGGCGCTGGCCGGCTTCTGCCTGGAGCTGGACGGCGAGAGCTCGCCGCTGCTGCTGCTTTCCGCGGCGCTGGTCAGCCATCAGCTGGGCCACGGCCACGTTTGTCTGGATCTGGGCATGACTCTGGCCAGCCCGGACTTCGCCCTGTCGCTGCCGCCCGAGGGCGACGAAGGCAGCCGCGCGCGGTTGCCGTCGGAGTTGCTTGCCAGCGTCGAATTGGCCCGCTGGCGTGAGGCCTTGGCCGCCAGTTCGCTGGTCGCCACCGGCGGCGACCGCGCGTTAGAGGCGCCGCTGGTGCTGCAGGGCGAGCGCCTGTACCTGCGCCGCTACTGGAACTACGAGCGCGGCGTGGCCAACGCCATCGGCAAGCGCCTCGGCGATAGCCAGGATTTGCCCGCCGACCTGTCCCAGGCACTGCAACGGCTGTTCCCCGAGCCGCTGGTGATCGACGGCCAGCGCCAGAACGACTGGCAGAAACTCGCCTGCGCCCTCGCCGCGCGGGGCAGCTTCAGCCTGATCACCGGCGGTCCCGGCACTGGCAAGACCACCACCGTGGTGCGCCTGCTGGCGCTGTTGCAGGAGCCGGCATTGGCGGCGGGTCAGCCGCTGCGCATCCGCCTCGCGGCGCCGACCGGGAAGGCGGCGGCGCGGCTGACCGAGTCCATCGGTGGTCAGGTTGCTTCGCTGCCGGTCGCCGAGTCGGTAAAAGCGGAAATCCCCAGCGAAGTCACCACCCTGCACCGCCTGCTGGGCAGTCGCCCGGACAGCCGGCATTTTCGCCACCACGCCGGCAACCCGCTGGCGCTGGACGTGCTGGTGGTGGACGAAGCCTCGATGATCGACCTGGAAATGATGGCCTGTCTGCTCGACGCCCTGCCGCGTCACGTGCGGCTGATATTGCTCGGCGACAAGGACCAGCTTGCCTCGGTGGAAGCCGGCGGCCTGCTGGGTGACCTGTGTCGCGATGCCGAGGGCGGTTTCTATACCGAGCAGACCCGTAGCTGGCTGGAAGCTGTGGGCGGTGAGTCGCTGGAGGGCGCCGGCCTGCAACCCGGCGACGGCCGCCAGCCGCTGGCACAGCGCACCGTGATGCTGCGCCACTCGCGGCGCTTCGGCAGCGACTCGGGCATCGGCCGTCTGGCCCGCGCGGTCAACGCCCGCGCTGCCACCCAGGCGCGCGAAGTGTTCGGCGAAGGCTTCGCCGATCTCAACCTGCTGCGCCTGCGTGGCGAGCAGGACAGCGCACTGGAACGGCTCCTGCTGGACGGGATTTCCACGGAAGCCCACGGCTACGCCCATTACCTGCAAAGGCTGCACGATACCCGCCCCGCCGGCGACTGCCCGGCCAATGCCGCTGCCTGGTCGGAATGGGCCGCTGGCGTGCTTCGAGCCTTCGACGGCTTCCAGCTGCTCTGCGCCGTGCGGAAAGGTCCGTGGGGTGTCGAGGGCCTGAACCCGCGCATCGCTGCCATGCTCCAGCGCCGCGGCCTACTTGAGGCGGACAGCGGCTGGTACGAAGGCCGTCCGGTGCTGGTGGTACGCAATGACTACAGCCTGGGCCTGATGAACGGCGACATCGGCATCGCCCTGCGCCTGCCCGAACCGGCCGAAGAAGCCGACGCCCCTCCGCGGCAGGTGCTGCGCGTGGCCTTCCCGCGCAACGACGGCTCGGGCGAACTGCGCTTCATCCTGCCCAGCCGGCTGAATGCGGTGGAAACGGTGTTCGCCATGACCGTGCACAAATCCCAGGGCTCGGAATTCGCCCACACCGCGCTGATCCTGCCCGACACCTTGAACCCGGTGATGACCAAGGAACTGCTCTACACCGGCATCACCCGCGCCCGTCACTGGTTCAGCCTGATCGAAACCCGCCCTGGGATTTTCGACGAAGCCGTGCAGCGTCAGGTGGCGAGGCGCAGCGGATTGATGGATGCGTTGGGTGATCGAGCTGAGAAATGGGCGCCAGAAAGCCGTACCTGAGCTAGCCGAGGGGCCGCGGCGATTGCGGGATGACTAAGGGGGCAGGCGCAAAAACGAAGCGATGTGTTCTCAAATTTGCCTGCAAGCGAAGGATTTGTTGCCAGGCAAAGCGGCGCAGGCGCTTGGCAGCGATCAATAGCTTGGTTTTTCGTGAGTTCCTTCTTGGTTCCAGCTTTTTCGACAAATGCGATCCAGTTCGCGCTTTCGCTCTTCGTTTGAGACCAATGGCCGTTGTCCAGTGATGGCACAACGCCCATTATCGCGCCGTCCGCTTTACGAAACCAAGGATGGTTACGATGCGCACGCTGCTTGTTTCTCTTGCCCCAATACTTTTGCTCGCGGCTGCATCCGCTCTCGCCCAGGTTCCACCTGCCGGTACGCTGTTGCCGGGGGAGCGCGAGCTCATCCGCGATCGCCAGGAGCGGCTGCTGGAAGAGCAACGGCGGCGTCTGGAAGAGCTTCAGCAATTGCCCGGGCGGGACATCTCCACGCCGGAGTCCGTTCCAGAGGATGATCGCTGTTTCGACATTCATACCATCAGTCTCAAGGGCGTCACTCTCGTTTCAGCGCAGCAGCAGGCGGCGCTGGTACAGCCCTATGAAGGCAAGTGCCTCGGCGCCCACCAGCTCAACGCGCTGCTGAAGGCGATCACCCAGTTCTATATCGACCGTGGCTATGTCACCTCGCGCGCCTACCTGCCGCAGCAGGACATGGCCGATGGCGAGCTGGAAGTCATCATCGTGGAAGGACGCCTGGAGGGCCTCGACCAGTCGGCTGTGGCCGATGACCTTGAGCTGGCGATGGCCTTCCCAGGCCGAACGGGAGACGTGGTCGACCTGCGGGAATTGGAGCAACTGGTCGACCAGTTGAGTCGCTTGCCGTCGCGCCCGGCACAGCTGGAATTGGTGCCGGGCGAGCAGGTCGGCGGGAGTCGGGTCAGCCTCAAGGGCGATCCGCTCAAACCTTGGCGAGTCGGACTGAGCCGCCACAACAACGGTGAGAAAAGTACCGGCGAGCAGCAATGGAGCGCCAGCCTCGATTGGGACAGTCCGTTGGGGCTGGCAGACCAGCTCAGGCTGTATGGCGGCGGCGATGCGGTCAGCGACGAGTATCGTCACTCCGCCAACCAAGGCCTGTTCTACAGCCTGCCGTATGGCTGGTGGACCGTCAGTTACAGCTACAACCAGAGCTATTACCGCACGCAGGGCGAAGCGTCTGGCTTTCTCTTCGAGATGGACGGGGAGAGCAAAAGTCATCAGTTCAGCGCAGAGCGCGTGCTGCACCGTGATGCTGTGAGCAAGACCGCGTTCAGTCTCGGTATTGGCCACCTCCGAACCCGCAACTACATCGAAAACAGCCTGCTGGACGTGTCGAGTCAGCGGCTATCCGAAGCGCAGCTTGGCTTGAACCATGGCCGCCGCGTCGGCTCGGGCTTCCTCAACGTTGATCTTGGCTGGCAGCACGGCACCGGCGCCTTCGACGCCCAGCACCGAGGAGACCCACGTTACGGCGAGCCGGACGCCCGCTATCACAAATACAGCCTGACCCTGAGCGCCTTGCAGCCGTTCCAGTTCTGGGGTGAGTCCTTCAGCTTCGACTCACTGCTTAACGCCCAGAAAAGCGAAGACGTGCTCTACAGCCCACAGCGCATCAGCATCGGCGGATTGGCTTCGGTCCGGGGCTTCAAGGAGCAGTCGCTAACTGGCGATACCGGCGGTTACTGGCGCAACCAGCTGCGCTGGCGCCGGCCCGTTGGCTGGGAGCCGCTGCGGCCCTTCCTGCAGGAATATGGCCTGGCCTACGCCTATGACGTTGGGGTCATCCATGGCGGACGGTACAACCCGGACCTTCGCGGCCGGCTATCGGGCCATGGCGTGGAATTGAGCGCACGGGGCGAACACCTTGCCGCCTCCGTGACCTTTGCGCACTCGCTGGAACGTCCCGACGTGCTCACCGAGCGTGAGCGTCCGGTGTACTTCCGAGTTGACCTGTTTTTTTGAATTGGTTTGCCGGCCCATGCATGGCGGGCCGGAATGAGCGGAGCTCCTTCCCACTACACATTTGAGTCAAGCAACGCCGGAGCTTAAGACATGGACGTACGCAGCCCCCTGTTCCAGAACGTCGCCACCGTGCTGGTCGGCGTGATGTTCCTCAATCCCATCGTCAGCGCGGCAGCAGACCTTACGGTTGCGCCCGGAAGTGGCGCCACGGTAGACCAGGCGCGCAATGGCGTGCCGGTCGTCAATATCGCCGCACCCAACGGCAGCGGGCTGTCGCACAACAAGTTCAAGGACTACAACGTTGGTCAGCAGGGGTTGATTCTCAACAACGCGACCAATAACACCCAGGCCACTCAACTGGGCGGCATCATTCTTGGCAACCCGAATCTCAAGGGCAGGGCAGCCGGCCTGATCCTCAACGAGGTCACCGGCGCCAATGCCAGCCGCCTGCAGGGCTATACCGAAGTGGCTGGCAAGTCCGCCCATGTCGTGGTGGCCAACCCGCACGGCATCACCTGCGATGGCTGTGGCTTCATCAACACCCCGCGGGTCACCCTGAGCACCGGCACCCCGGTGATCGAAAACGGACGTCTCGATCGCTTCGACGTCAACGGCGGCAGCATCGCCATCGAAGGGCTGGGGCTCAACGCCAGCAACGTCGACCAGTTCGACCTCATCACCCGCAGCGCGAAGATCAACGCCGAGCTGCACGCCAATAAACTGAACATCATTACTGGCCGCAACGAGGTCAAGGCAGGCGACCTGAGCGTGGCAGCCAAAACGCCGGATGACAGCGACCAGCCGCTGCTGGCCATCGACAGCTCGGCGCTCGGTGGCATGTACGCCGGTGCCATCCGCCTGGTTGGCACCGAAGCGGGCGTGGGCGTGAAGCTTGCTGGCGACATGGCGGCCAGTGCAGGGGATATTCAGATTGATGCCAATGGGCAGTTGAGCATTGGCCGTGCGGCCGCCGCCCGGGACATTACCCTGAAGGCTCAGAATATCGAGCTGGAGCAGGCGACTTATGCCGCGCGGGACGCGAGTGTCGATGCCGAAAATCTCACGAACCAGGTGAGCCTTGCCACGGGTGGAGACCTCACTATTACCGCCCGGCAAGTTGTCAACGCGCAGGATGCCATTCTGGAAGCCGGAATCCGCGCCGACGGCAGCGCCAATGCTGCAGCCACACTGACCGTTACCGGCGAGCGCCTGGACAACGCCGGCGATATCGTTGCCCATGGTGCGCTAAACACCGACTTGGAAAGCTTGAGCAACCGCGCCACGGTACTCGCCACTGGCAAAGCCAGCATCAACGCCGCCAGTCTGAATAACCAGGGCGGCACCCTGATCGGCCAGCAGGCACTGAGCATCATTGGCGACCAGATGAATAATCGCGCCGGCACTGTGGCGAGCAACGGTGCGCTGGATGTGATCCTGAGCGGCGACCTGGACAACCGCGATGAGGGCATATTGCTGAGCAAAGGCGGAAGCCTTGATGTCTCCGCGCAAACCTTGAATAACCAGAACGGCAATGTGCAGGCCGACAACGGGGCCCTCGCCGTCACCGCCGCCACCCTGAATAACACCGCCGGCAACATCGCCGCTGGCCAGGGCGCGCTGAACCTCGACGCCATCACCATCCACAACCAGGGCGGCAATCTGCAAGGTACTACCGTCACGCTGACTGGCCAGACGCTGAACAATGGCGGAAGTGTCATCGCCTCCACTGGGCAGGCACAGCTGACGGTCGACACGTTGAACAATGCCAACGGCACCTTGCTGGCGGCGACTGACCTCAGCGTCACCGCCATCGATCTGAGCAACGACAGCGGCAAGGTCGGAGCCAATGCCGTCGATTTGAACCTCTCCGGCAAATTGAACAACAACAACGGACTGATCGAATCCGCCACCACGCTGGGTGTGACTGCGGAGCAGGCCTCCAACATCAAGGGCAAACTACGGGCGTTGGGCAGCAGCGGCCATAGCCAATTCAGCCTGGGCCGTCTGTTCGACAACACGTCGGGTCTTGTCGAAATAGGCAATGCCGCCTTCACCCTTGGCGTACCGAGCTTGAAGAACCAAGGTGGTACCGTGCTCCACCTGGGCACCGCTGGCTTCAATATCGGCATGGATAATCTCGGAAGCGCGGGTGGCAGCTTCATGACCAACAGCGCCCTCGCGTTTAACGCGGACGAGTGGACCAACACCAGCCAGATACAGGCCAGCCGCCTGGATATGGATATCAAGCGCCTGACCCAAACCAACACGGGCGCCTTGCTGGCGATCGATAGCCTGAATCTTGCCGGCAATCGATGGAGCAACGACGGTCGTATCGAGACCGATGGCTCTCTTGAACTGACCCTTGCCGGCGACTACAGCGGCAACGGCGCGTTGCTGGCTCAGGACGACCTCACGCTGAAGGCAGCGAACATCAGCCTTGGCCAGAATGGCGAGGTGCGCAGCGGCGGCTTCGGTACTTTCACAGCCGCCCAGACGTTCAACAATACCGGCATTGTTACCGCCACTACCGGTCTCGAACTCAACGCTGGCAGTGTCCTGAACCAGGGCACTCTTGGCTCGGCTGAGGATTTGCGCATTGTCACGCCAAGCCTGAGCAACGTTGGCGGACTGATTTTCAGCGGCGCAAACATGGACTTGTTCGCGAATCAGCTGACCAACCGTAAAGCCGATATCTATAGCCTGGGCAACCTGCTGGTGGCAGCGAATTCGGACGGCGACAAGGCCAGCCGCTTCAGCAACCTTTCCGGAACGGTAGAGAGCGCTGGATGGATGCGCGTAGCGGCATCCTTGCTGGAAAATGCTCGCGAGACATTGGACATTTCCAGCAGCAAGTACGCGGCGCGCCTCTATTACGTGGGCTGTACGGACTGCAGCGGCACCAACGAAGACGGCTTGTTCAAGCTCGAAGAGATCGACCGTACCACGGCCACCAATGTGAGTGCCCAGGCGCAGCTCTTGGCCGGGGGCGACATGGGGCTTGTCAGCGATACGCTCTCTAATCGCTACAGTCTGATGGCCAGCGGTGGCGACCTGCACATCGACACCAACCTGTTCAACAACCAGGGCGCACAGACGGGCACCGTGTTGACGTCCCGGCAGCTGAAGACTCATCGAGTCAGGGCCTATGCCGTTGAATATCAGAAGCAAGACGCCAACGATTTTACCAATCTCCACTGGCACACGAGTCCCAACTTCACCTCGGCCAATATCGCGCGCGATCTCAATGCTTTTATCAACAAGCATGTCGAATACACGCGCGAAACCTACGCGCCGGTGCTGAGCGATGTCGTGTATTACCACGCAACGGTACAAGCTGCTGGGGATGTGACAATCAATGCTTCTCAGCAGCTAAACAACAGCGTGATCAACCCGTCGTTTGCCTATGTGGGCGGGGGCTCGCGGGACCCGGACACTACGACACCCGGCACTTCCATTTCCACTCAGGTCACCTTCAAGCCGCAACTGCCGCCGGACCTCGTGCAGCAGGTGGTGGACCCGCTGACCCTGCCGGGCTTCAGCCTGCCGCAGGGCCAGAACGGGATGTTTCACTTCAACCCCAGTGGCTCGCACAACTACCTGATCGAGACCAACCCGGCCTTCGCTAGCCTGAAGAACTTTCTCAGCTCGGACTACATGCTTGGCCTGCTCGGCTATGACATGGATGCTACGCAGAAGCGCCTTGGCGACGGCTTCTACGAACAACGCCTGATTCGCGAAGCCATCGTCGCGCGCACCGGTCAACGCTACCTGGCGGGGCTGACCAGCGACGAAGCCATGTTCCGCTACCTGATGGACAACGCCATCGCCAGCAAGGACGCACTTGGCTTGAGCCTTGGCGTTTCGCTGACTGCCGAACAGGTTGCTGCGCTGACCCATGACATCGTCTGGATGGAAGAGCGCGAAGTCATGGGCGAGAAAGTGCTGGTACCCATGCTCTATCTGGCTCAGGCCGAAGGTCGTCTTGCTCCGACCGGCGCGCTGATCCAAGGCCAGGATGTCGCCCTGATCGGCGGGACCAGCCTGAACAACCAGGGCACTCTGCGTGCCAGCCAGAACCTCGATGTTACTGCCGGCAACATCGCCAACAGCGGCTTGATGCAGGCCAACGAGCGTCTGCAACTATTGGCAACGGATAGCATCCGCAACGCCGCAGGCGGCATCATTGCGGGCCGCGATGTGACGGCCCTCGCCCTGATCGGCGACATCATTAACGAACGCAGCATCACGACTCACGAAGCGACTCTTGGCTCGCGCTATCAGGACCGGCAGGACTTCGCCGACAGCGCGGCGCGTATCGAGGCGGGCAACGACCTCCAGCTGTCGGCTGGGCGAGATCTGCTCAACGTCGGTGGAGCGCTCAGTGCGGGAGGCGATGCAAGCCTGAGCGCGGGCCGCGACCTGATCATCGCCAGCCAACAGGAAGAAGACGCCTATGCCCGCAAGGACCGTAAATCACGGACCAACCAGCAAGTAATCACCCAGCACGCCTCCGACGTAAACATTGGCGGTGACCTAGTCATGCAGGCCGATCGCGATCTGACCGTGATCGGCAGCAGGGTGGAAGCGGGCGGCGACATGGCGCTGCGGGCGGGTGAGAACCTCACCATCGCCTCCGCCGCCAACGAATCGCACTACGAGCACCACCGTAAAAGCGGCGGCAAGAAGGTCGATATCGTGCGCGACAGCGTCAAGCAGCAATCGGCCGAGCTTATCGCCGGCGCCAACTTCACCGCGATCTCCGGTGCCGATACCACCATCGTCTCCAGCAGCATCAGCGCAGGCAACGAGGCCTATCTCTACGCCGGCGGTGACTTGAATCTGCTCGCCGCCCAGAACAGCGAATACTCGCTGTATGACATGAAGAGCAAAGGCAGTTGGGGCAGCAAGAAAACCCAGCGCGACGAAGTCACCACTGTTCGCAACATTGGCAGCACCATCAGCACCGGCGGCGACCTGACCCTGGCCAGCGAAGGGGACCAGCGCTACCAGAACGCGCGACTCGAAAGTGGCAGCGACCTGACGCTGGACAGCGGTGGAGCGATTGCCTTCGAAGCGGTGAAAGATCTGGATCAGGAGAGTCACGAGAAGAGCAAGAACAGTTGGGCCTGGACCTCCGCGAAAGGTAAAGGCACGACCGACGAAACCCTTCTGCAAAGCCAACTGATTGCTCGGGGCGAAACGGTGATCAAGGCCGTGGATGGCCTGAACATCGACATAACGCACTTTGATGGCAAAACCGTGAGCCAGACCATCGACGCGATGGTTCAGGCTGACCCGGAACTGGCGTGGCTGAAGGAGATGGAACAGCGAGGCGACGTGGACTGGCGACGTGTGAAGGAAGTGCATGACTCCTTCAAGTACAGCCACTCGGGATTGGGCGGTGCGGCAATGATTGTCATCGCTATCATCGTGACCTATCTGACGGCGGGAGCGGCAAGTGGAATGGTAGCCGGCGCTGCGGGAGCTGGTGGCGCTAGCGCTGGCGCCGCCGCCGGAGCAGCGGCGGCAGGAACAGCCGCTGCCGGGACTGCTGCGGCGTCTACCTCGATATGGGCAGCCGCTACGGCAACAACTGCAGCCGGATGGGCAAATGTGGCTGCAACTGCGGCACTGACCTCGGCAGCCAGCGGTGCGGCCATCAGTACCATCAATAACCGAGGCGACTTCGGCGCGGTACTCAAGGACGTGACGTCTAGCGATGCGCTGAAGGGATATGTTACGAGCGCCGCAATTGCTGGGCTGGGTAGTTATACCCAAGGCTGGGGACGTGAGTTCACAGTGGAAGGCAACTACAGAGTGGTTGATGCCGGTGAGCGCTTCAAAGCTTACGCAATGAATACGACGCTTAAAGGTATGCTCGCGGGAGATGATGACGCTAAAACTTGGCTGACCATTGCCGGATCAGGTGCGTTGATGGAACTGTATCAATACTCGGTGGGGAGGGAGCCAGACGCTCGACCTGGAGTAGACCGCCCAGATGGAAGTGCATTTGATGAGTCATTAGGTTACGTGCCACGAGTATGGGTGGATGGAGAATGGCGAGAAGGGAAGAATATTGGATTTAATAGGTTGATAGGAGAAAGCGGGTGTCAATATTTTTTCTCGATTTGCCATGGTTCGCCGGTTAGTAATTCTTTGAATAGTGTTGCGGGCCTTAATTCATTTGCTGCTTTGCATGATCAATGGATGGTCGATCTTGTTGGTTTTAAGGGTGAAACACCAATAAGTATTTTTGAGAATTTTGGAAGTATGCCACCCGCGCTGCTTATTAACTATGGTGCTTTGTATGATAAATATATTTCTGAGCTTGAGCGGGTTAGGCGGTTTAGCAGTTATGGCGAGGAAGATTAGCATGGTTGCTATAATGACTTTACTAGTTGGTTGTTTTTATCGGGCGGGCTGGGAAGGCGATAGAAATAAGTTTGTTGGTCTAAAGCTGGATCCTGAATTGATTTTAGTTGATGGATATTATGCTCCGCTTGATTTTATCAACTATTTCTTTCATTGGTCGTCTGGTCGTAAGTTTGATAGGGTTGAGCCTGAGGGCGGTGGTACAAGATATTACATAACATATGGCGGTGAATGCAGGTATTCTATTTTTCTGGATGGAGATAATGTCATGCGTTCTTGGCGATACGAGACCAGTAATCGTAGCCAGTGTATTGTTTATTAGTGCGCGGTTTGAATGTGGAGGTGGTTTAGAAGCGAAAAGGGGACAGTTTATTTTCCACCTAATTGGCTAAGCGGAAAGTCATCAATGGATGAGGTTGTTATACCAAGGATGGAGATTTATTTTCGGTTGGTGAGGGTGACAATAAATAAATCTCTCCCCTTTTTGCTCATGTATTTCTTGACCGGTTGCTCCGGGGCTTTTCAACCGCCCCCGCCATACTATATTAGTTGGACTAAGCCTGGTTCGTCCCTCGTAGATATAAAGAAAATCATTTTGGAATGTGGTAAATACAGCCCATCAGGAACCTATCCAGAGAACGGCGTGCCGAGTAGAAATGAGATGGCGCTTGGGTATTATTGCATAGTCAATTCAGGCTTTACTTACCTAGACCCATTCAAGGGAGGTGAGCCGAATAATAATAGTTGGTGCCGAAATAACCCTTATCTGCCAGCCTGTCAGCCCGGAGCCTTGATTCCTAAGCCGAGTGTTGAAAAACGGCTGCGTAGCAACTACTGCCGATCAAGGCTGAGTTACGGTGAGTGCATGGTTATTTTGCACGATATAGATGGCATCATATGTCCTCGTCGCAATTATGAAAAACCCCCGCTTGAGTGCTTGCCATGAGCCATAGTGGAGTTCCTTTCAAGTGGTCTTTGGTGTGGAAATTAGGATTTATTGGAGAGCAGTTTGAGTGCGTAGCGGTTTATTTGTTGATAAAAAATATTATGTTATTAGAGGCGTGTCTGTACCCTTTCTTAGTTTCTCTAGGCAGGTTGGTTTGTCGTAGCATTATTAGGTCGGTGATATATAATCCCTATTATTTTCATATAGTATTAACGACTTCGCTGCTTGGAGCTTGCTATAACTTCTAGTTCTCGTCTATAGGCGCACCCCTTCGGGCTCGTCGAAGGGCCAGCTGTTGGCAATGCCGTCGGGGAGGGTGAGCCCCTTAGTGGCTTGATAGACGTGCTGGACGAGCGCTGAGGTGAGAGTTTTTGCAGCGTGAAACAGGCACGAAGCCTGTGACAGGATGGCAATTGAATTTCACGGCTATATCCGCGAGCATTTGCCCCCGAATCAGACCCGTTCCAACGTAAAGGACTACTCATGAACACTCGCTTGGCTCTGCTGTTTCCTCTCAGGAGAAAAAAGGGGACAGATTTATTTTTCACCTGGTCGACTAAGCTGAAAGCCTCAAGGGAAGGAGGTGGTTATGCCAAGGATGGGAAGAATCGTATTGCCCAACTACCCACATCATGTGGTGCAGCGTGGTCACGATCGGCAGGTGGTGTTTGCCGCTGAGCAGGATTATCAGCGTTACATTTCTGATCTGCGTGATCTGAAAGATGTCTCGGGGTCAACGTCTACGCCTATTGCCTGATGACCAATCATGTTCACCTGCTACTAGCGCCCGGCGAAGCTATCGCCGGGTTGGCTAACTTGATGAAGGCGCTGGCAGCACGTGCCACCCGTTATCGGAACCGCTTGGAAGGACGAACCGGTACTCTCTGGGAAAGTCGCTACAAGTCCAGCGTGGCCGAGTCAGACACCTACTTGCTTGCCTGCTGTCGTTACATCGAGCTAAACCCGGTTCGAGCCCGTATGGTTGCCGAGGCGGGTGATTATCCCTGGTCGAGCTACCGGTTGCGGGTTGCGGACCAAGCCGTGAACGATTGGTTGGATACAGACCCCTGTTTCATCGCGCCTGGCGAGACACCTGAAAGACGCCGTATCCGATACATGGAGTTCATGCGCCAAGTCGTACCGTCAAGAGAAGTTGATCTGATCCGTGCCGCCCTGCTGAGAGGGCAGTTAACCGGAAGTGCTCGTTTCGTGGATGAAATAGAGAGAATCCAAGGGCAACGGGTTGAACTACGAGGACAGGGCCGGCCCAAGCTGAAGCCCGAAAAATAAATCTGTCCCCTTTTTCTCTGTCCCCTTTTTCTACTGGGGTTTGGACAACGGTAGTCGAGAATGCTAGGGAGTTTGGCGGGAAGTGGAAAATGTATTTGAATGGCTAGGTAGGAACCGGCTTCACGTTGCCGCGATAATGGCCGTTGCATCGTTTGCCAATTCTTGCAGGTTCTGGGGGGAGTGGAACGAGTTTTACAGCGTTATTGTAGTTCAGTTTCTGTTTGGGCAAGGTTTTGTTTCGTATATTGGTGGGAAGGAGATCAACGTAGCTCCAGGGGCGGGGGTAAAGGTGGGAGCTCCTCCTGCTTTAAGAGCGGCTGTAGGCTCGGGAGTGTTCTTTGTATATGTTCTTATGTTTCGGTTTTCCGGCTACGGATAAGCTATTCGCTTAAGAGAAAAATTAATCACTACGTGGCGACTTGGTTGTTGTAGGTTGGCTAAGGATGGTCTGAAGCAGACCTGTATTTCTGGCGGGCTTCTACCCCTGTCGATTATGAAAGAATATCTCGGCTGTTACAGAAGATTTGGCGGAGGGTAAGTGAGTAAGCGAACTGGTTGGAGGGCATGCTTGTATGTCTTTGCGTCATACACTTCTGTTGTGTTCGTGGTGGGTTTTGCTTCTGCGCTTATAGCAAGGGTTTATTTTTATTTTCAAGAAGGAGTTTTGCGATTAGATTTTCTCGCGGATTTTGTGAGAAGTTTAGAGCTTGGTATAAAGCTAGGTGCGTTATTTTCTGTAATTACTTTGGCGGGAATAGCCTATGAGGACTATAGGAAGTCTAAAGAACGTTAGCGGCCCATAACCGCATATGGTTCGCCAATAAAGTAGTAAATCCCGCAAATGGTTTGAGCCGTGGCTAACGATGGCAGGATCTAACATCTGTACGCGGCACAGACCGACACCAATTGCATGTCCTCGCTATATCGGCCGGAACCCTGTGCGTGCCGGCATGGTGGTCGACCCGAGCGACTATCGCTGGTCTAGTTAGCGCAGTCGCATGCAATGTGATAACCGTCAAAGAGTTCGCCGTAA
>Ga0233386_1000292_pt1 | contig 14242 bp, 17 predicted proteins | sample ElkDunMinimDraft_17_FD_191544 | JGI IMG/M metagenome (GOLD analysis project Ga0233386, IMG submission 191544) | Fecal eukaryotic communites from dung pellets of Tule Elk in California, USA - Elk Dung G4 | ecosystem: Host-associated > Mammals > Digestive system > Large intestine > Fecal | place...
CCCATTGATAGAGGGTATACTACGGCAGATCCGGCCGGATTTTTTGTTCCACACGCCGATGTTTCACGTGAAACACGAACATTTGTTCGATAGTACCCGGACAAATGTCCCATAATCGGGACTGTCCCATAAATCACTCATATTGTAATATAGAATTATATATGATATACTGAGATCCTGAATCGTTAATGATTCAGGCGGCCAAACTCATTTACATTATTTCATTATTTAGGAGGAACAATTTTATGAAGAATTTTGGAAAAGGCAACAGTACTGTCATTGGTCAGATCCCGGAGGGGACACCATATAAGAAGGCCAAAGATCTGTATGGAAAATACGAGCGTGGACAGCTTACGGTATACGGATACCTGAGAACACATTCAGACAAATACAACCGTGATGGATATGTCCTCTGCTGCAGGCTCGACGGTGAAGATTTCATGATGAATGTACCGGAGTGGTACGGTAAGAAATTGGAAGCAGACTTCCAGCAGTCCGGACAGACTGCAGAAGAATATTTTCATAACGGAAATGATTCTATTGAACTGATCGAGCCCTTCGAAACAAATAACGGTAATAAGTCCGTTTCAATCATGGTATATGAGGATTAGCAGCAAGGAAGAGCCATAATCCTATTATATACACCTCAACACCTTTTGGATCCTCAGGTGGCCGCCCTGAGGATCCTTTTTTTTGTTGACATAAATATATCATTTTGATATTATCAGAATAGAAACACATGGTTTCCATAATATTAAGGAAGGAGATTTTTACAATATGACAGTAAATCAAATTTATCAGTTGTTAAATGATACTGCAACTCAGTGTTACGGTTCTCAGGCTGTAGCCACACTGGATCTAGAAAATATGCTCTCACTTCGTGAAACAATTTTTTCCGCCGGTGCTGATCTGTTCCTGAATACCCTTGTGGATCGGATTGGGAAGACCGTTATCCGGACCCTGGACTTCACTTCAACTTTTCCTAAATTCATCATGGAAGAATTTGAATTTGGGGCAATTCTCCAGAAGCTTACGGTTGATCCTATGATGGCCCAGTCTGCAGAGTGGGCAAATGTAGGAAGCGGTGGATTTACTCCGAATATGTTTAAAATCGACAAAGTTTCTGTGCGTCAGGATTTCTTCCGCAATAGTAACGCATGGGAAATTGACATCACGATTCCGGATACCCTGTTTAAGAGTGCTTTTGAATCTGCATCTGCTATGGAAAGTTTCATCACGGCTATCTTCGACACAATGACAACTTCCATTAATATGCAGCTTGAAAATGATACCCGTCTTGGTATCCTCGGATTTATCGGTGAAAAGCTCAATGCTTCCAATGGTGTTGTTGATCTTCTGGCGCTGTATAATCTCACTGCTGCAACTCCTATTACGGCTGCAGATGCCGCAATGGTAGACAAGGAGTTTCTCCGGTTTGCAGGTAAGATCATGAGAAATTACATCACATATCTTCGTAAACCATCTGTGCTTTACAATGTAGCCGGCCGTGTTCGGGCAACAGCTCGAGATAATATGCACGTGCTTATGCTTACAGAGTTTGCTTCCGCTTGTACAACTTATCTTGAAAGTGATACTTTCCATGATGAACTTGTGAAGCTTCCTCTTTATTCCGAGGTAGAATATTGGCAGGGGACCGGCACAACAGCTCCGAATTTTGACGACTGCAGCTCTATTGATATAGAGATTCCGTCCGATGGAACAGCTGTTACTCAGTCCGGAATTGTTGCCGTATTTATGGACAGGGAAGCTGTAGGAACCGGTCTTTATGATCGCTTTTCTGCAGCTGATCGGAACAATAGGAACCGCTATACCAACTATACCGAAGGATGTAATATCCAGACTTTCGTTGATACTTCAGAAAATGGAGTAATCTTCGTTGTTCAGGATCAGACACCGTAATCTAGGTATTTCTTCCGGTTATCTCGGACAATAGCCGGTTAAAATACATCATACCTTCTCGGGGATCAGATAATGCCCTATCTGGTCCCCATTTTTTAAAAATAGGAGGTCACATCATGACATTTTCCGACGTACTCACGGCTATTGGTTCTTACTGCTTCCCTATTGTTGTTACGTTATATCTTCTCTGGGAAAGACAGACCTATATCAAAGATCAGACAAAAATTCTGCAGGAATTAAAAGAAACGATTGTTATTTTGAATGAAAACATATCAGATCTAAAGATTGAAGGAGGTGTGAAAAATGCTGGAACAGCGAAAAAGAATAATTGAGTTTGCCATGTCTCAGGTGGGAACCTGTGAAGATCCAAAGGGAAGTAATAAGCAGAAATATGGGGCATATCTGGATGAGCTTCCGTGGTATCTCAGGAAAAACAGCAGCGGAAAAGAATATATCCACAAAGTGAACGGCTTTAACTGGTGTACTTCCTTCGTGGACGCATCCTATATCATGACTTTTGCTTTGCAAAAGGCCCGTGATATGCTTTACCGGCCCGCTATGAATGATTACGGTTCCGTTGTCAAATATGCGTACAATTATTTCAAATCAGCCGGGGCCGGTTTTACCAAAGATAAATATACACCTCAGCCCGGAGACGTGATCTATTTTCAAAATAGTGAAGGTCTTTCTCATACCGGCATAGTTATTGACATCCTGAATGGCAAAGTCCGGACCGTTGAGGGCAACACTTCCAGCGACGGAAAAACAAGCTGGTATGTGGCCCAAAAAGTATATGATTTGAAATCATCTTATATCTATGGTTATGGTGTGCCGAATTATGCAGAGGAGGGAAAAGAGATGAAATTTACAGACCTTAGGAACCTGAAATATGTAAAAGGTAATGTCATGAAGGGCGATGCCGTCCGGATGGTGCAGAGTGTGGTAAAGGTCGATGTTGACGGTTCCTACGGACCGAAGACGGAGCAGGCAGTAAAGGACTTCCAGAAACAGGAAGGTATAACCGTGGATGGTTGGGTAGGTCCTGTCACCTGGGAAAGAATTTGGAGGAAAGCGGAATAATGAATGTAACCTTTTATAAAAATCTCTCAGATAAAAGGGCATTATCCAAATCTCTTACACAGCTGGAAAGTGTAACGGCAATAATGAAAGATGATTGTGACATTTTAAACCCTACATTGGAAGTTTTATCTTTTTCCGGTTTAGCCGGCGCTAATTATATGTACATATCCGATTGGAAACGATATTATTTTATCGATAAGATCACTGTATCCAGAGGACAGAGAGCGCTGATCAGCGGACACGTGGATGTTTTATCCACATATAAAAGTGGGATTTTGGGCTGTTCTGCGGTGGTTAGCCGCCAGCAGAGTAAGGGTAATTACTACTTAAATGATCCTGTATACAAAACTAGGCAGTACAAGATCACCACAGTGCAGGAATTCCCGAATGAGTGCTTCACCCGTGACGGTTCCCTGATCCTCGCTGTTGCTGGTTCTGAAAGTGAGGTGACACCATAAATGAATAATTACGACAGCCGGGAATTTATGCTGTTAGGGCAGAGGGTTGACACATCTGTATTTTGGGCCGGCGGCCCACAACCGGAATATGTAACGGTAGACGGTCATAATTTGCATATCTGGGATTTACCACAAATATGGGCACATAATACGGCAAACTGGGTAATGGATATCGGTGTAAAACCCTTCTCCATTTGGCAATGGTTTCAGGATAATATTTCATCCATAGATGATTTTGACTGGAGTACAAGTGCGGATGAATATACTAGGTATATCTATGCTTTCGACGAAAATGGCTTAATTGAGGACTATTCCGGATCTACTAAAGCATATTTTTGGATTGCATTGATCAGTCCCACAACAGAAGTGACCTTCTATTTCACAACGTGGGGGAATGGTTCGGGTGTAACAGCTAGTGACTTTGATTCTAATTCCATGCCCTATTTGAATGGTTTCATTGATGTCCTCCATGAGAATCTAAATTACTATGGATTTAGACCATCTGCTGGTCTTAACGATAATGATATATGGGCTGCTTGCTGCACGATTGCTACACCACAGCAGATTTTTACTCCGGATCTTACCAATGGAAATAATTACACAGACGAATGCCTGTACATCCTGCAGAATGGTTTTTATGCACAGCAAAATCCTTTAGTGGGTGAAGACAAATATAATGATCTTTTTGGATACATGAGCATTTCCGGAATTACCGGGATGATGGCAAATGGTGCTATTGGTGCAGTTTCACAAAATGGCCTCGGTGCACAATATGGAAGTCCTCCCCAGATTGGTTTTTATCCGGATCTTGTCAACGGAACCATCGGAGGAGCAAAAGCATCCCTGTACGAATTTGTATACAAACGATGGAATTACTTTCAATATGATCACATTCCTTGGAATATGACATCAGAACACCTGCCCTTAGGGATAATTGACATTCCCTCTGAGTCGGATGCAGATGTGGAACTTGCAGAGGAAGAAGGCGGTGAAGGTGAGTATATACAGGAAGACGAAACGCAGGGAGATCAGGAGCTTCCCGGCGGTACAGGATCTGATGGTGAAAGTGGCGGATCCGGAGTAACAGGAACACACATGGCACACCTGTATAACCCAACACCTACACAGATGAAAACGCTGGTAGATAATTATCTTTGGGATGATACCTTTATGGACAATATCAAAAAGATATTTGTCGGCGATCCCATGGATTCCATCATTTCCCTTGGCTTTGTTCCGGTAGATCTTACACCTTTCCAGGGACAATCAGTCAATGCTGTAATTGGTACGTATGAGTGTTCCAGCGCTCCAATCTATCCTCTGACCACAGATTATATTGAATTGGATTTTGGAACGGTTACCGTCAAGGAAAAGTGGGGATCTGCTATGGATTATGATCCCTATTCCACAGCAGAGATTTATCTTCCCTACATAGGATTTCAAACACTATCCATGTCCGATATACTCTATCCGACCACCAAGGCCACAGGAGGCATGGGATTGGCTACCGGCGAGATCCATCTGTATTATAAGATCAACCTTTTTACGGGTGATTGCGTAGCACTCATATTTGCTAAAGGCACTCCGCAGATCTCCGGAACAATAGCAAAGCAGCACCTGATTGCACAATTTGCAGGAAATTGTATAGAATACATACCTTTTACTGGCGCAAACTATGCAAGCTATTATAAAAATATTGCTGGGAATGTACTATCAGGGATCTCATCCATAGGTACGATTGCAGCAGGTGCAGCTTTGGGAAATCCGCTGATGACTGTAGCTGGTGCAACATCACTGGCATCCTCCGGGATGATCTCCCAGCCTCCACAGGTACAGAGATCAGGAACCATGGCGGGTGGTACCTGCAGACTGCAATACCGGACACCGTTTATCCGGTTAACACGGCCGTCGCAGTCTCTGGCCCTTGCACAGCCCGACACAGAAGTGCTTAACCAAAAAGGGTACAAAAATTTGGAAGGAGTAGCGTGTAATTTTTATGTTGAGGAATTGGATGATTGCCTTGGATTTACAGCTGTGGAAACAGTAGAACTTAAAGGTATCAGCGCCACAGATACGGAACTTGAGGAGATCCGGAAGCTGCTGCATGATGGTGTTTTTATCGGTACCGGACATTAAGGAAGGAGTAAAGAAATGACCGCACATAAGAGAAATAAGAAACGTTTGGAGTGGATGTATGATGTTGCGGATGTATCATCCGGATATGACTACTGGTTTTACAAGCTCCTCAATTACTGCCTTGGGATCTATAAATACACAGGCCTTCCAAAATCGCTTCCGGGACGTGAGATCCTGATGAACCTACTCATGACCGGCCATGCAGTAATATTTCAGAACAAAAATGAGTTGGTTACGACAAAAACAGTCCTCTATGATTTTGATATGTACTACCGGCCCACCAAAGCAACATATGGGAATGTCCGGATCTTCTCCCGGCAGCTTAAGCTGGGAGAAGATGCGGAGGTGGTATATCTTAACCGGATTGAGGGAAATGTCCTTACCAATCAGGCAGTAGATTCGGGCCTTAGATCCTTTATTCTCAGGTATGCTAGGCAGCTGGCTGACATCGAAAGTACTGCAAACATCTACGCAGTAAATATGCGTATGGCCAGCTTCCCCTGTGCTTCGGATGATATCACCAAAGAGCAGGTAGAAAATTTCTACAAAAAGATTGCCCTTGGTGAGAAAGCCGTTATTATGGATAACATGATCCTCGAAATGTTCCGGAATGTGGAAGTTGCAAACAGGATCACGAACGACACCCTGAACGATATTTTGATTGCACGGGATAAAGTGCTTGCTAACTTCTTTCAGGACATTGGTATCAAATACCGGCAGGAGCAGAAAAAAGCACAGCTCACAGAAGATGAAGTCGAAGCGGATGAACAGATCCTTGTGATTGATGTAGAACAGATGCGTGAAGTCCAGCAGGAAGGTTTTGATCGTGTGAATGACATGTTTGGTACGGACATCAGGGTACAGATCAATCCGATCTATGACCGGAAGACATATACAGGAGGTGCGAAAGATGATAGTAAATCAGACACCATATCCGATTAGTTTTGAAATGAAAACTGCACAGGCCCTGACCTGCAGATATGGAGAGGTAGGACGGCAGTACAAATTTATTGCAGATATTGATCTCACCGGCCTCTCTGCCAACCTTCAGGTGATCAAACCGGACGGAACCTTTGTGATCGAGGATGCATCTGTTGTGGTGACAGAGGATGAGCAGTATATCGTGGTGGAGATCCCTCTGCAGGCCACAGTGGTAAAGGGTGTATGCAGATATGATATCAATCTTTACGAGGATGAGGATCTGATGCTCTACACTGCGGAAGGGCCCTTGTGGGTAGATGATCAGTTGATCACGGAAGATATGATTGAAAGTGTGGCTGAGGTTTATGGCCTTCGGTTTCCACAGGATTTCCTCACTGTGGAAAACCTTGTGGATATTGTTAATTATGTGAAAGCACAGATTATCAATGATGAAGCGATTGCAGAAGATACAACATGGAGCAGTCAGAAGATCGAACAGGAGATATCCGGAGTAACCCCGGATATTGATGTATCAAAAACAGTAACAGGAAATCCCATTGAATTTTCTGATGGTGCAGATGCTCCGCTTGTTAAGTGCGTGACACAGATCACCGGATATCAGGAAGGAAGTGGAACTCCCTCTCCCGATAATATCCGTCCGATTGTGGCATATAGCACGGGCACGATAGAAGTAGAGGACGGGGACGGAAATACAACCACCCACACCACCACCTACCCCTCTGCTATATATAGAGGGAGTGAGGATTGCGTGGAGGGGGAAGTGGTTACGGAATGGGGCGTAATTGCTTCTTATTCCGGGGAAACACTTCCGGGTGAGTGGATAAGTGACCGTGACGAGTACGCACCCGGCACTACTCCGACCACAGGGGCGCAAGTGGCCTACGAACTTGCCACCCCCACCACCTCATCCGTCACCCCAACCAACCTACCAATCAAATCTCTCTCCGGCTACACCCACATAGAGAGCAGTACGGGAGATATGAATCTGGAATATCTAAAACAGACTTATGATCCACTTGCCGAACTGATCGAACGAAGCTCTATCCATGTGTACAGCACAGAAGAAAAGATTGTCGGGAAGTGGATTGACGGTAGTCCGGTGTATGAAATGACCGTTGATAAACACTTAAATCCTGTTTTGATGTATGCTTATTCATGGTATGTTTTTGATACATTGATGGACTCTATAAAAATTATTGATGCTTTTGGAATTGATGTCAATAACGGAATCATAAAGTCATGTTATCCAATAATTGCAGATTTCGATAACGGTGATATATCTGTAATGCACCTAAGAAACGGAGTTCAAATCGCTATGGGATATGTTACAATCCGTTACATCAAAACATCATAAGGAGGGAGATACATGTATATCAAAGATCTGATCACTCATGGCTTGACGATTCCGGAGAATCCTCTTTATAATAGTGAGGAATGGTTTTTGTTCTCAAAACAGTGGATCCTCCCCATCCTGCAGAGGTATTATGGCAGGCATGAAGTCCTCGACAGCATTGCCGATGATGGGGCACCTATGCAGAGCATTGTGGATGATGTCAAATCTACCATTGTTGTGCACCTTGCCATTAATACGTGGAAATATAAGCATCTGTATAATCTCTATGTGGCCCAGTATAATCCCATTTGGAATGTGGATGGCGAAGAGCGAACCATTACACATCGGAAAACATCCGGAACACTGGATAAAACGGATGGAAAATCCGGTGATGATACACTTGAATATATGGGGTCTGAAGGGCTTGCAAAGTCCGGTGATGATACACTTGAATATATGGGGTCTTCCAGCAAGGGTATTTCCGGAACCATATCTACGAAGAATTCCGGTGATATCCAGCAGGCAAAAACAACGTTCGATTCGAATACGGATTATGATACCGAAAAGACTACAGACACCACAGGAAAGGATAACACATACGGTAAAAAGTCGGATGGTACTTCAGATCCGTACTCGGAAAGTACATCCTTTACCAATAGGAAGGATAAAACCACATATAATTCCACGGATACCAGATCCTTTACCAACCGGAAGGACAAGACCACATATAACAGCACGAACACGATTGGAGAAGACACCACAGGAACCTATGATGAAGAAATCATCCATACAAGAGGTGGAAACATAGGCGTGACGATGACACAGGAAATGTTTAAAAGGGAAATGGAATTGGCCGGGCAATTCAAATTCTTCGACACGATTGCCCATGACATTGCTGCTACAATATCATATATATAAAAGAAAAAGGAGGTATGTACCATGTTAGCAGATTACTTTTTTGAGGAGTATGCAAAAACCGCAGCACCAAGGCCTGTGGAGGAACCTCCCCCGGAGATCCCGGTAAAGGACAGTTACACCAGAGCAGAGGTGGACGAGATCATTTCCAAGAAGCTGGAAGAAGCGGTGAAGCAGATGTCCGGAAAGGATGTCAAAGTGGAACCTGTTGCTCCGGATCCGGAGGACGGGCCCGGAGTAGAAACAGAATAAAAAGAAGGCCGGGAAGCTTCCCGGCCTTTTGCAACTTATAGGCAACTTATAAGCAACTTATAGGCAACTTATATCGTTCTCAGCTTTGTAAATACGGTCATAAAATCGTTCATGGTGAGATTGTCAGATCCTACAAACCAACCGTTCTTACGGATCATTTCTATGGTATCATCTATCTTTCCCAATTTCCGGTATCCCTTCGTGACGTATAGGCCCATCCGGTTACTGTTATTGGTATAGATCCTCGTATTGGCTTGTGGTTCTGTGGTCTTCCTCTGGATGTAAGCAAACGGCATTTTTAACCGGCTTGGTTTCTCCTCGTCACCGGTATACAATTGATATATGTTTGCCGGTTTCATGATGATCTCACAAAGGAACATGAGATCATCATATTCAAATACTACGCTGCATAGCGGCTTGTAAGGATCAATAAACGATTTATCCATGACAGTATACAGCTTCAACTCATCCCATCTATTGTTCGCAATGGACGTCTTAACACGCAGCTTCCGCTTGTCCTTTTTCTCTTCCTTACTGATCTCATCCTTATCTTCGAGATAGTGTGCTGCAATGAGCATATAATCTTCTTTTCCATCTTTTGCTGATCCAAGGAAAAGTTTGGACAGTCTCACTTCTCCCGGTTTATTTTTGGCCAGCTGAATTCCCCATGCCTGGGAGTATGGGTTTACTACACTTATGGTATTGGATACCAGCCACATCCGGAATCCCGGCCTTGATCTGCTGATCGTGCTCCATAGGTTCATCAGCTTCTCCGGTTCCGCAGAAAGATATTGTTCGGATGTCAGTACTTCCTCGTAGAGCAGATTCCAAACATTAGGGTATTGAAGAGATTTATATGATCCCTGTGTAGAAACGGCGAAGAAGTAACCAATATGTTCATCCAGCACACGCTTCCTCGTCCCCGTTTTTTCATCATCGATGGTGTGATACAGGTAGATCTTTCCCCGTGATACCGTGATACCTTCCCGTGTTCCGTCCGTCATATCTGCAATAAAATTCAGCTTATCCTCGAAGTACTGCTCGATCTCAAATGTGGTAGCCTTGTTTCTCCGGACATATCCAAAGAGTTTCTGATCGTACCATGCATCTGCCAGCAGCTGCGTGCTGATCTCGTAAGACTTGCCACGGTTACGGCCCGAGTATACAAAGCATACGTCAGGAGATCTCCCCGTTTCGTCTTTCACGGCTAATGTCTCTGATATTTCGTAGTCATGCCTCGGATCCTTATAGTACTTTTTAAATAGCTGTTTCCTTGTCATTATTTAATTCCTCCATATGTATATTCATGATATCAACATCTTTTATCGCTTTTGTGGATAACTTGTTGATAATGCATCCACCAGCTGTGTCGATCTCGTGACCATCGATCACTTCCTTGTGTGGGGTACACCACCTGTATAAAGCGGTTGTTCCAGTATTTACGGTAAAAACAAAATTGCTTTTAAGCTGGTCAAGTGCCTTCACCGGATCTGTGATGGATCCGGACATTTCTGCTTCCCTACTTAAGTATATAGGTTTCTCGCCATCCATGCCCGTGATGGTACGGGCCGGGATACCTGCTACCGTAATCTTAAGGTTTCCATTTTCTACGATGCCATAGCATTTGGAATGGAGGCCTTTAAAATGACTAACATCCGGTTCCGCTTCGAAGACATCGTAGTAGATCTTCTTCCCATCCGCAGACACAATATATGCTGCAGTCTTGTTCTTTTCCTTATTTAATGCTTCGATCTTGGATTCTGTTTCCGGATCTTTAAAGTAAAATATGCTGTCCGTATCACAGTACAGAACCTTATCGTATCCAATGCATTTGATATACTGGTACAATTCAAATCGTGCGAGGGATGTCACAGCACATCCAACCTGATACGGAAGGAAGCTGTTCCGCTTCCCATAGTATACCTGAAGTCCTTCTTCGATTTCTTCCAGCGAGGTGAACTTGGCATTGTGAACGATTGGTTCTTCTGGATCTGCCCGAAAATCCATCATGTAATCGTCCTTTAAGGGATTGGTAGCCATGCAGCCATAGATGGCATTTAACCGGTTCTTTGATAGCATCATATGGATCGATGCATTAAGCCATGGGAGAGATCCTTCGCCATACTCCTTAGCACAGCGCTTGACTTCGTTTTTCCAGTTGGTCTTCCCTGCAAAGTATGTGTCGATCACACCGGCTATGCAGTCCGGGCATACCTTATTTTTAAAGCGATAGACTTTGATCACTTCATATTCGAGATCATACTGATCGGAAATGATCTGCAAAGTATAGTTATCTAGATACGTAACAAAACTTCCCCGAACCATCTTCAGTAAACGGCCGTTATCACAGATCATGCGAGAGTTTTCGGCCAGCTGAAACATTTTTGATCTCTGCATAAATGGCATGGAGCACTCGTCCGCATTTTTCAATGCACACTTCGTAATCAGCAGTTTTGTGATCGTGTAAAACCTTGGATGCAGATCTAAGATCTGCTGGATGCGGATATCCCCATGCCTCTTCCGGTGATAGGATTTCATGCAGTCGTAGTAAACTTCTGCCTTACCAAACGGAAGAGGGTAGCATCGGATCTGTGAGGGATAATGGCTGCGGAAATCCCTGTGCCCTATGGGGCCTACCTGAACACCGGATTTGAAAAACCGATTGTTATGGGTATAACCGCCAGCATAGGAATTTAAGCAGAAGAGATAGGCTTCCGCATTAAGCACGCTGTTGTTGAAGTAATTGTTCCGGTAATAGTCATTATTGCAGGCAGACCGGAGATCTCTACGTACATATCCTGTGGCTGTGAGTGGTATGGTGGCCACATTATCATGTGTGAATTCCAGCTGTTTGGCAAAGCACTCTTCCATGCAGATCACGTCATTTTCGATATACTGCTGTTGCTGATCCGAGAGAGGCGTGTCCGGAAATAGGATCTGATTGTAGTCGTACATACCAATTTTCTTTTTGTGCTCCACATCAAAATCCGTACCCCACATTTCCAAAGACTTTCCCGTGAGAAGGTAAGTACATCGAAATTCAAAAGGTGGTTGCTGGTATACAATGATCTTTTTTCCATCCATGATACCGGATTTATTTTCATACCCCGGAAGATCACGCTGGATGTAAGGGATAAGGTAGGATAAGTCATAAGATGCATTGTGGATGTATACCACCATACGGTCATCTGTATTTAAGCTGTATAAGATGATTAGCAGCTTCATCCAATCAATCCATTTTTCTACCTCCCGGAAGAGACGAGTATGCCCATTAAATCTACAGCATATGGATGTGATCCATGTTTTAGGCACTGCAGGATTGTGGTTATGACTTGTTTCAATATCCAAAAATATTGGTTTATACCAATACCGGATGTGTGATTTTTTCTTGTGGATCCAGCCCATTTACTTAACCTCCTCTCATTTAAAATACTTCTGTATGCCTGCAAATTTGACTGTGAACATTTTTACAATATCATCATAACCGGCTTCCTTTAGTTTCTCAGCAGCTTCTTCGGCACTGTCTGAAAAATCATAAATGGCCATAGCTTCCTGAATACTTGTTAATTTCATTTCACGTTCATCTTTTACTTCGGAATTGAAAATATACCGCATTGCTTCATCCAGATCTTCACGGGACAATTCATACATGCTGGTATTCTCCATGATCGACATGACGGTTTCACTATCCAGCTTTATCCTTCTGTCCGGTTGGACATTATCCTTATATGCTTTCCAAATCTTTTCATATTCTTCCTTTGTGCCATCAAATTTGTACAGCTCTTTGGCAGTTTCGTAGGCTTTCTCGATAGCTTTCTTGGTTCCTCTGACTGTGCTGGTTCTATGCTCTAGGATCTGATTCAGCTGGTCGATGTAATCGGACATTTCTTCCGATGTCCAACCCCGGACATCTGCCGAGAAGCGGAGAGTGCCCTTGTCATAATCCAGCTTATACATCTTTCCTTCACCTTTAGGATCGGAGACAGCATAGTGCTCCACAGTCTGATAGGATTGTGATCGGGTTTCGAGGCCTTGCCTTTCAAGATCCCGGTACCGGTCATTGAGCTGCTTTGCCTTCCTTTTAATGATGGTTTTATATAGGTTCTGTTTGTACCGTTCTTCCTTCTCTGCAGCTGTTAACTTTGGCTTACTCGTCCTTTTGGCCATCTCTTACCCTCCTTACATAGTAGAGTGTTTCAACGACTTCTTCCTTGGTCTTGATCCGGACGTCACAGCGCTTGCAATAGCGCATCCGGTAGATCACCTGACCTGTGGATTCAAGAGTATTGATTGTTTGACCTGTTGTGGCAGGCCCTAAACAGTTTGGACACAAAAACATGATTAATCCTCCTTTTCTTTCTCAGATTCTATTTCATATTCTACGATAAAATATGGCCGATCTACAATAACCTTCCACCAAGTACAGGCGCCTTCATAGTACAGGCGCCTGATCAGATTGTTTACTTCGATTAAACTGGTACATTTCTTCCTATGTGTCATTTTCATCCTCCTCGTCATTTGTATGGATAAGATCATCACAGATCCAGAGATCATCCTGCAGACTTTCGATTAATTCATCCATATATTTGATATTTTCTTTTAATGATCGTGCAAGACTGAAATCTTCAATAAAATCAAGCTGCAGGTTCATTTTCAACACTTCAAAGTGAAGGGCCGATAACTTTCCAGAACATGTTTCAATGTCGGGTTTCACATTAGCAATTTCTTCCTCTGAAAATAGATCCTCGAAAATAGGATCATTTTTGTATTTGTCTTTCATAAGGTTTCTCCTTTCATTATTAAAATGATCTGTAGGGACATGACATACAGTGGCCGGTGCATTCATCCTCTGGACATGATCCGCATCCAATGTCTGATCCATCATCCCAAGCAGCTGCTTCCGGATCTCCATCACCGATGGTGTATAGATCTGCATAGTAGGGATCAATGTCATAGGGATTCAAATAACGATAGTCTTTCATGATACATACCTCCATAATATAGAATATTTCCGGATCAACCATCCGGTATGCTTCTATTATATAATACTATATAGTGATTGTCTAGTATGCATTTATGGGATAGTCCCGATTATGGGAAATTTGTCCGGGTACTATCGAACAAATGTTCGTGTTTCACGTGAAACATCGGCGTGTGGAACAAAAAATCCTGCCGGATCTGCCGTAGTATACCCTCTATCAATGGG
>Ga0233386_1000293_pt1 | contig 14225 bp, 12 predicted proteins | sample ElkDunMinimDraft_17_FD_191544 | JGI IMG/M metagenome (GOLD analysis project Ga0233386, IMG submission 191544) | Fecal eukaryotic communites from dung pellets of Tule Elk in California, USA - Elk Dung G4 | ecosystem: Host-associated > Mammals > Digestive system > Large intestine > Fecal | place...
GACCCCGTCGAGCGGGCTGACCACCCAACTCTGCGGCGACGCGCACCTGTCCAATTTCGGCATCTTCGCCACGCCCGAAAGGAAATTGGCGTTCGACGTCAACGACTTCGACGAGACCTATCCCGGGCCGTTCGAATGGGATGTCAAACGACTCGCGGCCAGTCTCGCGATCGCAGCGAAGGACAACGACTTCACCCGGAGGCAGCGGCGGCGCATCACCATTGCCTGCGCGTCCGAGTATCGGGAAACGATGCTCGAGCAGGCAGAGCGGGGGAACCTCGCGGTCTGGTACTCGCGGATCCAGCCGACCACCGAACTGGTCGAACTCCGCGACGAACTCGATTCGTCCATGAAAAAACGTGTTCGGAAGTTGCTCGAGAAGTCGGTACACAGCGACAGCGTGCACGCGGCCGGAAAACTGACCTCCGTCGTGGACGGGCGCCGCACGATCACCAGCCGGCCACCTCTGATCGTGCCGATCGAAGAAGTGTTCGCCGATGCCGATGCCACGCAGCTCTACGACGAACTGCATCGGCGACTGCGCGAATACGCCTCCACACTCCAATCCGATCGCCGCACCCTGCTCGCGCAGTTCGAATTCGTCCAGGCCGCGCGGAAAGTCGTCGGTGTCGGCAGCGTGGGCACCCGGGCATGGATCGTCCTGATGCGGGGGAGGGACGACGATCCGCTGGTGCTGCAGGCCAAGGAAGCGCAGCGGTCCGTACTTGCCGGGTACGTCGACGGGCCGCAGTACGAGAACGAAGGTGAGCGGGTGGTGCACGGCCAACGGCTCATGCAGGCCGCGAGTGACATCTTTCTCGGATGGCAGCAGGGTCCCGGAGTCGACGGTGTCCGGCGTGACTTCTACGTCCGGCAGTTGCGCGACGGCAAGGGGTCCGCGGTGGTGGAGGCGATGACGCCGAGAGGTATGGAGCTGTACGGGCGGCTGTGCGCCCGCGTCCTCGCGTACGGCCACGCGCGCGGGGGAGACCGCATCGCGATCGCGTCCTATCTGGGATCGGGCAACGAATTCGACGAAGCGATTGCGGGGTTCGCGAAGACCTATGCGGAGAGGAACGTCCGCGATCACCAGGAGCTGGTCGCCGCGATCGACTCGGGTCGAATCGCCGCGCGCACCGGTATGTGAGCGCGACGGCTCAGCGCACCAGGAGCCAGTTCTTGTCGTGCCGGTAGAAGGTGGAGCGTTTGAGCGGGCGGGGATTCGCGACCCCGTCGCGGGTGACGGTCGCGGCGGGCGAACCCAGTTGCATCGCCCGTCCCGTCAGCCACTTGTAACCGCCGAACCAGCGCGGCCGGTCGATTGCGGCGCGCAGTCCCGGCATCGCCGGTGTGGGCTCGACCCGGATACCGGGCACCGTGCCGGAGAACAGGCGGGTGTCGTCGACGTAGGCCTCCCCGACGAGACCGGACTCGTCGCCACACACGAGCGCCCGGCCGACGAGCGCGATGCCGGCGTCGTCCCGGATCAGCGGAATCGGCTTCGCCTCACCGCGCAATGCGATGGTGGCCGCTTTCGAGCCGCTGCGCAGGCCGTATGCCTCGGTGGCCGGAGTGCGCGACTCGGGTACGTACGCGAGTTCGATGTCGTCGAGCCGATCGAGGCGCATCAGCCGGGTCAGTGTCGCGGCGAATGCGGCATCGTCTCCGACGACGATCAGCCGGGGGTTGTCCACCGAGTCCGCTTGGGCGAGGACATCCTCGAAATCGTCCTTCTCCGGAAGCGCGGGAGCGGACAGCGTCGTCTCCGGGGTGAGAGTCAGCGGCAGGGGTACCTCGCCACATCTGAACACTACCGGGGTCAACAGAACTCCTCGCGAATGTCGGGTTCGTACGGTTGCAGGCTTCGGTCCACTCTAATCGGAAGGCGCCGGGCGGGGGTGGGACGCGCGGCGGTGCCGCGAGTCCTCCTGCAGCTGCCACCCGGATCGTGCCGATACCGGTGCCGGAGCCGGAGGCCGTGGCAGGGTGGACTACACTGTGGTCCCGGCTGCTGTCCGGTTCCAGGGCAGGACCCTGCAGGCGAGACCGCCCGCACGTAACACCTGTCTGAGGAGAGCGCGACATGCCGGCAATCGTCCTGATCGGAGCCCAATGGGGCGACGAGGGCAAGGGCAAAGCTACGGACCTGTTCGGCGGACGTCTGCAGTGGGTCGTGCGCTACCAGGGCGGAAACAACGCCGGGCACACCGTGGTGCTGCCCAACGGCGACAAGTTCGCTCTGCACCTGATCCCCTCGGGCATCCTGACCCCGGGCGTCACCAACGTCATCGGCAACGGTGTCGTCGTGGATCCGGGCGTGCTGCTCACCGAACTCGCCGGCCTCGAAGAGCGCGACGTCGATACGTCCCGCCTGCTGCTCTCGGCCGACGCGCACCTGATCATGCCGTACCACGTGGCGATCGATAAAGTCACCGAGCGCTTCCTCGGCAAGAGCAAGATCGGCACCACCGGGCGCGGAATCGGCCCCTGCTACCAGGACAAACTGGCCCGCGTCGGCGTGCGCGTCGCCGATGTTCTCGACGAGAAGATCTTCACTCAGAAGGTCGAGGCGGCGCTCGAGTTCAAGAACCAGGTGCTCGTCAAGATCTACAACCGCAAGGCGCTCGATCCCGAGCAGGTCGTCGAAGAAGTCCTCACCCAGGCCGAGGGATTCAAGCACCGCATCACCGACACCCGCCTCGAGCTCAACAAGGCACTCGACCGCGGTGAGACGGTTCTGCTCGAGGGCTCGCAGGGCACGTTGCTCGACGTGGACCACGGCACCTATCCGTACGTGACGTCGTCCAACCCCACCGCGGGTGGCGCGGCAGTCGGATCGGGCATCGGACCGACGAAGATCACGACGGTGCTCGGCATCCTCAAGGCGTACACCACGCGTGTCGGTTCGGGCCCGTTCCCGACCGAACTGTTCGACCACCACGGTGAGTACCTGGCGAAGAAGGGCGGCGAGGTGGGTGTGACCACCGGTCGCGCGCGCCGCACCGGGTGGTTCGACGCCGTGATCGCCCGTTACGCCACCCGCGTGAACGGCATCACCGACTACTTCCTCACCAAGCTCGACGTGCTGTCCGGGCTCGACACCGTGCCGATCTGCGTCGGCTACGACGTCGACGGGGTCCGTGTCGACGAGATGCCGATGACGCAGACCGACGTCCACCACGCCAAGCCGATCTACGAAGAGATGCCCGGTTGGTGGGAGGACATCTCCCACGCCCGTACCTTCGAAGAGCTTCCGAAGAACGCTCAGGATTACGTGCTGCGTCTCGAAGAGCTTTCCGGAGCGTTCATCTCGTGCATCGGTGTCGGTCCCGGCCGCGACGAGACGATCGTGCGCCGCGACGTCATTCGCTGACACAGGCCGCGCCGCACTGAAACCGGTTGCGCGGCTGAGCCTCGACGGTCCCTCGGCGGACGTGCGGCTCGCAAGCGTCGGTGTGCAGCGGCCACCATGTGGTGCGGAACAGGATCAGGTCGTCGGTGGCGCGACGATGCGCACCGACCGCGGCGGGCTGGCAACCGTGAAGTCATACCGTCGCGCAGCGGCCACGAACGGGTCGGCACTCGGATCGGTCGGCCAGTCGGCCTCTCCCGCGTTCCCGAACAGGCTGACCGCGTTGGGGTTCGGCCCGGTGGTGAACCAGGTTTGATACTGCAGCCCGGCGAAGGTGGTGGCGGCGAACTTCGCCGCCCACTCCTGAGGCACCGCGTATGGGGTCATGGTGACAAGCTCCCTGGTTGAACCGAAGTCCGCTGCCGTGTCCGCGCAGGTGTCGGCGAGCCGATGGTTGTGTGGCACGGTCAGGGTGGAGAGCTGGCGTTCGGCGGCGAATTCGTCGCTGATGATCCCGGTTGCCGCCAGCGCCTGGCCGACGGTCTCCCGGATCGCGGTGAGCTCGTCGTACGCGAGGTAGCAGGTGCCGCGTGGCGGGGTCAGATCGAAGCGGCCGCCGCCGTCGGAGGAGAACCACCAAGGGCCGTTCCCGGCGCGGTGCCCGCGTGCAGCGGCTGCCCCACGGTGAGTCCGCAGGCGGGGAAGTTGCGCAGCGGCCGGGTCGGCGGCCCCAGAGCGACAGTGTCACGACTGCTCACGCGGCCCACCGCTGCGCGTCGGCGCGGGCCAGCTCCAGTGCCGCGTCCAGGGGATGACCGTCGACGATCCAGTCGGCCGCAGTGCGGTCATCGAGCTCAGGCTGGGGGCTGCGAAGCCAGACTGCGCGGGTCCACGGGTCGGCAGCGTCGCGCAGGGTCCTCCACAGAGTGAGCAGGTGTGGGTGCACCGTTCCTGTGTCGGTGAACTGCCAGGTGGGGTAGACCCACCCGCCGCCGTCGAGTTGGCAGGCGATCACACTGCCCGTGGCTACAGCCTTGTTGACGGCTTGGCGGCTCACACCCCACCACTGTGTCAGCCCCGCGGTGTCGTAAAACGGGCCGATGAGCTGGTCGTAGACGTGGGGAAGTGCTGCAGTCATCGCGCGAGCGATCGACTTGACGTCTGCAAAGGCAGCGGGGGAGACGTGGGCTTCGCGTGCGCGGTCGAAAGTGTCCTGGACGCGGCGGGTGAGCTCGTCCATGAGCTCACGTTGTTGCTCGGCGAGGGTAACCATGCGAAAGCCTCCTGGTCGTCAACCGTGTCAACCCCAGCGTCATCTTCTGCGTCAACCGTGTCAACGAACGGAAGATGGGTGTTCTCATTCCACCCGCAGTCGCTGAGGTTCGTCTCCTGCGGGCCTGCCTCACCGACTGGCCTGACTCGATCGGTCCACTTTCGGCGATACTGGACCGGTGATCACGCGTGCGATAGGGGCCGGTTCGCTTGTCCGGGATCTGGGCAACTGGCAGGACGCCGGGGACCGCAGGCCGGCATACCGTGCGCTGGCCGACGGCATCCGCCTCCTCGTGCACGACGGTCGGGTACCGCTCGGGGTTGCGCTGCCCAGCGAACGCGAACTCGCGTCGGCCCTGTCGCTGAGCCGCACCACTGTCACCGCCGCGTACACCGCGCTGCGCGATGCGGGGTACCTCCGCAGTCGGCAGGGAGCGCGCAGCACGGTGGCGATGCCTGCCGAACGAACCACGGTCCCGGCGTCGGTGCCGGTGCTCGGTGAGGCGATCGACCTCCGCAACGCGTCGCTCGCGGCCCCGGCGGCCGCCATCGAAGCGGCGTACAGCGCGGCACTGGGATCGATGTCCGCGTATCTGGGCTCCCACGGCATGGAACCCGTGGGCGTCATGGCGCTCCGTGACGTGATCGCACGCCGGTACCGGGATCGTGGGCTGCCCACCACGCCCGATCAGATCATGGTGACTTCCGGTGCGCAGCACGCGATGCGATTGCTGCTCGGCGTCCTCACCGATCCCGGCGACCGGGTGATCGTCGACCACCCCACCTATCCGAATGCGCTCGAAGCGATCCGTCGTCACGGCACCCGTCCGGTGCCGGTCCCGGTGCGACCGGAAGACGGACCCGCCGGCGGCTGGGATCTCGACGGACTTGCCGGTGCCGCCCGCCAGACCGGCGCGCGCACCGCGTTCCTGGTGCCGGACTTCCACAATCCGACCGGGCTGTGTCTCGACGCGGACGGGCGAGCAGAACTGACCCGCATCATGCGTGACGCGAGGGTGACGCTCGTCGTGGACGAGACGATGGTGGACTTGTGGCTGGACGCCTCGCCACCGCCGCCCGTCGCCGCGACCTCGTTCGGAGGGCAGGTCGTCACCGTCGGGTCGACCGGCAAGTCGTTGTGGGGCGGGCTGCGAGTGGGGTGGATCCGTGCCGACCGGGACCTGATCGTGCGTCTCACCGGAGCGCGTATGGCAGTGGACCTCGGCACGCCGGTCATGGAACAACTTGCCGCCGCGCACCTGCTGTCGGACGTCGAGGACCTGCTCGATGCCCGCCGCCGCCTGTTGCGGGAGCGCCGCGCCGCACTCGTCGCCGCGCTCGCGGACCGGTTACCGGCGTGGAGATACACCATCGGGCAGGGCGGCATGTCGTTGTGGGCGAGGATGCCCGAACCGGTCTCGACGGCCCTCGCCGCGACAGGACCGAGCCACGGGGTGCTCCTCGCCGCCGGTCCCAGATTCGGAGTGCAGGGTGCGTTCGAACGATTCGTGCGGCTGCCCTACACCCAGGAGCCTGACACCCTGCGGCGTGGAATGGCCTCGGTTGCCGCGGCCTACAGCGCCGTCACCGCGGGATCGCCCATAGACGAGACCAGGATCGTCGTCTGAGAGACCACGAAAACCGCTGCCCCGCCGGAAGATCCGTCGGGGCAGCGGTCGAGCTCTGAAAGAGTCAGACCCAGAGCGTGTCGATATCGGTCGCCTCGCCGGCCGGCGCGGCGGGCTCACCCGACGGCGTGCGCGAGAAGCGCGGGGCGGGCGCGTGCTGGACGACACCGTCGACCTCGATCAGCGATCCCCGTGCGGCGAGATGCGCGTTCTGCGGCGCCTCCGCGAAAGTGAGGACCGGCGTCACGCACGCATCGGTACCGAGGAACACCTCGGACCACTCGTCGCGGGTCCTGCTGAGGAACTTCTCCGCGAACACCTTCTTCATCTCCGGCCACGAGGACTTGTCGAGCTGATGCGGCAGATCGGCCGGATCGAGTTCGAGACCCTTCAGCAGGAGCGCGTAGAACTGCGGTTCGATCGCACCGACGGCCATGTACTTGCCGTCCGAGGTCTCGTACACCTCGTAGAAGTGTGCTCCGGTGTCGAGCATGTTCACACCGCGCTCGTCGGACCACAGGCCGTTGCCGCGGAACGACCACATCATGTGCGACAGGGCGAGAGCACCGTCGACCATCGCCGTGTCGACGACCTGGCCGCGACCGGACGTCTGGCGTTCGACCAGCGCCGCGAGGATGCCGAAGACGAGGAACATCGAACCGCCGCCGAAGTCGCCGACCATGTTGAGGGGCGGGACGGGCCGCTCGCCCTCCCGGCCGATCGCGTGGAGCACACCGGTCAGCGAGATGTAGTTGATGTCGTGGCCGGCGGCGTTGGCGAGAGGACCGTCCTGTCCCCAGCCGGTCATGCGGCCGTACACGATCCGGGGATTGCGCTCGAGCACCACGTCCGGTCCGAGGCCGAGACGTTCGGTGACGCCCGGACGGAAGCCTTCGATCAGCACGTCGGCGCGCTCGAGCAGTGCGAGCACCTTCTCGATGTCCGCCGGGTCCTTGAGGTTCGCCTCGACGACGCGACGGTTGCGCTGGATCGGGTCGCGGTGGCCCGCGGGCGGGATCTCGCCGGGACGCTGCACGATGACGACGTCCGCGCCGAGGTCGGCGAGCAGGGTTGCCGCATGCGGTCCGGGGCCGAGTCCCTTGAACTCCACGACGCGGATACCCGCGAGCGGGCCCTTTTTCTCAACAGCTTCAGCGGACACTCGTCGAACCTCACTCCGATGCGTAGGAACTCTCCGACCGGGACAGTACCTTAGCGATCGCTCGGGAATATGAGCGTGGTCACGGTGCTCCGGCTCACGCCTGGTACAGGTCTGCCTCGGTCAGTCCGGTCGCCTCGAATGCGTCCGCGAGACTGCTGTGCCGCACCACCATCACGACTTTGTCGTCGACCACCCGGAAGGCGATCGCCTCGTCGAGCGGCGCGCCCGTGGCTTCCGCACCCCACGTCGACCGTTCTTCGACGACCACGATGCCCTCGTGGACGAACATCCGTCCGGGCTCGAGAGTGACGCCGGAGTTCGTTGCCCATTCGCGCAGTTCGTCGAGGCCCTGATCGGCGTCGTCGTCGTCGGTGGGAAGGACGATGTCGTCGCTCGACAACTCGAGGAGCGTGTCGATGTCGTTGCTGTTGACGGCCTCGTGCCAGGCCAGAACGGTAGCGATCTCGGAGGTGCTCATGATCGAAGCCTAGCGTTCCGGCCCGGAGGTCGGCATCGTTCCCAGGCCCGACCCGGGAGGCGAATCCGCCGAATCGGCCGCCCGGACGGGAGGTGCCGGGCACAGTGGAAGACATGCTGATCACAGGACAACTTGTGAGCTTCGTACCGAGCACGGACCTCGACGTCTCGGAGATGTTCTACGTCGACACCCTGAAATTCAGGAAGCTCGGTCGCGATGCGTTCGTGCTGGTGATCGATGGGGGCGGCGGAGCGCCCGTGCGGATCACGCTCGTGCAGTCGCGGGAGGAGACGGGCTACACCGCGCTGGGCTGGCGGGTACCCGACCTCGATGCCACCGTCGACCGACTCCGAGACAAGGGCGTCGACTTCACGCGCTACAACGGGATGGATCAAGACGAGCACGATGCGTGGACCGCGCCGGACGGCGCACGGGTCGCCTGGTTCCGTGATCCGCACGGAAACGTGCTCTCGCTCATGCAGTCCTGACCGGCGCGCGCCCGGTCCGCTCGGCGCCCGGGGCTCACCCGGCGAGGAAAGCACCCCGTACGAATCCGGCGAGCAGCACCGTGAATCCGCCGATCTCGCCGACGATCAGGGCGACCATCGCCGCTTCCGTACCGTGCACCGGATCGGCGAACTGGGCGCGATGTCGACGTACGGGTGCGCAAGGTGGTTCTCCGGCTTCGCCATCCCTGCTGCGAAGCAGCGGTTCATCCGGAAGTGCGATCCAACGGCGGGTTCTCTGCTGGATCGGTGGATGTTCGATCGGAGTTTGCGGAGCTGTCCTTGGCGATGATGGCGTACGCGATGAAGGCGAGAACCACGGGGACGGTGCCCGCGAGGAGGAAGAGGAGCCTGACGATTCCGTGGTCGATGAACAGCCCTGTCACCACTGTGGAGATGGGCATGAGAGAGATGCTGCCGAACCAATCGACACTGGTCACTCTTCCCCGCAGGTCGTCGGGCACGCCTTGTTGCATCAGGGTTTGCCAGAGGACGTTTCCGTAGGCGTTGAAGAGGCCGACGAGGACCATCGCGACCGCCGCCACTGCGACTGTCGGGTGGAAGGCGATGGCGATGAGGGGAAGGGACCCGAGGCTCCACGCGGCGAAGAGGGTTCCGAATCGGTTGTCGGGGCGGATCGCGAACGACGAGACCAGTGACCCTACGGCGCTGGCGATTCCGTAGCCGACCATGATGAGGGCGTATGCCCCTGCTGATCCCTCACCGAATACGACGGGTAGTGCGACGGATCGTGGGCCTGCCTGCAGAAGGAGCGCTAGTGCGGACCACAGCACTGCCGTCCATATCCATTTTGTCTGGGCCACGTACTGGAAGCCGTCGCCGATGTCCTGAAACACCGATGCCCAGCCGGCCGACCGGTCGGGTGCGGGCGGTTCGTAGGCCGGCACGATTTGTCGAGAGAACGCCGCCGTGACCAGGAACAAGACGCCCACGACTGCGAGAGCAGGGGCGGGGCCGGCCAGAGCGATTGTCGCGCCTCCGATCGCTGGTCCGAAGGCTTTCAGCAGCAGGGACTCCACTAAGGCTTGGAGGCTGTTGCCGACGTGGAGGTGCTCCTTTTCGACGATTTCTGGCAGGAGGGATTCGTTTGCCGGCCCGTATACGCCGTCGCAGGCGCCGACGATCGCCGCTGTTGCGGCCAAGGCGTACCACGGGATGGTGGCGGCCTCTGCCCATAGGCAGATGGCCAGGAGCACAGTCCCGGGGATGAAGGCTGACCAGGCGAGAATCGTCCGTTTGGGGTGCCTGTCGAGAAGGGCGCCGCCGAAGAGCAGGCTCGCCAGAGTGCCGATGAGTCCGCAGCCGACGACGATGCCGACGGTAGCCGGGCCGTATCCGAGGTGGAGTGTAAACAGGGGTAACGCGATGACCCACACGCCCGCTGCGAGCAGCGAGGATGAGAGTGCTAGCCAGAGGTATCGGAAGTCTCGATTACGGAGCGGGCTGGTCATGCCTTCCGGAGTGCCCTTTCCTTCGTGTCCACGCCTGAGCTGGTCGGGAGGTGCGCTCCGGCCGCCACCTTCTTGCGAACTGCGACCTTGACCGGCTGGCCGTCGGGGCCATCGGTCATGAGGACTGCTGGAGTCTCGGGCCGCTCCACAGGATGGGGTGTGCCCGCCACTGGAGTCCGTCGATGTCGACGATCGGCTCGACGTCAGGATGCGGGTTTCGCTTCTTCGCGTTGATCTTCCGGAGCTTGATCCTGCGGGACTGCCTGTCGTCGAAGGAGACGTCCATCGTCATGGAGTACTCCTCCGAGTTCGCGCTGATCGCGTTGTACTGCTGCTTCGCGAGCAACCGGTACCACCGCTCGGATGCAGCCTCGCTGTTCGGCTGGAAGACCGCAACTTCTAGGGGGGCTGCGTCGATCGGGACGTTGATTGCTCGGAATCGGGGTGCCACGAGGTCTTGTCGATTTGGTCTTCCGCAGGAAGGCAGCAAGAGTAGATGTTCGAGTCTGGATCCGTTGGAGGTCAGCACGTCCGCCTGGCCGCGCCCAGGGTCATCGCATCGGTATGGGGCAGCCGTCAACTGCAACCGCTGGTGCTCCCGCACGACGGGCAGGCGTGGCACGATCCGGCACGTTGCATACGCACTCCGCATTGCATGCAGTACGGCGCGTCCGGATTCCCCGGAGAGGGTGCAGTGAGGCCGCCGGGTGCCGGAGGAGTGTCGGGAGTATCCGTCGTGATCGCGGCCGTCGTGGCCGCTGTGGTTGTGCCCGTGTACGACGTGAGGGTCGGGGTGTCCGGGACGGTGCGCTCCGCGCTCGTCAGGATCCCGAGTTCGGTGCGTTCGTCGAGATCGAGGTAGTCCACCGCGAGCCGCCGGAAGATGTAATCGAGGATCGACGTGGCGATCCGCAGGTCGGGATCGTCCGTGATCCCGGCCGGCTCGAAGCGGGTGCTCGTGAACGCCCGCACGAACGTGCGCAGCGGAACCCCGTACTGCAGGCCGTAACTGACCGACATCGAGAACGCGTCCATGATTCCGGCAAGAGTGGAGCCCTGCTTCGACACCCGCAGGAACATCTCGCCGGGTCTGCCGTCGCCGTACTCGCCCACGGTGACGAACCCCTTGCAATCGGCCACGCGGAATTCGAACGTGCGCGAACGCCGGGTGCGCGGCATCCGTTCCCGGCGAGGCGCCGGGAGCGGCGTGGCGGCCCCGTCACGGCGCCCCGACCGGGAGGTCGCCGACAGCGGCTGACCGAGTTTGCAGTTGTCGCGGTAGATCGCGAGCGCCTTGAGGCCGAGCCGCCACGCGTCGACGTACAGGTCGGAGATGTCTTCCACCGTCGCGGATTCCGGAAGATTGACCGTTTTCGAAATCGCCCCCGACAGGAACGGTTGCACCGCCGCCATCATCCCGACATGGCCGCGCGGCGCGATCACGTTGTCGCCCATGGACGTCGCGAACACCGGCCGGTGTTCGTCACGCACGTGCGGCGCGCCCTCCAGGGTGTGCTCGAGATCGAGATAGGCCACGATGTCCGCGACCCGCGCCGGATCGTATCCGAGGCGTGACAGTGCCCGCGGCACAGTGCGATTGACGATCGAGAGCGACCCTCCGCCGACGAGCTTCTTCGTCTTGACGAGTGCGAGATCCGGTTCGATTCCGGTGGTGTCGCAATCCATCGCCAAGCCGATCGTGCCGGTCGGGGCGAGCACCGACACCTGGCTGTTGCGCACACCGTGTGCGGCGCCGTCGGCCACCGCACGGTCCCACGACTCGCGTGCCGCGGTGAGAACCTCCGGTGCCGCGAGGTCGGCGTCGATGTCGTCGAGCGCGCCCCGGTGTTTGGCGAGCACCCCGAGCATCGGCTCGCGATTCTCGGCGAAACCGTCGAACGGTCCGAGGCGCTGCGCGAGCTGCGCGGAGACCTCGTAGGCGGCTCCCGTCATCAGCGCGGTGACGGATGCGGCCCACGCACGGCCCGCATCGCTGTCGTAGGGGATACCCGAGGCCATCAGCAGCGCACCGAGGTTCGCGTATCCGAGCCCCAGTTGCCGGAAGCGCCGTGACGTCTCCCCGATCCTGTCGGTGGGGTAGTCGGCGCGGCCCACGAGGATCTCCTGCGCGGTGAGCATCACCGCGACGGCGTGCCGGAATCCGTCGACGTCGAACACACCGTCCTCGCGAAGGAAGGTCAGCAGATTGAGGCTCGCGAGGTTGCAGGCCGAATCGTCGAGGTGCATGTACTCCGAGCACGGGTTCGAGGCATTGATCCGGCCCGTCGCCGGCGCGGTGTGCCAGGCGTTGATGGTCGAGTCGTACTGCATCCCCGGGTCGGCGCATTCCCAGGTCGCGGCGGCGATGCGTTGCAGCAGGTCGCGGGCTCGGACGGTCCGCACCACCTCGCCGGTGCGGACCGCACGCAGCGGCCACTCGGCGTCGTCCACCACGGCGCGCATGAACTCGTCGGTCACCCGCACCGAGTTGTTGGCGTTCTGATACTGGACCGAATAGGTGTCGGCGCCGTCGAGGCTCATGTCGAACCCCGCCTCGGCGAGCACCCGTGCCTTGCGCTCCTCGATTGCTTTGCAGTCGATGAATTCCTCGATATCGGGATGGCTCACGTCGAGGATCACCATCTTCGCGGCTCGCCGGGTTTTTCCGCCCGACCTGATGGTGCCCGCGGAGGCGTCGGCTCCGCGCATGAAGCTCACCGGTCCCGACGCCCTGCCTCCGCCGGTGAGAGGTTCGGCGGACGACCGGATGTGCGACAGATTCACCCCCGCGCCCGACCCGCCCTTGAAGATCAGCGCTTCCTGCCGGTACCACTCCAGTATCGAATCGATGCTGTCGTCGACCGAGAGGATGAAACACGCGCTCGCCTGCTGCGGTTTGTCCGGCACACCGATGTTGAACCACACGGGGCTGTTGAACGACGCCCGCTGGTGGAGCAACAGGAACGTCAGTTCCGCCGCGAACGCCTCCGGATCGTCGAGGTGCCCGTCGGCCCTACCCCACGCCGTGACGGTGTCGACGATCCGGGCCACGACGTCGCGCAACGAGTGTTCGCGCTGGTCGGTGCCGATCTGTCCCCGGAAATACTTCTGGGTGACGATGTCGGTGGCGTTCTGCGACCAGAACGCCGGAAACTCGACTCCGGTCTGCTCGAACACCACCTTGCCGGTGCCGTGGTGGACGATGCGCGCGTCGCGGCGCTGCCAGTCCACTTCGTCGGCCGGATCGACGCCCGCCCGCGTGAAGAACCGGGTATCGGCGCGCGCGTCGGTGGGAGAGCCGGCAGGCGACTGCCGGGCGCTGCTGTGAGGCACTGCACTGCACATCGCTTTCCTCCAGGGACGGCGATCGATGCCACATATAGTCCCACCATGGTCTCACCGCGTCTCGGTACTCCGCTGTCTCCGACTGCCACCCGTGTTCTTCTGCTCGGCTCCGGCGAACTCGGCAAGGAGGTGATCATCGCCCTGCAGCGACTCGGCGTGGAGGTCATCGCCGTCGATCGCTACTCCAACGCCCCAGGTCATCAGGTTGCGCATCGTGCTCATACCGTCGACATGGGAGACCCCGACGCGCTCCTGGCGATCATCGAGGCAGAGCGTCCGCATCTGGTCGTGCCGGAGATCGAAGCCATCGCCACCGACGCGCTGGCCGTGGTCGAAGAACGCGGGCTCGCCGAGGTCATCCCCACCGCCCGCGCCACGCAGCTCACCATGAACCGCGAGGGGATTCGCCGCCTCGCGGCCGAGGATCTGGGTCTGCCCACCTCTCCCTACCGGTTCGCGCAGTCGCTCGACGAGGTCCGCGCCGCCGCCGAGCAGGTCGGTTTTCCGTGCGTCGTCAAACCCGTGATGTCCTCGTCGGGGAAGGGCCAGTCGACGGTGCGTTCCGCCGCCGACCTGTCCGCCGCGTGGGATCACGCACTGGCCGGGGGCCGCATCAACCACGGCACCGTCATCGTGGAGGGCTTCGTCGACTTCGATTACGAGATCACTCAGCTCACCGTGCGCGCCATCGGCGAGTCGGGCGAGGTCGAGACGTATTTCTGCGATCCGATCGGGCATCTGCAGCAAGACGGTGACTACGTCGAATCCTGGCAGCCGCAACCGATGAGCCCTACCGCGCTCGCCCGCGCCCGGGAGGTCGCCGGTGCGGTCACGGGTGCGCTCGGTGGTCGCGGCGTGTTCGGCGTGGAACTGTTCGTCAAGGGTGATGACGTGTACTTTTCCGAGGTCAGCCCGCGCCCGCACGACACGGGCCTGGTCACCCTGCGCACCCAGCGCTACTCGGAATTCGAGCTACACGCACGCGCGATCCTCGGGTTGCCGGTCGACAC
>Ga0233386_1000294_pt1 | contig 14213 bp, 8 predicted proteins | sample ElkDunMinimDraft_17_FD_191544 | JGI IMG/M metagenome (GOLD analysis project Ga0233386, IMG submission 191544) | Fecal eukaryotic communites from dung pellets of Tule Elk in California, USA - Elk Dung G4 | ecosystem: Host-associated > Mammals > Digestive system > Large intestine > Fecal | place...
TCCGGTCGGTGCCCGACGCCGGGACGAGTTCCGCACGCCCCGAGTCCGCCGATTCCGGCGTTCGCAGGCGCCAGGAACCGGGCAGGTCGAGGCGCACCGGCCCGATCTCGAAGCGAGCCGGCCGACCCGTGCCGGGCTGTGAGAGATCCGGGTCTGCGGCCGAGGCCGGGCTGTCGGTGGCACCGGCGCCGTCGCCGGTCGTCCCGGCACCCGCCACGGATCCGGAGGGCGCGGGGGCGCCGACCCACAGGGATACCGCGGCGAGCAGACCGACGCTCACCACCGCGAGGATCACTTTGGCGGTTCGCCCGTTGCGGGTGGCAGGAGTTCCCGGTGTCCGTACCTCTTGTAGCCACGGCACCGTCGAGGCGGTCTCGGCGGGGGCGGTCTCCTGGACGCGGCGGCCGGACACTGCCGCCACCATCTCCGCGGCAGCCACCGGCACGGTCGGGACGGTGCCGGCGATCCGGTTCGCTATCTGCTCGCACGCCGGCCCTCCCGCCGGTTCGCCCGGTGCACCGGTCACGACCAGGACACAGGAGTCTTCCCGGCCGTCGTTCACCGCTGCGATCAGCGACCTGACCGCACCTTCCGCAGACACGGTGTCTCCTGCATCCGCCGCCACGAGGTCGTCGACCAGGATCTCCGGATTCCGGGCGACCCGGTCGACCGCCGGACCGTCATCGCGCGACCCCGGCGTGACCGATACAGCGGTGACGCCTCGCTCGGCGAACTCGAGCACGACGTACCGCTCGGCATCGCCTTGGTGCGCGGCACGACATGCCGCAACGGAAACCGGAACCAGCAGCACGTTGTGCGCGACCTGACGCGCGGCCGTGTCCAGTAGGCGGCGGCGACGCTCGTTCCACCAGGTCGGGTGCACCACGACGGCTGTCGCGACCATCGATGGCGCACCCACGGCCGCGGCGGCATAGCGCACGAGTCCGGTCAGCAAGGGTCCTGGCTCGTGGCCGTCCGTTCGCGGCGAGCCAACCGCAGCGGGGTCGTCGACCCTGTCGGTGACGTCGATCGCGTCCGGAGAGTCGAGAGCCGAGTCGCCGAACACCCAGCCGCCGCCGAACCGAGCCGCGACCGCGGGTACCGATCGTGACGTCTCGCCCCATTTCCCCCGCACCCACCCCGGCAGCACGGCCAGGATCAGCACTTCCGGCGACGTCACGGCAGCGGTGACCATGCGGTCTGCACGAGCGACGCGCCGTCGCGGCGCACGAGCAGTCCTCTTCCGGCCGGCATGGGCGACGGGCGGGCCGAGCCCACCAGCGCACCTTCGTCCCGATTGCCGCTCATCACCAGCCCGGGACTGGAGAGTTCGCGCAATCGGGCCAGCACCGGTTCGAACAGTGCCCTGCCCGCGCCTCCGGCTCGGCGCGCCACCACGAGGTGCAGACCCAGGTCCTTGGCTTGCGGCAGATACTCGAGCAGCGGGCCCAACGGATTCTGGCCGCTCGCCGCAACCATGTCGTAGTCGTCGACGATCACGAAGACCTCCGGCCCGGACCACCACGAACGGTCCCGCAATTGCTGTTGAGTCGTCCCCGGCCCGGGCAGTCGCCGCTCGAAGATCCCGGCGAGTTCCTGGGCCATCGTGGCCAGCACACTCGCGGCCGGTGCGTAGCCGCCGAGGTGGTCGCCCTCGACCACGCCGAGCAGGGTGCGGCGGTAGTCACCGACGATGATGCGCACCTGGTCGGAGGTGTTCGACTCCATCAATCCTCGGCAGATCCCACGCAGAACGGCTGTCTTCCCGCAGCCGGAATCACCGAATACGAGGAGATGCGGGCTGTCGGTGAAGTCCACGGCGACCGGCGCGAGTTCCGCCTCGTCGATGCCGATCGGGATCGTCAGACGCACCGCGGGCGGCGCATCCGGGCCACTCGGCCATCCGCGGGGCAGCGCCGCGAGCAGATCGGCGCGATCGATGGTGTCGGGCAGCATCCGGACCCTCGGTGCGCGTCCGCCGGGCGTCGCGGCGGCGATCGCGGCGACCGCTGCCGACACTCCGGCGCCGAGATCGGTGGTGTCCGTGACGCCGTCCACGCGCGGCAGCGCCACGAGGATGTGCAGCCCGTCGCGGTCGATCCCACGGCCCGGTCTCCCCTCCGGCACCGTCGCCGCCTTCTTCCGTCCGTACTCCGAATCGGACGGATCCCCGAGGCGCAGTTCGAGTCGCGTGCCGAACTGATCCCGCATCGCCGGACGGACATCCCCCCAGCGGGGCGCACTGAGCACCACGTGGATACCGTACGAAAGCCCCTGGGACGCCAAAACACTCACGACCTGCTCGAGAGCCTCGAAGTCCTGCCGGATACTCGGCCATCCGTCGATCACGAGGAAGACATCGCCGAACGGATCGGTGGACGTGCCGGGTGCGCCGCCGGCCCGGCGGCGGCGAAACTCCGCCATCGACTCGATACCCTGCTCGGCGAACAGTCGCTCTCGGCTCCGCAACAACGACACGAGTTCCGCCACGGTACGCCGCACCCGATCGGCATCGAGACGGGTTGCGACCGATCCGACGTGAGGCAGCGCTGCCAGACCTGCGAGCGCACCGCCTCCGAAGTCGAGACAGTAGAACTGCACCTGCTCCGCGGTATGCGTCAGGGCCGTCGACACGACGAGAGTGCGCAGCAGCGTCGACTTTCCCGCCTGGGGACCGCCCACGATCACGACGTTGCCGGCCGCACCCGCAAGATCCACCACGAGAAGGTCGCGGCGCTGATCGAACGGCCGGTCGACGATGCCGACAGGAGTCCGCAGGGGGGCGAGCTGGGGTACCTCGCCCGTGAGGACCGAGCGCGGCACCAGCGCATCGAGAGTCGGAGACTCCTCGAGGGGAGGAAGCCACACTTCGTGCGCGGGTGTTCCGTGTCCGCGGATCCGGTCCACGACGAGGTCGAGGAGGCTACGGCCTCCTGCGGCCGCCGTGTCGTCCGTAATGTCCGGTGCCGGGACCGCCTGCGGAACAGGATCGTCGAGCGGAACGGCGCGCGCGGTGAACACCCGGGGCCGCAGTGCACCGGTGACTCCGTGCACCGCAGTCCGCCGGGACGGGCGTCCGGACACCGAGGGCCCGGAAACGTACGCCGCAGCGAACCGGACGATCTCCGCCGAATCCGACTTGAGGTAACCCGCACCCGGCGCCGACGGCAGATGGTAGGCATCGGGAACGCCGAGGACGCTGCGCGATTCGTTCGCAGAGAACGTCTTGAGGCCGATGCGGTAGGACAGGTGACTGTCGAGCCCTCGCAGTCGTCCCTCGTCGAGTCGCTGGCTGGCGAGCAGAAGATGCATGTGCAGCGAGCGCCCCAGCCGTCCGATCGCCGCGAACAGGTCGGCGAATTCCGGTTGCTGCGAAAGTAGTTCGGAGAACTCGTCCACGACGATGAACAACGCCGGGAGCGGATCGAGGGGAGCACCCGCCGCACGTGCCTTTTCGTAGTCTCCGACGTTGGCGAAGTTTCCGGACGCCCGGAGCAACTCCTGCCTGCGGTTCATTTCACCCTCGAGTGCGTCCTTCATCCGGTCGACCATTGCGAGTTCATCCGCGAGATTGGTAATGATCGCCGCTACATGGGGAAGGCCTTCCAACCCCAGAAAGGTTGCACCGCCCTTGAAGTCGACCAGAACGAGATTGAGATCGTCGGGCGAATGAGTGGCGACGAGCCCGAGGACAAGTGTGCGCAGTAACTCCGACTTCCCTGATCCCGTCGCTCCGATGCACAGACCGTGTGGGCCCATCCCGTTCTCGGCGGCTTCCTTCAGGTCGATCTCCACAGGTCTGCCGTCGGGATCGACACCGATGGGAACCCGCAGACGGTCGCGTCCCCGGCGTGGAACCCATGCTCGGCCGGGATCGAAGCGCAGCACGTCGCCGACCCCCACAAGGTCCTGCCAGGTGGCCGGACTGTCGTCGGAGTTGTCGCCTGCCGAAGCCTGCGCGACCACGCGATAGGGAGCCAGACGGCGCGCGACCGTCTGAGCCCGTGGCGCGCTGACGGAATCGGCGTCGGCGAACGACTCGACCTCCACGCCGGATCGTGCGCCGACAGAGCCGTCCTCCACCACGAGTTGGAGACCGCGAGCCGACGCGAGTCGCGGCGCGAAACCCGACAGGTCGAGGATCGTCAGCGAATCCAGCCCGTCCTCGAGCAGTCCCGACCCGGACCCCGACACACCACCGTCGACCACGACGACGAGCTGCGGAACTCCCTCGACGGCCGGGGCATTGCGTGTGAAGCGTCCTCGGGTCGAGAGGACCGGAGCGAGGTCCGTCTCCAGTTCGAGGACCGAGCCGAAGACCATTCGCGCGCTCCCCGCACCGTCGCGGGCATCGGGGTGCTGAACGTGCGGGAGCCATTTGGCCCACTCCCATTCCGCGGCGGTGTCCGGTCCGCAGACGACCGCTACCCGAAGGACGTCCGGCCCGTGAAAGGTGCACAACTGAATGAGCATCGCGCGCACCAGAGACCGGGCGGCCTGCCTGTCTCCGTCGAGTCCGATCGCCGCAAAGCCTCGCAGTGCGACCGCCGTGGGCAGCGCGGGTACCACCGAGTGGGCGCGCACAAATCGCCGGAGGTAGACCGCCGCGACCGGCTCGAGATCTTCGAGCGGACCGGTGTCCGGTGCGACGAGGCGGGTGGCGAGTCGCTGCCCGCCCCGTCCGACCCGCACGTGGCAGAAATCCGCGTCGGTGCACCGCCGTTCCCACATCCGCGCGGTGCCGACGAGAGTCCAGAGCAGGGCCGGGTCGGGGTGTGCCCATTCGAGCGACTTGCGCTGTTCGCCACTGGTTTCGGTGACCTCGCGCCGGACCTGGTCGAGATACCGGAGATAGTCTTTGCGGTCTTCGTCCACCTCGGAGGTCTTCGTTCCTCCGCGCCCGCCGTTCGCGAGCATGCCGACCATCGAGACGACCATCATGATCGGGAAGATCATCGCCATCGGACTCCGGGCCATGCCGGAGGTGAACATCAGCGCCATCATGCCGATCATGGCCGCCACCATCACGAGCGGCAGTAACCTCACCAGCAGATTCCCTGGCGTCGGACGCGGAATATCGGGCGGCGCTTGCACACTCAACTCGCCGCTCGGAGCCCGCGGAGCCTCCTTGCGCGCTGCGCGCACGAAGCGCTCGGTACTCAACGTTCGCCACCCCCGGAACACCGCATCCCACAACCGTCCCCCGACGGCCGACCCCCACGGTCCGAGGAAGGGTAGCGCACGACGCAGACATACAGGGCGCCTCGTGATCGGGTCCTGCCGGCGACTCCGTCACGAGACACCGACCGGCGCGTGTCGTATGGTCTGCGTCGTCCCGGTCGGCGCGGTGCACATCCGAGGGGAGCCGCGCGCAGCGGCCGGCGACCGAGTGAACGACGGGGGAAGAAGAGCGATGACGTCCGCGCAGACCGGATCCGAGCATCACGGCGCTGTCCAGGCTCCGGACCTGTGCCGGATCACGGTGCTCGCGCAGCACACCGAGGTGGATCTCGCTCTTCCCCTCGGAGTTCCTGTGGCGCTGCTGATTCCCGGCATCGTGGACCTCGTCGCATCGCACCGGGCTGCGAACCGGTTCGATCTCACGCCCGAGCAGGTGGAGCCGGGGGCGTGGACGCTCGCCCGGATCGGTCATGCGCCGCTTGCGGGTGCGCTGAGCCTCGACGAACACGGGGTACGCGACGGCGAGTTGCTCGTCCTGGCCGATGCCGGATCTCCTGCACCTCCCCCGCTGTTCGACGACGTGATGTATGCGGTGGCGGTGGAGGGCAAGGACAGCTTGCGCCGGTGGGGCGCCGCTCCCGCGGGTGTGCTGGCAACGGTCCTCGCTCCGGCGGCGCTCGCTGCGGGCTGTTTTTCCCTGCTGCAACTGCCGGCAGGTCCTCACCGACTCGTGGCGGGCGCGATCGCGGCGGTGCTGGGCGTTCTGCTCCTGCTCGCGGCAGCGGTCGTCTCACGCGGCTACGGCGACCCGCGGACAGGGCTCCTGCCCGCCGTCTGCGCGGTACCGCCGGTGTTCGCCGCGGGAGTGCTGCTCGTGCCGGGCAATGTGGGGCCTCCACAACTACTGCTCGGGGCAGTGCTGGTCGGTGCGGCGGCGGTGATCGCCTTGCGAACGGCCATGGTCGGTACTGCGACGTTCACCGGTGTCGCCGCCGCTGCGGCAGGTGCGGCGGTCGCACTGGTCCTTGCGTCGACGGCCGGTGCCGGGCCGCACGCGGTCGGGGCGGGCACGGTGATCGCAGCCTTGCTTCTCGTCGCCTCCACGCCACGTCTCGCAGCGGTTCTCGGCCGCCTGCCCGTACCTCCGGTACCCGTACCCGGAACGTCACTCGACCCGGTATCGCCCGATCCGGAGGCAGCCGCTCCGCTCCCGTCGTTCGGGGAACTCGAGGCACGGATCGGACGCGCCCGCGCGCATCTGACGGGGCTGATCTACGCCGCGGCCGCCCTGGCTGTCGGCGGCGCGTGGTGCGCGGCCTATCCGGTGGCCGGGGCGGTGTCGTGGCCGGGGGTCGGTCTGGCCGTCACCACCGCGGTCGTGCTGATGTTCCGGGGCCGCTCCTACACGTCCGCGACCGAAGCGGTGCCGCTGGTGCTGGGCGGCGCGACCATCCTGATCGGGCTGATCACCGGAGCGGCGGTACTCGCCCCCGTTTCGCCGTGGTTCGTCTCCGCCGCTGCCCTGGCAATGTTCGCCGGCGCGATCGTGTTCGGTGTGGTGGCGCCCCGCCGTCAGTTCACGCCGGTGCAGCGCCGGATCGCGGAACTGACCGAATACACCGTGATCGCGCTCATCGTTCCGCTCGCGTGCTGGGTCGCGGGCTTGTACTCCGCGGTGCGGGGGCTGTGAAGGGATGCGACGGCCTGCGGCGTCCGCCTGCGTTGTCGTCATCGCGGCTGTGATCGCAGGCGGCGGCAGTCCGGCCGCGGCGAGACCACCCGTTCCGGACCCCGCCCTTCTGCCGTCCGGTGGCACTCCGGCGCCGCCGGACGCCACGGAACAACGCATCGTGTGCTCCGAACCGGAGGAGGCACCGGACGGGCCCCAGATGCCCGTTGCCCAGCGGATTCTCGATTTCGAGTCCGTCTGGCCGCTCACCCGGGGCGCGGGGCAAATCGTCGCGGTCATCGACACCGGGGTGCAACCCCATCCCCGGCTACCCGCACTGCAACCGGGTGGCGATTACGTGTCGACAGGGGACGGCACGGACGACTGCGACGCACACGGCACACTCGTCGCAGGTCTCATCGCGGCTGCCCAGGTTCCCGGATCCGGGTTCGCCGGTGGTGCGCCCGATGTCCAGCTGATCACGATTCGCCAGTCGAGCGGACGGTACTCGGATCGGGCGCGCGCAGACGACGACACCGCCCGCAATGCCACCGGTTACGGCGACGTGCGCACACTCGCCCTCGCGCTCCGTCGAGCGGTGGATCTGGGTGCGACCGTCGTGAACATCTCGGAGGTGGCATGCCGGACCACTGCCGAAGGGCTGTTCGACGGCCCCTTGGGCGCGGCGGTGCAGTACGCCACCGATGTCGAAGACGTCGTCGTGGTCGTGGCGGCCGGGAACACCGATACCTGCCGCCCCGGCAATCCTGGATCGCTCGATCCTGCTGCGCCCGAAGCAGATCCGTGGAATTCTGTGACGACTCTGGCGTCGCCGGCCTGGTACGACGACTACGTGCTCGCCGTCGGCGCTGTCGAACCGGACGGCACCCCGTCCGAATACAGCCTGCCCGGCCCGTGGGTGGATGTCGCGGCACCGGGCAGCGGACTGGTCTCCTTGAATCCCGGCACGGCGGGTCTCGTGGACCAGGTCTGGGGATCGAACGGGCCGCAATCGATTTCCGGCACCAGTTTCGCAGCGCCACTGGTCGCGGCGACTGCGGCTCTCGTGCGTGCCCGGCACCCGCACCTGACCGCACGTGAGGTGATGGCTCGGATCGAGGCGACCGCGCACGCCCCTGCCGAAGGTTGGAATCCGCGGGTCGGCCACGGGATCGTGGATCCGTACGCAGCCGTCACCGCGCCACTGACGGCGAGCCGTTCACTTCCGGCAGAGGCGCGTCCACCCGAACCGCGCCCGCTCGCTGCGCCCGCAGACACTCCCCCGCCGGACAACCGGTCGCGCACCATCGCGCTGATCGCTGCGGCCGCTGTGTGTATCGCGCTGGTGCCCGTCGTGTTGCTGTCGATCCCGCGGCGCCGTCTCGGCGAGCGGTCCTGAGCTGTCAGCCTCCCGCGCGTACGGGTGCGGGGCTCGGGTCCGGTGCAACACCGTCGTGTGCGAGCAGGGCCTCTGTCCTGCCGAGAGCGGGACCCGGTGCGAGGAGTTCCACCATCGGCCACGGGGCGCGGACCGGGTCCGACAGACCCAGGGCTGCCGCGGAGTCACCGTCCACGATGCCGTACCGGACACCGGTGTCCGCGACATAGAACAACGGGCCGGCGCGATCGCTACCGGGTGTCACGGCCGTCGTGCCGAGGTACACGCCCCGCCCCGGCGGAACGTACACGGCGTCGGCATTCGGGCCGGCGCCGTCCGCTTGCGCCGGTACCACCGGGACGGCGTCCTCGGCGAGGGGGAGCCCGGTGCCGGCCGACAACCCCAGCGTGGAGCGGTTCCGGTCGTCCCCGGGTCCCGTCGGGTCCCAGGTCAGACACGCCACGGGAGCGTCAGCCGGCTCCACGATGTCGGGAATCACGGCGGGGAAGGTCGCCACCGCAAGCTCCCGCACGGCGGGCGCATCCTTGAGGACATCCGGCGGTACGACCGGGATCTCCGCCGCCCCCTGGGAATCCGACGCGTGCAGGATCTGCGCGGTCGCGCGCGACACCTCTTGAACGCCGTCACGCAGCACGACATGGAAACTCTGCCCATCGGGTTCGGTCAGCGCCACCACAGATCCGACGGGCAACCCGCGAACGTGCACGCTCGGAGCACCGCCCGCACCGGGAATCACCGGAGCGGCGAGAGCAGGCACTTCGGGAATCGCGCCCAGGAGGCCGGGACTCACCGGACGAGCCCGCGTCACATCGAGACCGAGCACGCGCGTCAACGCACGGTCGTCCGGATCGATCTCGGCTCGAACCCCGTTGTACACCAAGTAGAAACGATCGTCGGACGAGACGAGAAACGCTTCGTCGTCGCGCAGGGGTGTATTTCTGCCACTCTCCGGCTCGCCGACGACGACGGCGGTCGTCACGGCGAGCATTCCGTGAGGTTCGACGGTGTCGCACACGGTCCACGGCCGATCGTCCGCACCGTGTGCCAGCGACGACGGCGCCCCCGGGATCCCCACAAGAGGGCCACGGGGGCGATCCGCCAGCTGGTCGTCGGCCACAACGACCGGTTCGACAGGCGAGCCGAGCACGAGGCGTGCGGACGCGAGGTTGAGGGCGGGGTGGAAGGTCCCGTCGATGGCGACATACAGCGCGCCGGACTCGCGTCCGACGACGACGGTGGCATCCCCGATCCGGTCCTGAGGCCGGAACAGCGCCAGCGCGGCGCAGCCGGCGAGTCCGAGGCAGGCCACGACCGTTCCCACGGCGAGCGCGCGGGACTGGGAACGAAGCGGGTCGTGGATCATCCGCACATCGCGTCGCACCAATGCGTGTCCCATGCGCCGCATGAGAAATCTGTATCCGCTGACCTGCCATCGCGTGGTCGGCTGTGCTGCCATGCATCTCCCCCTGTGCGGCACGCTCTCTGCCGCAACACAGTACAGTTCCGCCGGGAAGTCCGGTGGAGCGCAGGGGGCGCGGCCGGGCGGGATCGGGGGGAGACATGGCTGGGGCTTCGGCGGCGGCGGGACGGACGAAATCCGTTGCCGTCACTCGTCTGGTGATCGCACAGATCTCTGCGGTGGCGGTGTGGGCCGCAGTGCACGGTGCCACCGGGCGGATGTGGCCGGCGGTAGCGGCGGGCGCGCTCGTCGCGGCGGCCCTGATCATCCCCGTTCGCGGAGTCGATGCGATCACGTTCGCCTCCACACTGGTGCGCTACCGGTTCGGACGACGCGGACACGAAGCGGTCCTGCGCGACTTCCCGCAGCCGGCCGCGCGCCCGATCGGTCTGAGCTGGGACGCTCCATACGTGACGGCGGTCGTCGAAGTCGTGTCGCGGCCCGGGCAGGTCATGCGACTGGGGCGCGACAGCGTCGAGGCCGAGGTCACGCTGCCGCTCGACGCGATCGCATCGTGCCTGCGCCGGCACGACGTCACCCTCGACGGGATCGATGTGGTGACGCACGGATGGCGGGTACGCGATTCGAGCCCGGCAGGGCAGGTCTACGCACACCTGCTGGGTCCGCTGCCCGCTGCAGCCGAGCGAACGGTCTGGCTCGCTCTCCGTCTCGACGTGTCGACCTGTGGTGAGGCGATCGCCCGGCGCGGCGGCGGAGCGGAAGGGGCGGCACGTGCCGTCGCGGCGGCGGCGCGGCGCGTCGTGCGAGTGCTCGACGAAGGTGGTTGTGCGGGAATCATTCTCAGCGCCTCCGACATCGAGAACGCCTCGCGTCGCGTCGCGCACGGTGTCGCGCCGGCCGAATTCGCGCGGCACCCGCATCACGTCCCCCTCCCGATGGGCTTCAACAGCGGCGGCTACTTCGACCCCCGCCGATTCGGTCGGCGAGCAGCGACCAGCGTGTGGACCTATCCCGCCCTCTCCTCGACACTCGTGGTCCGGCTGCGGCCGGGAGATCATGGCGCCGTCCGGGTCGCGGGATCGGCTCGATTCACCACGAGATCGCCTGTCGTTCCCGCGCTGCCCGGACTCCGCTGCCCGTACGGGCTCGACCGGGAGTCGTTGACCGCCGCCTTGCCGGTGGCCGCTCCGCGGCTCGAGCACGTGGCGCCGTTGCGTGATGTGAGTGCCGGCGAACTGGATGGGCTCGCACTGCCACCGGGCGGTTGCGGTCAGCTCATCGGTTCGGACGATGCCGGGCGTGCGGTCACCGTGCGACTCTTCGGCCCCGGGATCCGCTCTGTGCATGTCGCGGGTGAGTTGTACCTGGCACAGCAGGTCGTGTTCAGAGCGGTGGCCGTGGGAGCGCGGGTTCTCCTGTACACCGACCGGGTCGGTGCGTGGCGACCGCTGCTCGACGGTGCTGCCGGACCGGATCGGCTTCGCGTGGCAGGTGAGTACGCCGACGACCGGAAGTTCGACACCGTGGTCTACGACGGCGTGCGGCCCACGACGGTTCCGCCCCAGGTCAGCGCGATTCACGTGCAGATGCACCCGGACAGCCTGCCCGGAGAACGCCCCACGGTCTTGCTTCACCAACCGGGCGCATCGGGAGACCGGATCCTGCTCACGACAGCCGGCACCCGCGTGCGCCTCACGCTCGTGACCATTGCCGCCGAGACCACCCACATCGGACGGCCGCGGAGTCCCGAACCTGTTCCGGTGTCCTGACTGCCCCGCTCAGCCGGGATATTCCGTGCGAGCCTGCCCCGCCCGCACAGTCCGCGCCCACCAATCGATCTGGTCGAGCATGCGCTCCGCCGCGTCGATCGCCGCCCCGTCGGTGGTGGTGCCGTCCTGCGCGAACGCGTGCTTGACGCGGTGGAAGCTCACCGATTCGCGAACCGGCACCATGTGCACCTCGACGACGACCTGCCGGAGTTGCTCGACGGCGCGCAGACCGCCGGACAGCCCGCCGTAGGAGACGAATCCGATCGGTTTGGTGCGCCATTCGTGTTTCACGGTGTCGATCGCGGTCTTGAGGGCAGCGGGATATCCGTGGTTGTACTCCGAGGTGACCACGACGAACGCCTCGGCCGCGCCCACCCGGCGGGTGAACGCGTCGGCTTCGGGTCCTCCCGAGAGATCCTGCGGTAAGGGAGTGTCCGCGAGGTCGATGATTCCCACATCGAATTCTGCTCGGCGCCGAGCGGTCTCGGCGAACCAGTGGGCGACCACCGGTGCGACGCGTCCGGCGCGCACGCTGGCCACGACGATCTCGAGGCGGACCGGCCCGGTCCCGATCTGTGGGTCCATGCCTGCGATCCTAGGCGCGGTCAGGTTGTGAGACCGTGCGTCAGGAGCGCCGCCAGTTCGCGGTAGGCCTGGGCGTCGGCCAGTCCCGTCGCCTCGGCGACCTGCCGTTGCTGGATTCGCACCATCACGGACGCGACGACGTCGGCGACGAAAGCCGCGTGCACGTCGCGGAGATCGCCCGCGTCGACACCCTCGGAGATCAGCGTGCGCACCCGATCTGCCGCCATCCGGGTGTTGCGCTCGTACACCTCGCGCGCGACGGGAGTTCGGGCGATGTCCTCCATGAAGCGCGCGGATGCCGGTTCGAGTTGCCGTCCGACGGCCTCGAGGTAGGTGCGGATCCGCGCTTCCGCTCCTGTACTGCGTGCGAGTTCTGCTTCGACGCGCTCGGTGGCACCCCGGAAGAAGTGCACCGTGACGGCGTAGACGAGCCGGTCCTTGTTCTCCGCGAGCGCGTAGAGCGTGGACTTCGAGCAGTGGAGGCGGGCGGCTATGTCGTCGAGGGTGAGGTGCGCGAAGCCCTCGGCCAGAAACATCGCGACGAGCTGGTCGAACAGTTGGGCCCGGCGCGCTGTCGTCCGGCGCGTCTCCGCTCTTGTCATACGTAGAACAGTACTGCAGTATCGTTCTCAGTACTGTTTTCTGAGGGAGGAATCCTGTGGCTGTCGAGCGTCTTCTGCCCACTCAAGAGGCCTACGACCTGATCGAGCTGACCCGCGATGTCGCCGACAAGGTCCTGGCCCCGCGCGTCGACGAGCACGAGCGCGCCGAGACGTTCCCGGAGGGTGTGTTCCCGGCGCTCGGTGCGGCCGGCCTGCTGAGCCTGCCGTACCCCGAGGAGTTCGGCGGCGGTGACCAGCCCTACGAGGTCTACCTCCAGGTCCTCGAAGAACTCGGAGCCCGGTGGGCTGCGGTCGCGGTCGCGGTGAGTGTGCACGGCCTCTCCTGTTTCGCCCTGGCCACCCACGGCACCGACGAACAGAAGAACGCGTGGCTTCCGGACATGCTCGGCGGCAACACCATCGGCGCGTACAGCCTGTCCGAGCCGCAGGCCGGATCGGATGCCGCCGCCCTCGCGTGCCGGGCGACCGCGGTCGACGGTGGATACCGCATCACCGGATCGAAGGCGTGGATCACCAACGGTGGCAAGGCCGATTTTTACACTCTGTTCGCGCGTACCGCGGACACCGGTTCGAAGGGCATCTCGTGCTTCCTCGTGCCCGACGGAACCGAGGGCCTGAGCTTCGGCAAACCCGAGGAGAAGATGGGCCTGCACGCGATTCCCACCACCGCAGCACATTACGACGACGCATTCGTTCCGGCCGACCGCCGCATCGGCGGCGAAGGCCAAGGGTTGCCCATCGCGTTCAGCGCGCTGGATTCGGGCCGCCTCGGCATCGCCGCCGTGGCCACCGGTATCGCACAGGCAGCGCTCGACGAGGCCACCGCCTACGCCAAGGAACGCAAGGCGTTCGGCAAGCGCATCATCGACCACCAGGGTCTCGGATTCGTCCTCGCCGACATGGCTGCGGCAGTGGACTCCGCCCGCGCCACCTACCTCGACGCCGCGCGCCGCAAGGACGCGGGTCTCCCCTACTCGCGCCAGGCCTCGGTTGCGAAACTCGTCGCGACGGACGCCGCCATGAAGGTCACCACCGATGCCGTGCAGGTACTCGGCGGCTACGGCTACACGCGCGATTTCCCCGTCGAACGGTTCATGCGCGACGCCAAGATCACGCAGATCTTCGAGGGCACCAATCAGATTCAGCGTCTGGTGATCGCACGGTCCCTCGCCGGCTGAGCCGACCGGCAGTCCCCGACACCGGGCGAGTCTCCGTCTAGTCCTAGTCGTGCGCCGATCAGCGCACGGAGCGCGGCGATCTCCGCGTCGAGTGCGGCTCGCCCGGCCGGGGTGATCGTGACCCAGGTACGTGTGCGTCCTCTGCCTTCTTCGCGGACGCTCTCGAGCAGTCCCGCGTCGACGAGCACTTCGAGATGACGGTTCAGGTTTCCGCCCGTCAGCCGCAGCGTTTCCCGGAGCACTGCAGCACGAAGACAGCCGGACTCCCGCTGCGCCGGCCGGCGCGCCACGACATGGGACGGGACGAGACCGTCAGCAGCAACCCGGCACGATGGGCCCGCGGACTTCGCGGGTCGCGACGTTGCGTGCGGCGAGTTCGTCGTCCGCCG
>Ga0233386_1000296_pt1 | contig 14153 bp, 21 predicted proteins | sample ElkDunMinimDraft_17_FD_191544 | JGI IMG/M metagenome (GOLD analysis project Ga0233386, IMG submission 191544) | Fecal eukaryotic communites from dung pellets of Tule Elk in California, USA - Elk Dung G4 | ecosystem: Host-associated > Mammals > Digestive system > Large intestine > Fecal | place...
ACCAAGATTCCCAAGAAAAGAAGAAGTAGAAACTTTTATTGATTTATTTGGTGGTAGTGGAACAGTCAGTTTAAACGTTCCATACGATAACATTATTTATAATGAATTAAATGATAATATAGTTGAATTATTATCTATGTTAAAAAACAACACAAGCGAAGATATTATTAATCACATTGAAAAACGAATTAAAGAATTTGATTTGCCTAAATTAAGTTGTGATGTCAGAGTATCACATTATACAGAAGAATTAAAACAAAAAAGTAACGAAAATTATTTAAAATTTAGACAATTTTATAATAGTCAACAAAACAAAGACTATAAAGATTTATTTACATTAACATTCTTTAGCTTTTGTAATTTAATACGATTTAATTCTAAAAATGAATTTAATATGCCTTTTGGTAATCGGTGTTTTTTGGAAGAACACAAAAATATTATTGAAATAGCAAATAAAATATTAAACAACAAAAATATTAAATTTAAAAATATGGATGCTTTTAATTTATTAGAATCTATAAAAGAGAATAATAATATATTTATTTATTTAGATCCACCGTATTCAAATACAACGGCAATTTACAACGAAAGTAGAGCATTTGGTGGTTGGACTGTTGAAGAAGATTTAAAATTGTTTGCTGAATTAGATAGATTAAATAATTTAGGTGTTAAGTGGTGCATGTCAAATGTTTTAGAAAATAAAGGTAAAAGCAATAATCATATAAAAGAATGGGCAATCGGGGGGGGGTATGAGATTATTTATTTAGAAGATAAAAATTATGCCTCTTTGGGAAAAGGAAATGCAAATTCTTTGGAAATTATGATTGTTAATTATGAAACACCATATAAAAAATATAATATTTTTGATTTTATATAAACAAGAAAGGTGGGTAAATAATCAATGGAAGAAGAATGGAGTTTAATAGCATATTATCCGCTATTGGAAATCAGCAATTTTGGTAACGTAAGAAACGCTAAAACAAAGCGTAAACACACACCGTATTTTAAAGATGGCGTTATGAAAATAGACTTGCATAGAAAATTAAGAAGTTTATCACTAGCAAGACTTGTATATAATCACTTTGCTGATGAAGAAGCACCAAAAGATTGCAAGGTTATACATATTGATAAAAACCCACAAAATTGCCGATTTGACAATTTAAGACTGCGTGCTGGATACGGTATGATTCCAACACCAGAACAGTTAGAAGTATTTAATAATCAAGTTTATCGTTGTGTTAAATATATATTATTTAATATTAAATGTATAAAGCCTAATACACAATATTGGGGTGGCTATGAAGTAAACGACCTTATACAAGATTGTGTAATGATAATATATCAAGCATTGCCTGTATATGATTTTAAAACAAAGTTTTTAACGTTTTGTCAAATAATAATAAATCGTTGGCATATTTGCAATAAATACGTTATAGAGAATTTAGAAGAACGTCAAAAGGCAATGGAATATATAGAACATTTGATGTAAATTGAGCGTGGCAATTTATAAATATGCGGACAAAACCGCAAGAACAAATGATAATAACCATCTATTATTAAATCGTGTATAATAATATGAGAAAAAAGATAAATTGAAAAATGTTACAAAAAGAAAGACCAAACACTTAAACCACGCTTTTGAGTGTTAAAAGGAGTTACTATGGAAAAGAATCCAAAGGAAGAATACGAAGAAATCACAAACGCTATTGAAGATTGGATGGCTATTTGTGATTTTCGAGATAAAGAACAAACTGCATGGTGCAGAAGAAATATTACTGAACTAAAAATTGAAAGAAGGAGAATACAACTATCCTAGTGATAACTAGGTTTATGCAACTTGATTAAAAGCATAGTAAAAGAATTATAACTGAGTGAAATCATTTATTGAGAGTAGCGTGTGAGGAGTAAATATTAGCCTTTAACTAGAAATAGTTAAGTGGCTGTTGTTGAAAAAAGATTATTATGTTGCGAGTTTATCTTACGGTAAAGATAGCTTGGCAATGCTTATTAAAATTAAAGAATTAGGATTACCATTAGATGAAGTTATATTTTGTGAGATTATGTTTGATGACAAAATCAGTGGAATACATCCTAAACAATTAGAGTTTATTAATGAAGCTCGAAAGATATTAAAAGAACGTTTTGACATTGATGTAATTCATTTAAAAGCGATTAAATCATATAAGGAACAGTTTTATACCAAAAAAGAAAAAGGAAAGCGTGTAGGTCAAATATATGGCTTTCCAGTGCTTATAGGTGCTTGGTGTAACGGCAGGTTAAAACTTCAAGTAATAGCAAAACATTTTGTCGCATTAAAAAAGCAATACAACGTTATTCAATATATTGGTATTGCAAGTGATGAAGAAGAAAGGATTAAACAAAAAGATAACGTTATTTATCCGTTAGTTGATTTAGGTATAACTGAAGATATGGCTAAAGATATATGTATTAATAATAATTTATATTCTCCGTTATATAATGATGACATACATCGAGATGGTTGTTGGTTTTGTAACAAGGCATCCATTAAATCTTTAATGGATGTTTATAAAAATTACCCAGATTATTGGAAGTTGCTTTTAGAACTAGATAGAGATAGCCCATATACATTTAGAGCCAATGGCGAAACGGTGCATGATTTAGACAAAAGATTAAAAAAAGAAACATCTCAAACAACAATTTTTGATTTTATGTAAACTTACACTTGACAGCCTAACTAACCTATGCTATTATTGAATTAGGTGGAGGTAAGAAATATGATTTATGGATATATGAGAGTATCAACAGCTTTTGAACAAAGCAAAGAAAGAAACCAATCTTTCGATAGACAATTAATGATTTTAAAAGAAAAAGGTGTAAATGAAGAAAATATCTTCCAAGATAGAATCAGTGGTGGAGTTTCAACAAAAGATAGACCTGAATTTGACAAAATGATGTCAACATTAAAAAAAGGCGATATGATTATCGTAACTGAAATGTCAAGATTTTCACGCTCACTTCAAGACTTGATCGAAACTGTGAACAATTTAACTGAAAAGAAAATTGGTATTACATTTTTAAAAGAAAACATTATTATAGATGATAATGGATTAAACCCAATGAATAAATTTATCTTTCAATTATTTGGAGCATTTGCTGAATTTGAAAAGAGCTTAATTGCTGAGAGGGTAAAAATGGGTATGCAAGCAAGCAAGTTAAAAGGCACAAAATTAGGATGTCCTGGAAAAATGCAAGATGAAGAAAAATTGGCTGAATTTAAGGTTGACTACATGGATGGTATGCCTTATGCTGAAATGCAAAAAAAATACGAATTAAGCAAACCTAGTGTAATTGCAACGGCAAAGAGATTAGGGCTTAAACCACGAAACAATAGAAAGGCAAGTGAACAAAAATGATAACAAGAAAAAAATTACATGAATTAGGATTTAATACAAAATATTCTGGATTTGAATTATTGTATGAAGCTATTAAGTTAGCAACAAATGAAGAAGATATTAGAATCGGAGAAATCTATCAAAGATTAGCCAATACACATAATAGTAGTTGGACTAGAGTTGAACGTAACATTAGAACTTGTATTCAATTATCAGATACTAAATATAAAAATAACAAGTGCAGTGAAGTTATTTACGAATTAGCAACAATTTACAAAAATAATTATGATGAAAGAAATGGAAAAATTAAATTCTACAAAGTTAGTTACAGTCAGTTTTATAAAGATATGCTTACTTCTAGTTTTTATTTCACTGATGAAGAAATTAAAAAAATATATGATGATATTCAATTACCAACAAGAGCAACAAAAGGTAGTGCTGGATATGATTTCTATGCTCCGTTTGATTTAAAGTTTGTTAATAGAATGAGTGAAAAATTTCCAACTGGTATTCGTTGCGAAATGGATGAAGATGTTGTGTTAGTTTTAGTTCCTAGAAGTAGCTTAGGATTTAAGTATAGAATGGGGCTTGACAATGTTTTAGGTATAATTGATAGTGATTTTTTCTTTGCTAAAAACGAAGGACACATTCAATGCAAAATGCACTACGACAACGACCATGTTGAAGAATTAACTATCAACAAAGGCACAGCATACATGCAAGGTATTTTTATTAAATATCTAAAAACTGATGATGACAATTCGACTGAATTACGTAGCGGTGGCATTGGCTCTACTACTAAATAACATTATAAGGAGATTAATTATGAATATTACTATTTTAGATATTAAAAAATATGTATTATTAAAAGACGGAACAATTAAAAACTCATACTTCAATATGCACAGCAAAGAGCATAAACAGTTACGAGATTTTAAATATTATGATGGTAAGTTATATTTGAATTATACTGAATATAATGAATCAGGTGCAGTTGCTTGTCGGCAAAGAGTTATTGCAACAGCTGACAGAATCGAGGACTTGAAAAGATGAAAAAAGAAGATTTAAAAATGGGTATGGTTATGGAAAACGAAAAAGGCGATAGATTTCTTGTCGTTGGTTTTGAAAATGGTTGTATAATAGGTTATGTATCATTAAATGGCGATACAACTTTAGAAGTTGATGAACTTAAAGATAATCTAAAAAATAATAATATTGGAGATTGTTATGATGTTCAAAAAGTATATAGAGATTATACTTGCCAAGAATTGTTGTGGGAACGTAAAAGAATACCTAATCTAAATACAGTTAGAATTATTTTGAAAAATTTACCATTATCTCATAGAAACGGATATATTGCTAAAGATAAAGATGGAGCGTTATTTGTATATATAAAGAAACCTGTAAAATCATTAACGGCAACCCATTGGACTGAAGAAATAGATGTTTATTCTTCTGAAAAAGAAACTCCCTTAGATTTATCTGCATTTAGTCATCTATTTGAATTTATCGAATGGGAAGATGAAGAACCTTATTTAATTCAAAGCCTAATAGATGCAACCGATAAATAGAAATAAAAAACACAAAAAATCGACTGAGGTTAAAAATTAGGACATATCCCAAAATCCGCCTACGGTTTTGATCGGTAACACACCCCCTAATACACCTGGAAAGGAAAAGACTATGGAAAACATTAAAACATTATTAAATCATTATGATAAAGTAATACATGAGTTGCAAAGAAATATTGATCGACTTGAATGTTTGAACTTTAAAAAGCAAGAAGAAATCAAAGCATTGAAAAATGAACTGTTTGAAAAAGATATTGAAAAAATCAAAAATCAATTCACTTTTGAATCAACCATTGTTGACCTGGCAAACGGAAAAGAATTTTTGCATACAAATTACGTTCATACTTTTGTTGAAATAATTAACAAGTATGGATATGATCTAGTGGTGGAAAAGCTGACTGAATTAGCACACGCCCACACACCCCAAGAAGAACCAGTGAACGCTGAACCAGATGATGATCTTCCGTTTGAAATCGACACAGACTAATTTTAAAGCCGTTTTTTACGGCTTTTTTTGTTAACTCGATAAAATACTCAAACCGTTTGCAAAAACCTTGCTAAAAGCCTTTAAATGAAAAATGCGATAATGTATCAATAAGAATGATAAGTATTATAATATTAATATAAAAGAATGTGCAAAAAATCATAAACGAAAAAAAATTTAAAAAAATATTAAACTTACGCTTGACAGTTAAAAAAATATCGTGTAATATATAGGTGTAATTTTAAAAAACGAGGTGTTAAAATATGGAAAACAAAAAAGAAAATGCTGTTAGTGATTTTATGAAAATGATTAAAGAATCATGGACTTGGGAAAAGCTAACAGAAGAAGAAAAAACAAACTTTGAAAAAAGTGTTCTTTGGTCGCTTAATCAAAAAATAATTGTTGGAAATTATAAACAAAGATATATGATTTTATGCGCATTATATCATACATTTTTAAATGGTGTAGGTTATACAAACGAAAACTGGAGGAATTAATAATAATAATGTTATTATATAATATAAAAGAATTAATTAAAGGTAAATATATGATTATAATTAATAATCTGGTGGTTGAAACTGGCGATCAGTTAAAGCTGAATCACTTGACAAAAAATTTAGTTATAAAAGAAATCACTAGCAAAAATGATGTAACAGTATTAATAGCGAAAGGACTTTAGAAAATATGAGAAAAATTACAAGCGAAACATGGAAAAAATTTGGTAAAGATTTTAAAAGTATTAATAAAGAAACAAAACAAAAATATATTTTATATGATAATGTTTTAGAGCCAGTTGAAATTGATGACGAAAACGGTCAGTATTTTGTAAAAATAATTTTTAATGTTGGAAAAAATCCTTTATATAATGAAGCTGTATCAGGCATTTATGATCCGCTACAAAGTGAAGATGAAAATTTTAAAAGAATTTTAAAAAAAGTTATTCATTATAAAGATGATTATAAATATTTTATTGATAATAATTTATATAATATTATTGAAATAAAGCACCTTTAAAAAAAGGTGTTTTTTTCTTGACTGAAGAAAATCGCCAACACATTCAATAGGACACACTCCAAAAAGCTGACAAAGGATCAACTGTGATACATTGCCAGAATCAGCTAGCCTAGACATTCCCCCTTATACGTGTGTGTGCGTATATACATGTATGCGTGTATATACGTATATATATGTGCGTGTGTCCTTATATATCGCACGAAAAAAAGCCGTTAAAAGTTCATTTTTTTACAAGTTCAAAAAATACCACTAAAAAAAGAAAGTTAAAAAAAGTTTTAAAAAATGCTTTACTTTTTAATGGTTATCATTTAAAATATAATTGACTTGCAAAAGTAAGTTAAAAAAATTTTGAAATATGAAAGGAAAAAAAGAAAATGAATAAGCAAGAATTAAGAAAACTAATGGAAGAAGAAAAAATTTTGAAATATGAGGAAATGCAAAAAGCTCTTTTTGATATTAAAGAATATTTAAAAAAGCATGATCAAAAAACGTTGAAAGAGCCGTTAAAAAGTGCTATTTTAAACGATCTAAAAAACATTTTACCAGAAAAATATCATTTGTATTATAACAGTTATAATAATTTAGTGGTATATACTGAGCTTAATTTTAAATATTATGATTTTAAAAAATTAAGTCGTTATTTAGCAAAATATAGCATTGATTTTTTATTAAATAATTTAGAAAATTTTTCTTTCTGTGATTATTTACCAGCTTTCAAGCTAGATTTTGAAATAATATTCAATGATAAAAAAATCAACAATAACAACATTGATGAAACAATAAAAACGATCGCAGAGATAAAAGAATCAATAAAAATTATGTTGAAAACTTATGAAAAAGACTTGAAAAAACTTAAAGAATTACGAAAAAAAGTTTTAGAAAATATCGATCTTTTTAACTCTTATGATTTTAATATAAGAAAAATTTTTGATGAAAAATATCATCTTTCATTATATAACGATTTAACTTATAATATAACAACAGAAAAAGAAAGCTTTTATAAAAAATATGATGGATCAATCGATTTTAAACAGCTTTTAACAGTTTTAAAAACAAGCGTATTTTTTAATAATAACCATGAAAGACTTTATAAAATAGAGCTTGAAAAAGATAATTTAATTTTTAATTTTTTTAATTATTCAAGCGTAAATGATTTTATTGTTAATATAAAAGATTATGTAATAATTAAAAATAATTATGATGATATAAAATTGTCAAGTTTTGATAATTTATATATGTATAATAATTATGAAGAATTAGAAACAAAAGCAAAAAGAAAAATGTTATTTTTAAGAAATAAACCAGGTTTGACAACATCAAAAAACTTTAATTTTAATGATGAAAGCTGTTTTATTTCATCAAATGATCTACACGGATTTTATTTACCAAATGTTAGTATAAAATATCAAGATGAATTAAATCATCAATATAATTTTATCGCTTTTGCTTTTATTGATTCTATATGTTATGGAGTTTTTGAAAATCAAGAAAACGACGAGATAATTATTTTATAATCTGGAGGTGTAAAAGTGGGATCTATAAATTATGGATATAATAATCATTTTAACGGCTTTCAATTAGGTTACAACCTAAATGATGAAACGTTAACAGATGAAGAAAACGAAAGCATGCAAGAGTTTTTATATTATGATATTAAAGAATTGTTAGAAAATTATAATTTTAATTATTTTAATGTAGAATTAAATAGCGGTTATTATGAGGGCTTTTATATAACTATTGGAAATCCTGGTTATAACTACGGTGTTTTTAATAATTACATTGAAAAATTAGAGGCTTTAAAAGAGCTAACACAGTTAAAAAAATTATTGTTAGACTTAATAAAAAATTATGATCTTGTTTCATATTCTCCAGGATGGTGTTCAAGTTATTATACAAAAGAAGAAAGCATTTTACAGCTAAAAGATACAATAAAAAAAGAGCGTGAAAACATAAAAAAAGAGTTTACATATTATACGTTGAATCGCTCTGGGCTTTCATGGTGGGAGCTTTCAAGATGATAATAATATTATTGTTGTATCTGATTTTAGTTGTTATAATAGGACTTGCAAAAAAGCAAAAATAAAGGAGTTAAAAGCAATGTTTAAACTAATTGAAGAAGATAATTTTTATATAATCTTACTAAATGATAAAGAATTTTTAAAAGTATCTAAAAATGAACAAAACAAACAAATGTTAAAAAATTTATATGGTTTAGAGTGTTAAAAAAATACATTAATATTATTAATAATGTAATAATAAAAGAGTGGTTAAAAAAATACCATTCTTTTTTTTATCGTGTTTTTTTCGTGCTGATCTTTCAAGCTGTATTTTTTACTGCGTAGCATATTATTATATTATGTTTTAAGTAATGTAATTATAAAAGAAAAATATTATTGTTTTTTTATTCTCTTTCCTTGTGTTTCTTTTTATTCTTTTATTTAGTTTTCTTTTTTCCTGGTGGTTGTCTTGTTTATGCTGAATTATTAAAACTATTTAAAATCAAAAGACTAGCAAAAAACAAAAGCGATTTTTAATCAGTTTTTAAAAGATGATTTTTAAATAAGTTAAGGAAAGTAAACTATTTTTTACTTTATTCTTTTAAATTTTTCGATTTAAAGCGTTTTTTAATATTAAAGTGATAAATTAATCAAGAAAAAAATAAAAATGCGATTTTAACCCTTTAAAATGCTTTTAAATTGATTTTAGCAAAGGGTCAAATATTCAAATTGCAACAGCTGAAAGCATACCCCGCCCCACCCTATTTTTAAAAATCTGGCATATACACTATATTAGTCCACCCCCCACCGGACAAAAATTTTTAATTTAGGAAACAAAAAGACAAAAACAAAAAAAGCTGAGAAAAGAAGTGCAATAGAAAGAAGGAGCAAGGGAAGAAAGCGAGGAAGAAAACAAGTGAAAGAATAAGTAAGTGAGTGAAACAAGATAGGAAAAGAATTAGAAAAAAATAACAATAAGCAAATCTTCATTTAGCGGGACAAGCCTTCAAAAATAGATATTGACAAAGGAAAAAGACAATGATAGAATATAGGTGCGTTGGTGAAACGCCTTTACAATTTCCTTTCGTGTTTATAAGATTAATCCAGTTGGGAGTAACATCCCAACGAACATAGCGGAGTGGAGAAGTGGTATCTCGTTTGGCTCATAACCAAAAGGACGGTGGTTCAAGTCCACCCTCTGCAACCAATAGAAAAAAAGATAGGTGAAAAAAATGCTGTTTAAAAAAATACACGAATCCAAAATGCCGTTCATTTTAAAGCTGATATTATACATAGTGTTGCTGGTAACAGTGGTATATTGGGCGTTATGGATAGCATACAAATTAATAGATGGCGTGCGAGCATTGCTTCACTTATTTACCGATAAAGGGCATTTCTGGTTTATGATCTTGTTCATGGTGCTTTTAGCAATAGGAGCAATGATAGTAATGGAATACGTAGTTGACGTAGGTTATAAACCAATAAGCTTGGTGTTAGAATGGATTAGAGATAAATACGAGCTAGTAAAAGCATACGTAGAAAATCTAATGAACTCAGTAAAGGGCGTAGGGATGTCAGAGCATTAAATCCTAGATGGGTATTTAAGTTACGGCTAGGTGGTAATGAGTCCTTATAACGGTTGTGAAGGAAAGCAACTGTTGGAAGATACTGTTTGAAAAAATGGTATCTTTTTTTTATTGACAAATTTAAAAAACGGTTGTAAAATAAAGATGACGTGAGTGGGTATTCATGGTATAATCTCCTAGAGAGAAAGGATAACTGCAATTATCCTTTTTTTCGTTATTGACAAGAGATTAATAAATTGCTATAATGATAGTGCTATCATAGCTTGGAGACAACGATAGTGGATTCTACTTCTAAAAGTGTAGCGGGAACTACACTTTTTTTATTGACAAAGAAAAAGTTATAAACTATAATAATAGACGTAATAAACGGCTACCCCTAATCAAGCTGATTTAGGGGCTGTATCTTAAAAGTGTTTTAGGCTTAGGTCGCGATTATAAAATAAGCGATTATACACTGTAGCCCAGTATCTCGGACTATGGGTGAAAGAAGCTCTGCGGAGCTTTTTTTATTTAACTTAGTAGTTGCAAATGAGAAAAGGTTATGTTAAAATAATATTGTCCGGTATTATTATATAATACTATTTAAGTCATCGTCCTATGGATGGTGATTTTTTTATTGACATCAAAAATATTGTGTGTTAAAATATACGTGTTGAACTTCAGGGTTAGAAAAAGGAAAGTGCAAGAATTTAGTTGGTGTTTTTGTAACTCCTTTTCGACCCACTTTTTTTATTTATACAAAAAAATTGACAATGGAAAAACAATATGATAAAATGAAGATGAACTCGAAAGGGTTCTCTCTATTCTTATTTTCAAATTTTATATTTCAAAAGGATAGGCTCACAAATCATTATAAATTTACTTCCCCTTTTTTATATTTATGATAATCACAGCTTAAACAATGAGCCTATCTACCCAAAAAAAGTAATGCAACAATAACCAAAAGTTGCATTTTTTAATTGACTAAGATATAGACAAGCCTTATAATAAAGGTGTAAGCAAAAAAAGGGAGTGATAAAATGATAACTTTAGGAGTGTTTTTAGAAGAAGGACGCATGAGATATCCGACTTTAAAGGACAAAAGATTTATAATGGTAGATAAAAAAGGCAAATTTATTCGATTATCAACATTTGATGATTTAGATTTTGCAGATAGAGAAATAATCGAGTTAAAAGATTTACCAAATGAATTAGAAGATAATATATATTTAGTAAAATTATGTATAAGCAAAAGAAGATATTGGAAATTAATGGAGAGATAAGAAATGAAGTTAGCAAAAATAATAATTAAGCTGATTTTAGTATGGATAGCAGGAATCATAGCAATATCATATATATTTCAAGGAAAAATGTTGTTATCAATTTTAGTAGGCGTAATTTATGGGTATGTAATTGGAAGAATAATTTCAGAAACATATATTTTATTAAGGGAAAATAATGAGCCAAAATATGTATTTATAAGAGAAGAATACGAAGAAGATGATGAGGAAGAAATATGATGGATATTCAATCTATTGTAGAAAAAATGATAAGAGAGAATTTATCAATTCGAGAAATGTCCGCTATACTTAAAGTGCCAAAAAGCACACTGTTTGCAAGAATCAAGCGATATAAAAACAGGCTTGATTTAGATTTGTTAGAACATTATGAGGCATTGATGGAAGCAAATAAAATTACAATGCACCTAAAAGGGGGAAAAGCGACACAAGTTGCATATAAGGGTAAAAAGAAATATGAAAGGAAAAAGGAAAATGAGTGAAAAAACAAGATACATGAGAGTTTATGATTATTTAAAGGAAAATTGTGTAGGGTATGAAAACCGAATGAGTGGCGAAAAACTATGTGCTGAACTAATGGTAAAATATCCACACGTATTTGGAGATGACTATTCTAAAGTATGTTTACAAGCCGATATTAGAAAACTAAGATTTAATATGGAAAGAAAGATTGGATCAAGTCCAAAAGGATATTGGCTATTAACAACTGATGAAAAAGGCGATAGTTTTGTAAAGAGATTAGCAACCACACATTTGCTAACGGCATTAAGAATGGGAGTTCCAAAAGACTACTTTTATCGAATTTTAAATGAAGTAGATGAGAACAACCTAGCAAATAAGCAAATGAAGATTCAGTTTGGAAAATACGAAAAAGATACAGTAAACACACTAAGTGATGATTTAAAAGGAGCAAACTAAAAATGATGTGGTTAAATAGCATAAAATTAGGAACAATAAATATGCACAATGTAGTTAGAATATATCAACATTATAATTATATAATGGTAGAATTTATTGGTGGAACTGTAAAAGCAATATTTGAAGGATCAACCGAAGAAGAAGCAAGATTAAAACACAAAGAATATGTAGAATGGTTAAAATCATCTGGAAGAAAGGAGTTTGAACTTTAATGTCATTAGTTAGTGAAAGCATTAAAAAAGCGATTGAAAAAGAAACAAAATCACAACAAACTTTTTTAAAAACTTTGGAAAGCCAAGAAAAAAACTATGGTAAAGACTATACCGAAGAAAAAGAATTTGTAAAAAAATCAATCGCATATTACCAAAAAATTTTACAAGAAGAATAAAATAAATATCAAAAAAGAAGCCATAATTTATATTATGGTTTTTTGTCATTTTAGAAAGGAGAATTTTAGATGTCAATATTAGATGATAATAAAAAGATGTTTAAAACATTTCACAAACATTATGAAGCCGTATTTAAAAAAGAAAATAAAGATAAGCTGATGGATGATAAATCTCCAAGTGGATTTTATTCCTTTATGGTTGAGTTTAAGAACTGGTTATATAATAGTATTCATAATGTATTAACACCATATAAGTTTAATTTTGAATATGAAAAAACAATAAGAAGTTATTGTCAATATATAGCAAAAAGCATTTTAAAAGTATGCTATGCAAAAATTGATTACTATAAAAAACAAAAAACGGAAGAAAGTTACGAACTTTTGAATAAGTGGCTAGATTTAGAAGATGATTTTTATGCTCTTGCTTCTTACCGTAATTTAAGTATGTGTGCTTTTTACATTGAACGAGGAAATCCTAAAAAGGTTTGGCGTGATACAATGCACCTATTTAATAACTTTTTTACTTATGCTCAAAGGCTTGTTTTTGGAGAAAAAATCGAGTTAATTAGAGCAAGTTATTTTCCAGGTGCTGGTAAATCTTATGGTGCAAATATCTTATGTGCGTTTTGGTGGGGTTACGATAGCGATATGTCGATTTTGCGTATAACATATTCAAGCGATTTATGTGCTGAGTTTATTCGTAATACTGCAACCATTATTGGTAGCAAAGAATATAAAAAGGTTTTCCCACAATTTAATGTTGGAGATGGAATAGGTGGAGATAATAAAGATTTATACTCCGAATATTCAGTTGAAATTGGTTTTAAATTTAGATTCTCAAAGGCTAAAAACTTCTATGCTTCAACACGTGATGGGCAAACAACTGGTAAACGTGGTAGAGTTTTAATTATTGACGACTTAACAAAAGGTTCAGATGAAGCATTTGATGAAAAACTTCATAAAAGAATGGAAAACAAGTTTGATACTGAATGGGCTTCTCGTGCTGATACTTCTTATCAACCAGTTATTGCATTAGGAACTATGTGGAGTAATTTAGACTTGTTAAATATTTTGTTTACTCGTGCTTTAAAAGATACTGAAAACAATTTAAAAGATGATGACAAATATCCATATACAAAAATTGCTTATAATAAAAATAAAACAATAAATAGTGTATTTATATCTACACCTATTTTGGACTATGATACGGACGAAAGCACTTGTCCTAAACGTTACGAAACAAAAGCAATGCGTAAAAAGCGTGATAACATGGATCCTGCTTTGTGGAACGCAGTATATCAACAAAGACCTACACCACCAAAAGAGTTTATGTTTAGTTATGATAACTTGCTAACATATACTGATGAATCTTTTCCACAAGAACTTATCAAACCAAGTGATAGAAACGAAACAAGAGCATTTATTGACCCAACAAGAACAGGAAACGACTTTTTTGCTATGGGTATATTTAGAAGATATGTATTAGATGATGGAAGAAAATCAAAGTGGTTTTTAATTGATTGTATTTTCGAGCAAAACCAGGT
>Ga0233386_1000298_pt1 | contig 14108 bp, 17 predicted proteins | sample ElkDunMinimDraft_17_FD_191544 | JGI IMG/M metagenome (GOLD analysis project Ga0233386, IMG submission 191544) | Fecal eukaryotic communites from dung pellets of Tule Elk in California, USA - Elk Dung G4 | ecosystem: Host-associated > Mammals > Digestive system > Large intestine > Fecal | place...
AAAGTTACCACGGGGTTTTTACCGCAGACCCTCGATTTCCCCAAACTTGGCATCATTCTTGCATGTAGTTTCTAATTGGTAACTAGGTTACTTCGATGTAACTAGGTGCGCTTATTGTAACTGCATGATAAGATATGCTAAAATGACATTGATGAAAGGGGTGATTTTATGACAATCGATTTAACAGCTATCGGCGGGCTGATCTCATCTATCGGCTTTCCGATTGTAATGTGTTTGATACTCGTTTATTTTATGAATGTGACAAATACTAAACTGACTGACGCGATCAATGGTCTGCAGAACGTCATTACTGAATTGATCGCTAAAGAGGAAGCGTTTCATAAAAAGGATGGTGATGAATAATGAAATGCGCATGGGCTTCTATTGATGAAAACGGAAAAACTCACGGCGGAAAAGCCGGCGATCAGACCGGCCGTGAAGTAAAGACAGGTGATTATTACAGTTTTGGCCAGACTGTCGCGCTGCGTCCTAAGGACGCTATGTTTGCTTATTGGATCGCAGAATATGCCCGCGATATTGCTAATAACAATAACGTAGGATATGACCAGTATCAAAGAAAATCATTATATGATATCACTGCCGCGACCGGCTGGCAGAAAACGACTGTCAATCAGAAATGTGAATGCGATTGCAGCGAACTGGCAGTATGCGCTATAAACTATGCTGCAGGTAAAGCACTCTTATCCGCTTCTGTTTATTCCGGCAATATTGTAAAAGAAGCAATGGCAACCGGGCGTTTTACTGAGATCAAAATAACAAAAAGCTATTCACCGAAGCAGGGTGATATCGTTGTCCGTCCGGGGCATCATGTTATTATTGCGATTGGATCCGTGACAAAACCGGCAACCAGCAAACCGGCTGCAGCTGCAGCGCCTAATATTTGGGCCGTCGGTAAAACATATACTTGCCGTGAAAATATGAACGTCCGGACCGGCGCAGGCACTTCCTACCGTAAAAAGAAGGTCAGTGAAGTTAGCGCAGACGCTAAAAAACACTGCGTTAATAAAAGCGCTAACGCCTATGCAGTGCTGAAAGCTGGCACGCGGGTAACATGTAAAGCAATTAAAAAGCAGTCTAACGGCTATGTCTGGCTACAGATCCCGTCCGGTTATGTATGTGCATATAATGGGAGTAAGAAATATGTCTATTAAAGCTAATTTTTATAAGTTTTCAAAACAGATCGACAGCACGGAACGGCCGACCGGATCCGGCACGGAATTTGATATTGTTTTAAAAGGTGCAGTTACAATAACTGCGCCTGTTATCGAATTGGACAGCACCGCACTTGATTATAATTACTGCTATATTCCCGCATTCGGGCGCTATTATTTTGTGCAGTCAACAACGATTATAACAGCGGATATCATCGAATATTCACTTTCTGTCGATGTGCTGGCGACCTGGAAGGATGACATATTAGCAGCATCCTGTTATGTTTTACGGTCTGCAAGTGATTACAATAACAAATTGGTTGACGATACCTGGACACACACGACAGATTTCAGCGAAACGGTAAATACTATAGCATTACCTAATTATAACGCGGACGGATGCTATATTATGACTGTCGTTAACAATGAAAGCGATTACAGCGCAAATCCAGCGTCTACGATGTATGCGGTAAACGCTGTTGAAATGGTTGCGATCATGGGCGAATTGTTTAAGATTTCAAATTATCCGAATATTGACGATCTGACAAAAACTTATTTTAACCCGCAACAGTATATAACATCCTGTCGCTGGTATCCATTCAGTCAGTCATATATCACGGACGGCTCTTTTCATCGCTTTAAATATGGCTGGTATGAATCAAGCAACATTATTGCAGGCGGCAATCTCGTGACCAATTATGGCAAAGATATGACGTTTTCTTTCACACTTGGAAGTTATACTGACTGGACCGACCGTGTAAACGACTGGACACGATACGCGTTATATATCCCCGGTTTTGGAACCAATGAGATCGACGCTGCATATTCCGGGCAGACGTTGACCGGTAAGATCTCGATTGACTGGAATACAGGCGCGGCAACATGCGTATTAACAACCGGATCCAATGAAATAATAGCCGTTTTATCCGGATCTTACGGCTGCGATGTATCGATCAATCAGATCAGCACGGCAAACGATATCCCGACCAGCAAAGAAGGCGCTATCACGAAAGGCATCGAAACCGGTGTTGCATTTGCAGCGCGCGCCAGAAAGTCCGGGGCGGGTAAAGGTGTTGTTTCATTCTTTAAAGCTGCTTTAACATCCGGGGCCGTCGGCTATGCTACAGGTATGACACAACGTGAAATGCAAAACACAGTCGATTCAGGACGCGACATTGCCGAAGCAGCCGCCGACGCTGCGACGGCTACCATCTTGCAGCCGACTGTAACCAGTAAAGGCGCGGACGGTACCAGACAAACGATCATTAGTAATCATACGATCATATTATATAAAAGAAAGTACAGTCATTATAACCCGGCAGTTTCTAAACTTGGCGGGGTATGCAACCAGGTAAAGACGCTTGGCGATCTGTCAGGATATACGCAGGTAGCAAACGGCCTGATTGAAATGACCGGAACCGTAGAAGAACGAAACGCGATCACTTCTCTTTTGGAAGGGGGCTTTATCATTGCCTAATCTTCAAACAGCTTTTGATTATGTTGTAGCTGCCTGCAACGATCCGTATATTGGCTATTCTATACCGGAACGAACGACCGGTACACTTGGCGTCAATTATTATACTTATTTTGACTGCAGTAGCTTAATGGCTAAAGCAATGACAGAAGCGGGGTATTTTACAACAAATCCTTGGTTTAATACTGACAGACAACCGGGATATATGATTAAAGCGGGCTGGACGGAAGTAGATAAAAACGGCGAATGGTTGCCGGGTGATATTTGTTACTTTTCTAAAGAATGGAAAGGGCATGACTACGGCCATACGGAAATGGTACATACCGGCGGCATCGGTCGCGGTAAAACGATGGGCGCACATGGCAGATCCGGGCGATCCTTTCCGAATCAGGTTTCTATAAATACCGATTGGACGTATGCGTCATATTATGAAAAGATTTATCGGGATACCAGCGGCGGCGCTGCAGTAACTCACGCATGGCACGCGGACGGTGACGGTTTTGATGAAGGCAGTACAGAAATGAATGACAACGCGTTTATGATCTGGTACTACTTCACGAATTTAGGTTTTACTAATGAAGCGATCGCAGGCCTTTTAGGAAACTTACAGCAGGAAAGTACGCTGGACCCTTGGCGATATCAAAACGGCGTCGGTCCCGGTTATGGTCTGGCTCAATGGGATCCTGCTTCAGGATGGTTTAATTACGCGCAGCGTCATAATATTAATACTTCAGATCCGACGGCATCGGGTGACGGTCAATGCCAGTGCATCAATGACGGTGAATCAGAAGGGCAATGGCTGCCGGATACGCCGACGGCGATCGAACATAATACGCGTTATACATGGGCCGAATTTTCACAGCTGACAGACGTTAACGAAGCAGTCAGGGCCTTTTTGTATGAGTATGAGCGTGCCGGGCGTCCGAATCTTCCGGCCCGCTACGCTTATGCTGCATATTGGTATGATATAATCATATCCGGTCAATGGGCGAACGATGGCGGTATGCCGTCAAAGCGAATGTACACGACCGCACTCATCAATGATCTTCAGCGCCGTCTTGTAATTCCCGGCAGACATTGATATAATAAATATACCGCTGTGATTTTCCGCATCATATTATGGGCCTCCAACTCATGGACAGTGACCGTTAGGTAACTTAGTTACTTGACGGTTACTGTCTTTTATTGTATAAAGATATTAGGCGGCGCGGCACAGCCAGCCCCGGAAGGGCGCCGCGGATCTTGGCAGGATCTTACCGCCTTATTTTGTTTATAATGAAAGGAAGGTGAAAAATGACACTTGACCAGATTTTTAAATTATTAGACGCGGGATATACAAAAGAAGAAATAAACGAATTACACGACCTGCAGCAGTCCAAAGAACCGGAACCAAAAGAACCGGAACCGAAAGAACCGGAACCGAAAGAACCGGAACCAAAAGAACCGGAACCGAAAGAACCGGAACCGGAACCACATTACGTCGATGACATTGCAAAATTAACCGAACAGGTTAAAGCGTTGACGGAATCCATGCAGGAACATTTCCGGAATACAGCGGAAGGAAAAAAAAACGGCGCCATAGATGGCGACAATATTTTAAAAAACATTTTAGAAAAGGGGGAGATTTAAATGAGTGTTAACACTATGACTTTTGAACAGTCTGCTACTTTGCTGACAAGCCTGGTAGAGCAGGCAACCGGACAGCGTCCGATCACGCCGACAGACGAAAGCGATTTCGTTACATTGGCGCAGACAACATTAATTAGAAATTATGATGTAATGGCGACCGCGATCAGCCAGGTCCTTTCCCGGACGATCTTTTCATCCAGACCGTACAATGCTAAATTCCGCGGGCTGCAGGTTGACAGCGAGAAATTCGGCGGGCATGTCCGCAAGATCAATTATATCGATCTGAACATTGAAGACGATGACCGCTATAGCCTGGAAGATAACAGATCCGTTGACATGTACAACGTCCAGAAGCTGCATGCCGTAGAAACAAACTTCTATGGATCCAACACACACCAGCTTCATTATACCGTATATCGTGACCAGCTGGATGCTGCATTTGAAAGCTCCGCACAGTTTGGTTCTTTCATGGCCGGCGCACTGCAGAACATCGCGAACCAGATCGAGCAGATCAACGAGAATGAAAGAAGAATGGCACTGCAGAATCTCATGGCCGGTACGATCGACAACGGCACAAACGCGATCCATCTGCTGACCGAATACAAAAATGAAACCGGCAACACTACGATCAGTGCGACAAACTGGCAGAGTGAAGCAGAATTTCCGTATTTTGTGAAATGGCTTTACGGTTTCCTTAATACGACTATTGACCTTATGGCAGAGCGTACCGCGCTTTATCATCAAAACATTACAACATACAACGGTGTTAATAATGTCAAGCCGATTATGCGGCATACTCCGCGCCGGAACATGAAAGCTTATCTTCTTAATAGTTTGATGAGACACATTGACGCGTCTGTTATGTCGTCTGTATTCCATAATGAATTACTTGAGACAGTAGATTTCGAAGCAGTCAACTATTGGCAGGCGATCGGATCCCCGGCATCCCTGCAGATCACGCCGGTTGTTATGCAGTCCGACGGAACATATGCAGACGGTAACCCGGTTTCCGAAACCGGTGTTGTCGGTGTCCTGTTTGATGAAGAAGCCGCAGGCACGACAATCATTTCCAACTGGTCCGCAACTACACCTTTTAATGCACGCGGCGGATATTGGAACACGTTCTATCATTGGAATGTAAGAACCTGGAATGATATGACAGAAAACTGCATCGTCCTTCTTATGGATGAAGCCTAGGAACTAATCAACCGGGGCGGGCTTTATGCCCGCCTTTAATTATATGAGGTGTATTATGTTTTATTATCCATTGAATTTTGAAAGCATAAATACCGCGACCGGCTGGCATACACCGAACACAATGAAGCAGCACGATAATGTTTCATACCATTATTGGTTCCGGACCTTATACCAGCGATTAACATCAACGCTTGATTTTACGCTGCCGGACTTCTGGAATATAGATTTGTTTTACTGGCTGCTTTTTGGAATCGGTTTCATGCCGGTTTTTAATGATAACAGGTATGGTGTCATCTTTCAGCCAGGAACGCTTGCGGATTTTGGTCTATGGTATCAGCCGACGCGCGTCAATGTGAAAACGCCTTTTATCGACCGGCAGAATATGAAGATCGGGGAAGAATGCGAACTGATCCGGTTAACTCCGGACTATCTGGGCGCGTTTGATATCGTCGATAAATATGCCTGCGAACTGTCGGAATTAGATAACAGTATCAATCAGGCGATCGTTAACCAGCGTTTTGCATATATGGCAATGGCTAAGAATAAAGCTGCGGCGCAGACATTAAAAGCCGGTTTCGATCAGATCAACCAGGGCGAACCTTTAGCGGTATTCGATAAATATTACGATCCGAAGAATGAGGATCAGGACGATCCTTTTACTTTTATTAACTTAGAAGTAGGAAGAAACTATATCACAGATAAACAGTTTGCCGACGTGCAGAGTCTTCTTGCAATGTTTAATACGGAAATCGGTATCCCGAATATTAAGTACGAAAAGAAGGAACGCCTGACAGATGATGAAGCGATCATGAATAATGCAGAAACTGACGCAAGACTTGATTGCTGGCTTGAATGGTTAAACAATTCATTTGATAAAGTAAATGCGCTTTTTGATATCGGTCTGAAAGTAGAACGGCATAAATTTATAGAAGGGGGTGCAGCTTATGGCGACGGCGAAACTGACGTTAATAGGGCTTTATAATTATGATGATACCATTTTCGACGGCCTGCAGCTGCCGGCATACTTCGATAAAAAGACGCTGGTAAACACGATATTACTCGCAGGAGGGGAATTCGGTGTATTATATCCAAGCGCCGAATTCATGAAATTATCAATCAAATTATGGTCTGACAAAAATCAGCGGTATTTTGAACGCCTGGCGACATTAATGCAGGAAGATTATTCCCCGCTTGAAAACTATAACCGGCGGGAAAATTGGGATGATACCGGCAGCGGATCCAGTGAAAGCGAATACGAAAATAATACCGAAAGTGAAAGTGAAGGGAAAGTAAGCGCATTCAATTCATCTGAATATGAAAATCGTAATCTTGACACAAATAACGAAACGGACAGTGGCACTTCTTCCGGATCCAGCGAATATCAGAATCATCGCGAAGGATACGCGCGGGGTAATATTGGCGTTATGTCATCACAGGACATGTTCAGACAGGAAATGGCGCTTGTCGGTGTCAGTCCTTATGACGTAATGGCCGGCGACTTTATAAACGAATTTTGTATAAAACTTTATGTTTAGAAAGGGGTAAATATGTTTCATGAATATCCGTATACAGATTTTCACGAACTTAATTTAGATTGGTTTTTATCTAAATTTCGTGAACTTGAAAGTAAACTGAATACCTTATTAGGCGGACAGGTGCCGGATTATGAAAAACTTGGCGGCGGTATCACTGTCAATAAACAAGGCCGTTATGCGCACAGACTTTTCGTATATGGCGCGGATCGCAGAGATTCGACAAGCTATCCGACCGGTATGGAAGGTTTCTGTAAGGTCGGTAATAGCTACGTTATGTGCTTCAAATCGAGCAATGACAGTATAGCGGAAATTATTGTCCTGAATGATAATTTTGAGATCGTCCGCCGGTCCGGATATTTTACGAACCTGGGACACGCGAACAGTATGTGTTATTATAACGGTCTGTTATATATCGCTACACTGGATAATAGACTGGTGACTATCAATTACAGTAATCTGACATTTAATGCGGAGTATACTTACGATAGTAATGTTCACGCTGTAGCATACGATGCAAAGTTAAAACGTGTAGTCTGGTCCGATTATACGGCTATTTATGATCTGTCTGGTGCTTCGATCTGCAGCATTAAAGGTCTGAATATTAATACCGCGCAGGGTATGGGTGCTTATAATGACTTTTATTACATGCTGCAGAGCGCAAACAACACATTATTGAAATTCGATAATACCGGAGATCTTATCGAAGTTATTCCGATCAATGCGGGTGAATTATGGGACGGTGAATTACAGGATATCGACATCGACGCGAATCAGATAGTGTATGTAAATGGATCTACCAGATATGTACGTTATCAGTATAATTTTTCCAGTGTATACGCAGGCAAGCTGGATGGCACGACCGCGGAGATTGATCCGGTATTTACGAACCTGGCCGGTCGTATGCGTACCGTTTATGTCGATAAAAATAATTACCAGGGTAATCCGAATGGATCAGCTGAAAGGCCGTTTAATTATATCGAGGAGGCTCTTCTTTATATCGTATCTCAACCGCGTTATTATGGAACAACACAGTTAAATCTGGTAGCAAATTCTGATTTTTCAGAGGAGATTTTGCACGTAAGCAATATGTTTCTGGATATCGTCGGTAATGACTGCACGGTTAAATTTATTGATTGTAAGGACTGCCAACTTTCAATTCACAATCTTAATGTGAAAAATGATGATACCAGATATAAAACGATTGAATATAACTCCGTTACCGGAACTATTACCAACATCGATATATTACAGAGCGATACGACGAAAGAAAACGATGTTCTGTTTTATGAAAGCGTGTTGTCTATGGGTACAATAACCGGGGCAAATAATATTATTGCTAACTATTGTGCAATAAAGGCCCTTAATAGTAGCATTTATAATAATATTAATTTTGTGAACTGCACACCGATCGGTATGCACATTATAACGGAAGTTGTGACGCTCCCAAGTACAACGGTAAATGCAGGTGGACAGTCAACTATCAATATAGAACCGCCTACACAACACGATGGTTATAGATTGGCATTAATAACACCTAAAGGAACTGGAAACAATGGTTTGTATTTTTATAATACATCGGTTACTTCAGGTGGCAATATCTACGCACAGTTACGCAATGTGACCGATTCAGATATCACAACTACTACGGGTCAGGTATATTGCATTTTTATAGCAGGTTAGACATAAGAAATAATAAGCCCCGGACCATATGGCCCGGGGTGCTTTTAATTCTTGTCGACATATGCTATAAAAACCAATATCCCTAATATGATTCCTATAAAAATATTAAGTATCATCTAATCTGTACCTCTATAACATCCATTACAAAATCAAGTTTTGCGCTTGTCACTTCATGCCGGCCGTAGCCGGTTTCCTTCATCCATTTCATGATATCGTCATAGGATCCATGACACTTCATTGAAAGCCCGGACCGGATCACGAACCGGACCGCATGAAAGCCGGCTAAAATATCAAACATGTCATGTTCAAAGAAATCTTTTAAGTTAATCATTTGAAATCCCTCACGTACGCATAAAAAGAAAATTTTTCACTTGTCAGATCTCCGTCAGCATTTGCCCATCGCAGATCTATGACCTTTTCCCTGAAAGCCTGCTTACCGCCGTCAGTGTCGCAGTCGTACAGCCTGCCGGCGGTGTGTGCGGCGCTACTTAAGTAGTATTTTGGACCGCGCCTATAAACATAAAACATCTTACCGTCATTAAACTTCACGCGGTAATCGGCCCGCCATCCGGAAAGGCTATGCTTTTCTATCATGCTGTCGTCATCGAATGCAAAATCATTTGCCAGCGCGGAACGCGCCCAGGCGCTATTTTTTCCGACGGCTGCAAAGATCTTAGAACGCGCCCGGCGCTTCTGAAATTCTTCATTGTCATCCAGCATTCTAATAAATATATACCGTTCCGGGATATATAATGCACTTTGGCCGTTTGTTTTCATTTCCTGGACGACATCGACAAGGTCATAAGCAATAAACACCTGATTATTAAGACTCGTACTATTTGCTAAGAAGATGGATTTCAATTCAACTTCGCCGCGGACTTCCCTGGATCTGTTTATCGTTTCATACATATCAAGTGTATTAATACCTTCTGTCTTTGAAACTCTTTCACCTTTCATAGGTATGAATTCATCGAAGATCTGCCATTTTGCAATCTGCATTTCGAAGCCTTTTACTTTTGTAACGGTCGATAATGGCATGATATAGCCGATGAAATCTTTCTGGCCTTCATGCGTTTCATCATAAAAAGCGCCGAAACCTTCTCTTAAATTTTCAGCACAAATATTAATATTTCTATCACGGTTGATCGTACCAAAGGGGTTAAACTTCATCATCAACGATTCATCCTCGGTACAGATCAGATCAACGTCAACTTTTGACCGTTTAATAAATGCGAATTTATAATTTTCATCAAGCATATATGTCAGCGTGCTGTAAGTTTTACCGGTACCGCGGCCACCAATGATAAAATATGCTACCGCGTCCGGGTAGGTTTCTAAATCATGGCCGATCTGGTAATAACCTTCTTTAGTGTATAGGTCCATCATGCTTTCTCCCATTGCTCTAAAATGCGTTTTTCTCCTGTATCTGCAGCATATTTTTTAATAAACAGATCTGCGTTAATGATATAGCCTTCATCGGCGTATTTTTTAATAAGCCGAAAAATCTTTCTGGCATGTACTAATGTAAATGGTATATAAGAATGTGCGTTACCGCGCTCATCATAATATCTAGCGCGTTTTCCTGCATGTATACAAATATACATTAGATCAAATTGCATCGTCCATGCATCGCCGTTATTTATTATTACAATCATATTATCACCTTTCAAAAAAGGACCGGCAGAATGCCGGCCCCATGTGCTTATAAGTAGTTATCGTTTATCAATTCCCGGATGTCCTTTACCAGCCACCAGACGCCCCATACTAACAACCCTTGCAGGATCAGAAACATGATCATCATTTTAACATATCCTCGATTCTTTCTTCAATCGCATCCTGCAGCGTTTCGGACATCGGAAACCATGCGTGCTTATAGTACCGGCCGTCCTTGCCTTTTCTGGAAGGAAATGCCGTCCAGTAAGTTTTCTTTTCCGCATCCCAGATCAGGGACATTCCATAGATCGTAATGCCATTGATCTGCAGATCGAATGAAATGTTGCCGCCTTCGAATTCGTGCGCGCGGGTAACGTCCCAGGTCTGCAATTCAAAATTGTTTTCAGGTTTCTTGTTCTCGCTCTTTTTCATTTGCTTTCTCCTTTACTAGTGCGAGTTTTGATGCTTCTATAATATGCTAGTTGTATACCCTAACAACCAGCGTATTACCAATGGCGCGGATTTCCGATACGATATAATTTAAATATCTAAACGGTACGTCTAAAAATACACCTTTGAAATATATCTCATCATCTACCGGATCTTTTAAAATGATAGATGCATTATCAAGTGTGATCAAATATAAATCTCTTACTGTCATATTATACCTTCCTTTCATTTCGATGCTTAATTGGTACATCATAAAAATAACATATCTTAATATATCTGCATAGTACGCACTTTTTTGTAACTTACTTCCTTAATAGGTAACTATCCGGTGCGGGATTATAAAGCCAGTCTTCATATACTGAATCATTCAGCTGATAATCACACGGTAATAAGTTAATATAAGCGCCGCACGTTGTCATCACGCCGTTGACATTTCTCTTTTCCAGCGGCTGCACAACATAGTCAGGACGAAGTTTGCCGGTCATTTCTCCGGTAAAGATCATACCGACATGAATATCTTCGATAGAAGTAACCCAGTCATTGATATCCTGCCCGGTCTGCTTGTTTCGTTTCGGAACTCCGGCGACAGTCATCTTGATCTTACCATCGGGTTTTTCTAACCAATATTTCTTAGCGCCATATCCCAGGAACTTAGTATAACATCCATCCGGTTCCATCTCACCTAAGGTTGAAACCTTCCCTGTTATCTCTGATCGGGCAGATATCGCCCCGCTGGTTAATGTTTTATTCCATTCATCAAAGTCCTTTTCTATGTCCGGAGTAGAGAAATAATAAACGCTGTCTGTGTCGGAGTAAATCCAGCCGCCGTGCTTGTTTGCTATGTCCATAGCTTTCAATAAATTATGACGCGCCCAGGTTGTTACATAACAGCCCCATGCGTAATTTAGAAAATTGTTGCGGGACCTGACGGCCTTTTCGTATTTCTCTTTTTTCTCTTCCTCTGTCAGCTCTTCCGGATCTCCGGCCATTATATCAAATGAAAATTCAAACGATTCCCGCAGCGGATCCATGGCCATCATGCCATAAAGTCCGTTAAGATCTCCTTTGCTTAGAAGATATTCCAATTCCTTTCCTTCGATGCCTTTCAGCTGTGTTTTGTCTGTAAACAAGCGCCGGATCCAGTCAATGATCTTATCCGGCAGCTGACCGCGATCAGCAACCCTGAAGTCCTGCACTTCTAAATGCCCTATTTCATAACGGTCTAATATGTCAGCAAATTCTATTTCGTTTACATATTTTACCATCAGATCTGCAGCACATAACTTACCATTATGTTTCACTTCATTCATTACATATTCACACTTACTAACAGAAATGAAAGCGGCGGGCGTTTCAGGCCTTAACTGCACATCATACGCGATAAGTTTAAACAGACAGCAGTTTTCCTGCAGCATACTTATAAATTCTTCGTAATCTTCCGGATCTTCTAAGTCAATATCTCCATATTGGCGATATATGGACATAGGATAATAATAGTCAGGGTGTGACATGACATATGGATAACTGCTGGTAAAGTCACGGCATCGTATATCTCCCTTTAATAATTTACCGTGATAGCCGGCATTCAACACGACGATACCGCCGGCGAACTGTGACCGAAGCATTTTATAAGTTTCATAATCGTTCTGTATTGTCCGGATCCAATCAGCATACTTCATTCCGTTGCAATAATATCCATGCATCATTTCAGATCTTAAAGGGGACCGTATAAATGCTGTTTTTGTTATCGGCATCCGGGGCGTAGTATATCCTCTTAGTTTTTGAATCGTGTGCCAATAATCGACCAGCGCGAAAACATCAAGGACGCAGTAACCAAATTCAGTTTTGTTAAGCGGATCCGAGACAGAAAATAACTTATCGTAATCGAAATCCCCTGCAGCCTTTTGATAATAAAGGTCATAATCCTTCGACATGACTTCAAGACTTGTACCGGACATGACAGCGGTGTCAACAAAACGCAGGTTTGCACATTCGACGGACTGCACTTTCCGACTGCCAAGCATAAAATATTTCAGATCCCCGAACTGCTCGTGTAATGCCTGACATAGAAAAAAGTTTTCATAAGACAGGTTATGTACAATGATCGTAACCCGCGCGAAACCGAGCGCGTCAGATAAATGCTGCAGGAAGGCAAGCAGATCTTCAATAGTCCGGCCGGTAATCAGATATTCGTTATTATAACTCACCTGCCAATGAAACATAGCACGCCGTTCTATTAATTCATCTTCAAAATATGCAGTTGTTTCAATATCCAATGCGACGATCTGATATAAATATTTGCGCGGGTCCCTGGTAGACTTCCCGCCGGTCCTGGCTGTCTTTTTCATCAATTCATACGGCGCATCCTGCCAGCCAAAACAGGGTATTAAACGCCGTTTGTATCGATAAATTTTCACTTTTTCTTTTTACTCCGGATCGCTTTTCTGATATCTGCGACTTTCTTCTTTTGTCCTTTTTTAATCTTTGCTCTTTCCGATTCATCCGCTGCAGCTAATATCTGCATATCTCTTTCATAATAAAGCGCATTATAGACAGCTTCTGCCTGCTCTTTTATTGTTTTCGCTTTATTTAATTCATCGACGATCGCTTTGATCTGGTCTGAATTGGTTATGTCTGTTGATACAGCACTAATGATTCTAAGAAGCGCGTCAGAATCGATTTTAACCGCAGCTTTAAAATCATTGAAATTCCGCAGCAGGTAATCAAGATCTTCTTCGCTTAATCTCATTCCAGGATAATTCTTCCTGATAGTTCCTATTATCTGGCCTGTAACTGCTGACCTGCCTTCCTTAGTTGTCAAAATAGATCCGAGGAACCCGGTTAAAATACCGATTTCCTTTTTCAATGCAGATCTTGATATCCCTTTTTCGGTAACTAAATGCTTAGGCGTTCGCATTTCAGAAAAACGCTTTCTGTCCTGCTTTGCTAATTCTTCAAACGCCGGGCTGTCGCTGATCATATATCCGCCGCGCTCCATTCTTAATATCCGCTGGTTAACAGCCTTGGCATACTGACGGCGCAGATCTAAAAGCTGCCCGGTTGTATAACTTGACCTGTATGGGTCCGCATAGCCGGTATATTTTGCCCGCAGGCCTTTCATAGATGTTTTACGTTTTGCCATCGGTTTATACTCCTTTCTATTTAAGTATAGCAACTATCATCATTATATCAATTAGTTACCTGTAAGCGCACCTAGTTACATCGAAGTAACCTAGTTACCAATTAGAAACTACATGCAAGAATGATGCCAAGTTTGGGGAAATCGAGGGTCTGCGGTAAAAACCCCGTGGTAACTTT
>Ga0233386_1000300_pt1 | contig 14074 bp, 18 predicted proteins | sample ElkDunMinimDraft_17_FD_191544 | JGI IMG/M metagenome (GOLD analysis project Ga0233386, IMG submission 191544) | Fecal eukaryotic communites from dung pellets of Tule Elk in California, USA - Elk Dung G4 | ecosystem: Host-associated > Mammals > Digestive system > Large intestine > Fecal | place...
CTGATGGGCTAGAGCATAATGCTAGAGCTAGTAGTGCTTCTGTCTGCATGCTATCTGTCTATTAATCTTAAGCTGTTTGCATCGCAATACAGCAGCATGCGCAGCTATCATCTGTAAATCGGTAAGTCAGTAAGTCGTACGAAGCCCCACAAAGCCCATTTTCGCAAGTTGTTAAGTGGGGTAGTCAAGTAGTAAGGCCTAAGCACAAAGTCCCCAAAACAAGCCTCCACGAGCCCCATATTGATTGTGTCCTTCATGTGAGTGCGTGTCTTCCATGTACGCACAAAAACACTAAAATTTTAATTTTTTTTGAAAAGTGATTAAAAATAATACGCATAATTATATGGGTTGCGTGAAAAATATTTGCATTAAAATTATAAAAGCAATTAAAATTTAATATTTTTTATTGTATAATATAATAGTGAGCGAATAACTCACTGATATTAAATAAATTTATCGCTGGAGAGCGTTAACCTCAGAAGGAAATTAATTATGAAGTCATTAACCAACAGAGAATTTGCAAAGAAGCTTACAGATTTTATTTATGATGTAAGAGAAGACTACAGAGAGTGTTATAACAAGACTGATCTTGAGCTTGTCTGTGAAGATCTTGCTGATGAAGTAAGACAAAGTCTTTCTTATAGTGTGAAAGAATATAGCTTGGTAAATAGCTATCTAGATAAGATTGAAGAGCTTGAAAGAGATCGTGATAATGAGCTTAATTGTGTGCATGATTATTTCATGGAAAATTTTCTTAACTGTATTAACTATGAGTGTCTCTATGAGATGATGTACGATCTTAAAGATCCGGCTGGAAATTATATCTTCAATTTTAATGATGAAGAATTTAATTTTGAAGTAGAGCTTGAAGAAATTATGTCTTGCCCAAATAACTGTGCTTATGAGCTTGTAAAAGACCAACTTGATAACTATTTCTGTGAAGTTTACATTTCTGAAGAAGCTTATGAATGGGGAGAGACTCATGAGTATTATCTCTTGAGTTGGGCATGTGAAGTGCTTAATGATTATATCTACTTACTCAGCCCCGAAGAAAGAGAGTTTATGAAGAATATGAGAGAAAGAGGTGATAAATAATGAGTAAGACTTTTGAAGTTGGTAAAATTTACGTTAATTTTAAACATTGCGGTATTGGTTATGATGAATGTGTTTACGCTGAATATTATTTGATAGAAAGAAAGTCTGAAAAGTCTATCTGGGCCAGAAAAGCTGTAGTTAATATCTGTATCTATGGCAAAGATATTATGAGCAAAGACGAGGCCATTAATATTGATCCAGTCTTGCTATATTTCAGTGAGATTAATAGATCAAAGCTTAATAAGAGCGATGATAGTGGAGATGAATATTTTTACTATAATGATCCAAGATACACATTTAAAGAATATATTAATATAAATTATTGCAAGGAGGCTAGACAAATATAATGTTTACAGATAAATTTGAGTTGGATTTTGATAATGTAGAAAGCTTACTGGGGTCTGAGGCCCCAGTATTGCTTGGGACAGAAAAGCTTGATGAAATTAACAAAAATTTGTTGGATCTTCAAGAAAAAATTAAAAGTATAAAAGAATATTATGAAACAAAATATAAATACATGGAAGAATATTTTACAGAAAGTGAGATTAAATAATGAAAAGAAAAGAATATGCAAGTAGATTAACAAAAAAAGAGCTTATTGATAATGGAATTACTGAAATTACAAAAGACGGTAAAGTTTTCAGAAATGGCCAAAAAATAAACTTAAGTAAAAATAAAAGTGGTTATTTAACATTTCCAATTTATGATAAAGACGAGCATGGAAACAAAATTAAAATTTCTTGTAATAGAGATTTTAAATATAAAAATAAAGATGGAGCGGAAAAAGTTCGTAATGTTGAAACTTATGTTTATAAATTTGCAACTATTGGTGTTCATAGAGCTATGTGGGCTTGGTTCTATAATGAAGTTCCACAAGGGCTTGTAGTAGATCATATAGATAATAATAAGCAAAATAACACATTGGAAAATTTACAATTACTTACACAAGGTGCTAACGTAATGAAAGAAAGAGAATTTTCAACAAGAGAAATAAAATGTAGACTTAATGTTCCAAGAAGTTTTTATGAAGATAAACTTTTTAAAGCAATAGAAGCTTGTAGAGAAGCTCAACTTAATCATGATGCTGAAGCTTATCATAAAGCAAGAGGTTTAAAATATATGGCTTGTGCAAGATTAAGATATTATGATAGTCATCTGGAAGAAGCTGAAAAAATACTTCAAGAGCAAGAGCAAGACAGAATAGCAAAAGCTTTGGCTTCAGAAGCTTATCATAAACGTGCAAAAGAGAAAAATCTGTTAAAGCGCTGGAAAAAGCTTTTTAAAGAGATTAAATACACCGCAATGTGGAGAGAAATGGTTCTTGTAGAAAAAGCTTGGGATACATTATCTGCAAATAAAAAAGAAGAAATTTTCCAAAAGTTGGAAAATAAGTTTCCAATTTACTATAAGCAAGTTCACGGCGAAGAGCTAAACTAAACAAGTAAGGAGAATCATATACCAAAAAAGAAAAAAACAAAATATAATATCGTATAATAATATAAGAACTTGAGTTGTATGAGAGCTCTCAACTTCTTATATACATACAACTCAAGGAGTCTTATTATGAATTTATTAACAACTTACGAAGTAAGAGAAGATATATTTAATAAAATACTGTATGATCTCTCTTACAAAACTGAATATACAGATAATATAGTAGCTTATAGCTATGGTTATAGCAATAAGAATACTATTTACTATAATGATGAATATTTAATTTGTAAAGAAAGTGTTTTAAACTATTATACAGATGCTATAGAAGATTGCTCTTCTTGGAAGCAAGTAAAATTAAGAAAAGTTCAAAATGCTGATGTAGCAATACAACATACTATTTCTGGAAACTATGCTTGGAATTATGTTATGCAAATACTACAGAAGTATTATAGCTCTGAAGAAATAGATGCTATTTTACACGCGCATGAAGCAGAATATTCAGAAGGATTTAAGCAATTTCACTATAATACTTTGCTTAAGAAATACGAGCTCAAAAGATTTAAAAATTGTTTTAAATATGATATTAACGGAGCTCACTGTGATGCTGTTCTATTTTTATTTCCTCTTGCTCGCAACACTTTTATGAAGATGTATAAACAAAGAAGGGAGAAACCTGTTTACAAGCAGATTTTTAACTTCTTTGTTGGCGAGTTATGCAGAAAAGGTTATAGACTTACTTACAACTGGATTGTTCAAAGAACTACCAAAAAGCTTTATGAGGCTATGGATACTACAGACGGACAACTTATATATGCAAATACAGATGGATTTATAGTTCAAGATCCAAATAGACAAATAGATACTTCAAAAGAATTATTTGACTTTAAACTTGAATATGCTGGAGATGTATATGTATACCAATCTCACAACTATATATTATACCAATGTGGTGAAAATAAAACTGGCTCTTGTAGATGTGAAGTAAGAAATGAAATAGACTTAAGAGAAGGAATTGTAGTAGATTATAAAAATAATAGAGTCTGTATTGGAACAGACGTTAATGGCAAGAAGAGATATAATGTCGAACTTGTAGATATAGTTAAGAGGAGAATAGATATAGATGAGTAAATATAAGAAATCTAGAAGAGGTAGAACACTTGTTTCAAAGTCTGGTAGACTTAATGCCTCAAATAAAAAGAATATAGATGCTTTAAAGACTGAAATATTAAACAGTAAAGAATATAGTGATGCTGAAAAGCGTGGACTTATTGCTGACTTAAATATTATTATTAAGCAAAGAATGAAAGACGGTAAGAAATTAACTACTACTGGTTTCTTTGGAGAACTTGCTTCAGATAAGATAGAAAGAATGCTTATAAATGCAGGCTATTCTATAGAAGAAGCAGCAGAAGAACTTCAAGTTGATGAAGCAGATTTGCTAGATATGAAAAATTGGTCTGGAGATAAGTTTACACATGCTGGAGATACTTGGTTATTCAGCTTTAAATATACAGGAGCAGTTTTCACAAGAGTATGAGTTTAATAGAACAAACTTTAAAGAATAGACGTAAGAAACATAACCAGTCTAGATGGTATACAAAAGAACTTAAATCATTGCTCGGTAATACTTGGGCAATGTTTTATGCTATTTTAGGTGGAAGAATGACTGGTAAATCTTATGCATTAATGGATTATTTATGTAATCAAAAGCGAAAGAAACAAGACCAGTGTAAACTTTATTGGATGAGAATTTCAGAAACATCTACAAAGTTTATGCTTGCAAATAAAGCAGAAAAGCTAGTAGATCCAGACCTAGTAAGAAAATATAAATTAGAGCTTTCTACGAAAGGCATGAATGTATATGACAGAGGAAAGATGTTTATGCAAGTAATGCCTTTAAGTGCAATGGGAAAACTGAAAGGAAATGCTTTCTTTGATAAAGATTATACTGGTGAAATAATAATAGTTCTTGATGAGTTCCAACTAGAGCAAGGTGAAAAGAGAACAAGCTTTGATATCTTGTATAACTTTATAGGAATGATAGAGAATATAGCAAGAACTACAAAGAATAAAATAAGAATATTTTTAATAGGTAATACACTTGAAGAAGCAAGTGGAATACTTAAAGCTTTTAATTTCCTTCCAGAGGGCTTTGGTAGGTTCTATTTAAAGAGAAAAAGATGTATTATAGATAATATAGAGCCTACCGAAGAATACCTCAAAGACAGAAAGGGAAGTGCAGCAGATATTTTAGGTGGTAATGAAATGTCTAACTATACTAATGAGTTAAAGAAAGACTTATCACTTATATGTAAAACAAGACTTACTTCACCTAGCTATTTAATTAAGTTTGGAAAGACCAAACAAAATATATTTATAGTTTGGGAAGGTAATATAATAACTAGATATAAAGGTCAAGCAGTAAAATCTTCGGTAGCTATGAAACCATATCTAGATGATAGATATAATCCCGAAAGAAGACAGACAGTTATAGATATCTTTGATGCACAAGGATATAAGTTTGATACTTTAATAACTCTATCTTACTTTCAAGGAGAATTACAGAAAATTAGGAAATAGCATATCCTGCTTAACCGCAGGCTCTATGATATTTTATATTGCACCGCGGCTTCTATTAATATTTTCAATAATCTATTTAGCCGAAGCTGACCGAAGAGGTACGGAAAGTAGAATGATTAGCAACCATGATTGATCTAGTAGAGTAGCCCAAAGCAATTTACTTTAATAATAATTTATAAAGGAGATATATTATGTTTTTTGTAGGATTTATTGTAGGAGTAATTTCAGCTGTATTTATTGGTTTGTTTATAGATAGTCTTGAAGAAGCAACAAAGCAAAATAGAATTACAGCTGCAAAGAAGAAAGAGAAAGAGAAACAACAACTCAAAGAATTCATTCAAGACGCTGTCAGAGAATCTGTAGACGTTCTTGTAGAAGAAGCAATCATATCATATAACGAAAATTTTAAAGAATTAGGAGAATAATTTATGCCAGACGAGATTTTAGAACAAAATGTTAACAATGAAGCACCAGATTTAGTAGATGACATCACTGCTTGGAAAGCCAATACTGTATCACGAGAAGATTTTGAAAGGGTGCAGTCTGAACGTGATAAGTTTGCAAGAGCACTTATGAGAGGAGAACAATTAGAGGTAGAGGCGCCTGAAAAGCCTGATGTAAATCAATTAAGAATTGATCTCTATACAGAAGATGTTCAAAAGTATACTGATGTAGAAATCGCTGAAAAAACGCTTCAATTACGTCAAGCAATTCTTGATGAAGGAGGAGTAGATCCATTCGTTCCAATTGGTAAGCAAACAGCGCCAGAAGAAAGCGACTTTGCAACGGCTCAAAGAGTCGCAGATGTTCTTAAAGAGTGTATTGATATTAGCGACGGCAACAATGCAATCTTTTTAGCGCAATTACAAAGCAGAATGATTGATTCTAGTCCAACTCCTAATAGAGCTGCAAGACGTAGATAAATAAATATTAATAATAAGGAGTATTAAATATGCCACAAGCATTTACTGGTCTTTTAAGATCAAATGAAGTTTTTGGTGCTCTTTATAATATGATTATCAGCCAACATGTATTTGCAGATAACATTAAGGGCACTTATAGTGAGCTTGTAGAGAAATTCCGTGTAGATGGAACTCTATATGGCGACACTAAGATTTATTACGCTACTGACGCACTTAAGAGTGAACCTTGGGATCCTAAGATGACTCAAACAAACATTCTTGAGCAACACCGTCCAGAAGCTCCAAAACAACAAAAGATTACTATTAGCAACTTCCGTCAGATTGCTCTTACTGTAGATAACTACATTTCAAAGAGAGCATGGAGCAATGAAGGTGCATTTAGTTCTTTTAACTCAGTTATTCTTGGTTGGATTAGAGATACCAAGAAGATTTACGATTCAACTCTTATCAATAGCTTTGTAGGAACTACTGAGTCTACTGTTGGTGCACAACAACTTACTATTACAGAAGTTGAAGGTGAAAATAGTGCACTTACTATTGCAGTAGCACTTGCTGACCTTCTTGTAGCTCTTAAAGATGTATCAAGAGATTACAACGACTATGGCTTTATCAGAAGCTATGACGAAGGTGATATGCTAGTAGTATTCAATGCTAAACATTGGAACAGACTACGTAAAGCAGATCTTCCTACTGTATTCCACAAAGAAGGTCTACTTGATGAGTTCGAGAAGGTTATTCTTCCAGCTAGATACTTCGGAACTGTTAAGACAGAAGCTGGCACATCAACTGGTGTAGAGAGAACACTTGTTGAAGGTGATTTCGGTGATAAGCACTGCTTCCCTGGTGATCTTATTCCTGAGGGTGAAGATTACGAAGCAAATGAAGCATATGTAGAAGATGATACTATTGTGTTCAAAGTAATGCACAAGAATTCAGTTCCATTTATGTCTGCATTTGAGACTGGAACAAGCTTCTTCAATGCACGTTCACTTACTGAGAATCACTACCTCACTTGGGGTTATAGTGATCTTGATTACCTTGCGAACTATCCATTTATCACTGCAAGATTTAATGGTTAGTAATATATCCTCCTAATTTATAGTCATTAACAGGCTTGGACTTTAACTAAGCCTGTAAAATTTTATATAAAGGAGATAGTATGACTTTATATTTATTAAGATATAACAACTACTATAATAGAATAGTAAAGAAGTTAAATACTCTAGATGAATACTTAGAATATCAAGTAGGTGAGCCGGTAGTTAATAAAAACTTTATTCCTAATGATTATGTATCTGCATCTGTAGTAGTTAATAATTGGTTAGATGAGTTTCCTGACTATGCTATAGTAGTAGATGATACAGATATAGTAAGTAGATGGTTTGTTATAGATAGTAATAAGACATCTACACATCAGTATAAGTTTTCATTGTTTAGAGATACTCTAGCTGATTACTTAGATGAAGTAATGACTGCTCCTATGTTTATAGAAAAAGCTCCGTTATCTAATAACGATCCATTTATCTTTAACACTGAAGGAATGACCTTTAACCAGATTAAGACTGACGAGATAATTCTCAAAGATAGAACTAAGACACCTTGGTTAATAGGTTTTATAGGAACAGATAATCCTGAAGGAGATACACCTTATAAGTTTAACTTTGAGAGAAAGATAAATCCAACTTACTCACTTACAAATCTATCTGAGTATGAAAGTATAACTGGTATAACAGCTAAGGCTTATAGAAGTATACAAGATTGGGGTTATCAAGTATATGGAGAGTCAGGAACTGGTGGTATTACTGCTTTAGATTACAAATGGACATTATCTTTTAACTCTACTGGAGCATTACCTACTTCTTATCCAAATGGAGCTACATTAGGTTTTTCTTATGTAGTTGGTAATAGCAACTCATGTCTTAATATGGCAGATATGTCTAAAGCTAATGAAGTTCTTATAAAGTATATACAGACAATAGGTTCTTATGAGACTAATAAGTCATTACTTATGGAACAGACTGGCTTTGAAGGAGAAGATTTATGGACCAAAGCTATCAATGAGAATGGAAAGATTATTTATGCTTCTGAAGAAGGTAAGTATTATAAAGTAGTAGTCGATAGTGATATTGTTTGGGAGACTAATAAAGTAGTTAATGGAACACATGCTTGGAATGTTCTTACTTGGGCGACAAGTCAAGTTATTCCAGGAACAACACTTCAGAAGTATGCCAACGTTGATTATAATAATGATACATTTGGTTATCTATTAAGATATAAGAGAGCGACAGTATCTATAGTTCCATATGAAGGAATACCAGTAGATTCTAAGGAAGTAATAATTAGTCCTGGTAGAAATGTATTATCTGATGCACCATATTGTATGTTTGCAATTCCATACTATGCTAACAGATGGTGTGTAAATAATGGAACAGTAGGTAAAGGAAGTATGGGTCCTGAGATAGCACTAGATTTTGTTAATAGTATGTCTAAAGCATTAACAGGAGTTGGTCAGCTTATGGATATACAACTACTACCTTATTGTCCACTACAAGAGTTTATAGAAGGTGGAACTGGACATGAGCCTGGATATATAAATATATCTAATTTAACTGACAATGCTGACTATCAATTTATAAAGATAGATGAAGAATATGATTCTGGAATAATGATGTTCTGGTGCACTAGGTCTACATTTACATTTGATATAGAGCAATATATAGACAATCCATTTTCTGAAATAGCTATAGGAGAGACAGTATTAAGACCTGGAAAGAATTATTCAACCAAGCTATGGAATGAGACTACAAAGTATAGATTATGTGCTCCTAACTTTTCATCTGCATTTGATTTTAGTCCTGCTAAGAATGGTGGAGTAGCTAACTTTAATGTAGACTGCACATACAAGCCATTCCAGCCTTATATACACATAAATCCAATATTTAGTGGTTTATATGGTTCTGACTTTAATGATGCAAGAGGACTTATATACACAGGAGATTGTTCAATAACACAGCTTCTTGACAGCTGGCAGACATATCAATGGCAGAATATAAACTATGAGAAGACATTCCAAAGACAGATAGAGAATATGGATATCCAGCATAAATACCAAGCACTTGAAGAAAAGATAGGTGCAGCTATGGGAACTGTTATGGGTGGTTTAGTAGGAGCTAATACTGGTGGTATGTTATCAGCAGGTAATCCTATAGGAATTGCTGCAGGAGCTGGAGTAGGCGCTATAGGTTCACTGGTAAGTGGAATAGCCGATATAAATATAAATACAAAGCTTAGAGATGAAGCTAAGGATTATGCTATAGATATGTATAATTACAACTTAGGTAATATTCAAGCTTTGCCAACAACAATTAGTAAAGTTTCAGCTTTTACTGCAAACAATAAAATCTTCCCGCTTGTTGAAATATATAAAGCAACAGATACTGAAGTTGAAGCTTTTGTAAATAAATTAAAATATACAAGTTGCACTGTAATGAGAATAGGAACTTTAAGAGAGTTTACTAATTATAAAGTTAATGATATAGATTACTTTAAAGGTCAGCTTATTAGATTAGATATTGCTGATGATTTTCATATAGTAAACACGATTGCAGGAGAACTTAAAAAAGGAGTATTCATATGAGTAATATTCAAAATAGATTTAATCAACTGATTCAGTCTGCTTCTTATTATACTAGTATAAATTCAGCTTTAAGAGATAAGCAAGCAGAAGCTAGTGCACTAAGAACTTCTGTTAAGAGAGCTGAGAAAGCTGATAAAGCTACTGAAAGTATAACTGCAGCAGATGATATAAAAGCTAAAGAGATTATTAAAGACCCTGAAATCAGAGCAGCTTTTAATGATAGAGAAAAAGGAAAAGCAAAGTTAGAAAGTCTTTTTTCAGAGGGAAATGCTAGGAGACAAGTAAGAAGTGAAGCACTAAGAAATAAAGAAAGTGCTTATGAAAATGTATTCCTTCAGAATCCTAGTGAGCAAACTTATTCAGATTATCAAGGAGCTATGAAAGCACGTATGGAGTTTGAAAATAGAGCTAGTCAAAGTGTTAAACAGCTTCAAGAATTCTTTAATTTCTGGGATGAGTTAGATGAAACAATTGGTAAACAAACTTATCATGAAGCTTATTCATATTTTGATAAGTCAACACCTGTAGGAGGTAGCAAATGAAACCAAATATTCCAATACAAAATATAAATCCTGCTTTACAGGCACAAATAGATAGAGCATTCCAGCTTTATCATGGAGCTAATGATAAGGATGCACTTAAGCCTAATATTAAGAAGGTATTAAGAGTAATGGATGAGCAGACAGCTATCAATAGATATACTTGGTCTAACTTACCTAACGGCTTAACAGGACAGATGATAGAGAGAATACTTTATTACAATGGACAAGGAATGTTTTTCTATGTTCCTGAGTTAAAGCAATTCTACTTCTTACCTTATGCATTAGATGGTTCTATAGATATTTATGGTAGATATACATCAGTAAAGCCACTACCTTTTAATGGTTCTACCGAAGCTAAGAAAGATGACAAGATGCATCCACTAGCTAAGTATATAACAGAGTTATCAAGAGAGCCTATCTATGATATTTATATGAATGAGCTTAAGCCATCTGACTTAGGAAAGTATTGTGTATTGTTAAGTGATTATAGTAAGCAGCGTTCACAGACAACTATACCAAGACAGCAATTAAATGACCCTATACTAGATGTTATGGCTGACTGTATTCCATTTATGAGAACAGCCTTACTAAGTGGAACTGGTGTTCTTGGAATGAGAGTAGGAGATGAGTCAGAAGCACCATTAGTAGATCTAGCATCTGAGTCAATAGATGATGCAGCACTTACTAGTAAGAAATATATTCCTATTGTAGGAAGCCTTGATTTCCAAGAGCTTACTGGAGCAGCTGTAAGCAAGTCAGAAGAATACTTACTAGCTCTACAATCTCTTGACAATTTTAGACTATCTACTTATGGACTTGACAATGGTGGCTTATTCCAGAAGAAGAGTCATGTGCTTGAAGCAGAGCAAGAGATGAATCAAGGATGTGTAGGTTTAATAAATCAAGATGGACTTACATTAAGACAGCATGCATGTTTAATGTTCTATAGTATAACTGGTTGGCCTATGTGGTGTGAGGTAAGTGAGAATGTTATTAGTATGGATACTGATATGAATGGTGTAGTAGAAGATACACAAGAGCCATCAGAAGCACCTGTAGAGGAGAGTAATGAAGGTTAATCATATAGGTTATTATGCTTATTGTAGTAATTGCAATACAGAGATAACAGAGATACAGTATAGTGAGCTTCTACCTGAAGTAAAGACAGAAGTAGTAGAGATATGCTATGAAAAGAAGCAAGTAGAAGTTCATCAAATAGAATGTCCAATATGTGGACAGATAATAAGAGCAAATCTACACAGAAAGGAAAAGTAATTATGATACTAAGTCCAAGCATATCTGGAAATCAATTTAATAGAAGATTCTGTGATATATTTCCAGATGTAGAAACATTTGTTGAGGAGTATAGAAATTCCGAGTTATATGGTGCTAATGTAGGCAATGCAGTAGTAAATGATGAGATAGTATACTACTTACTATATGCTAGATATGGAAATAGCACTATAGCATCTTTTGATGAGAATCAGTTTAAGTATGGTTTATTTAGTATAATGTTTATGTATGGACCAACTTGGGAGAAGAGATTGGAAATACAAAGCACATTAAGAAGACTTGAAGATGATGAGATAAAGAGAGGTTCAAGAAGAATTAATAACTTATCTTTAAATCCATCAGATGTTGTAGAAGATGCTGAGGCACCACTAAAAACAATAAATCAACAAACATTTAATAGTTGGGAAAAGAGTCCTCTTGAAGGTTATTCTAACTTACTTATGTTAATAGACACAGACGTAACGGAAGAGTTTATTGGTAAGTTTAAGAAGTTATTTATTAAAGTTGTATCTAGTAAGAGACAATTACCTTATTTTATAACAGAAGTAGAAGGAGAACAATAATATGACATTTATGCAAGTCCTTGATATAATCTATCCTTATTTAGTAGCTATACTACCTGCACTTACTGCTCTTGGAGCTATTATTGCGGTAGCAGTAAAGATTATTAAAAACTTCGCAGATTTAAAGAAGTCAGTAGAAGATAAGACAAATCTAGAAGAAGCTAAAAGTGAGATGAAAGTAATTATTCAGCAGAATGCTCAGTTAAGAAGAGAAGTATCTGATTTAATTACAGCAGTAAGTAAGGTGAAGTATAATGACAAAGAAGTATAAGAAACTAAAAACACTATTCTTGCTTTGTTCTATATTATGTGTAGTAGGACCGTTGGTTTACTATACTATAAAGGCATTTATGCAAGGTGAGCAAGTTGAGAAATTTGTTATGGGAATGATGTTTATAGTAGCTTTAATATTTACAGCTATAAATATCTTTTTTAAGTGTCATTTAAGAAGCACTATATGGCTGGTATTACTTGGAATATATGTATGTATAGACAAGATAACAGCATTGCTTATAGTAATGGCAATAACAACTTTACTTGATGAGCTAATATTTACTCCTCTCTATAAGAAGTATAAGAACTTATATATTATAAATAAGGAGATAGATAAGAGATGACAGGAGATATTACTAATACTTTAAATAGTAGAAAGACTACCTTTGAGACTAAGATAAAGCCTGCTTTGACTTATATAGGAACTTTGGGAGCTATAATAACAAGTATTGCTTATATAGTATTGGTAGTTATATTGATATTTGGATTTAAAGCACAATCAATAACACAGACATTGATATTTGCATTAGCTAATGGAATTGCTGGAGTTATTGTAATGCAGTTCTTAAAGATACAAGGTATTTCTTTTGCTAAGACAATTCCTGAGAATATAGAAGTATTAACTGAATACTACAACACTAAGACAAAAGACAAAGAAAGCCATTCTATAAAATACTTCTGGATAACATCTGTTATAAAAGATATTGCGTTAAAGGCAGTATCTATAGTAATGTTTACGGCCAGTGTTATTTATGTAGTAATAGAAGGAAGTCAGAACTATTTATTGCTTGCTATGGCAGTAGTAAATATACTGATGTTCTTCTGTTTTGGAATGTTGTCATTGACTAGTGCATATGACTTCTTCAACGATGAACATATACCTTACGTAAAAGAGAGATTAGCGGAGATAAATAAAGTAAAGGAAAAGGAAGCTGAAGAAGAGGAAGCTAAGAGGCAAGAAGAAATAACTTTGTTAGCAAAGCAATTATTTGAATCTTATATACAAGGAGATAATAATAATGATTAAAATCGGTAATTTAGAATTACGAAATGCAGTAGAGCAAATACTTAAGAATCAGGCTGATATTGCAGCTCACTATGAAGTAGAAAGAGTAATAGGAGAGTTTGGAATAAGACTTATTGGTAGAATGGATACTTGGGTAGAGCCTACTGATGAAGGTCAGTTTACTTATGGAGATGCATTTGCAGTAGGAGCTCAAGAGCCTTATAGTATCTATATCTACACTAGACCTGACAATGTAGGACATGACACACCATATTGGTTTAATATAGGACCAATAGCAATAGAAGGTCCACAAGGTCCTAAAGGAGATAAAGGTGATAAGGGAGATAAAGGTGATACTGGTGAGAGAGGACCACAAGGTATTCAAGGACCTACTGGCCCTACTGGACCTAGAGGACCACAAGGAGAGCAAGGTATACAAGGAGAGCAAGGATTACCTGGTCTTAATGGAACACCTGGAGATGCAGTAAAGATACTAGGAAAGTTAGAGACTACTGCAAGCTTACCTTCGCCTACAAGTGTTCCAAGAGATAGTGCATATGTAATAATTGATGGAGATACTGGTTCTTATTTATATTTTATAGTAGGAGAAGATGAGTTAACTTGGGACCACATACCATTTGAGAATGCTACTACCGTAACTGTAAATGGACAGCATGTAGAAATCTGGGATGCTGATACAAAAGTAGATGCTCGCACTACTGCTTCAT
>Ga0233386_1000302_pt1 | contig 14014 bp, 25 predicted proteins | sample ElkDunMinimDraft_17_FD_191544 | JGI IMG/M metagenome (GOLD analysis project Ga0233386, IMG submission 191544) | Fecal eukaryotic communites from dung pellets of Tule Elk in California, USA - Elk Dung G4 | ecosystem: Host-associated > Mammals > Digestive system > Large intestine > Fecal | place...
GACCAAGGACTTCCATGCCGCTACCAACTAAGGCCAGTGCTGCACTTGTCATAATTAGACCCCCTTGAAAATCTGTTCAGCCAGCCGAATCAGCTTTGGCCGCAGTTTCGTGTATGCCGTCTGGAATGGTTTATATGGCCGCTGTCCTTTGGTATAGTAGGCATCCAGCCCATCTTCCCGCATCATGGCCACCAGCTTCTTGGCTTCATCCAGTGTGTAGGCCTTGCCGCCCTTGTAGGCATAAGTTGAACCAGCACCAGCTTCACCATCAGCTTCTTTCACATAAATCCAGTAACCTTTGCGGCCACCTTTTGGGCTGATGGAATATTCACCAGTACCGAATTCCGTCCACAGGCTTCTTTCCTGCGGGTTTCCGATGGTTGCCACCAGTCTGCCCTCATCCACTTCATACCGCCATGCATTCTTCTGGTCTGTGAACCAGCGGCCATGGCTTGGCACATTTCGCTTTGTCTGGGCTTCCAGTTCACCAGCTGCTTCATACAGGAACTGAAGGGCTTTTTCTTCAATCCAGTCCTCCACTTCAATGCTGAAGTCATGAAATTCAATAGCCATATTACTGACCCCCTGTGTACTTCAGGTAGATTTCCCACTGAAGATTCATTTCCATTGGATTGTCAAGCAGCATGATGTCATACACCTTGCCATCAATGACTGCCCTGCTGTTCTCTGCCGTGATTTTGCTGGACAGCTGCACATAATCTGCAAGGAAAATGTGTGTGCTTTCCTGCATCTTGGCATTATAGGTGGTGTATTTTGAATCACCACCCTGCAGGTCAAGCCATCCGAACAGGGTCTGCACAGTTTCCCATGACTTCACCTGTTCGCCAATAGCATTCTTTGTGGTTGTACTGATCTGGATTTCAGCCCGTGTGTTCCCGTGAATCATACCAGCACCCCCTTAAAACCTTGCCCGTTTGTAAAGTTTCAGGCAGGCCACCAGCTTCTTTGGAACACCAAAGTCAGCTGACAGGTCTGCTTCACTGGCATCCGCTGCAAAAGTGACACTGTGCCTTGATAGGGTTTCAGACTGAATATCCTTCTGGCTTTTGTCACCTGCTGCAGCCGCTTCATTCCGCAGCTGCCACTTCAGGATGTTCACTGCTGCCAGCTTCACATCCGCTGGGTATTCCACAACACCATTCTTTGTGAAGGTGTTGTTGGTGTAGTTCCTGATAGTCAGTTCAAGTGCTGACAGTTTTGCCGCCAGCACCTGATCTGTTTCTTCAGTTGTAATATACTGTCTTAATTCCTCAACAGTCATCAACATGGGGAACACCCCCCTATTACTTCTTGAACTTGGCCAGTACAACCTTGGCTTCGTTGGTCAGTGCCACACCATAATACTTGGCAGTGGTAATTTCGTGGGTCTGGGTTCTTGGCTTCCATTCAGCATCAGTCTGGGTGTCCTTCTTCAGGAAGATGGTTACTGCAGGCAGTTCATCTTCAGTGAATTCTGTTTCAGAAGCTGCTGCTTCCAGCTTGATGATTGGATTGGTATAGATGCCACCGTCTTCCTTGATCTTCTTGGACTTCAGGATGTGTACACCAGCAATCTTGCCGATTTCGCCAGTCATAACAACTTTGTTGTCATACTTGTCAGCAGAAATGAAGTTCTGATCCTTTCTCAGGGTGGTTTCCTGTTCAGGTGCAATGAACATCACCTTGTCAGTCTGTTCTTCTTCATCGAACACACCAACAGCATCCACGATGCCTTCATAGTTAATCTTGGTAGTGCCATCACCGCTTGTGATGGAAGAAGTCAGAACTGCATCCAGTACATCCTGATCTACCTTACCAGCGATAGCCATTGCCAGCTGCTTTTCAGCCTGTCCAATAGGATTGCCCAGACCAGAATTTACAGCTTCCTGTGTAATACCAACAGCCTTCATTGCCTTCTTGATGGTGAAGGTCTTTGTGCCTGCAGACATTGCAGTCAGGTCAACTTCTGCACCTTCTGCCACATCTTCCGCATCACCAATGTAGTTCCAAGATGGAACAGTCTTGGTGTCACCAGCCACACCCTGCAGGGTAGTGTCTACCTTTGCATAAGGTGTGATTCTTAATAAAGCATCAATCTTTGCTTCAATCATGTCACCCATGACCTGTGGATTGATTAAGTTTGCCATCATAGTAGTTGCCATAGTTTTTCACCGTTTCCTTTCTGTTTAGCCATTCATTGCCGCCTTGTATGCTTCAGGATTGCTGTTGTACAGTTCCATTCTTTCCGCATACGGTTTCTTCAGAATGTCTGCCTTTGTCAGTGCAGGCTTGTCATCTGGGTTCGGCAGCTTGTTTGGTTCAATAATTTTCTTCTGGCCAGATTCAAACATGGCAGGGAACTGTGTCTTCAGTCCTGCCAGCTGTGCATCCCAGCCCTTGATGTTTTCATTTTCGTCAAGTTCTAAGGTTTCGCCCTTTTCCTTCAGCTTTTCATTCAGCTTGAATGTCAGGTAATCAACATCCACCGCCTTTTCAGACAGCAGTGCAACCTTGATGGCTGCCTTCAGCTTGGTTTCCTGCAGTTCTGCCTGCAGCTGCTGAACCTGTCCTTCATAGGTGGTGATTTTGCCCTGAAGTTCTTCATTGCCTTTTGTGCCTTTCTTCAGTTCTGCAATCAGGTTGTTGGCTGTTTCCAGTTCTGTCTTCTGGCCGTCAAATAATGCCTGCAGTGCATCATGCTTGCCCTTGCCCACATATTCACCAGTGGACAGGTTGGCCAGCTTCACCTGCTTATCCTTGTTAGCTTCATCCCCGTTGTAGGCATTCAGCTTTTCCATGAACTGATTGAAAAGTTCTTCACCTAAGATTTCCTTTAAAAATTCCATGTTGTTCCTTTCTGCCGCTGTTTTTAATCGTGGTGTCATCCACTGGCAAGCCCAGTTTTAATGACGTGTGGCAGGTCAAATTGGAAGGTATAAATGCCACCTTCAGGGCAATAAAAAAACCATTTTCTTGAAGTCAGGAAAATGGTTGTATTGATTCTTTGAAAACGTTGGAATTTCAACGTTTATAAGCATTTTATTTTGAGGCTCTATTTTCCGTTTTAAGCGATTTTTTTTGACTGGTCAAGGGTTTATACCTTCTGGCAATAAACCTTTTGACCCTTCTGACGGACAAAACCAGTCTTGCCGCCATGCATGGTCTTCAGCCAGCCATTCTTGTCCACTGTTCCCTTCAGAATAGTGCCTTTTTTAATATTTCCCAGCAGTACCCCGTCAAGGTCTGCTGTCTTTCTGAAGTTCATGTCCTGCAGCACCTTGTACTTTTCTTCCTTGGCAGGCAGGTCAAGCCATTCAGCTGCAGCTTCTGCAAGGGCAATGCCCATCTTCTTCAGTTCGTGGTTTTCATCCCAGTCCTTGATGTCCTTCTTGGTGTCCACAAAGGCAATTTCATTCAGGATGGCAGGCATCTTGGTCAGCCGCAGCACATTCAGATCAGGTCTGTATTTCACACCCCTGCTGTTCTGGCCAGCTGCCTTCACATGCTTTTCAAAGCACTGGCCAAGCTTCTGGTTGGCTGCACCGTATACCAATGCTTCATACCCGTCACCACCGCCTGCATTGAAATGGACGGAAACAAACAGGTCTGCCATCCACTTATTTGCCCTTTTGGCAATATTGTGGGTGCTGTCATCTGTGATGTCCATGTAAACCATGCAGGAATAATTTTCTTCCAGATGGGTTTTGAAAGCCTTTATAACCCTGATGTTCACATCACGTTCAACCACATGACCGACAGCACCTGGGTCACTGCCCCCGTGACCTGCTTCACCATAGATTCTTTTCATCATTTCTTATCCGCTCCATTCTGGTTTGTAATCGTTCCAGCAATTTCGTCACTATTCACAATCATTGTGTTCATAATATTTAAGGCGGCATCAACCATTTTGCTGAACATACCAAACGGCATGACTTTTGAAATGATGGGAAAACGCACCACCGCTAAGTCATAGACATACCGCAGCTTCAGCTGGCCTGTGCCGCTGCCCAGCACCTTTTCAGCTTCAGCAACAGCCCATACAAGCCATTCCTTAAAGCCCATCAGCCACATTAAAAGGACAACTAAAAAGACGGCCACAATGCCGCCTAAGATAATATTGATATCCATTTCAATTCACCTTTCAATTCATCTTTCAAAACTTAATTCATTTTGTTGAATTAAATTTGAGTTATTAGGAAATTAACTTAAATTTGAAAGTATACTTTGCATTTTTTTAACTAATTTTGCAAAGTACATTTTAGTTTCTGCCATTTGCCAGCACTGATTCAATGATCTGGTTTGGGTCTGCCTTTTCCTTCATGGCATCAGACAGCCCATCCAGCAGCTGCAATGGCATCTTTATCAGGTTTTCATGCTTGGCCTTCCAGTAGTAGAAGCCACTGGACACCGCAATCTGTGCAATCCATGCCACGGCCACAGCCACAACACTGTCAGCTGCAATTTCCAGAACAGACAGTGTGATAATTACCGCCAGCAGCAGAACCAGCACAATGTAGTCAGTAATCAGCAGTTTCTTACTGAAGCACAGTTTCTTCCCCCTCAATAGAATCACCTCTTTCTGGGTATAAAAAAAACACCCTGCATCTGCAAAGTGCTTTTTTTCAGCATTATTTTATACCTAAAAACTTGCCTACCTTGTTTCTTCTTCCAGTCTTTGTTGTTGGTATGCCAGTAGCTTTTGCTATTTTCCTTTTGGCATCCGTAATTCCTAAGGCTCTTTTCCAACTAAAAGTCAGTCCCTTGAATAGTTTCATGGCATGCTCCCTTCTCTAAAAGTGCGTTCTGATTAAATTGGTTATATTGTACCACTTTTCCCAGATTTATCAAGCACCTTTTGGGGCATGAAAAAGCACCCTGCAATTTCTGCAAAGTGCTGTTTTATTTATTCTTTTCTGCAAGCCGCTTTCTTGCATGTTCTGCAAAAGCACGCAAGTCTTCTTCTGATGGTGCAACACAATATACCCCGTCTTCAGCAAGGTCATCCATTTCAAACAAATCTTCCATTTTTAATTTTTCATTCTTGTTTGGCATATATCCTCACTCCTTTTCAAAAGTATAAGTGTCTAATATCTTGTGTGCATCTTCCTCATTTATGCAGAAACGCAGTCCACCGATAGGCTGTGCATAGACTTTTTCCATGTAATGTTCCAAAAGCTTCTTGTTTGCTGCCGTTCCATAAAAGAAACCATCAAACCCAGCTTCTACCGATGCACTCAACATAACAGCAAATAAGTGGCCACCAACACCGTTGTACTTTTTATCAGTTCCACGGTTGTGTGGTGCTGCTACAATCCAGTGGCCACGCACTGCATAATTGGCAGGGTCTACATTATAAGCAACCAAGCCCTGCACATCATCCAAGCCCTTGATTTTCAATGCACATACCGTGCATTCTTCAGGCACTTCATCCCAATTGATGAACCAGCCATTGTTTTCATTATACTGATTCAGGATGTTTCTGTCAGTGATTTCACCAACTACTGTGTCCAGAACTTCACCAGTTTTGCTGTCCACCAGACATGGTGTAAAATCATCAATTTCTACATTGATTATACCACTTTCTTCCTGATTTTTCAATGCTTTTCCTGTAGTCTTTGCCGCCTTTGCAGCACCAACCACAGCAGCACCTGTCGCTACAACTTCAGCCGCCTTCAGGTATTTCTTCTTGAAGTCTTCAAAGTCCTTGGTTTTGTCAAGTCCAAAGTATTCTGCCCGTTTCTTCAGGATTTTCAGTTCTTCTTCATCCAAAGCCCACTTTGCACGCTGCAGCAATGCACAGCGGCAGTTGATGTCTTCTTCTGGCCGCCCAAAGCCTGAAGGGTATTTTGCCTTGTGGCCATTCACTTCAAAGTAGTCATCAATTTCCCTGATCTGGCCATCCAGTTTCCTGTGGCTTTTTCTGGTTCTGCCATCCAGTGTAGAATCCCACTGCTTCACGATGTCAGCACCTGCAGCCTTAGCCTTCTTCTGCTGCTCAAAGGCTGCTTCAGTCTGAATCCTGTGGCCTTCAGTCCTGACAATTCGCATGGTTCTGTTGAAAGACTGGTTGGTTCTGTTGCTGATGTTTCTGGCAATATGTTCATAGCTGTCAGCTGTTGCGATGCCCCTGCTGATTTCAGCCCTGATATTGTCTTTCATCTGCTCCATGTATGAACCATACAGCTTGTTGGACAGCTTCGGGTCAAGTTCCACTGACTTCAGCATGGCCTTCCTGTCAATAGGAATCACCAGCGGCACACCTTGGCCGTGCAGGTCATAAGCATTGCCCACAGCCCCTGTTGTGTAGCTGTCCTTCAGGTATTCTTCAATGCTGTCATACTGGCCAGCGTTCAGCTTCTTGACAGTTTCGTCAATCTGTGCTTTCAGCTGCTGCTGGAACTTTTTCTGATAAATCTGGGATTGCAGGATTGACCGTTTTTCATCGTCAATTTCATCCCATTCAGTCAGCATGATGTCAATTTTATTGTCATGGATGTGGATTTTGCCCTGCACATCCTTGGCAGCTTCTTCATACTGCTTCTTCAGTGCCTGCAGAACCTTCTTTTCGTCCCGCAGCTTGGCGAATTCAGCTTCCTTCTGTCGCTTATTCATTTTCCCATTCCTTCAATCCATCCTTCAGGATAAAATTCATGATTCAGAATAATGGCAGGCGGCTCTTTAGGCTCAATATGTATGGTGATGTCAATAATGCGGCTATACTTGAACTGTTCAGCTATCTTTTTCGCATTCGCTTTTATGTCTTCAGCACACAGTTCAATGTCTTTCACTCTATCAAATTTCACCATTTACAGCACCGCCTTCCACTATTGAACCGTCCAGATCACCTTCCGCACCTTCAATGCTGTTTGCAGCTTCTTCAGGGTCTGGCAGCTGGCTCTTGATTTCCTCATAGTCCAGTTCCAGTACATCACAGATATTCTGCATCAGGATGTCATTGCCCAGCTGTGTTGCCAGTGACATCAGGGTGTTGATTCTGGTCTGCTGTTCCTGTGCTTTGGTCAGGTCAATCTGTGCATTTTCCTGTGCATTGGACATGATTTCATGGTCAAAGGTGAAATACACCTGATTCATCTGGTAATCAGTTCCCTGCTGGTCATTGATTTCTGCCAGCACAATCTTCAGCAGCTTCCGCATGAACTGCTTCAGTTTGATTTCAAACTTTGTGGCTTTCAGGTCAAGCAGGGAATATGCTGCCTTAATGGCAATGTTGGTTGTGGCTGCAGTGTCCTTCAGTCCTGCAGTGTTCAAGCCCATACCGAACCTGTAGATGTTCTTTTCATCAAGGTCAAGCTTTTCTTTTCTGGCCTGATATGGTACATCAACAGTCTTGACATCCACACCACCGTCATCATCCACACCAACCAGCTTCTTGGTCTTCAGGTTGGTCTGAAGTTCATCCAGATTGTCACCATTGAAGCCCTTCACCACATGCAGTGGTGTGTCAAAGTCAATCAGGTTGTTGGACAGGCTGGATGCCATCAGGTCATAATCATCTATCAGTTCCTTGACTGTCATCAGGCCGCTGACCTGTTTCTTGTTGTTGTCAAGTCTGAAGAACGGAATGAAGCCAAAGCCTTCAAAATACTGTTCAGGCTTGCCTTCTTCTGAATAAATGACATGCGGCTTTGGATTGATTTTTTCAGAATCATCCAACAGCAGCTTGCCATCATCCTTCTGCACATAGAACCATGTCTGCTTGTCATCCCATACCTGAATTCTGTTGATTTTCTTTCTGCCCTTTTCAATGCGGTCAACATACTTGAAAATAACATATTCACAGTGGTCATCCGTGTCCTTCGCCCTGACTTCCACCACTCCGATGGAATCAGCACACTGGAATGCCAGTCTGTCATCTGCATTCTTGTAGGCATACATGTATTCAAAGCCCTTGGCCATGCTGCCAGTGATGACTTCAGACAGTTCTGCTGTAAAGTCTTCATTGTCATTGAAATATGCATCCAGTTCTGTCTGCAGTTCAGGAATGTCAGACTTGACAAAGCCTTCATTGCCTGAAAGGATGTACTGCACCGCCTGATCTACCAGTTCAGTGAAGAACGGGTGTGGAATGCGGACATTCGACCTGTATTTATCTTCTACCAGATTGCCTTCTGCATCAAAGTAGAACATTCTGTATTTCAGGATGTCATGCTGCCCTTCATAGTAGTCAAGGCCTACTTTGGCAGCAGTTTTCTTTTCTGATGTTGCATCATCCTGAATAAACTGCAAGATTTCTTCAATCTTCAGCAATCGTGTCACCTTCTTTCTGTTTTGCATCATGCTGCGGGCTTCAAAATGGCACATCACAGCGTGTTTTGTTCGGAACATGGGTTCTTTTATGTTCGCAAAATAAAAAGCCTTAAACAGGCTGTTTTTCGTCTTCTTTCATTTCCCGCAGCCGCTTACACTGCCGCTTCCTGCACTTATGTACTTTCATTAGGGCTGGTGTCAGATAGCCATGGTGGTATGTGCAATAGGCTTCTGCCCTGTGTGACCAGTTGCCATCAATCAGCCTGTATTCTATTCTGTCCTTTTTACTCATACCAGCCACTTCTTGACCTTTCGCCAGCCTTCCACACCGTACCGCAGGGCAGCCATGGCATCATCTTGGAAGGAAACAGGTTCATCCAAATATTCACCTGTCTTTTCATCCTTCTTCCATTTCCACTGCTGCAGTTCCTTGATGGTGTTGGTGCAGTGTGGATGCACAAAGATTTTCCGCTGCTTCAGCCAGTCAATCTGGGCTTTTACAGAACCAGCAGAACCGCCCTTGTCTACACCCTTTGCCCTGTAGCCTGCCTTTGTCCACATCTTGATTCTGTCAGGCTCTGCAGAATCACACCACATGTCCTTCCTTTTGGGAATGGAATGTGCTGCAGCTTCTTCAATGATTTCAGATGTATCCTTTTCAAACAGGTATATTTCATCAAGAATGTATATGTTGTCATCCTTGCTGCCCAGCAGCAGGATTGCATTGGCATGGTTGAAACCAAAGTCCTGACCAATGGCTATGTCATCATAGTCATTGATATCCTGTGACATATCAGCAACTTCCCAGTTGTGAAGAATCAGGCCGCCAATTTCACCCCATTCACCCAGCCCATAAATCTGATAGCCTTCAGGGTCAACCAGCCTTCTTCTTTCCATTCGCTGCTTGTATGCTTCATCAATGAATGCATTGTCAAGGTAGGTGCTGTGGTGGGTCAGAACATTAGGGTCTGGAATATCAAAGAATACCTTCTTTATCCAGTGGTTCTTATTGACTGGATTGAAGGTCATTCTGATCTGATAGAACTGGCCAGCTGGTAATTCACCACGCAGACGGTCATCTATGATTTCCACATCTGCCTGTGTCAGTTCTGTGGCTTCTTCAATCCACACATCTGTCAGCTTCCCTTTCTGGAATGTGATGGACTTCAGCTTTTCACGCTGCTTTTCATCATTCACACCCCTGAAGATGATCTGATTGCCGTTATGCTTGCAGGTAAGCTGCAGTGGGCTTTGCTTGACAGTCCAGTATTTTTCTGCTTCACCGCCAAACATCCTGTATATTGCACCAGTCAGTTCCGCATAGGTGCTATCACGGTTTGTAATATCTGATTTTCTGATGCAGACCAGATTCCTGCCCTTGTCCTTCATCAGCCGCAGGATGTAATTCATGGCCGTGTCAACAGACTTGCCTGAACCAGCAGAACCTTTCATGACAATGTACCGCTTTGTGCTTTCATCCACTTCAGCAAAGCAGCTGTTCATTTCAATGTTCAGTTCCATGGCATCACTTCCTTGTCACTGTGATGTTCAAGTCCATGTCAACCTGCTGTTCTACCTTATCCACAGGGTTAAATCCTGCCCTGTCCATGATGTCCTTGGCCGCCAGATGGGCAACCATGTCATTCTTTGAATTCAGCAATGAAAGCTGCTTTCTGAATGCCTTTGGTGCGGCATACTGAAGGCCACACCGCATCAGCCGTTCATATTCTTCCTGAAATTCCTTGCAGTTCTTTTTCCATTCACAGATTGTTTTCTGCGTGATGTTAATTGCCTTTGCAATTTCCTTGTCAGTCATAATGCCCTGAACCATCAGTTCCAAGCACTTCTGCTGTTTTGGCTTCAACATATTATGCAACCCCCTTTCTTTCACATTTGTTTACTTGCATTTTGCCGCCATCATGTAGTATGAAGGCTCACCCTTGTGCTGTTTAGTATGGCATTTGTGGCACAGACATTCACCGTTCTTGATGTCTGCCCTGCCTTTAGGATAACAAGCCCAGCCAAGTGTGTGATGTGCTTCCAAGTGTTCTGTTGAACCGCACAGTTCACACTTTCCATGTTTCAGAACTTCCTTTTTCCAGTTTCTAACCCTTGAATCATTTCTGTCAAAAGGATATATGCCGTCAGTGTCGTTCATCAAGAAGTCAATAAAGTCATCACGCAGTAAAAACTTGAACAACACCAGTGCTGCCTTCTTTGCCATATAATCATAATCGCCCAAAAGTACAGCGTAGGCATCTATTATCATTTGACTTGTTTCTTCTTCTGAAAAGCAGTAGTTCCATGTTTTGAAACACCTTGTGTCCTTCCAGTCTATATTCTGCATGTCTGTCTGCCCTTCCACATATAAAAAAGGACACCCATCTGGATGCCCTTGGACTTTCTGGCCAGCTTGCCCTTGTGCTGGCCTATATAATTTTAGGAGAATAAAGTAAATGAAAATGACCATTCATTCATTCGCATTCGCTCATTGTAATGATAACACTGAATTGTGTGCTAATGTTATACAACATTTTGCAATTTACTACAGTTTACGCTAACTTTTTACAATTGTTTGCATTTTAGTACATGAAAAAAGGACACCCCGCAGGATGCCCTTACTTCTTCTTGCTGACCGTCCAGCCAATATGTTCTGCACATTCTTTCAGTACAGTGACCTGTTCTTCTGGTGTTAGTTCTTTGAACATGGTCACTGCCTGCAGTCTTTTCTTATGTTCGGCAATAAGTTCCTGCCGATGTTCGCTCTGTATTTCTCCAACTGTTGTCAGGAAGTTTTTAAGTGCAGGCGAAATGCCATCGTTCTGTCCGTTTTCAAGTTCGATGAATTTTTTATCTGTCAGGATGTCTTTTGGATGGCAGTTCAAGGCTTCTGCTATCTTCACCACGTTTGACATTGTTGCATTGTTGATGTCCCTTGCATCCCGTTCATACTTTTGAATAGTTGACAGGCTGATTCCTGTCTGATCTGCCAGCTGCTGCTGTGTCAGGCCTGCTGCCTGTCTTGCTGCCTGTAATTTGTTCATAGTATTGCCTTTCTATCACTTCAGTGCTATATTTTGTAATATAATAGCACTTTAGTCCTGCTTTGTCAATATAATTCCCATATTTCTGACAAAAGAAAAAGCCCGTTTTCACAGGCTCTTATCTTGTTTAATTCTTGTATAAGCTATCCAAGGCTTTTTCTGCCATTGCACCAACCTGAATGAATTCCCCAGTGCCGTATACTGAACAGCCTTTTATTCTGTGAAGTACATCTTCAACACCACAGTCCTGCCTGATTCTTGTCCACATTTCTGCCAGCAACATTTTGATCTGTACCAGTTCATCTTCAGCTTCTTCTACTTCTTCCAGTAGCACTGCATAAGTTTCATGTGGACTGTGAAACAGTGGGTGCTGCTTGTTGGCTTCTGCCAGTTCTTCTTCTATTAGATTATGTATGATTTTATTGTCAGTCATTTCAATTCCCCTTATTCTTTCAAGCATTGCTTTTGCCACTTCGTATGGCAGCACTAATTCTGGTGTTTCTTCATACCCTTTTTCCAGCATGTACAAGGTCATCTACTCCACCCCCTTGTATGGCTCTGCTGGCATCCATGCAATCAAGTTCCACGGGTCTTTCATTATTTGTGGTGAGTAAACAGCATCTGTCACCGCTCGCCTACCGTTATGTTCAAATGTGCCTATGATATGCTGTTTCAACATTGGCAACCTCTCACTGCACGGAATCCACTGGTCTGCTGGTGGCTGGGAAATGATAATATCTGCTATTTGCATTATCTGAATGTTTGTTAACCCAGCAACATTATTGTCTATATCTTCAATCAGCTTCTGCTTAATCTGGTCGTTCATTCTTCTGTCCTTTCCTGTGGGATTTGCCATGTTGCAGGGAATTCGTCTACATATTCATCGCACCAATCATGCAATGGGCATTTCCCTTCGCCGATATACCAACAGTTTCCCGCTTCTCCCTGTTCTTTGCAAAACTCCTTTATCGTCTTAATGGCTTCTATAGCCTCCTGTGCTGTAGTAGTCATTCTTCCTCACCGTCCCATCTTCCGCATTTATTGCAGAGTACACATATCATTCCGTATGAATCACTTAGGTTTTGGCACTCTTCTATCGGTGCGTATGAAATATGTCCTGTCATTCTTCCTCACACTCCTGCTACCGCATTTTGCTGATATGCCAACTCTTCTTCGTTTAAGCATTTATGACGCACCATGTACCGTTGCATTTCAGATTCTTTGTATTCGACTATTCGATTTACCATTCTTACATAAACTTCGTGGGTTCCGTTTTGCCACGACTTCACCACAACCCCTATGAGGTTGCCGTCCACTACTACAATATCTCCAAAACAGTATTTCATTCTTCCTCACCTCTCATGTCAGCACCGCAGTGGCAATATGGTTCTTTTTCATTCTCAAATCTTCCACACTCAGAGCATTGATATACAGTGAAATGTGGTAGACCATCAATTTCATAACGCTTCCACCGCCCCTTCGGTCTTTCGGGCTGGGAAAGTGCTTCGATTGCCATGTCGAGGGCTTCCAATAGTTCCCCATCTGGTGTTCCGTCACCAGCCCATACTGTATCCGTTTCGTATAAGGCTCTATCTGCCTTTAGTACCTTAATCGCTTCTTCTCTGGTCATTCGCTATCCCTCCAATCTATCGCCTGTCCGCAAGCAGGGCAGTGGTCGTATTCGTCATAGTCCACTTCATAGGTTATTTCGCAGTTTGGGCAGTTCCACATATCGTAAACAAGGTGTCCATCTGCATATCCATCACCCCATAAATGCGGTTTCTTCGGGTTCAGCAGCCCCAGTGCTTCAGCACCCATCATGCGGGCTTCATTCACAGCTTCTATCACTGCCCTTTTCCCATTGAATCCAGCATGGTATTCGATTTCTGCCAGTGCTTCCATTGTAGTTGATGGGTCAAGGATTCTGATTGCTTCTTCTCTGCTAATCATGGTGTTCACCTACCTTAAACTTATTTCATACAGGCATACGCCTAATGCAGTCAATGTTCCAATTAACGCATACCCTAATAGGATAATTCGCCAGTCACTTCTCATGCCGTCCACCTCGCTTAACTATGGCAATGGCTTCATCCAATGCGTGAACTTTGTGTTCGTGTCTATCAGCACAGTAATCCATGCCTTTTGCTTCACATTTAAGCTGATGTCTTGCGTGTAACTTTGCAAGTCCTTCCAGTTCTTCCACCACCTTGTCCACGGAGTATGCGGTGGGCTGGTCATCTACCATATCCATCACCGTCCATATCGTAGCATGGATAAGTGCCCTCATTGAATTTGCAGTTCCTGTAGAATCATCCCACTCTTTCAAGCTGTCAAGTAGTTCGTCAGCATCAATCAATCTCATTCTGTCCACCTCTCAATATTCCGTCCTTTCTGGTTCATACCTGCATATATCGTCATAGATGCACTCCCCGAAAAGGTAGTTCCAGTTCTTGCAGTTATGGCAGTTCATTCTTCCGTCCTTTCCTGTGGGATTTGCCACAATTCAGGGATTGCCCTCATGTCCCTACTTGCATAACACCATGTACCAATCGAACAATCTTCTTTTCCACAACTTTCAAGTCCTGTCTGATTGCAATACTCCTTTATTGTCTTAATGGCTTCTATAGCCTGTGCTGTGGTAATCATTTTGGTTCACCGCAGATTCCAAGGAAATATGGCAGGCTTTCACACCAGTCACAGAA
>Ga0233386_1000310_pt1 | contig 13885 bp, 18 predicted proteins | sample ElkDunMinimDraft_17_FD_191544 | JGI IMG/M metagenome (GOLD analysis project Ga0233386, IMG submission 191544) | Fecal eukaryotic communites from dung pellets of Tule Elk in California, USA - Elk Dung G4 | ecosystem: Host-associated > Mammals > Digestive system > Large intestine > Fecal | place...
AAAGATGCCATATTACTAAATTTATTGTCAAAATTACTATTTGTTAGTGTAACGCCATCAGGAATCACAATCTTCGTTACATTGTTATACTGTCTAAAATTAATCATATCCGTCCACCTCCTTTAAACTATAATACATGCGTAGTCAGGAATTATCATTTCTGTGCTGGCCTCACCGTTATAAGTTCCCTTCCAGCCTGTCAATGTATAAGTTCCATCACCGTTGTCAGTGTATTCAAAGTCTACAAGGATAGTTTCAGCATCAAATGGATTAACTGTAATCGGCACTGTCACGCTACAATTTGCGCCGTTCTCAGTATAAACAATTTCAATAGAAGTCATGTCTTCTGTTAGACGCTCAGTAGAATAGGTGTAATCAGAAACTTCTTTTGTCGTGCCATCATAAGCAGTCGCAGTAATTACCATTCCAGTAGGATCAAAAGCTTCTCCAGCTATATATTCAGTTGTAGTAGGCATGGTAGTTACTTCTATCTTCTCAACTTGACAGTAAGTGACAAGATTGCCATTGCGCATGCAGACAATATAGGTATAGCCGTTGACTTGATCAACTAGATTAATGTTGTCTTTGGGTTTGTTGTCCGCTGCTCCAATATTGGCTCTTGCTTGAACTTGTTGATCTTCAGTTAGTTCTTGCTCGTTATAACTAACATAATCATCAGGAATATCAACAGCCTCCCATTCAGTTGGCGCATGCATATTACTTACAGATTTAATAGCAACTGTTTGGCCCACTTTTGCATAAGTTATTATAGGGATGTTTCCAAAGTTGAACATCGTGTGACTAACTAACACTTTACCCGGAATAGTAGAATTTTCGTTTGTGGTTGCCTCAGTAGGCATAACCCACATTTCAATTGACAATTTATTCCTCTCAGAAGCTGACACATTAATTTCTGCGCCACCCATATTCAACTCTAGGTTGTTTGTTTTTATTCCCGTAAATACCAAACAATCAACATTGTTTATTGTAAGAGTGGTATGATACCATAACATGCCTCGCCAATTATTTAGATCCATGTTTATAAAAACATGACGATTTCCAGCTTTTACTGCATCAATAATCTCTTGAGCTGTTGCACCACGGTTTGCATTGATAAAGCGATAATTATAGCTCGAACTATCTACTACACCTACAACCACATTGCTATCAACATATTCCTTTGCCATCTTAACAACCCTAGTTTCCGTACCGCTTATTGCAATTGTGTGAGATCCAACTTCAGCAGCAAACAGCATTACTTGATCGTTAAATACTGTACAGAAGAACGGCTCACCATTTCCACCAGCCACATCCGCAATTTCTCCGTTACCGATACTTGGAGTATTTGGGCCTTTTGCAATGTACGACACGCATTCATATTCAACGTCATCCCAAGTGACAGTGTAAGTTTTGCCAGCAGTAAACTCAATTGCAAATGGATCTAAAGCTGGATTGCTTGTATTTTCAATATTTACCGTAGTCTCTGGTACAATTTCTCCAACATAACTTTCCTTATATGGATAACCATCAGGTAGATACTGCATGGGGAGTTTAACGATATTCTCTTGAATTTTAGAGTAAGAAATTGAAAGAGTAAAATCTTTGTCTTCTGCCATATACACCCACAATGTTGTGCTTGCTCCTTCTGTTTCCATTGCAAAAGGTTCACCAGTATCAGTTGTAATACCCCCATCATATTCATAAATTGCATTGTTACCCAACATCAAATAACCATCATAATTGCGCGCAATACAATCATACTCAACGCCATCCCATACAACTGTATAAGTTCTACCTTCCACCAAAGATTCTGAAAGTATAATATCGCCATCAATAGATGTGCTATTTATTTCTGGTAGAACTTCGACAGTAGTGGTTACTGACTCACCAGTATAAAACGGTCTATTCTTTACATAATCATCCGCACTCTCATCATTCTGATTCCAGTCTGGTTGTATGTTTTTTTGTGCGCCAGCTTCTATACTGGCAACTTTCTCCTTTTCTTCCGTTGTATAGTCTTCGGTAGAAAGTCCTTTACCTTCGACTATTTCAACGTAATTATTCAATTTGCTATTAACCCAATACTTAATAGCATTGATTATTGTTTTAGTAAAATTCAATTTTTATCACCTCATTTATTATGTGTGATAGTAGGGAATATAGTTATGATTTTGTTGTGGCGGCAGGGTTAAGCTGCCGCCGGGGTGGGGTTAGGTTTCTTCCGTGTACGTACACTCTTTGAAGTTGAACGTGTGAGTGCTGCTTCGGCTTAAAAACGACACATAAAAAGCGTCATATGCATCCTCATAGAATATATACGTAGGAACAGTCACGTAAGCTGCACCGGAACCACTTCCCGTCGTGTACTTGAAGTGTATCGGGAGACTAGCTTCTGCGTGTGTCTTGACTTTGTTCAGAAGCGCAAATTTTTCCATGTCGGTTTCCGGGAACTGATAGTCAGCTGTAAAGACAAGCGGCTGAACATTCGTCACGAATTTCGGGTCAAGTTTCTTTACGGCGGAATACTCAATTTTTGAAACGTGTCCAACATAGCCGTAAGTATCACGTTCTCTGATAAAATAAGTGCCAGCAGACATGCCGTCCGCATCTTCACTCAAAGACACAATAATGACTGCCTGATCGCTCACCCTGACTGCTGTCGTCATAAATTCATTCAGGGGCACACACATAACTTCTTCAAGTTCCGTTCCAGAAAACCACACCTTCGCCGCCTGCAATTCTTCACGCGTGATAGGTTCGCCCACAAGAACGTACTCGCTACCCGACTGCGTGAAATTCGGCCTATCCCCAATCACGCCGTCCCACTCAATGACGGTCTTTTCTTCACCAAACGGCCTGTCCTGCAAGTCGTTCCAGCTCATCACGCCCACCTTATCCTTAGACACCCTCGCATACGCGCCGTTCTGTTCTACTAACACATGAGCATTTTCAGCAAGTTCCTCTACTACGGGAGCAGTGCCAATCGCCGCAATAGCTTCTTCCATTTCAGATTGCACAACAACATCTTCGGGCACAAGATTATTCGCCGCAATCTTTACAACTTCACCATTATCTTCAACGAGCACGTTTAGAGTGTCGCTGATAGACTCGATAACATTAACATCGCTTAATCTCTTAAATTCATAAGCCATAATTTTATTCCTCCTTTACAGAGAGTATAAAGCTCCATCGCTATCAGTAAAAACAGAACCATCTGCCGCCGTAATGGGGTCAATAATTCCTGTTTCTGCTAATAGAGCAAGAGCATCATCTTCATTTGGTTTATTTTTTATAAAATCCATCGCTGTTTCATCTGTTTGTTTCCAGTCAGCCTGAACATCCAATGGTTTTAAATCTTCAATATCGGCTTCTGCTTTCTCCACTCTGCTAATTAAATCAAGAGTTCCAGTCTCATCATTTGCTATCCAATCCGCAATTTCTTTCAAAGTATCAAAATCTTCGGGAGCTTGCGCAACAATTGTAGCTACGGCATCTGCGACTGTATCACGAACAGAACCTTCGCCAGTACCATTTAAGATATCAATAGCGGATTGGAGAGCGGCAATATCGGGTTTGTTTTCCCAAATCTTATCACCATTCTCATTTGTAGTAAGATATTGGTGGGATTCAGTTGTTTCAGGGATTTTCGTAAAATTTTGTGCTTCCCATTCAACTGGTTTACCATTTTCATCTACACTTTTTATTATCGGCACTTGTCCTGCGATAGCTTGTTCAATTAAAGGGATTGCAGTAGTTTTATCCATTTTACCTTCATCAATCGCGTTAATAATAGCAATTAATGTATCATTATTAGGATAATCTTGCATATTAATTTTAGACCACAAATATTCAAGTCCTTTTTGGTCTAAAAATTTTTTTTCATTTTCTAACATTGTATCCCTCCCTCCTTTTTTAAATTATATCATAAAAATCTAAAAAAGTCAATAAAAAAAGAGGGCGGGCTTTAAAGCTCGCCCTTTTTAATTATTCAGGCTTAACGGCCGCAGCAATAGCAGCGTCAATTTCAGCCTCAGATAGAGATTGAATTTTTGCGATTTCAGCATCAGCATAAGCTTTAGCGTTAGCTTCGGCAGTATTAGCTTTAGTAGTTGCATCAGTAGCAGCCGCATCAATTGCTTCTTGCTTAGCAGTAGCAATCATAGAAGCTACATTGCCTTCGCCATCGCCTAGTTTACCTTCAACGGCTTGTAAGCGAGTCTCTAAACCAGCTTCAATGCCTTCTGCACGAGTCTTTTCTTTACCAACTTCTTGATCGGTATAAGCTTTAGCATCAGTTAGAGTTTGAGCTTCAGCAGCCTTCGCGCGTGCAACTTCTTCGTCAAATTCAGCCTTAGTAGCGGCAGCATCAGCCTTATCTAAAGAAGCTTGAACCGCAGCGGACAACTTAGCCTTGGTAACATTGGCATCCGCGATCTTAGTAGTAATAACAGCATTATCAGCTAGTTCAGTAGAAGTAATAGAACCAGCAACTACAGTAGCACTAATTTCACGGCTAGAAGGATCAATAGCAAGCTGAATTTGAGTTGCTTCAGCTTGAACAGTATAGATATCAACTAGATGTCCAACATTGATATATAGAGGTTCAGCAACATTAGCAAGAACTAACTTAATGTAGGTTCCTTCAGCTTGACCTTCAGGATTGGTTACAACAGTACCAGACTCAACAACCATGTCCTTAGGAATGTCAATAACACCAACTGTATTAGTACCCTGCTTAACAGTATAAGACTTTAGAGCACCATCAGTAGTAACATCAGAAGTAATAGTAATAGTAGCAGCAGTTCCACCTGCGCCGACAGCGGTTAGAACTTCATTGATAGCTGCGACAACAGTTTTGTTTTCGGTAGCTAAATTATCAACATCGCCAAGATTAAGTTCAATTGCATCAACATCATCTTGTGCGGCCTTGGCGGCAGCAGCATTTGCGGCCTCAGCGGCCTTGGCACGATCAGCCTCTGCCTTTAGTTCAGTAGCGATTCGATTCCATAAAATACTTACACCAGAATTGTCTAAAAATTTACGAATATCAGCCATGTTTAAACATCTCCTTTATTAATAATATTTAATATATCTTCCTCTGTCAGAGCAGGGAGATTAGCAATAGTTTCTTGAACGTAAGCTTTCATTTCATCTCGGCTTACTTTTTCTTTCAATTGTTTAATAATTTCTTGCATTTCTGGAGTATCTATCTCTCCAGAGTTAATTTTTCCAATTAGTTTTTTAACTAATAGAATATCAAATAAATCCATTATACCACCTTCCAATTTTTATCACTATCGGCGATATATAATTCTCCGGTTGATATAATATAGGCTAATGTGCCAAAGTTTATTTGATTAGGGGGAATATTTTTTAAATCTTCTATGGTGTCGCATAGATGCTGAAAAATTTCGCGATTAATATGTGACCCATCTTTTAGCATTATATTCATTTGTGGCACCTCCTCTTCTCTTTTTTAGGTAGCCGGACTAGGATAAAATTATTTCTTTTTTATCATAAAAGTAAATAAATAATTTTATCGGCCCAATCTTTTTTATTATTGCATCTTTACAAAAACTCGGAGAAATTGGAGAAAAATCATTTCCACCTTATCGCGCGATTCTCTTTGATAATTATATTATAGCATAAAATTAAAAAGGTCAAGAAATTAATTATCCATCAGCTACCTTCCAACTATTTCCATTATAATGCTTTATATCAGTAATTTCTATCCAATTATTTCCATCATATCGATAAATTCCTTCGGCTGGAATCCAATTAGCACCATCATAATAAGAGACGGAAGGAGAAACTTGGCAGGTAATTGTAATTGTCCAAGCCGCCGTATTACCCCATATTAATCCACTTTTATCTTTTTCAGGCTCATAAATTCCTAAAAATATCCTGTTTCCATTCCAGTCTGAGGCTTTGGTTAGTGAGGTGCTTATAGTTGATAAAGTAATAGTTTTATTTACATTTCCTATGCCTCCGGTAACTGAAAGAGGCGCTTGTGTATTTGTTAGGATTGTTCCAAAATTTGTATAATATTGAGAATTAAACCACAATTTTTGAGAAGCGGTTGTATTCGTGTAGTACATATTTGCTGAAGAACTCGATGAACGCCATCCTGTGTCGGCATCTCCTGTAAAAAGAGAAGAATTAAAATCTTTAAAAAGCACCCAATTAAAAGGGGCATTAGAAATTGTTGAACTAACACGTACTGAGCCTGTTAATGTTATAGATTTTATTTTGCCTTCTAATCCGCTAATATCCCAAAAATAAATTAGTCTTTGAATAGAATAATTGTAGTTAAAAGTATTTTCTCCAGTGAAAGTATATGTTTTTATTGCCATATTATTTCCTCCCAATTAAGAACTTAATTTTAACCATATCATTCCTGTAGTAGGAGAGGAAGGCTCAGTGACAGAAGCAATAATTCCTAAATTAGTGAGAGCACCAGAAACAGATGTCGCGCCAGTTCCGCCTTGAGCAATAGTTACTGCACTTTTAGAGGTTAAGATGTAATAAGTGCCATTGCTGGTTCTGTTGGCAGTAGCTGTTGGTAGACGATAATCTTCATAGTAGGATATAGGCGTATAGTTAATTCCATCTGCTTTGCTTGAACTATAAATACGGAAGCCTCTATAGGGAAGACCACTAGCTGAACCAGCAGTAAAATCTTGAGCGCGTGCAGTTATGGTTGAAGTCGAATTTATAGTATCTTTTCTAATAAAGTTCCAGCAAGGCCATGCACCACTATTTGAAAATTCTACTTCACCAGTAAAAGTTCCGCCTGCACTAGACATAAGAATTCCATTATTTGAAGGGAGAGCTAAGGTATAATTTGTGGTAGAAGAATTATCTGAAATAAGTTTAATATAACCAGAAGAGTCGTCCTTATAAACTTTTACTACTTTAGTGTCGGTAGGTACCGCCCAAGTTCCGTCACCTCGTAAAAAACTATTTTGTTTTCCAGCAGCTGGAGCAGGAACAAGTCCAGAAGAGCCAGCAGCAGAAGAAGTTGCAGCACTCATTAGGCCATAAGTGGTATTATTATCGGTGGAACTAATTGTAATGACGCCATTCGCGTCACTAGATACAGTAGTTGCTCCACTACCCTTGAATTGAATTTGATTACGATAAGTACTATCATCAACAACTTTTAAATATGGATTAGAAGTTGCTGCATTTGTTGTAGTACCACTTGCACCTGCATAAATTTTAGTGGTATAATGAGTATTTGTATCAGTGGTTGGAGGAGTATATCCTAAAGCAGAAATTATATTTGCTTTAGATAAACTTATTGTACCAGAAGATACTGAAATATTAGAACCTACTTTTAAATGGCCATAATTGGTTGTTGAACCAACACCAAAAGTTTTGGCGGTTGAAGCATGATCTATGGGAGCAAATTGTTCAACAAGACCATTATAAAAATATTGTAATCCTTCATAATTCAGGACTTTTTGTTGTAAATTACTCATATTATTTCCTCCTTTATTTTATCATTCCAAAAATTGGAGAAGAACCTAATCATCATTTCAGATTGGGTTTATTGTTAAAATGAATTTAAATTTTTACGGCGTTAGCAAAAAGAGAATCAATTTCTTCATTGCTAATATATTCATCTCCCATAAACTCTAACTCATTAATATAACTCGTTCCATCGCCGACTTTAATGCCCGGGACATATGAACCATCATCAAGTTGAAATCTATCAGAATAAATACAAATCTCGCCTTTCTTAGGGATAAAATTTGTTGCTTTATTCCAATTTAAAGTTGTATCAGTTTTCAAAAGAATTCTAGACTTAATTGTATTTGCCATAATTATCCTCCTTATCCTAAGGTTAGAGAATCTAAGATTGCAGAATCTAAAAGATTTGTTGTAGTATCTAGATTTTTTTTATGTTTTGTAACTATCATATTTGAGCCAGTTCCTTCTGCACTAATACGTATGAAACTAAAAGAAGCATTGTCTTGATATGAAAGATTAAAAGTGTAAACTCCATCTGAACCTGCAGTGATTGTATGAGCGGTTTTACTGCTGTTAAGTACTGTTCCTGCATTCATATTAGAAACGCCATTAGTTGTCCCGCCTTTATATTCATTAATTGTTGCAAGTAAAGTATAATTTGCATCATAAAAAGCGATGTAACTATAACCACTTGAAACTGTTGGCGCCCAAGAAACACCACTCATTTGGATAATATCTCTAGTCGTTGCAGGAATAAAGCCTGTTACTACAGAATTAGTTTGAGTTTTTTCCGCTCCACTGGAAGAAAGACGATACCCTTCTTTATACCCGGTGCTATTATATATTTCCCCTCCACCTGAAATAGTAGAAAAAGGAACTAAATTAGGTACTCCATTGAATAGGGCATAGATATAGGGTAAAGAAATTGGTTCATTGGTTAAAAAATTGAGAGAAGATAAAATTGTACCATCTCCAATTTTTAATTTAGGTTTATAGATTTTATTTCCTGAGGAATTTATTTTACCTATATCAATAGCGTCATTGTAAAAATATAGTTCTCCTTTTAAAGTTTGGAAATTTGCTTCTTGATCTTGCCAATTTTCCACAGTATCAGTTTTAAAAAGAAATTTTGCTTTATTTGTTGAAGCCATAATATCCCTCCAAAAGAATAAGGAGAATGTTACCATTCTCCTCATTTATTATTCAACTACTTCGCTCCAACCTGCGGGGTAAGCTTCAGGAGACCAAACATTATTATCAATTAAAGATTCATAGGTAAGCCCATTAAAAATTACCCTATCGCCAATGGAGTAGGGGTTTGAAGCATCAGGCTGACTCCACTCGAGAATTTCTTCATTTTCAAAATCATTCTTTTCGACAAATAACATCCAAGAAGAGTCCATGGGAGTTTCTGTATTGTTTTCAACAAGGGAAATATAAACCTGATCTTCGTAAGAAACTTTTTGATTCTTTAGATAAGCTACACCATTTTCCCACTTAGCAATATATTCTACCCAAGGTGCACCAACAGTGCCGGGCTCCCAAACATTTGCACTCTGTGTGGAAATCCAAACTTTCTCATTATGAATTACTTTGTCATTGATGGAATAGCCATTAGTGCTCTCTGGTTGAGTCCAAGCAAGAATGGAATTGTTTTCCTCATCAATTAGTAGCGCAGCGAAAAGACTTGGGGCATGAATAGGCTCCCAACCAATTTGAGAATTATGTTTTTGAATAGTTTTATATAGACGGCCCATGTAGCGCACACGAGTACCAACCTCATAAGTTACACCAGCTTGCCACACAGGGAATAGAATTGGTGCGCCAATGGCTTGTTCATCAGACAAAACTTCAATAATTTCGTTTACGGTAGAGCGAAATTCAATTGCGTCTTCTGCATTAATGCCTAAATTATTCATAGCAACTTCATCTTCAGTTTTAATGTATAATTCATTATTTTTAAGATATATATTAAAATGCTTCATCGCGGCTTCGATGCTGTCGCCATTAAAATAATTAATAGAAGTTTCGCCACGGTCAAAAGCAACAACCAGACCTGCACGATTATTAGAATAAACTTCTTTAATAAAACCCATAATTATACCTCCTAATTTTAAAAAATAAAATAACCTGAATTGACAGAAGTCAATTCAGGAAATTTTACCAAAAATATTTATCTGTCTTTTTGTTATAAATATACGAGCCCGCACCATAGCTTAAACGAATAGTATGATAAGGCAATTCAATGTAACAAAACCAAGTACCACAATCTTTAAAAATGCGTAAAATTTTGGATATAATTATATCAAACCCATCTTCATTCTTCTACATCAACTTCATTCATTTGTGACTCCATTCGGTTTATTTTTCTTCGATCCGTAATTGTAAGCTGTTTAATGGAATTATTTCCTACACTCCATTCTTCACCACGGCAAAGAGGACAAGAGCAATGAATCTTGTTCTTGCTATACTGATGAAGATTATCGTAATAATCCCATTTTAGTACTTCGCGCGCGATACGGCGTTTACGGAGAGCATGTTTCCAGTTGTTTTCTCTGGTTTGTTGTTTGGTGTGATTCATTATACCCCTCCTCAACAATTCTTCTTCCCCAAGAAAAACGTTCATTGTAATAACCCTCAGATAAATCAGAAATTATTACCTTTCCCTTTGCGGAAGAAGCATGAATGAATTGATTTTCTCCAATATAGATTCCTGCGTGATCACTTAAATCTCCATCGGAGCGATTAGTATTGAAATAAACTAAATCTCCTTCTTGGAGTTCTTCAAAGCTTTCAATTTTAAAATATGAGTCATCATAACCTTGGTCATAAGCTGACCTAAGCAATTGAATATTATATATTTTGTTTACACAATAATAGGTAAAACCTGAACAGTCAAAACTATTTGGACCTGCCATTGCATAGACATATGGTTTATTCAAATGAAGTTTTGCCTCTTCCACAAGGGGAGAAGCAAAACAAATAGGTTGAAGAATGAGGATGAGTAGAAAACATAAAAATTTCTTCATCTATTTTCACCTCAAGAAATAAGTGGTTTACTTATCTATACTTGAAGGCGAATTCTTCTTCAGTTATTGCGCCACGAGATGTCCACCAGTCAATTTTTTCTTGGCGGTTGCCATAAGTACTAAAGTTACCTTGATAAATTGTTCGTTTTTCTTTTATCTTCCCGCAAGAACAACATTTTGCGCGATATACATAAAGTTCATGACAACTACAATAACGACAGCTGAACCAAATTACATCTTCAAAATTATGCTCGTGCTTTTCTTTCAAAAAATTCAGCATTGTAAATATCGTACCTTTCTTGAATAGTAGTATTAACAGTGATTTCAGGGTGACGCTTTAAGAAATTCTCATAAAAACGGCAAGGATTATCACAAGTAGATTCGGGGCAGCCTGCGCGATAGATACAGGCAGGAACCATAGCCCAAGAAATTTCAGGTTCTACACCATGAACTTCATACTTTAAATCTTCCATTTGCGCGCGAGTATCTGGATCTGCGGTCGTACATAAACGAACCTTAGCCATATTAATTAGAGCTTGACCGTTTCCTTCGCCAATAAAGGTTACTGGAGCTGCTTGTGGAGCTTCTCGTCTATCATACTTCTTTTGTCTGTCATTGCGCTGAGTAGAAATCCACTTTTCAAAACCGATATGATGGCGCGCAAAGTGAGTAGCAATGTAACTTGGCAGACCTTGCCAACGCCACTTTACCCAAATAGTACGAAGCGGAGAGTGTTCACAAATTACGAGTGCTTTCTTAAACTCTTTAGAAGGCTCCTTGTTTAGAAACTTTTTAGATACTGTCGCGCGACAAGCATCAAGAACCTCAGACCATTCGCCTTTAATTTTTAGAATTTCTGTTTTAATCATTTACAAACTCCTCAACGAAGTCGGGGAATACACCAGGCTTCATTACATTTACAAGATATACTTCTTCAAAATCGCGCGCGGCATAAAGTACGCCATTGATAGAATGGGCATTTACACGTAGATAGCCGGGAAAATCTTCAATAACATAATTCTCAGGAATGTTTTCCATCTGAAGAATAAAGTTTAGAATTTTGTTTTGTGAATCAAGATTTAACTTTTTTCGTTGACGATGCATAGCAATTACCTCCATAAAAGAAAAATGGGAGAGGGAAATCCCTCTCCCTTTATGTAATAATTATAACATAAATTGAGTAAGAAGTCAAATAATTAAAGAGCCTTAATATATTTGCCGCTAATCCAACCAATTTGGTCATTGCGTTTAATTGCATACCAACCGTTTTTGGAAACTAAAGGCTTATTATCTTGATCAAGAATAGGAGTTAATTTCTTGCCTTTCTTTACGGTAGTAAGAATTGAATAACTGGTGGAATCACCAGAACGGACACGAACGGAACCGCCAGTTACTTCTAGTTGAATTTCTTTTGCTTCTGGAGCTGGTTCTTCAGGCTTAACTTCTGGCGCAGGTTCAGTAGTTTCTGGAGCCTCTTCTTCAAAGTCAGGCTGGTCGTCGCCAATTGCTTCCATCATTGCTTTATGACTTTTTTCACCATATTCGCCATCAGCTTCAAGTTGCATGGCCTTCTGGAATTCTTTTAGTGCAGCTTCAGCCTTAGAGCCGAAATCACCATCAATTTTATCGTTTAGATAACCAAGTTGAGTAAGTAAAGTTTGTAATTCTGCAACATCGTCACCCTTCATACCTTTCTTGAGTAAGCGGTCGCCAAGTTCACGACCGGTAGAATTACCTTCACCGTAAACAATCCAGGGTAGCTTATACCAATGTAACCATTTGCGATCCTTTAATTTAGTCTTTTGGCAGCCATAATTAAAGCCGCGTTCTTCTACTACATAACCGTTACCAACATAAACACCAACATGTCCATCGTAACGGACTGCAATACCGGGAATTTCAGGAATAGTATCAATTGTACCCCATTCCATACCCTGAGACTTTGCATAAGAGAACATTCCATTTGCACTCCTGTCAGGGCAGTTATTGCTTTGATATTTACTAGTAATTTTACTACCGGTGCCGATAGATTCAAATACAGTGTCGCCGCCGTTAGTCCAAGCGTAACCCTTAATCATACCAACACAGTCAGCGCAGACTTCTTTAGCTGCAATGTGCTGCTTATATTTAGCTGCACGGCTTGAGGTATAGTGAGAGGGATATTGTTTAGATTTGCTATTATAACGATCTTGAGTGCAATTATATACGCAAGTTCCGTACCAGTATGGGCGACCAACGAATTTTTCACAAAATTCTACAAAATGCTGAGAAGTAAATTTTTCTGCCATGTTTGTTTCCTCCTTTTTAGGTTCTTCATAATTTTGTAAGAACCACTCTAAAGTTTTTGTTCCATTGAGTTTATTTAAATCTACATTGCCAGAGATACCTTCTACACTTCCTTCACTAGTGTATTGCCATAAGTCACAAGAATATTTGGGTTTATAGGTTTCATCAGCATAGCCTGTATTTTTACCATAGCGAGGAATCCAGATAAAATCAAATTTATCTAAAGAGTCTTCAATATAAGGATAGCGGCTTTGACCAATGTAGAGACCAACTTTTTTTGCACCTAATTTCCGTAAGGTTTCGCAGAAAGTAAGTGTTATTGGTTTTGTCGTTTCTTTGTTTTGAGTTTCGTACTCTATGTCAGCCACATAGAATAAAGGTTTTAATCCTTCTTGAGTTGCGGTTTCATAAAAAAATTTTGCTTCTATTTCTGCTTCTGCGGTGGTTCCCGCTTTGACGTAATGATATACGCCAAAGGGGACACCACAATTTTTAGCATAAGAAGGATATTTTTTATCAATATTGGAACCAACCGAAGCACGTAAAATACAAAGTTTTAATTCTTTGCGTGCGGCGACCCAATTTATTTCTCCTTGATAGTGGCTAATGTCTGCTATCATAGGGATCCCTCCTTTATTAATTAAAGTTATGATAATTTTTCAAGAAGTTGTTGAATGAGAATATTTTGTTTGGTAACCATATCCTTTAAATCATCAACTTCTTTTTTTAAGTTAATGGTCTCTTGTGAATTTTGTAACATAGAGGTAGCTTGCAATCTTTCATATTCTTCTTGAGAAATATTATAGACTTCTACAGTCTTTATTTTATTTGGAAAAGTATAAGGAGTTCCAATTAAATGATATACAGTATTGTTATCAGAGCCTAAAACAGCATTTGCCATATATTTTTTTACTTCAATAAAGCGCTGCTGATACGGAAGATATTTTAAATATCTTTCTTGCTGGCATAAATCTATAACTAAATTATTATTTATTATTTTTATCATCTTTTTTCCTCCTTATATGCAGAATCCAAAAATTAAACCGTATAACCAGAAACATTGTAATAGTCGTCTTTCGCCATTAACCCCAACG
>Ga0233386_1000311_pt1 | contig 13860 bp, 21 predicted proteins | sample ElkDunMinimDraft_17_FD_191544 | JGI IMG/M metagenome (GOLD analysis project Ga0233386, IMG submission 191544) | Fecal eukaryotic communites from dung pellets of Tule Elk in California, USA - Elk Dung G4 | ecosystem: Host-associated > Mammals > Digestive system > Large intestine > Fecal | place...
GTGCAGATGACCAATCTGGCTGTCTGCAGCATTCTCCGGGATCTGTGCGATGCCATATCTACCGTCCAGCCAGATTCTTGCTTCGTTGCCTGTCAGCACAAATTCTCCGCCCCCGTAGCAAACGGTTACCCGCTGCTCTGTGGAGTTCTCTTTTACGATACCCTTGGAAATATAAATCATTTTTATCACCTCGACCTTATTACACGACGCAAGGTGCCAATTTACAACCGTCTTACAAAATATACATGATGGCCACGCAAGCTCCGATAATGAGCGCCACACTAATTCCCAGAACTATTACCTTCTTGATCAGTTCCCTATCGACATTGGATCGCAAGTGTCCATGGTCGTCCGGAAGCACATCATCATAATAACCGTCATAGCCATCACCTTGTATCGGTTCCTCCTCGCAAGGCATCTCCTCAGGTAAATCATCCGCCACAGCTGGTTCCGCGGTTTCCTGCACGGCTTCAGTTTCTTCCGTCTTTCCCTGCTCGACTTCTTTTTGGTTGCGTGATGGGATATGTTTCCCGCATTCGGCACAAAAAGCAGCATTTTCATCCCACAGTTCTTTGCCGCAATAAGGACAGAATTTCATTTTTAGATCGCTCCCTTACAGAAATTATGGCATCAAAAAAGGCAGGCCCATGCTATGGACCCACCTTTCGACGCTAGTATTATAACAGATTTACTTTTGCATGTCATTGGCACAAACCTTGCCATTTACTATGCCATTTTATTGGCATTTCGTTTACACCCGCATCAATTTTTCATCACTATAGTAGCTTTCACACCTCTCATGCCCAATTTTCCTGTTGACAATCCTGTGGAAATTGTGCAATACCAAAACCGTATGTCATTGCGCTAATAGTCTGAATGGTGTTTTATTTGCTTTGCTTACAGAATGTTTATAGTAATAGGTCTGTTGCAGAAATAAGATTAGTTTTGAATTTCAAATGGCAGCGGATCTTCTACGAGAGTAACACTCAATAAAATCTCATCACTTTCAGGCAGAATATTATCTGACAATCTATTAATATCCTTTAACAGTAAACTTCCATTTTTCATTTCTGCTGTTGCCGTCAAGTATGTATCGCCATCAATACTATCAAGTGATACTACCGTGGAATTCTGTCTGAGATTGAATTGCGCAGTGTACCATTCATTATCTACTTCTATATACGCCATTACATCGTAGTAATCTGGGATAGAATCGTTTTTTGCAGAGATTAGATATAGTGACGAATTTTCGTCTCTCCATATTGCTTCCATACTCCAGGGACCATCATGTATTAGTGTTTGCTGTGATTCAGAACGCTCATGCGAAGCAAGAACAAGTATAATTTGACTTACTGCAAAAATTAAAACAATAAGAACCATTACAAACACAGCTAATGTCACAATTTTTCTTTTATTCATTTACGAATCCTCTCAGAATTATTGATCTAACAAACGCCCCATTCTAGGAACAAAATAGCCAACAATAAAGCGTTCACTGTCAACAAAGGAGGAAAGGGAATTTCTACTTGCAACTCCCGTAGCGCCTGTGGTGAGATTGTAAACATACAGTTTATTTCCGCCAGTCGTTGTATAGAAACAAACAGTGTGCAAGCCATCAAATATTGAATCTGTATTCCAGAAAGAGACAATATAGACATTTTGTGTATCGATGTTGTCCATAACTCTAGTGTTAAAACTATTATAGTTGGTGTATTCCGTCAACTGATATGCCATATTATTGTCAAAATAGTCCCCAATTGCAAACGGATCGGATCCTAAAAAGCCTTCAGTCATTAGATATCCGCTCTCTTCAAATGTCTTAATAATACTAGCGCACGGTACTGTAAGGCCTCTATGCTTTATGGCATTATACACCGCTGCTATTTCACATCCTACGGAAGCCATTCTACTCAAGCCAATATAAAACTGAGGGCATGTGTTCTGGTTATAGATGTATCCCATACCGCTTTCCAGAGCAGTGTTACTTGTAAAATGTGCACCAGAATTTAAATAGTAGGTTCTCAAAGCATAGAACCATGCGGCATTATAGACTACAGCTTCTTCTGCTCTCGGAGAAATGTTGCTATTCGTTACATCTTCATTCGGAATCTCTTCCGCATTTGCTGTCACCGCAAGAGAAAAACACATCACAAACACCAATATCAAAGAACACAATCTCTTCATAATATCATTCCTTTCTTTATGTCACTGCTTGACAAGGGCCCAACAGCATAGGTTTCACAACAATCACACTCCCTGTAATAATCATATATCAATCATCGGTATCGCATCCTTTCTCTTGCATCTATATGTACAACAAGTGGAATTAACAAGCAGGAGACAAATTTCTATAACGCTATTAACACGCTTAATTTACTATATTGTAAATACAAGCATTTGTGGTATAATTAATCAATAATATTTTGTCTTCTGTTTTCCTGTTTGAATTGTTGAATATACAGGAAACGGCAAGAAATCGGAGGCACCCATGCTTACTGTTTACCTTAGTCTGATTGATGATGTGCAGCAACGCATTGAATTCGAAGAAATATACACTACATATCGAATGCAGATGATACATCTTACTAAGTCCTTTTTTGAAAACGAAGCAGACGCAGAAGATGTTGTTCATGATGTTTTCGTTCGCATTGCAACAAAACACATGAAATTTATCCAAACACTATCTGATCCAGAGGATGTGCGAAACTACCTTTTGAAAGCAACCAAAAACACAGCCTTAAATGAGTTGAAAAGAAAAGGGCATAGCCACGTCTCTATTGAGGAAATCTCAGAAAGCGCTTTGGATAGTTTTCCGGATCTTACAGACGATTCGTTTTTAGATTTAATTTGTACGAAAACAGAATATGAAAGGGTTACACAGGCCTTGCTCTCTATGGAGGAACCATATCGGGACATTATGTATTATCACTTTGTTATGGATCTCTCGGTTCCAGAAGCGGCCAGGTTACTGGGACGAAATATAGCTACTGCGAAGAAGCAACTCGTTCGTGGCAAAAAACTATTATTATATAAGCTTGATATTAGAGGGGACCTTTAAAATGGCAATGACTAAGGTAGAACTAATGAGTGCCTTTAGAGAAGCAGCAACATATGAGTTTCGCGATATTCCACGCGATGACTCTCAGATCCCGCATAATTTTTCCGCTGCGTTTGAGCATAAAATTGCAAAGCTCATCCATAAAGAGAAAAGTTTCTTTTGGCACTTTGTAAATACTGCGTCTAAGCGAGTAGCTGTGATAGTTTTGGTGCTCGTGATGCTCTTTACGACTGCCTGTAGTGTAAAAGCAATTAGAGAACCTATCGTTAGATTTTTAACTGAAGTGTACGAAACCTTTACCGAGTATTTCTTTGAAGGCGAAAAAACCAGTGTGATCACAGAAAAGTATTATATTTCAGCAATTCCTGATGGGTTCGTTGAAGAAAGCGCGTATGAAACAGACACGACAATTAATATCGTCTACCGGAGCGGTGAAAACAATACGATTCACTATACCCAGGCTGTAACAGACGAGACTACAATCTATTTGGACACCGAGAAGGCTGATAGCATAACTATTACCGTTTCTGAATATGAAGTACATCTATATACACAAGAAGGTGTTCTATATGCCATGTGGACAAGCAATGGATATTATTTTGAAATAATATGTTATGGCGATTTCAGCGAGGATGATATTGTCGGTCTCATTCAATCGGTAGGTGCTAAATAATATAGCGAGCGGCGGGCAAAATGCCCGCCGCTTCTTTATGCTTCAATAAGTTTTTGTTTCTTGACATTCTATTTCATCTGCTGTGCCACCGGAACCGTAAATCTTAAAAGATACTGTCACTCGATATGTACCTTTGGAACCTAACTGGAAGGTGTGGCCTCCCGTATAATAGTAATTATTTACTGTATCGACCCACTGATCATCAGTTGTACCTATGTCTACCCTGGTCCAGAAAAGTCCCAGCACCTTTTTTTCTACGTATGTAGTAATAACCGCCCGAGTAGTCACGCCCTGGAAACCATGATACGCATTAACTACAGATAGTTCTCCTGTTGAAGAAATTGAAATCGTTGTCCGCGCAGAAAGTGTATTGTTATAACATGGAGTTGCTATTTCAGCTGCATACGCTCTTGTTGTGAATGCAGTTCCAGAAAACATTGAAAATATGGATACAACGGTCAGCACAAATGCTAACATTCTAATTCTAAAAGTTCTTGACATAAATCCTCCTCGCAAAAGCTATTTCCCATATAACAAACTACTGGCATACATCAGCATATATCCCCGGCATCACATCCTAGTCCTTTTCTGTATGTACAACAGTTAACAGAAACTAACAGGAGACATTTTTTCAAAAATCAAGATGTTTTGTCCCCTATCTCGCATTTTGGATTGTTGTATATGTAGAAAGTCATTACCAAATATCTTTTTCAGGAGGGAGCATCTAATGATATACATAAATAATTCAGCGGAATTCTATAGTTTATGGACTCCTGGATGCTTTTTCCACCATGCTAAAGAGAGGTATCCATTGAAGTTCATCAGGCGAGGGCGTATAGGCTACTGAAATTAATACTTTGCCTATACGCAAGCAGAAACAAGTAATGTCATCATCGAAAGGAGAATACTTATGAAACGCATTTCACGCTTAATCGCATCTGTTATGATTCTTTCCGTCATGTTTATCATCCTTGCCACCAGCGTCTTTGCTGCGGGCACAACGGTAACCGAATATGCATATACGCAGTGGCGGGGAAATGGCAGCTCGTCCGGTCGTGGCATCGATAGTGTTACTGTCCCAATTGGAAAGAACGAAACCGTTGTGTTTAGAACCGATTTAGACATAACAATTGATCCTAACACCCCTTCTACCAATGTAACCGCCTCTGCTGCCCTAAGGCAGTGGAAATGGTATGGTTATTCTACCCTCATCAACCAGACACTATATAATTCCGAAAGCCTGTCTAATTCCGGCTCTACAGCAAAAACCGTATCTCGTTACTACCAGACAACCGACTCCACCAATGAAACCGGAGACTATTACATGGTCGCCAACACCTCCGGATCTTCTTCCGCATTCTATTATCACTACCTGTTTACAATCTCTTATACTGTAGCATCTTGACATTTTATATCGTAGCCGGGGATGCAGTAATGCATCCTCGGCAATTTACACAGGAGGATTAATATGGCAATAGATGACAGCATCTTGACGTTGACTATATTAATGCTATGCATTATTGTTTTCTGCTTTAGAACATATCGCAAAACCCGTAACGCACTACGAACCTTTTTTGTGTTTTTATGGGTTATTGCAATTTACTTTGTAACCTCTTGCTGCATATTCCCAATTCAATTCACTAACACAGGGGTGCATATGCAATCCTTTAAGAGCCAGTTCTCGATGATGAGTTTTGAACAGTTGCAAACATATTTCCTTGATTATTTCCTTTTTAGGATCTCATACTTTGCCAGTTTTTTAGTCTTAGCATTTGTCGCATGTATTTTATTTGAAACACAAAGAAAAATCATTAATGCCTGCATTCTGCTAATATGCATTATGTCTGTTCATCTAGTATATAATGTTGGCTTAAATCTTCTCATTGATGAAGTTGTCAAATCAATTAATGCAGAAGATTTCTTAATTATGTTTTTGGGCTTCATATCTGGGTGGATATGTGCAAAAATCACAATATGGGTTTGCCCATCTCTTGGCATTATGGTGCTTAAAAAACGTGGTGATTAATGATGCGTATTCGTTTTATCTTTATAACCTCAATTAAACATATTTCCTATAATATAAAAAGTTCGCTTGTTGTGCTAATCTCATTAACGATATGTATATGCTCCATATTTCTTATGGCAGAGGCCCTATTGTATTCAAACAGTTTCCTTGAAAACGCCGAAATTAACAAACGAACATACTCAGTCGAAGCAATTGGAAGGCCTCACGAATCTGACAAAACCTACGCTATCTTTAATGAGCTAATTAATGGAGATACTCTTCCCAATATCTCATCCTTTTCTGGCATATATGTTAATCCCGTCATTGACGAGAATGTCGAAGAATATATAAGCGCCTCTGTGTATTTTGAAGATGACCCCAGATATTCTGTAGATATGGACATTGTCGATGGTCGTAGCTTCACAACTGAAGAAATATTGTCGGGCGCTAATGTTGTTATCATTTCTAAAAACCTAAACTACTGGAAGTCAAACAATCCGTACCGGGTGGGTGACCAAGTATTAATCAATAATACCCCTTATGAAATTATCGGTATTGATAGAAATCAATCCTATATTACAAAGCAAAATGTGTTGAACAATCAGAATTTTGTTATCTATTTTGATAAGATCCAATTTGCCGAGAAGTTAGATAGTGAGGCCGAAATTGTTTTCAAAGAGGTGTTTGCTCCCATTGGCGGGAACCCTGTTAGCCGTTTCTCACAACTTGTTGCTGAATTTGCAATGCATGTGGTTACATACATCGCTCTAATCGGATTGGTTTCATATTGTGCTCTTAGTATTATAGCCCAATTGTTTAGTTACATGGTCAACAGTAGAAGGTATGAGTATAACATATACAGAGTTTTAGGAATAGACCTACCGATGCTTGTATCGTTATATTACACCCCTATTCTTCTTCTCTCATTTGCCGCTGGAGCCTTGGCCTTTCTTGTTTACAAATATACAGAACCATTACAATGTTATATCGGAATGGAAAAGACCTTGGAAGCTCTCGTCTGTGGAATCTGCTATATGATTATCGCTGTTGTCTTGCTGCTTGTCACGTTGCCGAATTTTATTAGGCTCAAAAGACAATCTGCAATTGAAACGAGGTAGCATTATGATAACACTTATTTTTACGCACTTGAAACGCCGCGCTATAAACTACATTGCCGTATGTGTCGAATTGATCGTGGTTGTTTTAGTATGTAACATTCTCCTTAGTCATCTTGTTCCCTTCATCCAGGGTCAACAGCTTTACAAATCGCTCAAATTATCTAGCATTCTGTGTTGCACAACTTCAGCGGAGTCTGATGCTCTAGACATTATTGCAAGGGAAGTCGACGCTAAGATTCTGTGGAGAAACTACAGGGGGCAGTATGCATTATCAGATGAGAGTCTGTTTATACAACCTGTAGAGAAAAGCTATTTGCATCGATTTGATTTAGTACCTGATGAGCAAATTTCTGCCGGGCCAATCGCCGTTGTAGCTTCTAGCCTCACCTCTCGGTATAAGTCAGGAAATACATACACAGTTGCCCTTCAATATCCTATTGGCGAAATCACTTTTTCGGTGGCTCTTTCCACAGACAATGATTTGTTGTTTATTCCACCTTCTGGTGATGCGGCATTAAGTGTTATCGGAAGACACCCTAATACGGTCTTGCTTGCATTAGATGATGATGACCTGGCAAAATTTGATGCCTCTGATGTCTATACATTGGAAGCCAAAGATAATGATGCCCAACGAGTAACAGAAATTCTCTCCTGGAACGAGAAAATCATTGCTGCTATGAGTTGCGAAGACGCACAGTCTTATAGTAACTCCTTGGATATGAGTCAGATGGGAATGCCCATAGTAATTTCGCTCACCGCTGTTGCGTTGTGCCTAGCAGGAATGCTTTCAAATACTCTTTTATCAATCATTGCTAATGAGCGAAACAATGCAATTTACTATATTTGTGGGTATACCTGGAAGAAATGCGCACTTGTTCAATTTATCAGCGATCTTCTCATTGTATTTTTCTCTGTTGTAATGGCGTATGCGGTTATGCAGATTCTATCAAAAACATCTGGCAACATCACATTTCAACAAACATCATTTTTGCTTAGTGTAGCTATTGTTGCTGTCATATTCACTTTAGCAGAGATTCTTGGCGTTATTCAAATCGCCAAGAAGAATGTTGCGGAAATTGCAGAAAGGATGAAATAAAATGGCTCTTGTGTCCCTGGCTGAATTAGAAAAGACATACAACAAAGGAACCTCCGCTGCAGTACATGCGCTTCAAGGTGTATCGCTATCCATCGAATCTGGTGAAATGACTGCAGTAGTCGGTACATCAGGATCCGGAAAATCGACACTCCTACATATTTTATCATGTTTAGATCAAAATTTTGAGGGGCAATACACCTTTGACGGTACAGATATCAAAAAGCTATCTGCTAAACAACTATCAGCCCTACGAAACGAGAAAATAGGAATTGTTCTGCAGAATTTTGGATTAATATATGATATGACTGTATTTGATAATGTCGTATTGCCGATTTATCTAAGTGGCAAACATTACAGTAAAAGAGAACTTCATCAGCGCGTGATCCAGTTGCTTCAAGAACTTGGCTTGGAAGAAAAAATCAATACAAAAGCAAGTCAGCTTTCCGGTGGACAAAAACAGCGCATCGCAATAGCTCGTGCTTTGATCAATAATCCTAGTCTAATTTTGGCTGACGAGCCAACAGGTGCACTTGATAAAAGCACCTCAAATGATATTATGGACATTTTCTGTTCATTAAACTCTGCTGGACGTACAATTATTATTGTTACACATGATCTTAGTATTGCAGCCAGGTGTAGCCGCACAATCACAATTTCCGACGGAAAAATAATATAATGAGCTGAGAGACATGTGTAGGTGAGAAGATGTTTTGGGAAAAGAGTAATAGCGGTGCAGCTAAAAAACTGCACCGCTTTACATTTTATTGCTCCGGATCGCCATATCGGTTGTCAATGTAATGAACCAACATGTCTATATCTCCATCCGTTTCATACTCGCAATTCACACCAAATTGCCCAACAGCAATCCATGCTCTTGTTGCATGTAATGGATGTATAGATCGATCCTTAAGACCAATCACTGCAAACTCCGACAGAGGTTCACCGGAATACCAATCTTTATTAAACACATCAAGGCAAGCCTGACAGAGCTTTTTCTGCACCAGCTCCCGATCCACCTCATAATCCAGACTTGTTATCTCCACGGTGGCATACCCCTTATCCGGATGGGATCTGGAGTTTATGTAGGTATCGTTTTCATATAAACCGCCCTTGACCATATATCCATACGGCTCCTCAATTATCTGCCCTTGGTCATCGTATCTGTTTATTTCCAGTCTGAGTATCTTGAAACAGTTCAAGTTTAAGATTGCAACATTCTCTTCGCCCCAGTATTCACAATCGCTTCCTGTGCCACAAATATAGCACTGTTCACTTGTGATCTCAGATACAAAATCAATGTGTTCGTATTCCTCTTGTTCTTCCGACCTATTGGGTGTAATAACATTGGCTATAATCGCCAAAACCACAAACATACTCAGCGCCCCCGCAATAAAGCCGAGCACATAATATCGTTTCATTCTATCTCCTCCTGAATTGCTAAATTGATACACGGAACGCCTTTTTCCCGGGCATATCGCATCGCCTCATATGCTCCGCTCGTTCCTTTTCTTCCGCTTTCTTTTATCTCTGCTTCCTTCACATAACAGATAATCAGATCCGACCTGTCACACATTGCGTGATTTCTTGCCTTGATTGCGTTATTGAAATGGGCACCGGTTTCACAAATCTCTATACTGTCATAATAATCCCAGTATGACTCCTCGTTGTCCCGATAGTCTGCAGTAAGATACGGCATGACCCATATATGGGAGCTATTATCCTCTCGGTATGTTCTTTTCAGTCGATGGATAACAGAGGAAACGAGTAAATCAAAATCTCCATTGCGCCCTACTAAAAATTCTACATAAGGCTTACTGTCAAGTAAGCTACGTATTTCGTCCTCAAGATGCGCTTCTGCTGCAACAGATTCCGAGCCAATGCGTCTATGTCCGAAGAAAGAAACAGTATAGATCTCCATAATACCACCTTCCCGCAACCGCATTGACCTTTCATTCGTCCATTATGTTTCTTTCCGAATACTGTTCAATAATTGACGCACCATTTCAGAGTTAATTGCTTTGAATATATCCGTTCCACCCTTTTCCACCCGTATGAGTATCTCTAATGAATTGATTTCGTCATACTCAGGTAATTCAAACCTGTATTCACAATAGCGGTCAAATTTAGCTTCATATACCGTCCTATGCCCACTCAAGCCACCTATGCATATGGGTACTGTTTCGGAAAGACGCCTAAATGAATCACCTTCCAAGATATCGTCTAAGAAGTCCTTGGAAGGAAGTTCAGCATGGTCTAGGCTGATGTCGATCACCATGCTTTCCTGTGGATCTGTAAGCTCCAAACCGTTCTCGTAGTAGTTCTGTGCTTCAAAGATCACAAGACAGGAATTATCCGGAAGTGTAAAGGAAATACCCCCTGCATAGAATCGCCCTTGTTTATATAATAACATCTATTTTCCTCCCTTCTGTATCATTCTAATACATATTGTATCATACTAATCCACAAATAGCTATAGTCTATACACCAGGGGCAAGACAAACAGTCGTAGCAAAGTCATTAAATTCAAAAAATACAATTAAAGTGAACTATTCAAAGAATCGCATTACTGAAACCTCTTGATTTTTTTGAACTTTTGATGTATATTACTCATAGAATGAATGGAAGGAGTGTAGCAGATGACGGAGTTTACCACTGTGCTTGATTTAGCAAAGGACGTAAAGAAGAAGATCAACGAATATAATGAAACCGAGCCGCAAGCTAAAAAGGATGCTTATAGCAACCTTCAATTGTATGTTCATGATCTTATGGCCATCCCCAAAAACCGATCATTGATTTATAAAGGTTCCACCATTTCCGTTGTGTTTAGCAGAACATTAGGTCAATGGAGAATGAAAATCTGGAAAGAGCTGTATGAAAAATAATTCTTAAAAATGAGGGTTTATTATAATGAAATTTGATAGAGTGAATCTCGAACGAATGAGACTAAATGCCGACACCCCAGTAGCAAAAACATATATTACTTCAGTGCAAAATAACACTGCTCAGAAAGTAACTATCACACAGGCAGAGTGTAAGGCTAGTGTGAAGGCACTTTCAAGAAGGAGTAAGAAAGCAAAAAAATAATAGAGAAATAGGAAGATAACATGAACTCAAATTGTGTTTTTGCCGATGCATTATCGGTACTTGATGATAAGTTCTTCACTGAGGAACGCTTTAAAGAATGGTACAATATGTTGCTAGACTTCGCTGTAGAGTCTATTAATCTATTGCGAGAAGAAACTGGCAACATTAAAGATGTTTCTTATGAAGTGAATACGGTTTTATTGCACGAAGTGGTGTACGATGCTATGATCGGGTTAAAAACGATCGTCATTAGTGATAACAACACCGTAAATGAACCAAACCCCTTTAAGATTGCTTCTTATCTCGGTTATTGGTTTTTACGTCATAAGCCCATTATTTTCAGAGTTAAAACCGGCCTAAACATTGACGAAATAACATTTGCAAAGGATGTAGATCCTGCCGACAGAAAAAGTATTATTGTAGAAATGAAGCATATGAACGAAGTCGCAGTGTCTCGTTTCCTGTTAAGATACATTTTCAAAGTCGAATGCGCAAGACCGCTTTGTACCAGAAGACGATTCCGGCGCATCAAGGCAACTGGTTGTGTATTCTTTGACAGTTTCCCTGATATGCTTCTTGCAATCTTTGAAAAACTGAAGTATCATCTCACCTATCGTGACATTTCCCCAAAAGTTATTGAGCATTTTTTGGAGGCCTATACTTTACATCCTTACGTACCTTATACCTGTGACTTGTGGAATACTGAGGAAAACACACCGTGATAACACCTTTTTCTAAACGGATACATAAAAGCGTCGTCCCATCCAATCGCAGTCTTGTTGGGATTTGGATTGTGTTAATAATCTTGATTATATTTTACGTCATTTCCCTTGTCTCATATCTCTCTTTGTTCTTTTTGGGTAACACCCCTCTCCAAGATAAGATATTAGTTGCGATATCTGTTTTCGAAATGATTGTGACTGGTTCATCAATTGTAATCAGTGTTATTGCAACTAAAATTAGCGATGCTTTCAGTAATGCTTGTATCGAGCGTATTGAATATTTTAACAAGCAGAACTATCCCTTTCATAAACATCAGGAGTTAATTGATGCAGCAAATCAAGTTACGAGGGATTTCAAAGTAGCTAGGCGTGTTAAAATTGCCGTTATTATAGCATTTGGGGGTTATCTTATTGGCTCCGTAATATGGTATATATTCAACCGGATGGTAGTGCTTCAACTGGTGACATTTATCCTTGGTGCAGTATCTGCAATTTTCTCAATCGTTCTCGCATTGGTTTCTGCAATATCCTGCGTAGAAACAGGTAGATATACAGATTTACTGCTAAATGTCTTGTACGAAGATTTCAAAGACCTTGTTGATAAGTACAATGATCTATCCATCAGCCAGAAGAAGTGACTATTCTGTGATGGTAAACATTTACACACTACAGCTTTCAGCAAAAGCGCCACCCCTGGTGATTTGGATGAATCACCAGAGGTGGCGCTTCTTTTGAAACCATTAACACAACAACTATTTAGTTGTTGTGTCCTTCCTTCAGCGCAAAACCCGGTCCTCATATTTGCATTAGCATGTTGGAGGGCCGGGTTTCTTCTTCAGTATGGGCTGCCTCGAAAAAGTGAGGCAGCCCCATTGAACTAATTAGAACAGTGGCATACCACCATAAGCGGGTACGGGAGTTGGTGGCTGCCGTTCAGCAGGTTTATTTGACTGCTGTGTTCTCTGTTTCTTTTCCTGTTTTGCCACAGGGTTTTGGATGTACCACGCCGTGAGCCATGCCTGATAGTGCGCCTTTGTCAGGAGCATCAGTTCGTTGAAGGCATCATAGGTCATCATGACCGAGACATGGTTTTCCGGGTTCTTTCCAAACTTAGGAACGATAAGCCCCTTTACTGTCTCCTCACCCGGGCCACTGTCTGCTACAAACAGGAAATCGGATTTTGTACTGGGAAGAAGCTGCACAGTTCTGGACAAGCTCTTGCCATCCGCTCTGGCTCTCCCCTGCCTATAAAGGTTCTTTGCGGAGGTTCCACCCAAATGCTGGTACAAATAGGTGGCATCCCGGTTCTGTTTTTTTGTCTGGAGCATATAGCGAAGCTCACCGCTTGTGATCTTCCGGCACAGCTCCAGGAATTCATCCGCGTTGATGTAGATATGGACCGAATTGGTCTGCCGGGAGCCGGCAGGTTTGCTCATATCGTAAGACGCAAAAGCAAAGTGGGTCTTACCGATCTCGAAGGCATCATTAAGACTCTCTACAAAGCAATCTCGTGCATCCTTTCGGACGATCTGATTCTGGTTTCTTTCATCCTGCATGATGATCCTCCTTGAGCTTCCGGAATATATCGAATCCCGGTTTTATCGCAATTCGGCGTCCATACTCGAATGTACAATGGATCTGCGGATCATCATCTACCATATCCACGACACAGATGCTGCCATCAGGAACCGGAAAAGGATCAAACATACGGATCACCTTGATCTTCGTCCCTGCAGGATAAGCTGTCTTGTAGAATCTTCTTTCAACAGAATCCTTAAGGGGTAGTACAGTATCTTTTCTGATTATGTACTGATAGTCAAACCCGCATTTCCTCTCAAAGGGGAAAAACACCGGTCTGTGAAACAGGCGGCGTATTAGGTGCCCCCGAACAAGAATATCATCGTCATTATAAAACACTCTGGATACTTTCATTGGGATGTGCCTCCGTTCGTAATCATTTGCTGCAGCACAGCTTCCAGCTTCGCCATGTTCCGCTTGTACTGAGGAACGAAAGGCTGATCCAAATCAAAATCCGAATACTTGAACCGGATAAAGTGCAGCAGGGCTATTGTTTGTTCTTTTTGTGGTATGTCTTGAAGCAGCT
>Ga0233386_1000312_pt1 | contig 13834 bp, 14 predicted proteins | sample ElkDunMinimDraft_17_FD_191544 | JGI IMG/M metagenome (GOLD analysis project Ga0233386, IMG submission 191544) | Fecal eukaryotic communites from dung pellets of Tule Elk in California, USA - Elk Dung G4 | ecosystem: Host-associated > Mammals > Digestive system > Large intestine > Fecal | place...
TGGCAAGCGTGACCAATTGACGACCTTTGACCCTGAAGTTATCCGTATAACGGAAACAATCGCGCGCGCTATCATGCACCGCGAAAAGTCGTCCTTCATCATTTGCCGCGAATTGTATCATATGCGTGATAGCGGCAAATTGAAGTCCCTCGGTTTTAAGAATGTAGGTGAATATGGGAAGGCCATGTTTGACCTTGCGCCCTTGACCTGCAATCAATACGCGCGTATTGGTGAATACTTCATTAACGATGATTATAATATCGTTGGTGATATGCCCCGGCTGTCTGTTAGTCATTACATTGAAATGCTTTCTTTCATCGAAAAGAAAGGTGGCTCATTGAATGAACTGCGTGATATGTTCCTTAACGGAACATTAACAGATGGCATGTCAACGAAAGATATTCGCCTTGCCCTTAATGCCGCAAAGGAAAGCAAGAGCGCGATTGAGACAACTTTCAGTGACAGCGAACAGACCAGCGAAGCCGAACAGACCAGCGAAGCCGAACAGACCAGCGAAGCCGAACAGACCAGCGAAGCCGAACAGGGTAAACTCTTTGACAAGACGGCAACCTTGCAAAAAGGGCTTGACGCGATCCAAACTCTATACAGAGTATCGGAAACTTTGAAGGCTAACGGCATAGACGTTAACTTTACAAGTTCATTGGATGAAGTCATGGAAGGCATTAAAAGCCTGTTCTAAGGTTAGCCGACTAAGGGTTAAGGGATGAAAATCCCTTAACCCGATATTTACGTTTGACTGTTAGTTTCGACAAACTAATTTTGAATTATGAGTTAGCCGACTAACATTAGCCGACTAACTTATAAAATATTATTTTTATTGGAGGTATTACAATGGCAACTTTCAAGAAGTTCAGCGTGGCTAAGAGGTACAATCGGGAGAAGCTGTTCAACATCGACACCGCCGACTTTGAGTATTATTCTCTTGAGGACCTCTATGACATGGCCACGGAGGCCGCGGACGAAGCCAAGGCGACCACCGGCAAGGATTTGAGTGCCGAGGACATTCCCTTCACCGTGTACGGTATCTATATCAATACGCGGGGCAACTTCGATCCGGCTCCGGTCCTGGCCCTTGAGGATAGGTACGTCAACCTTCCTGCGCACATGACGCCGGTATGCGAGGACATGCTGCGTGATGCCGATGCCGTCAAAGCCATCAACGAGGGCCATGTTGCAATCACTGTGTATCAGTACCAGCAGCGCCGCTTCAATAAGACGTGCTACAACGTCAGGTGGGTTGACATCTGATTAGTCGGCTAAAGGGAGGGCTATTATGCTCTCCCTTATTTTTAATGTGGAGGTGATAAAAATGGTAGCACGTGATCTAACAGCGCATCAACGTAGGATATTCAATACCAAGCGTATATGTCCTATATGTGGTGAAGAAATCTTAGATTTTGATGATTTCAAAATGCTAAGAGTGCGTCATAGGCGAAACGTGTACTATAACTTTATCCATAGGAGGTGCGAGTATGGCGAAGAAAGGATTGTTTGGCCGGTTAGCAGAATCCGTGCGCAGCACAGTTAGTCGACTATTGGGAATTGAACCCAAGGTCGCCCCGCCTACAGTTGAACCGATAACACCACCGCGTAAACCGGAGGTGCACAAGCCCGAACCGGTATACAAGCGCGATAATGTTGATGTTATGCGAGAACAGTACGCCGATCTCATATCAGAAGCGAATCAAAGATGGGAAATGATTGAGTCGCAGGGCTACAAATCCATGGCCATTAGCAGGGCTAAGGATGAGACAGGACGTGATTATTTCAGTCTGGATTTCGCAGAGAATGAGCAGGACGTGCTTGAAGAAGTCACCCGCGCGAGGGTATTTCTTGCTGATAGGACTTCGACATTGGAGGGCGCTGAACTGTATACTGCTGAGATTAACTCGGAGCAATTCAGAGGCAAGTTTGGATCACAGTATCGAACGCCAGAGTATGGTAACAAGGGCTTCGACATTAACGTAATCGACGAAGAATACGCCAAAGAGGTATTTTCTTCATACCGTAAACTTGAAGAAGAAAAGCAAGGTCTGATTCAGGAATACGGTTCTGAGAACCTAATCATAGCCATGTATGATGCCAAAGTACGTGGTGAGGATCCGTTTATGCAAGGCCACCATTTGATCGAAACGTGGTACAAGACGAAGACGGCTGATTGGGAGAACAGATTTGAAGAAGCCCAGCGTAAGTTTTCTGAATCCAACAAATATCCGCACGGAACTGCATTTGAATATGTAGGAGGTGACGAATATGAGCGAGATGACGACATGTACTTCTAAAGTATGGGAAGGGTACAACGGGGGTAAATTCTGTGGAGTTTATCCTGTTAGTCAACTAAGCCAGGCGATGGAGGAGTTATTCTCGCATGAGAATATATCTATCGCGATAAGCGGTAGGAACGAAGTGTTTAATATGCCATGTGCATTTGATATTGAAACATCGTCGTTTTATGATTCTAAGGGCAACAAATGCGCTACCATGTATATATGGCAGTTTGGTATTGATGGCCTCGTCATATATGGGCGCACATGGGATGAATTTACTACGTTCCTTGGAGAGTTAGTCGACTATCTGGAATTATCGGCGAGGCGTAAGCTGATAATCTATGTGCATAACCTTGGATATGAATTCCAATTTATGCGCAAATGGTTCGAGTGGGATAGGGTGTTCGCCATTAAAAAGCGGCGCCCCGTGTATGCAATATGCGGTCCATATGAATTCAGATGCAGCTTATTCCTCTCCAACTATGCGTTGGCATACATAGGAGACAATCTTCTCCATAAGTATCCAGTTCGTAAGTTAGTCGGCAATTTGGACTATTCTAAAATTAGGCATAGTTCAACGCCGATGACTAAAGATGAACTTGAATATTGCTTTAATGATGTAAGGGTTGTTATGGCATATATTCAGGAAAAGATCGAACAGGATGGAAGCATTACAGATATTCCATTGACGAATACTGGATATGTGCGTAACTATTGTCGTACCGAGTGCTATGGAAAAGAGGATAATAAAAAGAAGCTTCTTGATTACAGGGCGTTAATGCGTTCATTGTGTATATCTTCGCAAGACGAATACAAGCAGCTTGAGCGGGCATTTATGGGAGGGTTTACACATACAAGCGCGATATGGTCTAACAAGATCATAACTACGCCAGCAGCATCATTTCACAGCGAATATGAATTTGATGAAATCGGATCAGCTGATTTGACCTCATCTTATCCATACCAAATAGTTGCAGAATATTTTCCAATGACTTCTTTTAAGTATATTGGCAACATTACTGATAAAAAGAAGTTCCAGGAATATCTTGATAGCTATTGCTGTGTATTCGACATTGAGTTCGTAGGGTTACAACCGGCCGTATCTTTTGAGAATCCGCTTAGTCTATCCAGATGCGCAACTACTGGCAAGGTCATCGTAAACAATGGCCGAATAGTAGCGGCCGATACATGTAAGACAACTTTGACAGAACTTGATTATGAAACCGTATCAAAGTTCTACACCTGGACTAAGATGCGTGTTATTAACATGCGGATAGCCCATAGGGGGTATTTGCCAAAGGATCTCATCTTGGCTGTCTTGAATTTGTATAAAGACAAGACTACCCTCAAGGGTGTTATGGGCAAAGAAGTTGAATACCTGGTATCCAAGAACATGATTAATGCCGCGTTTGGTATGATGGTAACGGCAATCATTCGAGGAGAATACCAGTATTCAACAGATGACGATAGCTGGCATACTGAAGAAGCCGACGTACTTAGTCAACTAACTTCCTACAACAAGAACTTTAATAGATTTCTCTATTATGGTTGGGGCGTGTATGTAACTGCTCATGCGCGTCATAGTCTATTCTCAGCGATATATGAGTTCAAAGAAGATTACATTTACAGTGATACTGACAGTATCAAGGGTGTAAACTTTTCCAAGCACAACGCATACTTCAAACAGTATAATAACGAAGTCTACATTAAACTTCGTAGGATGTGCCAGCATTATGATATACCGTTTGAAATGTGCATGCCCAAGACTAAGTCAGGTGTCGAGAAGCTCATTGGAGTATGGGATTTTGAACCTGGTTATAACGCTTTCAAAGCAGTTGGAGCTAAGCGGTATTTGTACGAATATCCTGATGGTACATTATCAATGACAGTCGCAGGCGTTAACAAAAAGTACGCCATACCTTACCTTCTTTCCAAGTATTCATCGCATGAACTTATCTTTAACGTTTTCGGAGATGGTATGTTCATTCCAGAAGGCCATACTGGAAAGCAGTCGCTGACCTACATTGATGATGTTACTACAGGATCTGTAACGGACTATTTGGGTTCAACCAAGTTGTTCTTTGAACGATCCTCGATTCACATGGAGCCGCAATCATTCTACATGTCCATGATTGGCGACTACTTGAAATTTTTGGAAGGAGTTGAGTACATTGAATTGTAAGGAATGCCCTTGGTATGACGAAGGAGACTTTACTCCTGAGGGTGACAAGGTGTGCCGCGGTATATTAGAATTTGGTCAGTGCCCATTTCTTTACAATTATCCAAAATCTGAGAGGGGGTTAGCCGACTAATGGCAGAGCAAAAGTTCTATTCTCTTGAACCCATACTGGCTCAAAATTGCCAGTATAACGTGATCTTCGGTGAACGTTCTAATGGTAAAACTTACGCAAGTCTGGAATATGGCTTGCGTAGGTATATCAAAACTGGCGAGCAGATGGCTTACATTCGTAGGTGGAAAGAGGATTACAGAGGCAAGCGTGGATCCCAGCTTTTCGCGGCTCATGAGGACAACGGACTGATTAGTCTACTAACTGATGGAAAGTACGACAGAGTCAAATATTACTCAGGCAAGTGGTATCTTGGTAAATGGGATGCTGATCTTGATCGAGTAGTTGCTGACGAGGATCCTTTCTGCTACGCATTTAGTCTGTCAGACATGGAGCATGATAAATCAACATCATATCCTCGTGTTACAACAATAATCTTCGACGAATTTCTTACTCGTCAATATTACCTTCCTAACGAGTTTGTCCTCTTCATGAACGTCCTTTCCACCATCATTCGACACCGCAACAACGTCAAGATTTTCATGCTTGGTAATACCGTCAACAAGTTCTGCCCGTATTTCAGTGAGATGGGGCTTGGACATGTTGTTGATATGGAGCCTGGTAAGATCGACATTTATTCCTATGGTGAGTCTAAGCTAAAGGTTGCAGTTGAGAGATGCAAGTCTCCCAATAAGGAAGGGAAGTCCTCAGATGTCTACTTTGCCTTCGATAACCCTTCATTACAAATGATTACTGGAGGTGCGTGGGAGATCGACATGTATCCGCATCTTCCTCGCAAGTACAACAAGTCCGACATTATGTTCATTTACTTCATTAACTTCAATGACCAACTATTGCAATGTGAGATCATAAGCCTACCCGATTGTACCTTCACCTATATTCATCGAAAAACAACGCCTATACGTGATGAAGATGATGCTGTTGTTTTTAGTGATGAATATGATCCACGCCCAAATCATTTCCGTAACATACGTAAGCCAACTACTGATCTTGAAAAGAAAATAGCCATCTATTTCCGTAAGGACAAAGTGTTCTATCAAGACAACGAAGTTGGTGAAGTAGTTCGTAACTATCTCATGCATTGCGCATCAAATAGATAGTGAAAGGAGGTTAGTCGCCTAATGAAGCAGGTAACATTCTATTTCAAGGAGAACTTCCTTGTAGCCAAGGATCCCAAAGCAGTCGATCTGTGCATCTCAATGCTGCCTTACTCCGAACTGGAAGTAATTGAGGTCATTGATGACGATGGCAGCAAGCACCTCTTTAAGGTTACCAGGATTGCGAATTAGCCAACTAATTCGGAGCGCACAGAGAGCCCAGTAGGCAATTACATGCATCTACTGGGCTCTTATTGTGCCGAGTTGAATCTTACTTGCACCAATATTGACACATACTGGGCACGTTAGTTGACTAAATCAAGAGAGAATACTTAGCAGAAACCCATCCCTGAGTTCCGGCATATTCGATCTTGTACCAGCCGTTGCCGTTGGAAGAAAACTCTCCCGCATAAGGATAGGCTTCACCCTTATGAACCAGGCCTAACTGAGCATAGAGGGTGCCGGGCCCTTCACGAACCCACACGGTCCTGCCAGTTATCTGAATCCTGTTGTTATCAAGAGGATCGGGAGTAATATCCTTACCTTGAGTGATATTCGTTGCAGCATGATGATTTATATACAACAGAATATCGCCAGGAAGCAGATAATTGGGGCTTGTACGATAGCGAGTTTCTGTAAGCCACCTGAAACCAGCTTTAGTAAACTCGCCACGCATATTGCGTGAGCTGCAAAGAGGAAGATTCTCAAGCTTAGGAAGGCCCAGAATATGACCTACTGCTTTGACGTTAGCAGAAACACCAGCAGTACAGTCATCTTCACAAGCTACATTGATAGCAGACGGGTTGTAGTTAGCCTTCACAAGCTGCGCCCAGTAAGTGCCACGCTGCGACTGATCATAGCCCACTTTATCATTGAGAGCAGCCTCAATACCAAGCTTGGCTATGTAGAGTCCAACAGTGGATTCAGGATAGCGGAGAATTCCTGACCATGGACGGCTGTACCACTTCTTAAGCTCCCACTCATGGCCAGTCTGATCACCAGCTTTGCCACCGCGATACCTATTATTCTCATCCTTGCCACTGTTGGAAATGTAATGAATACCCTTAGAGTAAATGTATTTATCGTAATTGATCGTCATCTCGTTTCACTTCCATTCTGACATCAAGTTTGTCACAAATGATCGTCATGAGTCGATTGTTCTCAGTCATTGTAACCTGAAACTCGCGCATTGTAGCCGTGAATTCAGTTATCACATTTTTGATCTGAGAATTGTTATCACTTATGTATTTCCACATAAGGAAACAAAAGACGATGGGGAAGCCTACAGTTGAAACAAGTTGCACAATATCCTGCATGATACCACTCCTTTCTTAGTCGACTAACCTGCTACGGTTAGCACATACATGTGACCAGAGAATCCCTGCGGAAACTCGTAAGTTTCCACGATAGGGTTCTGGTACACTTTCATCACACCATCATCAAGATACAGGTTGAAGCTGTTAGCCTGCCTGTGAATGATGGCGCTGTTGCCCTTGATCGCTGCAGCAAATGATGTGAGGACATCAACATGAGCACGAATCAAATACAAGCCATCTCGAACAGATTCGATGCTACGAATGAAATAGTGCCTCTTAAAAGGGTAAATTGTAAGATAATTTGCACCAGCAACATCCTGAATATTACCCTCTATCAGTACTTCAGGATCAATCGTGTTGGAGTTGTTACGCAAAGTACCTTTCAGTCGTTTAAGACCAAGTATTTGCTTATTAACACGATTAGCCTCTGACGATGTATACTGAATGTCAATGGTCAAAATAAGACACCTCCTTTCAAAAGACGTTCAATCTCCTTAAGCTCCTCATCAGTACACGGAATGTGCTCGAGATGGCATGATTCAACTTCTGTATAACCGCTGAGAGAGCCAAGTGATTCTGTCATAAATGACGGATAACCTTGGAAAGAATTCTGCCCAATAGGTAAAGCCTGACGAGGTCTTGTTACAATGAGGTAGGGGGTCTGAATACTCATCAAACCAGCAGCTGATGCGACGCTACCACCATGCCTGATATGTTCCTTATGAGAGCTAACAAACAAGGAGGTGGACGCAAGAGCACCCGCGGCCATCGTTCCGGCAGTACCACCAGAAATTACCGCAGCAGTTGCAGCTCCAGCGACACTTAGAATACCATTGACCATGTTAGACCAGTCGTTACCTGATACAGGAATGGGCGTCGCGCATGATCCAGTAAAAGTGTACAACGTTGTACCATCGACCACAAGGAAGGCTACGCACGCTCCCGACAAAAGATCAATCATATACTTCAACTGAATTGTCTTGGCCATGACATCATCAGCAGAAAGTCTATGAGTTCCGATATACGGAAGATATATTTCAATCTTAGTATACGGATCATAATCCAGATAGGATGCGTAATACTCAGTAATCTCGAATGAACCGCAGTTCACTTCGACATACTGGTTGTCAATGTAGGACATTGTTACACCTGTTGATAGGTTGCCAACATTGACTTCTTTGCTACCTGATGGGGCTGCAAGAGCTGGAAAAATCATTAGGCCTAAGATGCAATCCATAGGATTAGCAAATATTTTCTTAAACCCATCAATACTCCATGCCGGCGACCACAGATATTCTGCCAGAGCATTTAGTTGGCTAAGTGACGGTGTATACAAAGTCACAAACCTTGAATTTATAGCATGCGATGGCGGAGTTGGTGGAGGCGTAACAGGGTCCTCTGGAGGCTTAACTGGAGGATCGCCGCCGCCTTCTGTCGACGGTGGACGATAAGGCGTATCAGGATCTGTAGGATCATACTCAGGACTATCAGGATCTTTAGTAGGATCATACTCAGGACTATCAGGATCTGAAGTAGGATCATAATAAGGATCCTGATCATCCGGTGGAATCGGCTCCGGAGGCTCATCAGGGTCAGGAGGGTTATCAGGGTCAACATCTGATGGAGGTACAGGAGATGGTGGCGTTGGCGGCGTCAAGTATGTATATAGCGATTTTGCAAAATATTCAAAACTGTACGGCTCCTCATCAAATACAGCATTTATCATATCACTAGCAGACATACGCGTAGATGCTGTATATGCGATAGGAATTATAGTAGACTCTAGCTTTAAGTTTAAATACGCAATATGCCTTATACTAATACACATTCTTGTGCCGGCATGAGTATTAACAAATTCCTTCGCCTTACTCGCCTCAATCATAAAACCATTACCTGGTGCTAAAAAATTAGTTGCACTACCACTTTGATATGAGTCAACCCACAAACCTATTGCACGATAACCGGAAGAATCCTGAAAAAGCGCACACCATGCCGGGCCATTATATTGTTTTCTTGCTTCATATGTATAAGTGCTTCCTTGATAGAATCGTGACAATACACATAGTAATGTATCGGCGGCATCAATTAACACCCATTTGCTACCGCACATCAGAGTTGCTCTCGAATCACATACAAGTGTACTGACACTGGATGTACCTTCAATTCTATAAGCTCCACCAAATTGCAATTGCGGCGAATTAATTAACTCTCCAGCAGTAGACGCAGTTACAAAAATATATGAATGATACTGAGCAGGATCGCCACTTTCAGCAATTTCGTTGCTCCATTGTAGACAACTATCCCAAGTAAAATGCTGAACGCCCGCTTTAATTGACAAAGCCGTAGGATATCCATGCCTCCACTCAAGATAGTAATCATCAGAACTATCGGTAGTGCACAGTCGCAAAGTAGGCCAATAAGATTCATTCTTAAATATCTCTTTGGCATAATGCTCAAAAGCCCAACCAATATTTGTTGATCCATCGCCTGAGAAATCAGTTAGTGGTATTGAAGTAATAGTGCTCCGCTCATGGCCAACAAATGGATTTTCATAGCTTGTATAATTTTTAGTATACTGAGCAATCGAATACCTTTTTCCTGAACCTGCAATCCATTCATTGGTATTAACATTAAGCATTTTTGCACTAAAAGTAATCATGCTTCTCCTCCTTTCTTAAAGTTAGCCAACTAATCCTAAATAGGATTAGTTGGCTATAATTGTTAGTTACGCCACATAGAACACAATGAAGTTCTCGTTGGGATCGTTGAAATAACCGGCATCAAACTTGTACCAGTTATTGAAGAACTCGGCACGACCATTGTAATTCGCAGTAACGCGACGATCCAGGTTGGCCACGCCGACCGCATAACGATCAAAGAGAACACCCAGAATGCCCGTCTGAGTCACAGTGACCTTGCGGGTGACTTCCTGCTCATCCTCAATAGTCTTGACGTTAATCTGAACGTCAATCTTGGAGGTAGAGTTGAAATCATAGGCCAGGCCAGTGCCCTGCCAGTACGGCACCGTGTCAGCCTTGGGCAGGCGCACGTAATCATCATGATACGTATCGGAATACAGATAGGTTGCGGCCGCACTCTCGAACTCGGCGAGAAGAATCATGTGCATGCGATCCATGGGGGTGAAACGTTCCTTCCCGCCATCATTGAAGAGCTTGCTGAGACGGCCGAGCCTCTTAGCATAAAGGCCGATGACGTAGGAGGCAAAGCGAATGAACTCAGGAGAATAGATAGCCTGCGCCGCAGTAATCTGCTCGGAAGGATCCTTGCCGGCATTGTACAGGGTGCGAAGATTGATGGCCCTGGTTCCAGCACCAGAATTGATGGTCAAGCCGATCATGTAGTTGAGAGCACTCATGGCCAACGAATCAATCTTGACCGTCATAGAGTTCCCGATTGCAGTCTCAATCATCGAGAAGAACGAGTTGAGCTGCGTGCCATTCTGGAAAGCACTCTTCACCTGCCGCTCAGCGAAGGACATGGGAATATCGAAGGTCGTCTTCTTACTGAAGAACTTCGCAGAAACCTTCGGAGCCGTGAAGATATTGGGGTCATAGGAATGACCATCCTCCAACTCCCAGGACAGGTTCTCTTCTGCTTCAGGAAGTTCATCATAGGTGACCTTCTCGAGAATGGCACCATACTCCCAGCCATCCATATAGAGAGAAGGTGTGGCCCCGGAATAAGGCCGATTTACGAAGACGATTTTGCCGATCTGATCAATCAAAGAACGCACATAGCGATCCAGATTGTCCAGGGAGACTGTGCGGGAACCGATATCAACAATGTTGGAAAGATCCTCATTGACGACAGCGCTATCGCCAAGATACTCCTCAGTCAGAGTGTTAACGAGCTGATATACCTGTTCAACTTTCATAGTTATACTCCTTTCAATTAGTTGACTAAATGTAAATCGGGATAGTTATCATTGACTTGATATCACTCATAACCTCGTCAATGAAATTCCAACGCCACAGTTCTATTTCCTGAGTGATCAACTGTTGAGGCGTTAAGTTGCCAATATTGCCCTTATGAATCGACTGCTTAGCTCTTGCCAATGCACTATTGACAATAGATGAATCTGTTAGCCGACTAACATTCTGCTTATTAGATTCACTATTAGTTTCAGTAGAAGCAGATGACAAATTCTTACCAGAAGATGCACCGTGCGACACCGACGAACTCTCCTGATCATCAGTTGTATACGTTGAGTCGGAAATAGATGTGTCTTCCTCAATACCTTGAGTACCACGATTAGCCTTAATATAAGACTCATCAACATCTGTCAATGTCTTCTGAGTTCCCGTATTAGACTTAGATTCTGACTCTTGAGAATTACTGATCTTACCCTGGGTGCCAATGTTACTCTGCACGTAAGCTTCGTCAGTAGCACTATTGTTACCCTGAGTTCCAGTATGATCAACCGTGGTGCTCTCATACTTCGAAAGATTATCTGTTTTGGAACCGGTATGAACTTTTTCAATCGTCTCATGCTCATCCTTAGATGCATCAGTATCAGATGTAGAATCACCAACTGGAGTAGAGGAATTAAACCCATACAAACCAGCTGCATTATTCTCGGAACCGGTTGAAGCCAGAACTCTATCTGTGCTCTCCGTATATCCGCCACCAGAATGAGTGACATTTTCAGTACCGCTTCCAGTTGTTGCATCTTGAAGATTATCAGTACGCGTTTGTACCGTGTCTACACTTTTTGCAAGTCTCTCTTCAAGATTATCTGTGCGAGTCTCAGATCCTTCAAGGGATCGTTCAGTACTCTCTGACAAATTGTCTGTTCGTGTAGCGTCCGTTGCCTCACTTCTGACCTTGGACTCCTCCAAAGAATCAGTGCGCAGCTGATTATCTTTCGACACACGTGAAAATTCTGAAACAAAATCGTCATTACGAACATTAGTGGATTCATTAGACGACACATTTGACTGCTCGCCTTCTGTATCACTCGTAGTCGTTAGCCGACTAAGTTCATTATTTTCATCAGATTTCTGCACATCTCTTTCTGTAGAAACATCCGTATCATCTCTGAGAACTTCTTGATACTCATCAAGATAATTCTTAAGAACATCATACTCCAGAGAATGAATCGCACCAAGTCGATCCCACTTGTTTCTAAATGTTTTAAGAATTATATTAGCCAACAAAGTCAGCTGAGCATCAGTCAGAGGAGCTCTCGGTGCACAAGGATCATCAGGAGGGCCCTGAATTATATCGAGCAGCGGCGCAACAGGTCTTTGCCCAAATCTGGATTCCATTAGGATCTCAAGTTCTTCATCAGTGAAATCCCAAAATGTATAATCCATATGTGCAAATAGACCATTAATCAGCGGGATAACCTCATGAACCCTGCTGGGCCTGCGCATTTTCGCTCACCCCCTGGTTGGTCGGCAAAGTTCCATCCTTAAGAGTCTTCATCGCCAGATTGACTTCCTTCGCCATCTGTTCTATCGTCTTGTTCGACATCCTTTTCACCACCTTCCACAACTATATTATTGACAATGGTGATCACATTCTCTGACTCGCCGGAATTAGTTTCCTCATCTCCGATCTCATCTCGAATATCTGATTCACCATTTTCTCCACTTCGGGAAACATCGCCCGAAGTTGAATCAGCGTCTGCTCCCTCAAGCCTCCCATCATCTCGTACTGATGAAGAAGCTGAGCCATCTGCATTACTGTCGTCGATTCCACTTGCACTTGTTGAGCCAGTTCCATTATCCGAAGCGTCTCCTTCGTCATCGGTCGTAGAACTTTCTGCTGCCCTGCCATCAGAATCACTCCTTAGTTGACTAACAGATTCTGCACGCAACTTGGAAAGTTCCAGTTCATTTTCCTTAACATTCTGCAACCATGCAGAATCAAAATCAACTGAAATATCAGTTCCGTACATTTCATTTAGCCGACTAACATCTTCCTGTCTGCATCTGAGCATTTCTTCGCAAAGAGGAACGAGTGTATCTCTATCCATTGCAGATTCATTTCTACCAATGGCTTCACGCTTCATATTATAGTTGGATTCCAGACCCAACTCATTATAAAACGATGCCTTAAGATATTGATGAAGCTCAATAAACTGAGTAAGATAAGATCCGTTATTTGATGGGGGAGATTGCATCTTAATCCCATCCATAAACCGGTTCTCACCTATGACACCAAACTGCCCCTTCTCTAACTTGCGAAGATACTCCTCAGCAGCAATCTTGGTCGCATCATTAGGCGCCGTTAACAACGCAACCACACGGAGCATAACATCTGCTGATCTCAATGTGACCAAATTTTCAGCCATCATTGCTGCATATCTGCACAATAGAGGCATCAAACCATACCACATTGAATCATTTCTCATAAGCACACCATCATTCCACAAATCCAACGACTTATTAAACTTCAACGCTGGATTTGCTACAATGAATAACGTGGGCCTATAATACGGATCAGGCTCCCCACCAATAGTACCATCAAATGCATAGAGTTTTCCATTAACAGTGGTGATAAAACACTTACCGCCCTGCATTAGATATAACTCCAACATTTCTCTCGGAATAGTATCGGGCAAATTCTTATAGGCAAACATCTTCTGAAGCCTAATAAGCATGTACTTGATATAAGATTTCGCTGATCGTTTCTTATCAACGACATAGTCGACTAACTTATTATCAGGTAGACATATATCGCTCCAATACTGATACGTGTCAGGCACTAAATTCACTCCTTTCTATTAGTAGACTAATTGGGGTTACTGACCGTACACTCTGGAATTAGCCGACTAACGGCGCACACGACCACACCAG
>Ga0233386_1000315_pt1 | contig 13753 bp, 11 predicted proteins | sample ElkDunMinimDraft_17_FD_191544 | JGI IMG/M metagenome (GOLD analysis project Ga0233386, IMG submission 191544) | Fecal eukaryotic communites from dung pellets of Tule Elk in California, USA - Elk Dung G4 | ecosystem: Host-associated > Mammals > Digestive system > Large intestine > Fecal | place...
GCGCGTTGCGCGGCAACCGCACGGGCGAACTCCGGATGCGCCTGCGACACCACGAGTTCCGAACCGCAGTCCGCGATAGTCACACCGAGAGCCGCCCGGCGCGGTTCGATGACGCGCAGTGCTACATAGATGGGCAGGAACGACAGCCCGAACACGCTGAGCAGCGCGAACCCGTACACCTTCGGCGCGCCCTGCACGAGCGCGAACACCAACGCCAGAAAGACGATCCCGAGGACCGTACAGGTTGCGGCGGCGGCGATCTGCCAGCGCACGCGGACGGCGACGCACCGCGCGCACGTGGGCCACTCCACGGCGGCGACCTGCACGGTGTACGCGGCTTCGAGGGCCGAGCCGATACGACCGGACTTCTCCTGGGGGCGCACCGCATCCGACGAGACGGTGACACGCACGCGGTCGACCTCGGGTTCGCCGTGCCGGGCACAGATCGGCGGCACCGGCTCGACCGGCCTCATCGCCCCGCTACCCCGCGTATTCACCGTCCCTGTCCCCGGATACTCGACGGCCAATCGCACCTCGACCCGCTGGGGTCCCCCGTTTGCCATGCGACGGAGTATGTCAGGCAGCGATCGAGCAGGGAAGCCGGCCGTTCCGGCGCCGGCAGATCTAGCGGTACGACGCGCGGAGCGTCTTCTTGTCGAGCTTGCCGAGGGGCGTGAGCGGCAGCGAATCGAGAAAGTCCACGGACTTGGGAGCGTGCACGGATCCCTTGGCCGCACGGACCTTCTCGATCAGTTCTTCCGCGGTCACGGTCTGGCCGTCACGCAGCACGACGCATGCCTTGACCGCCTCACCCCACTTCTGGTCGGGCACACCGACGACCGCCACCGAGGCGACGGCGGGGTGGGACGAGATCGCGTCCTCGATCTCCCGGGGGAACACGTTGAAGCCGCCGGTGACGATCATGTCCTTCTTGCGGTCGACGATGGTGAGGAAGCCGTGCTTGTCGGCACGCGCGACATCGCCCGTGTGCAGCCACCCACCGCGCAGCGCTTCTGCCGTCTCGTCGGGCTTCTTCCAGTACCCCTTCATGACGAGCGGGCCGCGCACGCAGATCTCGCCGAGTTCCCCTTGTGGCACTTCGCGCAGGTCGTCGTCGAGCAGGCGTACGTCGAGCCACGGCACCGGACGTCCGCACGAGGCGAGTCGTTCCGGATCATCGGCGAGGTGTTCCTCTTTGCGCAGCACCGAGATCGTCATGCCGCACTCGGACTGCCCGTAGAACTGGAAGAACACCTGCCCGAGGCGCTCGATCCCTTCCTGGAGCCGGGCGGGTGACATCGCCGACGCGCCGTAGAAGAGCGTGTCGAGGCTCGACAGGTCGCGCGCGTCGAAGTCGGGGTGGTCGAGCAGCAGATAGATCATCGTGGGTACGAGCATCGTGGCGTTGATGCGGTGCTTCTCGATGGTCTCGAGGACGAGGCCGGGTTCGAAGTACGGCAGCACGTAGAGGCAGCCGCCGCGCAGCAGCGTCGGCACGAAGAACGCGGCGCCGGCGTGGGACAGCGGGGTGCAGATCAGAAAGCGCGGCTGGTCGGGCCACTGCCACTCCGCCATCTGGATCTGGTTGAGCGCCGCGCCGGACCGGAACGACCCCATCACGCCCTTCGGCTTTCCGGTGGTTCCCCCGGTGTAGACCATCGACGACGTGTCCTCGGCCGACACCGGAGCAGCCACGAGGCGTTGCTCGGTGAACTGATCGGCGAGCGCGAGGATATCCGTGCCCACAGCCGACGGACCGAGGGAGAACAGATTCTTCAAGGTCGGGATCTGGGCTTGCAGCTCGGCGGCCCGCTCCTCGAAGTGATCCGGATCGAAGATGAGGGTCTCGATCTCGGCATCGGAGGTGATGTACAGGTGATCGGCGAGCGAACCCATCGGATTGAGCGCACTGTTGCGGCATCCGGCGACCATCGTCGCACCCATCGAGATGAGGACTTCCGGCCGGTTCTTCGACAGCATCGCGACAGATGACCCCTGGCCGATTCCCACGGACCCGAGGGCCTGCTGGAACCTGCTGATGGCACCGCGCATCTCGGCGCCGGTGAGGACGACGTCGCCGAGGTACAGCGCCGGACGGTCCGCGCTGCGGTCGAGCGCCGTGATGAGCAGGTCCGGGGTGAAGACGGGCCGGTGCAGGTCCGCGTACTCCTCGATCATGTCGTCCTTCCGGTCGGTGTCGTGGTCCGGGGGTGTGACGGCCCGGGGTACGGGCTTCCGATGTGGTCGGCGTCACCCGGTTCCCGCCACGATAACCGCTGCACCGGCAAAACTGAAACACGTTCCACTCTGTCGGGGTGCGTGTTCCTCGCCTAGAGTCTGTGCAACACCGCGCCACACCACCCGGGGGTCACGTATGCAGTCGGCTACGCCGTCATCGACCGACACCGACATCGCGGTCTCCGCGACCGTGGTCGAGCACCACCGCCTGCGAACCGATCTGGCCGTCGTGCGGCTCGAATGCAACAGCGACATCGTTCCGTTCCGCGCCGGCCAGTACGTCGACGTGACCGTGCCGCAGCGTCCGAACCTGCCGCGCCGCCTGTCGCCCGCACTCCCCCCGTCGATGGACGGCAAGCTCGAATTCCACGTCCGCACCGTGCCGGGCGGATGGGTCAGCAAAACGATCGTCGAGTCGACCAGTCCCGGGGACGTGTGGACCGTCGGCAACCCCCGCGGAGGTGACCTCCACGTCGACGACACCGGACGCATTGTGGTGATGATCGCCGGCGGTACCGGCCTGGCCCCGCTGCGCGCGTTGCTCCTCGACGTCGCGCGGCGGCCACAGCCGCCCCGCACCTTCCTCTTCGTCGGTGCCCGCACGCCCCGGGACCTCTACGCGGCGGACATGCTGGCCCTACTCGGGGAAGCACTGCCCTGGCTGACGATCGTGCCGGTGACCGAGTCGTTGTACGACCCCGCGATCCAGGATCCGTTCTACGACCGGATCGTCTCGCACGTCGGCGATTTCGGCATCGACCCCGACGAGTTCCTCGAAGGCACGCTCGGCGACATCGTCACGTCGTACGGGGCGTTCGGCGATCACCAGGTGCTGGTCTGTGGTTCCGCAGCGATGGTGCGCTCCACCGTGCAGCGACTGCTCGAGACGGGTACTCCGCTCGAGAACATCCGCTACGACTCGTACTGAGTCCCCGGCGGCCGCGCCGCCGGGGACTCAGGGCTCGACCGCGCTCTACTTCGCGGCGGCTGTTCCCGCTGCGTCGCGAGCAGCGATGTATCCGAACACCAGTCCCTGGCCGATGGTCGCGCCGGCGCCGGGGTAGCGGTGCCCGAACGCGTTGGCCGCGGTGTTGCCGACCGCGTAGAGCCCGCCGATGACGCTGCCGTCCTCGCGGAGCACCCGCGCCCGCTCGTCGGCCCGCACGCCACCGCACGTGCCGAGATCGCTCAGGGTCATCTTCACGGCGTAGAACGGACCGTGCGTCAGCGGCCGCATGTTCGGGTTGGGCCGGACCGTGGGATCACCGTAGTACCGGTCGTAGGCGCTGCCGCCACGGCCGAACTCGGAATCCGTTCCGGCTGCGGCATCCTCGTTGAACGCACCGAAGGTCTCGGAGAAGGTGTCCACGGGCACTCCCATCGACGCCGCGAGTTCTTCGGCGGTCGAGGCACGGTGGGCGATGCCCGCCTCGTACCAGGACTCCGGGAGCGGCTGGCGCGGGAAGACGCCGGCTGCGAACACGTAGCTGTTGCGGTACTTCTGGTCGAAGACGATCCACATCGACTCGACCGGGTCGCCGGCGTGTTCGCGCGCCAGCACCAGTTGCCCGAACGACATGTAGTCCGACGACTCGTTGGTGAAGCGGCGTCCGGTCTGATCGACGATGAACGAACCCGGCAGCGACCGCTCCGCGAGCATGACCATCGGCGGCTTGCCCGGACGAGTCGGTGCGACGGCGGGGAACCACCAGGCCTGATCCATGAGATCGAGACCGGCACCGACCTCCTGGGCCGCCTTGATCGCGTCGCCCGTGTTGCTTTCCGCGCCGAGGCTCTCGTGGTCGAGCAGACGCTCGGACTGGAACTTGCGGCGCATTGCCATGTCGTGGTCGAAGCCGCCCGCGGCGAGCACGACTCCGCGGCGCGCGGTCACGGTCACCTCCCGGCCGTTCTGCTCGAGGACGGCACCGGTGACCCGGTCGCCGTCGGTGACCAGACGCACGAGCGAGGTGTCGGTCCAGACCGGCACACCGGCTTTCAGCACACCCGCGAACAGTCCCGCAGCGATCGCCTGACCACCGGCGACGTATTCCCGTTTGACGGCGAGCCCGGCGACGCCCTGCGCCAGTCGCTTGAAGATGCGCGGGAAGCCCTTGTGCGGCACGCGCAGCATGAGGTTCATCCACTTGTAGTCTGCGCCCGTCGTGGGCATGGGCAGTCCCGCTTCCATCAGGCCCGGGCGCAGCCGTCCACGTTCCTCGCCGAGCACCGACAGGTCGAGCGGCTTGCATTCACAGCTGCGTCCCACTGCGGAGCCACCGGGCAACTCGGGGTGGTAATCGGAATAGCCCTCCGCCCAGAACAGCTTCATCGGCGTCGTGCGCCGGAGCATGTCGACCGTCGCCACACCGTTGTCGACGAAGGCCTCGCCGCGCTCGGCCGGTGCGGTGCCGTCCACCACGGACCGGACGTAGGTGTGACCGCGTTCGACGGTGTCCCCCGACCCCGCCTCGGTCAGAATCGGATTGGCCGGCACCCAGAACGCGCCGCCGGAGCGGGCGGTCGATCCACCGACATGAGGAGATTTCTCCACGATCAACGCCGACAAGCCGAGTTCGTGCGCGGCGAGTGCAGCCGCCATGCCCGTACCCGATCCGATCACGAGCAGGTCGACCTCGGTGTCACGAGCGGGGGTCACGGCCGGCAGGGGTGTCGTCACCATCGACAGTCTCCTTCATATGGTTTGTCCGAAGGACGGTAGGGCAGTTTCCAGGTCACGCCGTTCGTGATTCCGATCACCGGGAGAGCATGAGGTCAGGTGGTCGGTGTCCCGGAAGAATCCGGATCACTCTCGTCCGGTGACGTCTTCGGTCAGATAGTCGAAGAATCCGGGGGTTTGATCGACACGCAACCGTGCCAGGTTTCTGTACGCGATCAGCCACACGCCGCCGACCTTGCGGTATGTCTCGTGATAGTGGCCGTATCCGTGCAGGTGTTCCTCGGTCGCACCGTTCGTCCACCACAACATGTCTTCCATCGCCCAGACACCGGTTGCGGTCACGTCCGAGGTCAGGACGATTTCCGGCGTATGGCCGTGATGCACACTGGTGATCGGGACGGGTCCGTCGAGAACTCCTTCGATGGCTCGCCGCAATGCGTCCCTCCCGACCACTGCCGGCCGGCCGTCGGACTCGCCATCGACCGAGGCACCGAAGGTCTCGCTCACGACATCTTCCGTGTGCACGCTGCCGTACAGATCCCATTGCTTGGTGTCCATGATGCGCAAACGCGCGGCGAAGACATTCTCGATCTCCCGGATCGCGAGCGCACGTTCCGCCGGGCCGAGCGAGATGTCCTGCACCTGCGGGAATTCGTCGCGTTGTCGTGTCATGCGCCCTGCTCGGCGGTGATGCCCATTCTCTCGAGCATCGCGTGCGGATCAGCGGGTGGTGTGAGATCGAGAAGTTGTTGCCCACGTCTGTGTGCTGCAGCGATGCACAGCTCGTCGTCGGAGTAGATCCAGAAGTCGCCTCGCGCAATCTGTTCCACCATGTGCTCCGCGGCGAAGAGCGGGTCGAGACCCTTCTCCTCGTTGTCGCGCTGCATCGCGGCGAACACTGCATTCGCGGTCGGATTGTCGGTCGGCGCGTCACGTTGCGCCGACAGGAAGATCTCGCTGCGAATCGAATGAGGAATGACCGCACTGACCTGAATGGGCGCGCCGACAATCGCGAGATCCTGGTAGAGACACTCGGTCATCGCCAGGACGGCGTGCTTGCTCACGATATAGGGCGACTGGACGGCAACGGCATTCAATCCGCCGACCGACGACAGATTGGCGATGCACGACGCTGTTCCCGCCTCGATCATCCGCGGGACGAAGGATTGCAGGCAATGGAAGACACCGTCGACGTTGATCTGCATCAGGCGGCGCCACCGATCACGGTCGATTTCCCACAGAAACCCCGAGGACTCGACGCCTGCATTGTTCACGAGTAGTTCGACGCTGCCGTGAGTGCCGAAGACCGCTGCCGCCATCGCCTCCACCGACTGCGGGTCGGCGACGTCCACTGCGTACGGTTGCGCGCTGCCACCTCCCGCCACGATGTCGTCTGCCACGCTCTTCGCCCGCTCGGCATCGACGTCTGCGACGACCACAGTCATCCCCAGGGACGCGAGATGCCTCGCGAGGCCCTCTCCGATCCCTGCGGCCGCACCCGTCACGACCGCAGTACCTCGGGAGAACCTCTCTTGCGCAATGCTTTCGTTCATACTCATCCCTTCAATCCGTCGGCAGCGATATTCGGGTTGGTCCAGGCAGGCGGTTCCCGTCGCGGTAGTTCGCTCCGCCCGTCCAGACTCATCACCGGAACCTGCTGAGACCACGGGAAGTGCAAGCTGAACGCGATCCGGCCGGTGCGCTCGGCCGCCGGCAACGTACACATTTCCAGAACCGTCTGTGCGAGATATTCGGGCGGTTCGGTTTCGTAGCCCTCCGGCAAGAGTGCTGCAGCTCCCGGCGTCATGATCGCCGTGGACGGCCCGACCACATTGACGGCGATGTTGTCGTCGACGACTTCCGCGGCCAGTCCTTCCGTGAACCGATGCAGCGCTGCCTTTGCCGACGCGTAGATGACATCCCCGGAGGTCTTGTTGTACTCACGGAACGGGCGGATGGGCCGCAATGCGGTGGAGGATCCGATATTGACGATCCAGCCGGCCCCGGCTTCCCGCATACGAGGGATCACGGCCTGCGACAGAAGGAACGGCACCTTCAGGTAGTGCTCGAGGGTTCGGTCGAAGGTACTCTCGTCCATCTCCGCGATCACCGAGTAATCGGCGAAACCGGCATTGTTGACAAGTATGTCGATGCCTCCGACAGCCTCGACAGCGTCCTCGACGAGCTTCGAACGCTGCAGCGGATCCTCGAGGTCCGCGGCGACCGCGACCGCTCGGCCACCCGCCTGCTCGATCAACTGCACGGTCTCCTCGAGAGATCCTTCGATCACGAGTTCGCGCCCGTCCCTGATCGACCGCGAAGGCGCCATCGATCGGGCGGTGACCACTACCGTGGCGCCCTCGGCCGCGAGCCGTTGCGCAATGGCCCGGCCGATGCCACGGCTGCTTCCCGTCACCAGTGCTGTGCGACCGGCCAGTCGTTGTGTCATGTCTGTTCCTGTTGTCTCTGCTCGTGGGGTGTTCGGATCTCGAGTCGTCATGGTCATGCGCCGGCGTGCGTACTCGGGTCTTCGATGTCCCCGACCCGATCGGCAGTACCGAGAAGACGAGAGATCAGCGTCCACAGTTCCTCCCGCGCGGGTGGGGTCAGGGACAACTGCGGGAAGGTCAGGAATCCGTGGAAGAGGCCGTCGAAGCGGTGCGCGATCACAGGTACGCCTTCTGCGGCGAGTCTCTCGGCGTACGCTTCGCCCTCCGAGCACGGCGGGTCCAATTCGGCGGTCGCGACCAACGCCGGCGGCAGCCCCGCCAGCGTCGATGCGCGTGTGGGAACGACGAGTGCATTGTCCCGGTCGCCCGGGGCGTACTGCTCCCAGTACCAGCGCATTGCCTTCGTCGTGTTGTAGTAACCCACGCCGTACCGCTGGTAGGACTCCGTGTCGAAGTCGTCCCCGAGCACCGGGTACAGGAGGATCTGCGCCGTGATCGACGGACCGCCGCGTTCGCGGGCCGCCAACGACACGGTGGCCGCGAGGTTGCCCCCTGCGCTGTCGCCCGCGACCGCCACCCGCTTCGGGTCACCGCCGTAGGCCGCGATGTTCTCCACCGTCCAGAGCAGTGCGGCGTACATGTCCTCCATCGCCGCCGGTGCCGGGTTCTCGGGAGCCAGCCGGTAGTCGACAGCCACCACGACCGTGTTCACGGCCTCGGCCATCGATCGGCAGAACTCGTCATGGCTGTCGAGATCGCAGAAGACGAAGCCGCCGCCGTGGGCGAACACGATGACCGGACGCGGGGATTCGTCCTCTCCGTGCGGGACGTACACCCGCAACGTCAGGTCGCCACCCGGGCCGTCGATCACCTCGTCCCGTGCGACTCGCATGTCCGGTGTCCGGGTGAGCGGTGCACGCCGCGAGACGATGAGCTGACGCAACTCGGCAGCCGGGTGTTGGGTCACGTCCGGGAATCCCGCCTCCAATCCGGCCAGCATTGCCTCGACGTCGGGGTGTAGGTCGGGTCGGCGCACAATGTCCTCCTGTTTGGGATCGGTGCAGAAAGCTATGACGGACGTGTTTTTCACATCGGGTCCATGCGGTTCCGGAGGCCGACGAAGATCACCTCGGACCGGGGTGCGATCGCGTCGTCTCCGGCCCTCTGAATTCCCGAAAATGGGCGCAGGTAGGAGACGATCCCCGACTCGGAGTCGGACAGCATGAACACCACCCGGCCACCGAGGTGGCCGGCGTCTCCGAATTCACCGACAGGAACCGGGATGGAACCTGATGGTCATCTCGGTAGCCCTTCGAAGACAACGACTTTGCGCACTGTCACCGATCGCTCGACGCCGCCGAGCCGAGGAATTCGAAGTGGTCCGGGTCGGGTTCCCTCAGCAACGTCCAGTAGTCGACCAGACGCCAGGGGCAGGGAACGACCGCACGACCTTCGCTGTTGCGGTAGTAGCCGTTGACGTTCTCGCCGGGATGGACCCACACGGTCTTGTCGAGAGCCTCGTCGACCTTGCGGTTGTACTCCTCGAGCGCATCCTGCCGGACGTCCATTGCGTCGTGCCCGTTCTCCAAGAGGTATTGCAGGCATTCGACGATGTAGTGGACGTGTTCTTCGCTGAGGAGATTGTGTCCTGCACCGTGGTTCGGAGCCGAGTTCGGACCTGCCGTGACGAAGAGGTTCGGGAACCCTGCTACCTGGATGCCGAGATAGGCGCGCGGATCGTCACCGCCCTTCCACTGGTCGGCGAGCGTGCGCCCGTCCCGTCCGAGGATATCGATCGACGTGGTGAATTCCAGCGCGAATCCTGTCGCCAGGATGATGACGTCGGCGGGCACGAATGCACCCTCCGTGGTGAACACACCATCCGGCGTCACGCGCTGGAACGACGCGCGGTGCAGGGTGACGTGGTCACGGGTGAGCGCCTTGTAGAACCCGGGATCCTTCACGATCCGCTTACCGTAGGGACGGAAGTCGGGGGTCAGTTTCTCCACGAGATCCGGCCGGTCGGCGAAACTGCTCTCCAGATAGTTCCGCGCAGTGTTGAGCACCATCTCGTTGGCGGGGGATGCCGAGAAGTGGGTCTTCGCCCATTCGGGATCGATGCGTGGCACCACATACAGGTTGTCGGACGCGAACCAATACGACCGAAGCCGGAACCATTCGTGATAGCGCGGAAGATGAGCGAGCGCCCACTTCTCGCCGTCCGGAACGTCGCTGACGACGGACTTCTCCGGCACGATCCAGTGCGGCGAACGCACCACGACGTCGAGGGACTCCACCTGGTCCACGACGCTCGCGACCACCTGAACCGATGTGCATCCGGTGCCGAGTACGACGACTCGTTTGCCGGTCAGATCGATGCCCTCGCCCCATTCGGAGGTGTGGACAATTCTGCCGCCGAACGAGTCCATGCCTTCGACATCGGGAATGTTCGGTGAGTTGAGCATGCCGAGAGCGGTCACAATCGCGTTGGCGCGGTGTACCTCTCGGGATCCATCGGCGGATTCGGTGGTCACCTCCCACACGTGCCGGTCCTCGATCCACCGCGCGGACAGCACCCGGGTACGGAACGCGATGTTCTCGGCGATCCCGTAGGACTCGACGACACCCTTCAGATACTTCTGGTACTCGGTGCCCGACGGATAGTACTTCGACCACTCCGGGTTCAGTTCGAAGGAATACGAGTAGTAGTGGCTCGGCGTGTCGACCGCAGCTCCCGGATAGGTGTTACGCGACCATGTTCCACCGATTTCGTGGCGAGCCTCGAACACGCGGTAGGCGAAGCCGGCGTCGCGCAACTTGATCGCGGCGTTGATCCCCACGATCCCTGCGCCGATCACGATGACGGAGAAGTCGGCCGGGGGCGTAACAGTGATCGGGACACGGCGTTCGGAGAGAACGAATCCGGCCTGTTCGCGCAGAATCGGAACGAACTCCTCGGCAACGTGCTCCGAGGTCGCGACCTTTGCCATACGAAGGAACAACTCGGCATCGGGCACTCCGAGACGATCGTCCATCTCGGGTGTGAGCAGTTCGTGCGCGCGAGCCCGGATGTCGTCGGCCACGTCCGCCGGGTATTGGCCGGGAGGGGCCGCCGGACGTGTTCCGGTGCGATAGTGACTACCCGGTTCGCTGAGCGCGAGCCGCGGACCGAACTCGTCGAGCAATCCGGTGTCTCCGGTCACGTGCACCAGTGACATCAGCAGTGGAGCCGGGTCGCACACCTCGATCGCCGCGTGCAGTTGCGATCTGCGGTCCTCGGCGTCGCCGGTCGCGCGGGAGCCGAGGGGCATTGTCTCGGTCATCGTTCGCCTCCCGTCGAGTGTTGTGCAGCAGTCATTTCAAGCACCCTTCTCACCGCCGATTTCGAATCCCTTGTACCCGGCAGCGGCGACCTCGGCGCAGATGTTGCCGTAGTTCGCGAAGCCTCCGATGTACGGCATGAAGACGCGAGGCTTGCCGGGGATATTGGCGCCCATGTACCACGAGTCGGCGGAGGGGAACAGGGTGGCCGCGGCCTTCTTGTTGCACTCCTCGACCCATTCGGCGACGGCTTGCTCGGTCGCTTCGATCGACACGGCGTTGTGCTCGTCGAGGTGGTCGAGACAGTCGGCGATCCAATCCACCTGCTGCTCGGCACCGAGCACCATGTTCGCCAGCACGCTCGGACTTCCGGGCCCCACCATCACGAACATGTTCGGGAACCCCGCCACCGCCATGCCCAGATAGGTGCGCGGTCCGGCGGACCATTCGTCGCGGAGGGCACGGCCGTCGCGACCACGGATGTCGATCCGCGAGAGCGCGCCCGTCATCGCATCGAATCCGGTGGCGAAGACGAGCATGTCGAGCGGGTAGTCGGTGTCGCTGGTTCGGATACCCCCTTCAGTGATCTCCACGATCGGTGTGGACCGGAGGTTCACCAGCGTCACGTTTTCCCGGTTGTATGTCTCGAAATATCCACTGTCCGTGACGATCCGCTTGGTGCCGATCGGGTGGTCGGTGGGGATCAAACGGTTCGCGATCTCTGGGTCCTTCACCATGTCGCGAATCTTCGCCTCGACATACTCGCGGGCGGTGTCGTTCGCCTCGATGCTGATCGTCTGGTCCGGGAACGCCTTGGCGAAGAGGTAACCGCCGCGCTGCCACCACTCGTCGTATACCCGCCGACGCTCTGCTTCGTCGACCTCGAGCGCTCCCTTCGGGTACGGAGTAAACGGGGTTCCGCCCCCGCTCAACCGTGCCAGACGTCGTCGCTCCGGGTACGACGCTTTGACTTCCGCGATCTGCTCGGGGCTCAGTGGAGTGTTCCCGGCGGGAAGCGAGTAGTTGGGACTGCGCTGGAACACGACGACCTGTTCGGCTTCCTGCGCGATGATCGGAATCGACTGGATGCCCGAGGATCCCGTCCCGATTACGCCGACGCGCTTGCCGGCGAATTCGACGGTGTGCCGAGGCCATTCGCCGGTGTGGTACGACTCTCCGGTGAAGGAGTCACGGCCGGGGATGTCGGGCCGGTTCGTGGCCGACAGCACTCCGGTTGCCATGACGACGAACCTTGCGGTCACGGATCGCCCCGTGTCGGTGGTGATCGTCCACAGTGCCGAGACCTCGTCGTACACGGTGGAGACCACCCGGGTGAGGAATTCGAACGCGCTGTGCAGGTCGTGCCGACCGGCGACGTGCTCGAGGTAGGCAAGGATTTCTTCCTGCGTGGCAAACCGCTCGGACCAGGTCCACTCCTGCTGGAGATCTTCGTCGAACGAGTACGAGTAGTCGACGCTCTCGACGTCGCATCGCGCACCCGGATAGCGGTTGTGGAACCAGGTTCCGCCGACTCCGTCGGCAGCCTCGAAACCGTGCACCGTCATTCCGCGTCCACGGAGCTTGTATACCGCGTACAGGCCGGAGATACCTGCACCGATCACGACGGCATCGACATCACTTGTCTGCGCGCCCATTGTGTTCACATCCTTGTCGGCGGGTCTCGTACGACGGGTCCGCCCCTTTGTCGAATCAGTCGATGGGGTCATGCGGTTTCCGCTGCTGCCGCCTTCATCTCCTTGGCCCACGACCATTCGTGGCCCCAGTAGCTGTCCGCGGTGATTTCTTCTGCCGTGTAATAGGTCTCGTCGACGAGCTTGCCCTCCGTGCCGTACTCGATGTCGAAGCCACCCGGTGCACGCACGTAGAACGAGATCATCTTGTCGTTGGTGTGTCTGCCCAATGTCGACGACACCGGGAACCCCCGCGCCTCGACCTGGTCGAGTGCACGACCCACCGCGTCGAGCGAGTCGACTTCGACCATGACGTGGATCAATCCCGGATCGCGGCCTTCGAAGCTCGGCATGATCGCCAGACTGTGGTGCCGCTGGTTCACGCCGAGGAAGCGAATCCGCATCGGTTCTGCTCCCGGAGGTGTGGGCATCCGGAAGGCACCACGCGGAAGGAATTCCAGTACCTCGGTATAGAAGTGGTACGACTGGTCGAAAGCGGTGGTCGGCATCACCACGTGGCCTAGGCCCTGAGGTCCGGTGACGAACTTCTGTCCGTAGCGGGTGATGACCGGGCTGTGGTCGAGGGCCGGGCCGAAGAAGAACTCGAGTGGGGTGCCACCCGGATCCGTCATCATCAATCCGCCCTCGACGCGACGCATCTCGCACGTTTCGAACGGCATCGGTGTGTACTCGCATCCTGCGGAGCCGAGCCGGTCGGTCAGTGCCCGCAGGGCAGCAGCGTCGCGAACCTCCCAGCCGACCGCGGTGACCCGGTCGGCGTTGCCGGGTTCGACGGTGATTCGAGCGGGCCTTTCGTCCATGCGGAAGTGCAACGCGTCGTCCTCGGGACCGGTTCCGGGCGCAAAACCCAGCACGTCGAATCCGAGTTCGCGCCAGCGATCCATGTCGGTGGCCTGGACGCGAACGTATCCGAGGCCCTTGATCTCAGTCACAGTTTTTTCCTTTCGGTAATGCAGAAGAAGCGTCAGATCATCACGCGGAGAGGACCGTTCGGCACCTCGACGCCCAGCGAGGCCATTGCCGAGGCGTGGTACGTCGTGCTGGTGACGTGGATGGCGTGGTGCAGGCCGGCGTGGGCGTCGCGCCAGAACCGCTGCAACGGGTTGTCCATGCGTAGCGCATTGCCGCCGGACCGGTCGAAGATCTCGTCGGCAGCGCGCACGGCGCGCCACGCCGACCGCACCTGGTTGCGCCGCGAGGCCGCACGGGTTTCGAAGTCGATCTCCTTGCCCGCGTCGACGGCGTCCCAGATGCGGTCGACGTTCGCGAGGAGCTGCTGACGGGCCGCGTCGATTTCCGCGGCGGCGTCACCGAGTGCGTGGAGCACGTACGGATCGTCCTTGATTGCCGTT